>ODAK010003888.1_pt1 | contig 15403 bp, 8 predicted proteins | sample 1539591 | NCBI WGS metagenome assembly ODAK01 (sample SAMEA3539303, study PRJEB22396) | soil metagenome | biome: tundra; feature: field; material: soil | place: USA | collected 2010-05 | depth 0.15 m | reverse complement strand
ACGAGATTGGTCAGTGACTGGAGTTCAGACGTGTGCTCTTCCGATCTGTGTCAGCAATCAATGTAGATATTAAACCAACAAACAGAGATACAAAAAACAATGTCCCGACAAAATAAATTTTTCTTTTATTAAAATTTGTTTTCATCGGGACATGTAAAAATACTTATTCATAAAATTTATACTGTGAAAAAATTAAAGAGCGTAAAAAAATCTACATAGATTTTTTTGTCAGCATAGTATATTTAAACTATTAAAATGAAATTTGATACTGTAAATAAAGCATACCGCGGCGTGCTGAATTAATTTCTGTATAAGTAACCGTTTTTGAATCTTCTTGATAAACAGGACGGCTTTGGTAATTAAGACTTATTTTGTTATACCCCGAAACCAACCAGTTAACTCCGACGTCTGCTACTGTCATATTAAAACTACCCAAAGCTTGGTATTGGCTCACTTGCACACCAACATAAGGTTGTAAGGTTCCGTGTTTTTTAAATAAATCGTTTTTAAACTTATAACCCAATTGTACAAACTCTGTGCTTCCTGTACCCATCATCGGGAAAGCATTGCCATAACTGTTTTTATTATATACCCCAGTATTGTTATTACCACTTGCCATATTCATCACACCATTGTAGCGTAAGTAATCATGACCATAATCGGCATATGAGTATGCAGCATAAGCACTGATAGCGCTTCCTTTTTCTTTATTAACAGGTGCATCATAAAATAAATCAACACCCAAAATCGCTAAATTTTGATATGCTAAATTTTGAGCAATTTGAGCAGCAGTAGGAGCAGCAGGAACAGTTGCAGCATCGTAATAACGCATAGCATTTTGTTGATACTGGAAACCGGCACCCAGAGTAAGCATTCGTTTTTTTCCTAAGTACGTTCCTGTGTTGTAAGCCACATCATTGCTTTCCACATCCAAGAAATGCCATTTGAAATAGCCTTGATATTGGAGGTTTGGAGGTGTAGGTGCGAATTTAGCATTGGTTGCGTAAGCAGTATCAAAAGTAGCTGCGCCAGGTGTGCCTAAAGCAGGTACCATCGTTTGTACAGGAAATGGTTTTGCTACACCAACACGATAATCAAACTTACCAACTTGTCCTTTTATATATACCCCTAATTTACGACCAAACTGATCGTTTTGATCGGCTGTTGTTTGCTGATAAATAGGTGCATCAGCCATCATAATACTGCCAACTGCTGGCGCAGAGTAACGCAACGGTCCGCCCATAGTGGTGAGCCCGGCGCCAAATGATAAGTATTTTTTATTTTCCCATACTTTATACTCAGCAACCGCATCATGAAAAAAAGCGTCTTGTTTTCGGGGAGCTAAATAATTAAAGTTATTCATTCCAAACTGAGTATATACAAATACATGCTTGGTAACGTACCCCATTAGCTGAAAACGTAACCGGCGTAATCCCGCATCTGCTGTTTGACTTTGTGCATAATTGGCAACAGTACTTCCGGGGTTATTCCAGTCATAACGCGCCTGAACTTGCATTACAACGGTAGCTTTCAGCCAAGTTGAACTGTCATTAGACAAATACATTTTTAGTCCTTCTTTGGCGAATCTTTCGTGCATTTTATCAGCGATAGATGGAGTTGCCTGGGTTTCCTGTGTTTGTGAAAATGCTGTTGCGCTTATTATGAAGCTTATTGCAAGTGATTGTAGTTTTTTCATTTTAATAAATTTATTGTTTGTTATTTCATTTTCAACTTTCAATTAATAAAGACCTCGCAAAAGTCCCAAATAAACTAATTGAAATTAAAGTTTGGGAACAAAATAACAAATAGTTATCTGAGACAATGCAAGGGTATCATTTAGTAGTGGTTCAAAATTTTGAACCACTACCATTATTTTTTAACCGCTTTTCTTGAAGCAAAATCATGATTTGAAACAGGTCGCAATTTATCCAATCCGATTATATTAAAAATACCACCATCCAAAACAAAGCTGGCTTGTATTTCATGCAACGCGACAATAGTAGTATGGTCAATAAATTTTGCGCCTGAAACATCCAAAGAAATATGACTTTTTTCAGGCAATGCCGTAAGTTGTTTTCTTAAATCAATCAGGTTAGAAAACATTGCTGTTTTTTCTAATTTCATTTGGTATGTTTCGCCGTCTATTTGATTCACCGTTAAGTGAGATTTAAAAAGTTCGGAGATTGAAACCCCACTAAATAAATAAATCAACATTTCTAAAACAATTCCCGAACCAACTCCAATTAATAAATCCGTAGATAAAGTCATCATAACAGTAACAACAAATACTGCAAATTGTTCTTTACCAATATGCCACATGTGAACAAATTCTTTTGGATGAGCCAGCTTAAACCCAACAAAAATAAGCATTGCAGCAAGCGCTGTGTTGGGAATCATTTCTATTAATGGCACTGCAAATAATACCGCTATTAAAAGAAATAAACCATGAAAGAAATTTGCCCAACGGGTTTTTGCTCCATTGCTTACATTTGCCGAACTACGCGCAACCTCTGAAATCATTGGCAATCCGCCTAATATTCCTGAAAATATATTTCCAACACCAACGGCTATCAAATCTTTGTTAGTGTTCGATGCTCTTTTATATGGGTCTAATCCGTCAATCGCTTTTACAGTTAATAAGGATTCCAAACTTCCGATTAAAGAAAATAAAATAACATATTCTATAAACTCTCCCGGATGACTTGTCATTCCTGAAAAATCTACATTAATAAATTGCGTTTTCATTTTTTCCATAATGTCGCCAACTTTTATAAGCGCAAATTTTTGAATCGGTTCTTCCATTTGCACTTGCAGGTAAATCCCAAGAGGTACAGCAACCAATAAAACAACAAGCGGAGCAGGAATACTTTTTATAATCTTACTTTTTATTAAACTAAAAATAATTAATATGGCTAAACATGCCACACCTATCTCTGTTAAGTGGGAGTTTGCAGAAGCTATGCTTTCAGGAATCATTGCCAATAATTCTAAAGGCTCTTTACCTTTCAATAAGGTGGGACTAATACCTAATAAATTATGTACTTGTTTGGACATAATAATAATACCAATAGCTGCAAGCATTCCGTGAATGGCTGCACCCGGAAAAAAATCACTTAATTTTCCAAGTTTAAAAACACCAAATAATACTTGAATAACACCGGCAACCACTGCTGCGCCCAAAGCAAGATGCCAACCCAACGTGCTATCAGTACCGCCAAAGGCAGCAACTGCACCGGAACAAATTACTATAAGCCCGGCAGCTGGTCCTTTTATTGTTAATAACGAGCCTGCAAAAAAGCTGACTACTATTCCACCAATGATAGCAGTTACTAATCCGTAAATGGCAGGAAAATCAGATGCTTTGGCGATACCCAGACTTAAAGGAAGGGCTAAAAGAAAAACTAAAAAGCCTGAGACGGCATCTGTTTTCCAATATTCTTTTAATCCTGCTATCCCATCTTTGGGAATTTGATTTTTGTTTATCATTTTTTTAGAGTTTTGCCCCCTGCCCCTAAAGGGGAGAAGAGGAATTGTTAATTATTAATTGTTAATTTACTTTTTTAAAATATTGCCTTCTCCCCTTTAGGGGCAGGAGCTAAGATGATTTATAAGGTGTTTCGTGATACGTTTTTATATGAGGACCAAGAAACAAACGTGCATATATTTTAATCAATACAATTCCATTTATAATAAGACTAAGTGAAGTAAAAAATGCAAGAACAACTTGATCTTCATGAACGTGAGTAAAAATTACATCTTCACCGATAAATGTTGGAGTAATTGGGAAACCGGCTAAACATAAACATGAAAGAAAAAAAACAAAAGCAAGCTTTGGATATTCATACGAATGTCCATAATATTGATTTAAGTCAATATTTTTTTCAAGCGATTGTAATTTGCGAAGACACATATAACCAACAATTCCGCCAACAACTACACCGCTTAAATAAAGATAAACTTGCGAGTATTCAAAATTTTCGTTAAACGAAACTGCCAGCACTATCCAAAAATGATTCATGATAATTAACATCCACGCTAACACAATACTTTTTCTTTCGGTAAACGCTTTAAAAACCATAATTAAACCTACGAAAGAAAAGAAGGTAGGTAAATATTCATGTATTTCACTTGGCATAACGGGCTTGGTATATAGCGTAATTAAGCCAATAATATAAGCGGGAATAAAAAGAAGAATCAATTTATTAATGGTAAGAAAATCTAATCTTTTTCCTAAAAATTTTATGGGGTTCCATAAAACGGTATTCAAGAATAAATCTAAATTCCATTCTTTAAGTGCTAATATATAAAAAAAGTATTCTATTTTTTTAGGGACAGAGCCTTCGATAGTTGGTTTACGCGGGATAAAATTATAGAATTGTTCACGAATCAAATAACTTACCACTGATGGAGATACCAATAGCTGATAGGTTCTTAAAAAAGCGTTTCCGGCAAAATGAAATAAAGCAAGTTTTTCAAAACCTGCTGCAACTTCAATAAAAATCAAACCAATTTGTGCAATAGAGGAATAGGCAATCTGACTTTTTATTGATGATTGCGCTCTTGCTATAAAAGAGGCAATAACACTGGTAGTTAAACCTAATACAACTATAAAAATTCTAACAGAAGTTTGATGTTCCCATAATTCAAAAGTTCTTAATAAAAGAAAAACTCCCATGTGAACGGAAAGAGAACCATAAAAAATAGCGCTGGATGGAGTAGGACCTTCCATAGCTCTTGGCAACCATGATGAAAATGGAAGTTGTGCCGACTTTACAGCCGCTGTAGTCAATATCATTAATGAAATAAAAACGCCAATAAGACTGTGGGTTTCAAGTTCTGAATGTACCAATTCATCATTTCTTAATTGCAAAAATGTGATGTTCAAATGCCATAAATGATGCGCCATCCACATAGCGAGAATTAATCCAACATCACCGATACGGTAAACCGAAAAAACTTTTATTGCATTTTTTACCGGTAAATATCTATCTCTGTAAAATGCAATTAATAAAAATGAACAAATACCAAGTACCTCCCAACCAATAAAAAGGGTTTCAAAATTTCCTGCAAAGATGGCAATATTATAACCCAGATAAAAGAAAAGAATAGTATTGAAAAATCGTTTGTAACCCGCTTCTCTGTGAAGATAATAACGACTATAAACGGTTACCAAAAATGTTAAAAAGGCTCCCACAAAACAATAAACTGCAGTAATTTTATCGAAACAAAAATCAACTAAAAATACATAATTTTCAGTTTTAAAAATAACGATGTCCTTTAAATTAAGTGTCGGATGATTATGAAGCAACCAATAAATTACAAAAACAAGGAAAGTCCCGAAATGCAAGCCTACAACAGTAAATGCAGTCCATGAGATTAATGTTTCCTTTTTACCTGGAACCAGCAAACTAATTAAAAATCCCAATAAAGGAATAAGAATAAAAAGCTGAAGCAACGATGTCATTTCCATACTATTTAATTAAGTTCGTAAACTGATAAATTTTCCTGACTACTTTCTATTAAAGATGTAATATCTGATAAAACATCAATAGATTTTTTTAATGGCTCGTACTTAGAAAATTTTCCATCTTTAAAAACAAAAAACTCCTCTGTTTCAGGATTTACAGCAACTAAATTCACCCATTCATTAATAAACCATTCGTACATTTCCGGTAATCTTTGAATGGTTTCTAATACTACATTTGGAAAATGTTCAACAATAATCAGTAAACGAATAGGATCGTGTATTTCAATCATTTGACTCGGCAATCCTGGTCTTAAGTCGCCATCAGCGCCGTTTGCAACTCCAAAAAGCCCCATTACATTATGCGGAAGTTTGGTTCCCGCACCTAATTTTTGATTATCAACTCTTGAGAAAAAATATTCCAAATTAATGCCACCACAAACAGGTCCCAGTGGTTTCATAATATTAAAAAGAAGTTTGCCTTCAGGGTCAATAGCATAATCATAGGAATTCATAAATGCTCTTCTGTCTAAAAATAAGTTTTGTGTTAAACTTCTTCTTCCTACTATACATAGGGTATTCGTAGCATGATTGTATTCGGGACGAGGCTCGAATAATGAAACAGATCTTGTCTTCACTTTTTCATGAATTTGTTTAGGGCTCAATTTAGTACTGATTGACTCAAACCTTCTTGACCTTTCTTTTGAATTACAATCTAATGCTTTTGCAATAACGATTTCATTTTTACGATGACTTTTTATATTTTCAGAAGAAAGAGAATCCTCATCAAAAAAAGCAATTTCATCACGCGTAGTATCATGCAAAGCTCCTACAAATTGTGTTTCATTTGGAATTATTAAACCTCTCGAACTAAGCATTAACCGTACATCAGGATGATTTGCCATAAAACTGATTACCCTTGCGTTTACCGAACCAGGTCGTCCCGAACAAGCGCCGCAATCATAACCGGCGTAATACGTATTATTTACGCTACTTGCGCCGTGACCAACAACATAAACAATAGGTGCAAAATCTTTTACAAGCCCGATACTTTTCAATAAACTTTCAACACGATTAGTCATTTCTTCAATGGTAAAGCCTATTTGCAGCTCATTTTCAATATCGGTTGTATTTTTATTTTGAATAGTAAGTTTAGAAAATTTATCCATGTGCCCAAATGAAGATACTGTGGCAGGACTCATAGTTGGTCTGAAAATATTAAGGAATAAACGAAAAGCTGACCAAAATCCTACTGTTTGAGCAATAATCCAACCAAGAAAAAATGAGTTGGTATATTTTGAAAAATGAACATCTTTCTTTCTTTTACCAATGGTTTCAAGTTCTTTAATTAAATATTTTGGTGTAACAGGTTGTGGACAAAGTTTGGTATAAAATTTTCCATGTTCAGGTTGAAAGAAAAATTCAACACCGAAAAAACCAGGCGTACCAAAGGTTTCACAAGTGGAATCAAATTTTTCAAGATAACGTCTGAACGAACATTCTCTATCATCAAGGCAAAACATTGCTTGAAAACTTTTAGTCGAGATTTCTTTTTTCGTTTTCTTTTCTAATTTAATTCCTGCCAGAACCTCATCATAATAAGTCCATTCAAAGGCATCTTGCCAAATTAAATAAACCTCGCTCAATTCTGTTTTAGGAACTTCCGCGAAAAGATCAATCGGTTTATTTTCTATTCTGGTAGCAAGCGGAGCCCATATCTTTCCAAATTTATTATCAAGCGCGTCAATTTCTAATAAGAGTTCAAAAATAATTAAATCGTGAAGCGATATTTTTTTATTATCCAATAAACTTTGAGGTTGGTCTTCAACTGTAGAAACTATTCCAGACCATCCTTGATGAGAAAATTGCTGATCAAAAAGATATTGTTCATACAACGATTCATCACCAACTATTATTTCAAGTAAATCACTTATTTTACAAGTGCCATTTAATAAAAGTTTTTTTACTCTATTGGAACTAAAAAAACTTGTATAACTATTTCGTTCCATTTCTCTGATGGAATCGAGAAACCCTTTGTGCGAAACAGGAAAATTCCAAACTGAAATTCCTTGGTCAAGATAGCTGCAAAGAACTCTAAAAAGGATTGGTTGTATTAGCAAATCTATATCTATGTGATATTCATTTTTCCAATTAGCCCTGATTAAGCCTATTCTTGGGATATTTTCAGTATTATATTTTTTAGAAATAACTTTATTTAACCATTCCTGAAAACCCTCAGAACCTTTTCTTTCTAATATAATTTTTTCAAGAATATCTTTTCGGATATGTTTAGTTTTATATAGTTCTCTAAATTCGTTTAATGAAAGAGAAACTTTATAACCAAATATTTTTGACGCATTGCGAAGAGCCTCGTAGAATTTCAAATTCTGAAACGCATGCAATGAATTATGATGAATAAAGTCTTTTAGAGGAGCCTGAACCGGCAAAAAGTGTTTTAATTCATGTAAAACTTCATGTTCGTTAAAAGATGAATTTTTTGTTTTCATTATAAAATGTTTGATAATTAATCCGAAGATTAATTGAAATAAAATAATATTTTTTTGTTTTACAGAATATTAGTTTAGACACGAAAATTACAAACCGCAATATAAATTGAATATGTTTGTTTTTCTGCTAAAGGACGGAAAGTATGTAAAGAAGGCGGAAATAAAGTGATTTCAGATTGAAAATGAGAAAAGATATAAGGTGTAAGATTTTTCCAAATCTTATAATCATTAAAAGTTTTATTTTTATTTTCCTCAAATAAAATATCATTGTAAGCGGCATGTTGTTCATTCGCCATTAATGAAAAGTGCTTGGATACTTTGAAATTTGTTTTTAAAACAGGTGTTTTAATATTTTGGTAAATGCTGACGCTTAACGATGCCAGCATACAAAAAGAAAAGAATAAAGTATAATATTTTGAGATTGTTGATTTCATTTCACCGACAAAAGTATAAAAATACTAACCACAATTTCCATTCTCTTTTCCATTTAACATTTTTTATGAAAACCTGATAGTATTTTAATTAAACCGGATTAATAAATAATCGGAAAAATAATGTTTTATAATGCTTTGCGGCTATATAAAATTATATTGTGATTTATCCCATAGAAATATTCTACTGTTATACCGCCCCTTTCGGGGCGATATACAGCAGACTTATTAGTATTAAGAAAAATGGAATGTGTGTAATGTCTTATTTTATTTAAAAGACCAGAACAGGAATATTCTCTTTAGTAGATTCAAACAACGGCATTATATCCACAGCTTTTTTAATCACTTTTTCTAATGGCTGATAGTCATAGAAATTGCCGTCTTTGAAATGATGAAACCCTTCACTTTTAAAATAATGGAACCCTTCTACTTCCGGATTAATAACAATTAAATGAATCCATTCATTGATAAACCATTCATACGTTTCCGGATTTATTTTGATTGTTTTTAACACCACATCAGGGAAATGCTCAACAATCATAAGTAGTCGAACAGGATCATGAACTTCTATCATTTGTTTTGGAAGCCCCGGTCTCAAATCACCTTCTATGCCATTTGCAATACCGAAAAGTCCCATTACATTATGCGGAAGCTTTGTTCCCGCACCCAATTTTTGATTATCAACAGTTGAGAAATAATATCCCAGATTAATTCCTCCACAAACCGGAGCCGCTGCTTTCATGATATTTAAAAGATATTTTCCGTCCGGATCTATTTTATAATTATATGAATTGAGGAATGCCCGTCTGTCTAAAAATAAATCTTTCGTTAAACTTCTTCTGCCAATAATACAAAGTGAATTAGTTGCATGGTCAAGCTCAGGACGCGGTTCAAATATAGAAACAGACCTTGTCCTGACTTTATCATGAATTTTTTCAGGACTCAACTTTGTATTAATTGATTCGAATCTTCTTGACCTTTCTTTCGCATTAAAGTCCAAAGCATTTTTAAATGTTAATTGATTTACCTGATGCATTATAACATTTTTCGGAGAAAGTACATTTTCATCAAAAAAGATAATATCATCACGGGTTGTATCATGCAATGCGCCTATAAACTGTGTTTCCTGAGGTATATCTAATCCTTTAGAACTCAAAATTTCTCTCACTTTCGGATGATTTGCCATGTGGGAAACTACTCTTGCATTTACAGAGCCTGGTCTGCAAGAGCAAGCTCCGCAGTCCATTGTGGCATAATACGGATTGTTTGCACTACTTGAACCATGCCCGATTACATAAATGATAGGAGCAAAATCTTTAACAAGTCCGATACTTTTTAAAAGCCCCTCAACGCGCTGCGCCATCTCTTCCAAATCAAAACCGACTTGCAAATCATTTTCTTTATTTTCTTTATCTTTATTTTCAATGATCAATTGAGATAATTTATCCATGTGTTTCACTGATGAAACGCTAGTTGAGTTTACGGAAGGTTTAAAAACATTGAGGAATAAATTAGCAGCAGATAAAAACCCTACAGTTTGGGAATGCAGCCAACCACCTACAAGTCCGTGTGTGTTTTTTGATAAATGAATATTGTTTTTAACAGCAGATTTCGCTTCCACCTCTTTAATTAAATATTTTGGAGTAAGTGGTGCAGGACATTGTTTGCTGTAGAATTTTCCATTGATGGGTTGAAAATAAAATTCCACATTAAAAAACCCGGGCGTGCCAAAGGTTTCACAATCATTATCCAAATCTTCAACATAATGTCTGAAAGAAATTTCTCTGTCATCTATGCAAAATAAAGCCTGAAAAGTTTTATCATATTTATAGCCTAACTTTGGTTTTTCAGTTTTGATTCCTGCAAGCACTTGGTCGTAATGACTCCATTCAAAAGCTTCTTGCCAGATTGCATAAACCTCATCTAATTCTGTTACAGGAATTTCAGCAAACAAATCAATTGGTTTGTTTGCAATTCTGCTGGCAAGAGGCGCCCATACTTTTCCGAATTTGGAATCGAGTGCATCTATTTCTAACAAGAGTTCAAAAATAATTAAATCCTGAAGAGATATTTTTTTATTATCCAATAAGCTTTGAGGTTGGTCTTCAATTTTAGAAACCATACCGGACCATCCCTGATGAGCAAATTGTTGGTCGAAAAGATATTGTTCATAAAATGATTTATCGCCTACTATTATGTCGAGTAAATTAGTGATTCCGCAATCACTATTTAAAAGAAGTTTTTTTACTCTATCTGATTTAAAAAAACTTGTATAGCTGTTTCGTTCCATTTCTCTGATAGAATCGAGGAACCCTTTATGCGAAACCGGAAAATTCCAAATTGAAATTCCCTGATCAAGATAACTGCAAAGAATTCGAAAAAGAATTGGTTGTACAATTAAATCCAAATCTATATGATATTCATTTTTCCAATTCGACCTGATTAAGCCTATTCTGGAATTATGTGCAGTATCATATTCTTTAAAAAGAATTTTTTCCATCCAAGCCATTGAATTTTTCTCTCCTTTTCTTTCAACAATAATTTTTTCAAGAACACCTTTTCCGATACGTCGGGAGTTATAGAGGTCTCGGTATTCTTTTATTGTCAGATAAACTTTGTATCCAAATAGTTTGGATGCTTTGTGAAGGGCATTGTGAAATTTTAAATTCTGAAATCCCTGTAATGTGTTATGAAAAACAAAATCCTTTAGAGGAGCCTGTGCAGGCAAAAAACGTTTTAAATGACAGAGAACCTGGTTCTCATTGTAATAAGTTTCTAATGTTTCCATTTGGTTGTTTTTTTATGATTTATAAATACTTCTACCATTAATTCGACACAAAGATAAATGGCTATAGCCTAATGATTATATGGGATATAACATTTTAAAACAAATTTTTAATACATGTTTTTTTATTAAAAAAAGCGGAAATAATACTGCTAAAAAGCGGAAATATTTTTAGACCTATTGTTGTTAAAGAAATTGCGGATCATAAAAATCCTTTGGAGAAAATGCTTTTGAGAAAAATGACAATTATCAGATTGGTTTTTTAACAAAACGTAACATTTGAAAGTATATTTGCACAAAACGAATACAAATGGATTCATTAACTCACATTGTTTTAGGGGCTGCCATTGGCGAAGCTATACTCGGCAAAAAAATTGGTCGCAAAGCAATGTTCTGGGGAGCTATCGCGGATACAATTCCTGATTTTGATGTGTTTGCAGCACCTTGCTATACTCATGCACAACAGTTACTGGTGCATCGCGGTGTTACGCATTCCATTTTTTTTGTTGTATTGATGTCGCCAATTTTAGGATGGGTTTTTTATAAAATAAATAACAAAACAAATGTTAGTGTTAAAGAATGGACATTATTATTTTTCTTAGGTTTATTTTCTCACATTATTATTGATGCCTTTACTTGTTATGGTACCGGCTGGTTTGAGCCTTTCAGCAGTTACCGCGTATCATTCAACACTATTTTTGTGGCTGACCCATTTTACACAATCCCATTTTTAATTTGTGTTTTGATTGCCTTGATAGCAAACAATGGTTCGCCAACACGTGTAAAATGGAATAAAATAGGATTAATTATCAGTTCAGTTTACTTAATTTTTACTGTTATAAACAAATGGAATATTCAAGATAAAATGGAAAAATCGTTGCATCAGCAAAACATACAAACAACCGATTTTGTTACAACTCCCACACCATTGAATAATTTTTTGTGGATGGCGTATGCCACAGATAATCACGGTTTTTGGATTGGATATTATTCCATATTTGATAAAACCAATAACATAAACTATTATCACGTAAACCGAAACATTGATTTGCTTTTTCCTTATAAAAACGACCCGTCAGTAAAACTTTTAAAACAGTTTTCTCAAAGTTATTACTGCATCACAAAAGAAAAGCAAGATATTTATTTTAACGATATTCGTTTCGGGCAAGCAGGTGGATGGTACAAACCGGATTCCTCTTTCGTATTTTCATTTAAACTGAATAAAGACGCAGATAATTCAATGGCTTTGAATAGAACTAAATTTAAAATATCCTATTTTGATGCAATTGCATCATTAGTTACCAGAATAAAAGGGAAATAAACATGACTAAAACAGCAATAATAGTAGGAGCTTCCGGCTTAGTTGGAAATGAAGTATTAAAATTACTGCTCGCCGATAACGATTTTGAAAAAGTGAAAACTTTTGTCAGAAAGCCTTTAGTTATAAGTCATCCCAAGCTGGAGCAATATATTATCAATTTTGATTTTATTGATAAGTCCGCCGATTTAATTAAAGGAAATGTACTTTTCTGTTGCTTGGGAACTACCATTAAAACAGCAGGTTCTAAAGAAGAATTTAAAAAAGTGGATTATGTTTATCCTTTAGAATTTGCAAAAATCGCGAAGCAAAATGGTGTAAATAAATTTCTTATCATAACATCTATTGGCGCAAATAAATCTTCATCCAATTTTTATTTAAAAGTAAAAGGAGATATAGAAACAGTTTTAGAAAAATTAAAATTCGATTCCTTAGTTATTCTTCAACCATCAATGTTATTAGGCGAAAGAAAAGGATTGCGCTCTGGAGAAATAATTGGCAAAATAATTATGAAACCAATTTCGTTTTTATTTATAGGGAAGTTTAAAAAATACAAAGCTATTGAAGCTACTATTGTTGCGAAGGCAATGATACAACTTTCTAAATCTGACTTGCCAAGCGTTTCCATTATGCAATCAGATAAATTGCAAAAAATCGGAGGACATTAATTTTTCTTTTATTATTCATCTTTACAGAGTTACTTAAAATTTTATTAAAATAATTAACAGGTCGCTCCTATGGAGCTTTAATAAATAATTCATTATCTTATTTACTACAAACAGGCCATCCCTAACGGGATTTGAAAAAGCTCCGTAGGAGCATTCTGTTTGTAGCAAATAATATAATGCAATTATTTAGCTCCATAGGAGCGACCTGTTTTTTAAACAACCCATAGTTTCATATTACATTCCCCTCAATTTCAAGCCTGAAATTTGATTATCTTTGCAAACTTAATTTTTAAAAAATGATTTCAGTTAATTCGGTAACAGTATCTTTTGGAGGGTCGGATCTATTTGATAATGTAAGTTTTTTGATAAACCCAAAAGATAGAATTGGTCTCGCGGGAAAAAATGGCGCAGGAAAATCCACTATGCTCAAACTATTAGCCGGACTGCAAAATCCGACTAAAGGTGAAATTTCAAAACCCAATGATTATAAGATTGGATATTTGCCTCAGGATATGATTCATCAACACGGACGCACTGTGTATGATGAAACAGCGACCGCCTTTGAAGAAATTCAACAACTGGAAGTTCGTTTGGAATTAATCAACAATCAACTTTCATCTCGTACAGATTATGAAAGCGATGCCTATATGAATTTAATCACTGAACTAACTGATTTACATACCCGCCTGGATTATATTGGCGCCGGAAACAGAGAGGAAGAAATTGAAAAAATATTAAAAGGTTTGGGATTTGAACGCTCCGACTTTAATCGTCAAACAGCTGAGTTTAGTGGTGGTTGGCGTATGCGTATCGAACTTGGTAAAATTCTTTTGAGAAAACCCGACATACTTTTATTGGATGAACCTACTAATCACCTTGACATTGAATCCATACAATGGTTGGAAGAAACACTTGATTCTTATGCCGGCGCGGTGATGCTGATTAGTCACGATAAACAATTTTTAGACACAGTAACTTCGCGTACCATTGAAATATCAAATCAAAAAATTTACGATTATAAAACCAACTATTCCCGTTATTTAATTTTACGTCAAGAGCGTAAAGAGCAGCAGGAATCGGTGGCGAAAAATCAGCAAAAAGTAATTGTTCAAACAGAAGCGCTTATTGATAAATACCGCGCCAAAGCAAGCAAAGCAGCCTTCGCGCAATCGCTTATTAAAAAATTGGACAGAATGGAAATTGTTGAAGTGGACGATAGCGATTCAGCTACTATGAATTTTCGTTTTCCTCCTCCTGCGCTGTGCGGAAAAATTGTGCTGACAGTTGAACACGCCGGAAAAGTGTATGGCACAAAACGTATTTTTAAAGATGCTAATTTTATTTTAACGAAAGGAGAAAAAATTGCATTGGTCGGTAGAAACGGTGAAGGCAAAAGCACCATTATGAAAATGATTGCGAAGCAAACTGATTTTGAAGGAAACATACAAATAGGACATAATGTAAAGATGGGATATTTCGCGCAAGACCAAGCTGAGAAATTAGACCAAAATAAAACTGTGTTTGAAACCATTGATGAGCTTGCTGTTGGCGATGTTCGTAAAAATGTGAGATCGCTTTTGGGTTCGTTTTTATTTGGTGGCGATGATATTGATAAAAAAGTTAGAGTGCTGAGTGGCGGAGAACGCGGGCGTTTGGCCTTGTGTAAATTATTATTGGAGCCTTATAATTTATTAATCTTGGATGAGCCAACCAATCACTTGGACATTAGAAGCAAAGAAGTATTGAAGCGCGCATTGCTTGCGTATGAAGGAACTGCGATTATCGTTTCTCACGATAGAGATTTCTTAACCGACCTAACAGAAAAAATGTATGAATTCCGTCATGGGAAAATAGTAGAACATTTGGGCGGCATTACGGAATTGATGCAAAAAATAAAGATGAATCGTTTAAATGAAATGAATACGAAAAGTCCTTTTGTTAAAGCGAAAGCTGAAGTAAAAGAAGAAAAGCCAAAAGTGTTTTCTGTGAATAATGAACTTGAAAAAGAACAAAAACAAATAAGAAATCAAATCATAAAATCTGAAAAAGAAATTGAAAGGTTAGAGAAAGAAATAAAAATAATTGATGTGCAACTTTCCGATTCATCACAATATCAAACTGTAATAAATGATAAAGAAGTGTTTGCAAAATATGAGCAAAATAAAAAATTATTAGATGCTGAGATGCAGAATTGGAGTGAATTAGAGTTGAAGTTGGAGCAATTGAAATA
>ODAK010003887.1_pt1 | contig 15404 bp, 13 predicted proteins | sample 1539591 | NCBI WGS metagenome assembly ODAK01 (sample SAMEA3539303, study PRJEB22396) | soil metagenome | biome: tundra; feature: field; material: soil | place: USA | collected 2010-05 | depth 0.15 m | reverse complement strand
CCCTGGCCCCAAGCCCCTGTTTTAAAAGTACTTCTTCAGATCCATGCCCTTGTAGAGCGAAGCCACCTGGTCCCCGTAGCCGTTGAACATCAGCGTGGTCCGGCGCTGCGCGTAGAAGGCCTTGCCGATGCGGCGTTCTGTCTTCTGGCTCCAGCGCGGGTGGTCCACGATGGGGTTCACATTCGAGTAGAAGCCGTATTCGCTTTGCGCCTGGTCGTTCCATGTGGTTGGCGGCTGTTTGTCCAGGAAGCGCACGGCCACGATGGACTTGGCCGATTTGAAGCCGTACTTCCATGGCACCACAATGCGTATGGGCGCGCCGTCCTGGTTGGGCAGCACCTCGCCATACAGGCCGAAAGTCAGAAGCGCCAGCGGGTTCATCGCCTCATCCATCCGCAAGCCCTCGGAGTAGGGCCAGGAGATGGTGCTGGCCGAAGCCCACTTCTCCACATGCTTATCGTAATAAGACAGGAACTGAACGTACTTGGCCGTGGACAAGGGCTCGCACTGGTTGATGAATTCCGAGAGCGAGTAGCCGATCCACGGGATCACCATGCTCCAGGCCTCGACGCAGCGATGCCTGTAGACACGGTCTTCAAGCGGTCGCAGCTTCAGCAGTGCTTCAATGTCGAAGGTTTTGGGCGTCTTCACCTTGCCTTCCACACGCACGGTCCAGGGCCGCGTGGGCAGAACGCCGGCATTCTTCGCGGGCTCGTCCTTGTTCACGCCGAACTCGTAGAAGTTGTTGTAGTGGGTGATGTCCTCCAGGCTGGTTAACTCTTCTCCGGTGGTGGTCAAGGGGCTCTTAACCGTTTCGAGCTTTGTTCCGGCCAGCGCACGCGTGCGCGGCGAGAAAAGCTCGGCCACTCGCCCCGCGCCCAGAACTGCAGCGCCCGTGGCAACGACCCCACGCAGAAAGCGGCGACGGTTCAGGTATTGGTCCTTGGGCGTGATGGCGGAGGATGGAATATCCGGCGGTTTGCCGATGAGCACGGGGTGACCTCGCACGGGGAGAGTGTCGATCTTGTCTATTAGACATGAAGCAGCGGCTCCACGTTAGAGGATTTGTTTTGGTTGCCGCAAACCACGGGTGCCCCGGGTCTCGATTCTGAGACCTGGGAAAGCACGAATCTCAACCTGCCTCCACCCCGCCCAGCCTAACCTTCCGAAACGGCCATTGCCCCAACCGTCGCGCCCGCACCAGGTAAATAAGCGTCCCGGACACAGCAATCCCCGCAGCCACCGCCAGCCCTCCCAGCGCATGTACCCGGTAGACCAGCAGGTAGATAAACCCCCCAATCGCTACCAGCGGCGGCAGTGGATAAAAGGGAATCCGGAATGGCCGCTCCAACTCCGGCCGTTGAATTCGCAGCAGCATCACGCCCGCTTGTTGCAGAAAGAACTGCAGCAGAATTCGTGTGATCACCAGCATTGTGATCACCTGAGCCAGCGAGAAAAAGCAGAAACACGAAGCCACCAGCCCCAGCGCCACCAGCGAGCGATGCGGAATCCCGTGCCGCGGGTGAACGGCCGCCAGAAACCGAAAGTAGTTCCCATCGCGCGCCGCAGCGTAGGGCACACGCGAGTAGCCAAGCAGCAGCGAAAACACTGACGCAAATGCGGTCCAGACAATAAGGGCGGCCAGCAGCCATCCTGCCCAGCGCCCGAACGCCGAGTGCGCGATCTCCGCCACAAGCCGCACCCGGACGATGGCGCTTTCGCCCACATGAGATGCGGCGTCGCGCAGCGAAGGCAGCACAGCCAGGTTCATGGCCACATAGAATGCCGCGACAAATGCCACCGAGAGCAGAATGGCCCGCGGAATCGTCCGCTCCGGCCGTCGCACCTCGCCGCCAAGAAAGGTGATGTTGTAGTAGCCCCAATAGCAGTAAGTAGTCAGCAGCGTCGCCTGCGCCAGCCCGCCCAGCGCCGCGCCTGCAGGCAGCCCAGGCGCAGGGGGCAGGTGAAATCCGCCCAATGCGGCCGCATGGGCAAACCCGGAGAAGATCACTCCTGCGATGGCCACCAGCACTCCGCCAAACATCACCCACGCCATCCACGTGACCGTTTTAAGGTTGCGATAGAGAAGCCAGGTCATCATCAGGCAGGCCGTGGCTGCAGCAAAATTCGAGTAGTGCAGCGCAGGCCATGCGACCACCGGCACACTATCCAGTCCCGGCCAAAACACGCCCAGAAAGCTCGACAGTCCGATGCAGCCGGATGCGATCGACAGCGGCGCGGAAAAACTCAACTGCCAGACGTAAAGAAAACTGAGCCAGTTCCCGGCGCGGTCCGGCCCGTAGATTTCGCGCAAAAAAGCATACGAGCCTCCCGCGCGCGGAAACGCAGCCCCCAACTCGGCCCACACCAGCCCGTCGGCCACGGCAATGGCCGCGCCCAACACCCACGCCCACACCGAGAGTCGGTATCCGGCCGCGGCAATCACCAGCGGCAGCGTGATAAACGGCCCCACGCCGATCATCTCCAGCATGTTGAAAAGGACGGCAGATCGAAGCCCGATGCGGCGTTCGAGAGATTCTGTGCTTGCGGCCATGGAAGAGGGCGGGGACATGAGGCTGATGCGCTCCCCGGATTGTACACTGACGGCAGTTATGTTCTTTGCCAAGAGAGTTCAACGAGCAACAACGTGGGCGGCCCTGGCATCCTTGCCGGGCCTGGTTCTGGCTATTGCGCAACCGATCAGCCTTGCCGGACAGCAGCCTCAAGCCACAGCGCCCCTTCCACCCGCCGAGCCCAGCGAGATCGCCCTTCCGCTCCCCGAAGACCGCGGTCAGGCTGCCCTCGAGCAGACTCTCAGGCGCCTGGGAACCACCGCCAGCATCATGCTGATCGTTGCCCACCCGGACGACGAAGACGGTGCCTTGCTGACCTACCTGAGCCGCGGCCTCGGCGTGCGCGCCACGCTGATGACCCTCACCCGCGGCGAGGGCGGCCAGAACGCCATGTCGGCCGACATCGACGACGCGCTGGGCGTCATCCGCACCAACGAGCTGCTCAAGGCCGACGAGTTTTACGGAGCCGGCCAGCTCTGGGGCACGGAGGCTGATTTTGGCTTTTCCAAAACTCAAGAGGAATCCTATGCCCGGTGGGGCCACGACCGCGTGCTTTACGATGCCGTGCTGGCCGTGCGCCGTGAGCGGCCCCAGGTCCTGATCTCCACATTTATCGGCGGCGTTACCGACGGTCACGGCCAGCACCAGGTTTCCGGCGAGATTGTCCAAGAGGTCTTCAAGGCGGCAGCCGACTCCAAGGTCTTTCCCGAGCAACTTAAAGATGGCCTGCAGCCCTGGCAGCCGCTGGCTGTCTACGGCATGGTTCCCTTTGCCCCGGTAACCGAGAAAGGCATGTTCGACTACGCCACCGGCAAGTGGGCGCCCGCCAAATTCAAAAACTACGTCACCGGCGAGTGGATCACCAACGTCCCCTCCACCGATGTAACCATCCCCGTGGGTACGCGGGACCCGGTGCTCGGCCGCAGCTACATGCAGATTGCTCGCCAGGGGTGGGGCGAGCAAAAGTCTCAGAACTCCGGGGCCAACCCCACTCTCAGCGGCCCGGCCAACGCTAGCTATCATCTGTGGGCCGTGGCGCCCAGAGCCGCAGCCGGCGCAGCGGAAGCGACGAATGCCGACCTCTTTCACAACAGCAAGGTCAATATCGACACAGGCATTACGGGGTTGTCCCGCCTGGTGAAGGGCACCGCGCCGCTCTGGTTGATTGCAGGCCTGCACCAGGTCGATGCCGGCCTTAAGCAATTTGAGGGCGCGCGCCACGGCCAGTTCGGAGCAGTTGCGGCGCACAAACTCGCGCCCGCTTACCGCCAGACCCTTGACCTCTACAAACAAGCCGACGCCGGCAGCCTTGACCCACAGTCGAAAGCGGGACTGCTGTTGGAGCTCCAAACAAAGATCGAGCAGTTCCAATCCGCGTTCAAAGAACTGCTGGGCCTCGATATGATGGCCTTCACCGCCCGAGCAGCCAACGCAGGCGGCGGCGGTCCGTTCCGAGGCAATTCGGCGGACGAGATGCCCCGCAGCGTTGCGCCTGCCGAAGAGTTTCACGTGCGTGTGCATACAGCGCAAGCCACGGCAGAAACGCGGCTGGGCCGTGTCTGGCTTGAGAGCCACAGCGGCGACTCGTGGACGGTGACCGCGGCTGCGGTTGCAAAGACCAACAGCACGGCCGGTATGGCGCTTGTCGCTGACCAAACATTTGTGGTGCGCGCGGCTGAAAACGCCGAACCAACCAAGCCTCACTTCACGCGCCCCTCCATCGAGCGGCCGTACTACGACGTTGCCCGCCCGGAGTGGCGTGAGCGCTCCTTCCCGCCCTACCCGCTGGCTGCATGGGCGGAGTTCACATTTGACGGCTTGCCGATCCGCCTTGGCCAGGTGGTCCAGACACTGGAACGAGTCCCAGGGCCGGGCGGCATCTATGAGCCGCTGGTGGTAACGCCTGCCATCGGAGTGCGTATTGAGCCGGAGGCGCGCATCCTTCCGCTGGATGGCAGCGCTTTGCCGGTAAAAGTGACAATCCATACGCAGGGCGCGGCAGAGGGCACGGTCGACCTCAAACTCCCCACCGGATGGCGCTCGGAGCCGGCCGAGGCCCGGTTTCATCGCGACAACGCCGGAGACGCTGAGCCACTTTTGTTTTCCGTAACCCCGCAGACCGCCGGCGCGGGCGCCTACAGTCTGCAAGCCGTCGCGCACTCCAGCGGGCGCACATATGACACCGGCTGGCAGAGCGTTGGCTACGCCGGGCTCCGGCCGTTTAACCTCTACAGGCCTGCTCTGTTGCAGACCCGCAAAGTGGACGTAAAGCTCGCGCCGGGCTTGCGCGTGGGTTATGTAATGGGCACCGGCGACCTGGTTCCGCACGCCATCGAAGGCCTTGGCGCCGCACCGCAATTGCTTTCCGCCCCGGAGCTCTCATCGGGTGATCTTTCTCGATGGAACGTGATTGTCATCGGCATTCGCGCTTACTCCGCGCGTCCTGAACTGGCAGCAGCCCAGCCTCGGCTCGAGGAGTTTGTGCGACAGGGCGGAACCCTGATTGTTCAATATCAAAGCGGAAGCTTCCCCGCCCCGCTTTCCGTGGCGATGGGACGCATGCCGGAGCGCGTAGTGGACGAGCAGGCCCAGGTCAAGCTCCTTGACCCGTCCAACCCTCTTTTCACCTCACCCAACAAGATCACCGATGCTGACTTTGAAGGCTGGGTGGAGGAACGCGGCCACGGCTTTCTGGATACATGGGACCCAGGGTACACGCCGCTCACCGAAACCGCCGACGTTGGCCAGGACCCGCAGCGAGGCGGTCTGCTTGTGACGCATGTCGGCAAAGGCACTTATATCTATGTCGCCTTCGCACTGTACCGGCAGCTTCCCGAGTTAGTTCCCGGAGCATACCGCCTGCTGGCAAATCTGCTAAGTGCGGGAAGAAATGCCGGCGGCGGAGAATGACCGTAACTCCCCGCACAACTGAATGTCGCGCGTCGATAAGCCGACAGAGGCCAAACAGGCTGCGGAAAACCTCAGTAGGTGAAGGGTACGGGCTTCAGCCCGTACATATACGACTTGGAATCATGCGGGCTTTAGCCCCCGAGGGACGTCTTTCGGAATTTCTCCCTCCAAAACATGCCTCTTTCTGTAGCCTGTTTAGCCGTGCCATCGAATTGGACCAAACACTGGTGCGGCTCTAGCCGTGGATGGAACGCGCAAGGACTGCACTCTTTTAACATACCCACTTATCCAGAGACGCCCTATTTATTAAAGAATTGTTAATTCCCTTCCCCGACTTATGTTAGCTGCCTAAGTCAATGTTAAAACTCCGTGAATTAGTCAAATATTCATCAAACTCTGCGAGTCTGGGTTACGGATGCAGATGCGAAGAGCCCCGCATGCGCGGATTCACTCTTCCCGCCTGCCATCGTTCAACCCTCGTATGCCGATCAAGAAATCTACCGGCTTCATGTTGACAAATCTCGGCATGCGTAAGTAGAGGGCGCTCAATCTTCAACCGGGCGCAGCCACCATTCAACCTGAATTGAGAGGAAAATGAGAGGCCCAATGAATCTCACACTCAAGACTGCCGCAATCGCATTAGTGGCAGCCAGCCTAGTTGCCTCATACGCCTGCGCCGAGGATGCAACGCCTCCGGCGAAAAAACACGTAACCAGGAAAGCCAAAACGCCGCCACCACCCACAGTGGCCGAACAGATCGAGGCCTTGCGCCAGGACCTGGAGAACCAGATCAACAGCCTGAAGACCGACCTGGCCGACAAGGATGCGCAGCTAAAGAAGGCGCAACAGGCCGCAGCGGACGCGCAGGCCGCAGCGGACAGGGCGCAAGCCGCCGCCTCGACCCAGCAGCAGGCGGTTACCGACAACTCCGCCGCCGTCTCCACATTGCAGTCCACCGTCACCGACATGAAGGCTGCCAATGTGTCGATCGTGCAAACCATCTCCGATGAAACGTCCGGCCTCAAGAAGGCCATCAACAGCCCGAATGCTCTGCACTACAAGGGCATCACCCTGGCGCCTGGCGGATACTTGGCGGCTGAATCCGTGTACCGAAGCAAAGCCACCGGCGGCGATATTCCCACCGCATTCAATGCGCTGCCTTATGAGAGCGCCGATGCTTACAAACTGAGCGAGTTTTTCGGCAGCGCCCGCCAATCGCGCCTAAGCCTCATGGCCGAGGGCAAGACGAATTGGGGCACCCTGCGCGGCTACTACGAGACTGACTTCCTTGGCACCGGCATCAGCTCCAACAACAACCAATCCAACAGCTACGTGCTGCGCCAGCGCGTTCTTTGGGGTCAGGCCGAAACCAACAATCACTTTGCACTTACCTTCGGCCAGTTGTGGTCCCTGGCTACCGAAGACAAGAAGGGCATCTCGAATCTCTCCGGCGACATCATGACGCCGCAGACCATCGACCCGAATTACGTTGTGGGCTTTGTGTGGACCCGCCAATATGGAGTCCGCCTCACCAAGACCTTCAACCATGCAGCCTTCGGCATCGCCGCTGAAAACCCCCAGCTTCTTTACACCGCTTCGCTGGCCGGCAACACCCCTTATGCAGTCCTGGGCAGCGCCGGCGCCAACGGTGGTAACTACAACGCCGCTATCAGCGGACTAAGTGGAACCACGACTTACATTCAGAACTATGGCAACCAGAAGCAGATCGACGGCGCGGGCAACACGGTCTATATCTCGGTTCCGCAGTACAGCACAATCTTCGCCAACGCCAACGTGGCCAATCTATCTTTCAACCAGGCGCCCGACATCATCGCAAAGATAGCTCTCGATCCAGGCTGGGGTCACTACGAACTCATCGGTATCGCCGGCTTTGCTCACGAGACCGTCTTCCCCGGCGTCACCACCGACACCGTGAAGTACGGCAACCAGGCAGATATCGCCGGCTTCAACGGTGCAGATCCAGGCACCAAGCTGACCGCGTCTTCGACGTCCAGCGCCTACTCCAACAGCATCACACTCGGCGGCGTGGCCGGCAGTTTCCGGGTCCCGCTGGCCGGCAACAAATTCATCTTCGGCGGCAAGGCCCTTTATGGTCCCGGCATGGGCCGCTACGGCAACTCAACGCTCGCTGATGTGACCGCCGACGCGGCCGGCCAACTCGCCCCCATCCACAACTTCTCCGGCCTCGTAACCGTCGAAGCCAATCCCACACCTCGCTTGGCCATCTACCTCAACTACGGCCTCGACTACGCCGGCCGTACCGACTTCGGCACGGGCAGCACGTTTGCTTCAACCCTGGGCTCTCCCACGGCAACCTTCTGCCAGACGGGCGCCACAGCAGCCAACGCCTCCACGTTCTGTTCCAAGTCGCCAACGGCTGCGATGATGGCAGCGGGCGGTTCCTGGGGCGGACACTGGAGCACACCGACCGTGGGAACGACGGCGGTTGGCTACGGCTCGAGATTGCTCGGTAACTCGGCCTGTAACTCCCTCGCCGCGCCCGGCTTTAACTCCGGCGGTTCCACCGGCTATCTCCCCGGCGGCTCCTGCGGCGCGCAAACACGCAACATGCAGGAATTCACCGGCGGTTACTGGTACGACATCTACAAGGGTGACCGCGGCCGTCTGCGTCAGAGCATCCAGTATGGCTACGCGGTTCGCGAAGGCTGGTCAGGTGCACCGCCCTCCGGCGGCGGCCCTGGAATCGGCGCCAAGGGCATCGACAACATGTTCTGGACGTCGTTCCGCTACTACCTGCCTTAAAAGGAATCGGCCACCGAACTTGGTTGCTTTGAAAGGGCGCGGCTTCGGCCGCGCCCTTGTTTATGCCCTTCCGCGCTGCAGGCCCTTCAACTTGGAAAGCCTCCGGTCGGCTGCCACAACTCCACCCGATTGCCCTCCGGATCCCAGATCCAGGCGAATCGCCCATAGGAATAGTCCTCGCGCTTGGGGTCAATCCGCACACCGGCCGCGCCGAGTTGAGCCAGCAACTGGTCCAGATCGTCCACACGAAAATTGATCATCGCTTGCTGAGGCCCGTCCCCGAAGTACCGCGTGTCGAGCGGAAAATGAGCGAAAACCGTCATTCCAATCGAATCAGGCCCGTCAAAGGCCAGCGCGCCGTCGTCCATTTGCGGTACGCCGAGATGGGTGCCGTACCAGGCAGCCAGTCCCTGCGGGTCTTTGGCTTTCAGGAAGACGCCGCCTATTCCCACAACTTTGGCCATGGTTATTCCTCCTGTTGGATGATCTGATGGAGCTTGGGCTTGTGCTTGGCCTCCCGGCCGGTACGGGGCTCGGTATCGATCACCCGTGCCGGTTTGGGCTGGCCCACGCGGTCGCGTGCGTTGGACTTGACGGCTTTGGTGGCGGAAAATGGTGATGGCTTGCGTTTCGTCATGGCATGAATGAGTATGGAATAGATTTCGCCGGAGCGAAAGCCCCGGCCTCCCTGGGCGGCTCGTTGTGGCCGCTGAGGCCCGCGATCAGGGGCCTTCCTTGTCTTGGTGGAAAACTGGAGCCGGAGAAGAATGGAAGAACGCGAGTTTTTTAATGAAACCACGGAACAACGAACACACACCATTAACTGCCCCAAGTGCGGACTACCGGGCGAATACAAAGTCACCTGGGTCGTGCGCCGCAAGCGGGCGCAACTGCCGCCCCGTGCCGACGAGCGGGACCGCGCCCGCTTCGCCAAGGCTCAGTCTTACATGGTGAGACGCGATGACAAGTTATCTTGTGTCAACGTCCGCTGCCGCAAACCCTTTGAGATTACATCGCTACAGACCCTGGCGTTTCTCTAGGAGTGAATGAGATCGCTTGTTGCGGCCCAGCAACATGGAGCGAGAGCATCCGGCGTAATGTCTATTGCAAAGCCACCCGGGTCGGGAGTAAGTTGCTCGCCAAAGAAATCACGAAGGTTGGCGGCTTGCTGGCGCAATTCCACTGTATATGCTTGAATCAGAGAGAGTAAACGGTCGGGTCGGAGGCTGCAAAAAGGACCCGCCAGGAGAGACAAATGGCAAATTCCCTACTTCCCCCCGAGGAGCGCAACCTGACCCCCGACCAGGTCGAGGCTCTGGATAAGCGGCGCGATCTGGGTCACACATTTCTGGTGATTGCCGGCCAGTTCGCGGTCATCGCCACCATCCTGCTGCTGTGGATCGGCCAGGATCTCACTTACTCGCCCGGCTGGGCCCACCCCATGGCCTACTACTTCGCCGTTGCCGTGGCCATCATCGTAGTGCTCGGCGGTGCCGGGATGGTGCTGCGCAAAGGCACTCCGCGCCTGGATTGAGTCCCCTGAAGCGCCCGGCAGATCGCAAAACAATCAAATACGGTATAGGCTGTAAATGCCGATGGCTGCTGCTTCCCTTTCCCTTTCCCCGGTTCTTCCCTCTGCGCGGCTCACAGACAATCATGGCCGCGTCATCCATGATCTCCGCGTCTCCATTACCGATCGCTGCAACTACAAGTGCGTTTACTGCCGCACCGGCGAAATGGGTGCGCAATACCCCGAGCTGAGCATCGAGGAGTACCTCCGCCTGATCAAACTCTTTGTCGGGCTGGGAGTAACCAAGGTCCGGCTTACCGGCGGTGAACCCCTGTTGCGCCGCGGCCTGGTGGAACTGGTCCAGGATTTGGCTCGCGAGCGCACTCCCAGTGGCGACCCGCTCGACCTGGCGCTCACCACCAACGGCCACCTCCTCGCCGGTCTCGCCGTACCGCTCAAAAATGCTGGATTGAATCGCGTAACGGTAAGTATGGACGCCGTCGATCCCGCCACATTCGAGCGAATCACGCGGGTTCCGGGCAGTTTTCAAACGGTCCTGCATGCAGTTCGCACCGCGCTTGCCGCCGGCCTCACACCCCTCAAGATCAACTGCGTACTGCTCCGCGGCTTCAACGACGACCAGATCGAGGGATTCGCCCACTTTGCCCGCCAGGAAGGTGTTGTCGTCCGCTTCATCGAGTTCATGCCTCTCGAAGAAGGCCGCCTCTGGACGCCCGAAATCGTAGTCCCGCTCACCGAAATCGTGGAACGAATCAGCCGCGTGCTGCCGCTTGCCCGCCTTGCGCCCCGCGACGCAAGCGAAACGGCGCGCCGCTACACATTTGCGGATGGAGTGGGCGAAATCGGCATCATTGCACCTGTGAGCCAGGCCTTCTGCGGCGCCTGCAGCCGGGTGCGCCTCACCTCCGACGGCAAAATCCGCACTTGCCTTTTTTCTCAGGTGGAGCACGATCTATACGGAAGATTGAGATCCGGCGCCGGCGACCCCGAGCTTCGCGAATATATTGTCCAGACGGTCAATGGCAAGGAAGCGCGCCACCACATCGGGGAACCCGGCTTCCTCAAGCCTTCGCGGTCCATGGTGCACATCGGCGGCTGATCGAAGTAACCCGCAGATTGCAGTAGCTATCAAGTCAAGCAGGCGTGTTTTTCCTATATGCTCTTCACAACACACACCACTGAGCCACTGCTATATTTCAGGTATTGGGCCCGCTATGCCGAACAAGAAAGAAACCCGGACTCCGCTCGAAGACCTTCTCGTCTTCCATCAGCTAGCGCGATCGCTCAATTCCAGCTTCGATCTTGACACCATCCTGCGCACAATTCTTGAACACATGGAACAGCTCCTTCAGGCGGAACTGTGGACGCTGCTTATGCTCGATGAAGAGCGCCAGGAGCTCTACTACGCGCTTGCCGCGGGCGGAGAAGAGCAGGCGCTGCGCGACTTGCGCGTCAAGGTGGGAGAGGGCGTGGCCGGATGGGTGGTCCAGCACGGCGAAACGCTCATCGTGCCTGAAGCCGAGAGTGACCCAAGAGCAAAACTGGAGTACGCCGCCAAGCCAAGCAAGGTTCGCTCGGTAATTGCCATTCCACTGCGGGGACGCAAAGGAACACACGGTGTCATCGAGATCTTCAATTCGCGGCCCGAGCAAATGACCGACTACGCCATCGCGTTCCTGCATATTCTCGCCGACCACGCCGCTATTGCTATTGAGAACGCGCGGGATGTAGCGCGAATCCAGCAGTTGACAATCACCGACGACACCACCGGACTCTACAATGTGCGGCATCTTTACAACGTTCTGGCCCGCGAGTTGGAGCGCTGCGGCCAGCTGGGGTTGCCGCTAAGCCTCGCATTCCTTGACCTCGACCGCTTCAAGCTTGTGAACGACGCGCATGGTCACCTTGTAGGCAGCGAACTGCTTGTCCACACCGGCCGGCGTCTGCTCGAGCTCAGCCGCAGGCAGGACCTTTGTTTCCGCTACGGCGGCGACGAGTTTGTGGTCCTGATGCCCGAGACTGGCGCGGAAGCCGCGTTGGCCCACGCCGGCAAACTCCAGCGACTGTTGACAGAAACACGCTTCCATATGAAAAACGGGGTCACATTAAACGTGAGGGCCAGCGTAGGTTTGGCCACCTGCCCCGATGATGGCAACACGGTGCATGCCATCATCGGTATCGCCGACACGCGCATGTACAGAGCCAAAAGCAACGGCCGTACCCTGGCCCGCGGCGCGTAAGACAACCTGGCTTTACCGCAAGGCCAAACAGGCTCAGCTCAACTGCGTCTTCCCGCAAACATGAACCTCCACGCCAAGCTCCGCAAACATCGCCGCCTTGGTCGCCAAAGCCTTGTCCGCGCTCTCCGGAGAAGCCCCATAAGCCACATTCACATGGTTCGCCCGGTGGCGAGCCATGAATTGGTTCTGGCTCACACCGTGCAGCACGGCATGCACGATCGGCCACTGCGGCGTCGTCTCCTTCCAGCGGCGTTCTGTCTCTGCCGCTGGCAAGCTCACCACGGTGCCCCGGCCCAGATCCGCATGCAGCGCACCGTCCTCGACGAATACGCGGCTCCACACAATCTCGCCCGGCTTGCCCACACCCTTCAGCGAACCGCCGCCAAGCGGGAAATACATCGGCGGCTGCCGTTCACTTTTAGCGCCCGCATACCCGTCCACAAAGTGGCTGGCAGGCGCCGCGCCGGAAATCTGCAGCAGCCACACAAACTCATCGAGACCGTCGCCTTTGTAGTGCTCGCCCCAGCGAACATCGTGCAGCGTGGTCGATGGGTCAAGCCCCAGCGCACTCCAGCAGCGATTCGTGACCAGCGCATCCACGCCCGCACACTCGTCCACCTCGTTGAAATGCACCAGCGGCCCGCCAGGATAAAGCTCCTCATTCGTGCCTTCCGCAAACACCGGGGGCCGATCCGCATTGTTCAGCATCCCCTCCGCCAGGTCCGACGCGGGCGCCATGTCTTTCAATCCCTGCTGATACTGAATCCCGATTGCATCGCACCCGAATTCCTTTGCAATGCGAACCGCCGCAATATACATCTTGCACTGTTCGATCACCTGCTCCTGCGTGAGCTCGGTAGCTGCGTCCTCGCCGATGTCGAACTTTACACCCTTGGCCACCAGCCATTGATAGACGACTTCAGCTTCCATCTCGTTGACCGTCTGCATCTTGGCCACCAGGGCCGACTGGCTCAGCCGCTCCTTGTAAATGCCGGCAGGATTCAGCAGTTCGTCGTCGATGATGGCGTTGTACATCCCCATGCAGCCCTCATCGAAAATTCCCACGATGGCTTTGCGCCGCTTCAGGTCGCGTGCCAGATCTGCCCCCAGCGCAGCGCTTTCCGCAGGCACCTTGCCCCGGTCCAGCGCGTGTACGTGCGTCAAATCGTGGCTGATCTTCCCAATCAGCAGCCACTCCTCCAGCGCGTTCAGGAAGTAACTATCTGTAAAGTCCTTGCTCCAGATCGACGAGAACTTCTTGCCTGCCTTTACCAGCGAGCCGTTCAAATTGAGCAGCCCCACCAGCCCCGGCCACTCTCCCGACCAGTTCGCCACCGTCAGAATCGGTCCTTTGTGGCTGCGCATTCCCGGCAGCACATGATGCGTATACTGCCACGCCGCCGTGGCAAACACCAGTTTGGCCTCAGGATGAATGTTCATGAAAACATCCATCCCCATGCGCTGCGACGAAATGAACCCATGCTTTTCCAGCTCGTTGTATTTGTGCGCGCGGACAAGCTTATAGCCCTTCTGTGCGAAGGCCGCCGTCAATTTGGCTTCCATATCCCTCTGCGCGGGCCAGCAAGTCTGGTTGGCCCCAAGCCTTAAATCCCCGCTCGTTACGAGCAACACTTCATTTGCCGCCGGTTTTGCAATTTCAGTTTGTCCAACCGCCATTTCCCAGTCTCCTTGCAACTTGCGTGTCTGTCGTCAGAGAGAAATATACACCCCGGCGCGGCTCTTCGACCGTGCCCGCCCAGCTCCGCATAGGCGAGGAATTCGGTGGGGCAACAGGGAGAGTTGATCAGTCCCTGCTGTTCACTGTCCACTGGCTCCTCGGCGGGTTACCATGGAATGAGCCCTCGATCACATATCGAAGCCACCAGGCCCGCCGGCGCATCTCGTTAGCAAGGACGCAATGAATCCCGTAGATCACGCCCGCCAATCCACGTTCCAGGAGACGCTCTTAAGCGCCCGCCGCACCATGCTGGCCAGCGAGATCCTCAAGCTGGCCTTGGACAGCTTCCGCGCCAGCAAGATGCGCTTCGCGCTCACTGCGCTGGGCATGGTCATCGGCACTGCTTCGGTCATCCTGGTCGCGACTATCGGCCTCACAGGCAAGCAATATGTCCTGCAGTTGATCCAGAAGTTCGGTACTAATTCCATCGAGCTTGAGTATGCCGGCGGCGGCGCCACCGCGGCGGAACGCGTCCTCTACAACGACCCGCTCACCAGCGACGACATCAAAGCCGTGCTGGCCAAGTTGCCGGGGGTCATCTACTCTTCGCCCGTCCTGGAGATGCACTCCCGCATCAGCTTTGGCGGAGGCGTCGTAAAAGACACGCTGGTACTGGGCGTGAGTCCGCAGTACCTGGATATCCACAATCTACTCGTGCCGGTTGGCCGCTTCCTGGACGAGACCGATGATTCGGCCCACATTAAATGCGCCGTGGTCAGCGAGCTCTTTGCCCGCGAAAGGTTCGGCGGCTCCGACTCCGCCATCGGCCAGAACTTCGAAATCAGCGGCATCCCCTTCACCATCATCGGTGTATTCAAGATGAGCGTGAACGACTTCGGCCAGTCGGAAATTGCCGACCAAACCATCCTCATACCCTTTTCCGTCGCCCGCTACTTCACCGGAACGGAAAACGTGAACCAGATTTATTTCTCGATGCGCAGCATGGATGAAGTTCCCAACGCCGCTTCGGAGATCGTCCGCATCGTGCAGGCGCGCCACCGGTCCGATTCCGTATACAAGGCGCAAACGCTGAAAGAGCTCCTGACGATGGCCGGGCAAATTGCCGACACTCTCACCGCTGTGCTCATGCTGGTTGCCGCCGTCACCCTGGCTGTGGGAGGCGTCGGCATCATGAACATCATGCTGGCCAACGTCCGCGCCCGAACCCGCGAAATCGGAATCCGCAAGGCCGTCGGCGCCACCTACCGGGAAATCAAGCTCCAATTCCTCGCCGAGGCCATTATCATCTCCCTGACCGGCGGGGTAGTTGGGACCATCCTGGGGCTGGCCCTTCCGTTGTCCGTCGGATTCCTGACCGACTACTCGGTGCCGGTCTCGCCCTGGTCCGTCGTGATTGCGCTGACTGTGGCCACCATGGTGGGGGTAATTTTCGGCACCGTCCCCGCCACCCGCGCCGCACAAATGGACCCCGTCGAGTCTCTGAAATATGAGTGATATCGAGCGCCAAAAAGACAGCCCCTCGCCCGGCCCGAGCCTGACCGTGATCTACTCCCTCATCGTCCTCGCCCTGGTCGCCGCCATTGGGTTTGCTCTGCTAATCGTCCTGCCCTTCTATAACCGGCGATAACCTCTTGGGTTTTGGGATTTTCACTTGGAATTGTGGCCGG
>ODAK010003886.1_pt1 | contig 15405 bp, 11 predicted proteins | sample 1539591 | NCBI WGS metagenome assembly ODAK01 (sample SAMEA3539303, study PRJEB22396) | soil metagenome | biome: tundra; feature: field; material: soil | place: USA | collected 2010-05 | depth 0.15 m | reverse complement strand
TGAGGTATTGCCCGCCGCCGGGTCGCCGAACAGTGCGATCAGGATCAACCCGCTTCGCATGGCCGAGCTTATTCAGGCGGACTGGGTTGATGTCTGCGGATCTTCCAGCCCATCCTGATAACGCGGCGTTACGCGAACGTTCGCGTCAGCACTCCGACGTTCGCCGCATCCTCCAGCTTTTCCAGCGTGTTCAATACCATCGCCACGTCCGCCGCCGCGATCGGGCGGACCGCGTTGGCCGCGTTATCCTGGAACTTGGCGCGCAGCAGCGCGGCGGACAGTGGTTTCTCGGGCGATCCGATAGGGTCGGACGCCTCGACGCTGACGGTCTGTCCGTTGGCCAGCCGAACCGTAAGCGTCAGCCAGCCGCGCGGCCTGGAACCGGCGACGATCTCTCCCTTGATGCGGTCCGACAGCGCCAGGGTCGCGGCGTCGCCGAGGCCCGCCACCTCGCCGATTCCGACCTTGCCGTGCACCAGAGCGGTCGCAACCAGGAACGGCAGCGCGAACTGAGCCTCCACCACCTGGGTTGGCCGGCGCTTCGTTGGCCCGCTCTCGAACTGATCGGCGTGGCCCGCCGCGTCCATCGTCATCGTTACTTCAGCGATCTGGCCCGCGTCGGTCTCCCCCATCTGGGCCCGCACGGCCAGCGCCGCGTCGATCCCGGCATGCAACGGCCGGCCGCAGGGCCAGGGTTTGAAACTCAGCCCATCGCCGCGGAACGCCTGGCCCAGATCGCGCAGCAGCAAGGCGGGATCGGCGCCGTTCGGCTGGTACAGCTCCAGGAACCCATAGCGGCCGGCGAAGATGTTGTGTGCGCCGGTAAAGTCCTTCCGCGCCAGGACCGCCGAGAATACCCCGGCGCTGGCGGCCTGACCCGCCTGCAATCGTTTGGTCAGCGCTCCATCCAGGATGCATTGCCGGTTGCCCGCCGCGTGGCTGTAGGCGATGCCCAGGGCGTGGCGCATTTGCTCGGCGTTCAGGCCGAGGAGCAGGGCGGAGGTGACCGCCGCGCCGAACACGCCGATGCAGGCGGTGCGATGCCAGCCGCGATCGACTGTCGATGCCAGAGCGATCCGGCATGACACGTCCAATCCCAGAGCAATCGCCCGGATAAATCGCTTTCCATCCACCGCTCCGAGCAAATCCGCCACCGCCAGACCCGCCGCGAGCACGGATATCCCCGGGTGGATCGAGCCCGCGGTGTCATGCGTGTCGTCGAAATCCAGCGCGTGCCCCATGCTGGCGTTCAGCAGAGCCGCCCGCGGGGCCGGCAACCGGCGGCCGCGGCAAAGGACAACGCTCTCCTCGCGCCCGCCCCAGTGATCCTCCATGTCATACAGTGCGTCGATCCCCGGCGCCCCGCTGCCACCCAGAATACAGCCGAACGTGTCGAGGATATCGCGCTTCGTCGCGGCCACCGTCGCGGCGGGCAGATCCTCAAAGCCGGTGCGTGTGACGTGCGCGGCCAACGCGAACGCGGGGTCCTGAACCATTTTGTGCTCCTGTGATCAGGGGAGTTACTGACCCGTGCGGGTGATCCGCGGGTCGCGGTCAATCTCCGAGCCGTCCAGATTGAACTTATGTATGATCATCTGGCTCCTGGCGTCGGCGATCGCCTCCTTCACCGCCAGCGCGGTCAGTTCCTGGCGGATTTTCTCGCGGACCTCCGATAACGTCGGGGGAGCGACCAGGCGGCGTTCCTCGACCTTCACGACATGCCAGCCGAATTCGTTGTGGACAGGCGCGGGACTGATTTGCCCAGGTTGGAGGGAGAAGGCGACATCGGCGAAGCCGGGCCAGACCTGGTCCCGCCGGAAGAACCCCAGATCGCCGCCTTGCTTGCCGTCGGGATCCTTGCTGGCCACGCGCGCGACGGAGGCGAAATCCGCGCCGCCTTTCAGCTCCTGAATCACCGACTGCGCCTCGGCTTCGGTGCCCACGAGGATATGGCGGGCACGCACTTCGTCGGTCGCGGGGCGGTTGGCGTACTCTCGGTTGAAGCGGGCGACGATCGCCGCCTCGGTCACCTTCGAGGGGGTGACTTCGGCCAGCCAGGCACGCTCCAGCACCAGATCGGCGGCGGCTTGCATCTCGCGCTGGATTTCCGGTTTTTTGTCCAGCCCGGCACGGCGCGCGGTCATGGTCAGTGACTGGTGGTCGATGAGCCGGTCCAGCAGCGCCGGCATGACCGATTCGAACGGCAGGTTGCGCATTTGCTCCGGCAGCGTGTTGGTCACGCGAGTGAGGTCGCTGAGGTAGATCAGCTTGCCATCGACGCTGCCGACGACCGGATCAGGCCCGGCGGTAATCGGCGCGCGCAGCGAGGAGTTGCCGGAGGTGTCAGGCGGTTTATCGACCGGGGTCGTCGGGATCTGCGCGAAACCGAGGACGGGGAGCATGACCGCTAACGCCGCGCCCACGATGAGGCTGCTGCGAAGATCGTGGTAACTGGGCATGCTGACCTCCGGGTTCGGCTTGTGCGGGCCCTCGGGCGTATGCCTGTTTGTGGGGCGGGGCGCCAGGGATTGGTTGATGGCGGGGGGAGGCCGCCGTCAGATCAACTGCCCTGACCGGAATGGAGAGGATCCGCGAAGTACTCCTTCCATGATGCCGGTGTTTGCCTCAGAAGCCCGAAATGATGCATCAGTTGGGCAACCGGCAACGTTCCCACCGGCTGAATGCCAAATTTGAAATCGGGGCGTGCGAGTATCTCTTCAATCAACGTTCGATCGGTTTTCTCCCGGGTCACCTCCAGATATTCATCGATTGCCGTACCCCGCTGAGAGCCGGTCATGGCCACGGCCTCGCGAACCGCCGCGTAAAACGCTTCCATGACAACGGGGTTGTCCGTGGCGAATCGTCTCTTGGCGTAAACCACGCTCAACGTGGTCGGGCCGCCGAATACCGCGACCGAGTCGGTGAGTTTCAAGATGCCCGGCCTCTTTAACGCGATTTCCTGGAACGGCGAACTTGAAACATAGCCGGTTATCTGGCTGCTGCGCGTCATCAACGCCGTCAACGCGTCGGGGTGCTGCATTGTCACGGTGAGAGTGTCCAGGCGGTTTCCCCCGCCCGGTCCAAACGTCTTTTCCGCCGCCGCCATTAACACAATCGCCTGAATCGACGTTTTGATGGCGGGGACCGCGATGCGATCTTCCGCCGTGAAATCGGCCAGCGATTTCGCGTCTGGCTTATTGGTCAGAATGTCGATCGGAGATACGTTGAGGGCGGAAATCCCAATGACCTTGACGCTGCTTAAAGTGCGGTCCCACAAGAGCAGCATCGGCGCGATGCCACCAGCCACGAGTTCGACTGAATCCGATAGCAACGCATCGTTAAGTCCCGCGCCCCCGCCGAGCCGCGTGTATTCGACGCGCACTTTCATACCTCGCGACTCCGCCTGCTTTTCCCAGAGGTGATCGTGCTCCATCACCACCAAGGGCAGATAAGCCAGACCGAATTGCGTGGCCACTCGAACCAGGTTTGTCTCAGCACGAGCCATCGCACTGGCACCGACGAATATGGCCGCCAGAAGTGCCACGGCAAGGTGCCCGGTTAACGCGTTCGGCGGAGATTTACCTTTCATGACGTACCTCAAACATCTCTGGACAATTGCCGGTCGTTGGTGGTTTCTCAACCGGAATCCTTGCTCAACTCCTTGCTTCGCCGCGGCAAAGCGGTCGCCGCGCCACCCCGGACCAGGTAGATCGGGCTGGACCACATCCGATGGCCATCCTCCTGTTGCACTCGAACGAACAGCCTTGTGTCGCCTTTGGCGCGCACCGCGATCGTGCGCCGCGACAATAGCCGCCGCTCCGTCATCGCGGCCGGGAGGCGCTGCAACTGCACGGCGCGCCCCAGCCCACCCGCCTCGAACACCCGCGGCTCGACCCCAAGCTCGCCGACCGCGCAGCTGCCGGAAACATGGGCTGTCCGGAAGGACAGCACGCCGTCCGTTGCCTCCGCCAGCCATAGATCGATGGCGCCGTAGTTGCCGGTCGTCACTGCCTTCCACGTCAACGATGTTTCGTTCTGACACTGGATCCCGCGGTCGAGGTTCCAGTGGTTGATCACCTGTGTACTCAGAATGCGATTACTTGAGATGTCCAGTGTGCCGTCCCATGTGGTGGTCCGCGCCCTGCCGCGGTATTCGGCGCCCTCATAGACGAGCCTCACCCGCGCACCGAGATCGGCCGCGGTGTAAGGCCGCACGGTTTCCAGGAGAGTGAGCCCGTCGAAAATATCGAGCCGCTCGATCGGCGCGGAACCCACGACATTGATGATCAGCTCGACAGCGTCATCCGCGACCCGGGCGATGTCACCCATCATCAATTGAGCAACCCGTGTTGTCGCTGGCGGCGAGCCCGGTAAATCCGGATCGGAGTCGAACAGATCAGCGCCGGCGGCGGGCCGGAGCGTCACCTCCAGCAGCGCACGGTTGCCCGTGGTCGCGTAATGCCGGCGCCGGCGCATCGAGCGGAAAATGGCATCGCGGTCGAGCCGCTCGGCGAGAAAGCAGGTAAGACCGCCATAGCTGCCGAAGAACGAGGCCCCCGGATAACAGGCGCCGGGCCGGCCTTTGTGACCATCTGAATTCGCCATGACGCCGACGCGATAACCCATCTCCAACGCATCACGCAGGATCCACTCGAACGTGCCCCAGGCGGAATGCACCTCCACAGCGGTTTCAAGCGCGCCATCATGGGCGAATTTGACGTCCGCGTAGCGACCGCCGACATGCGCCAGAACGACGCAGTCCTTTCCCCGCAGCCTGGCGAACAATTCATGTGCGTCGTGCGCGTCCGTACCCTCATCAACGATGTCAGCCGCATCCGCGATCTGAGCGTGGGAGGAGCGGTGGATCGTCTCGCCCTCATGCCGGTAATGCACGTTGCGGTCGCCGCCAACCGCCGTGTTGGCCGACCACTCGTAGCCCGGAATGCAAACAAACCGGCCGGGATTGTCGAACTCACGGGTAAGGCTGTTGAGGTCGCGCCAGAACGCCCCCGTCATCTGGAAGTCGTTGGCCTGATGGCCCATGACGTCGAGGTGCGCCTTGTCACGCCCGAACTCGAAATATTCGCGGGCCGTGTTGGTGCCGAGCGTTTCGTTGGACTGGCCATGGGTATCTCCCCAATAATGCACCAGCCCGGTGTCAGGGGCGACAATGCGCAGCGGGTTGGAACGAGCGACCTCGACGCCGCTCTCATCGATGACATGGATCGTGCGCTCGCCGGGCGCGTCGATCCGCAAGCCCTCCACGCTCGCGCCGAATTGTCCGTCGCTCAGCCGAATTCGTGATGGCAGGCCCGCGATCGGCGCTTCGGTGACAAGACGCAGTCCCCGCGTCACCCGATCCGAGGGGTTGCCCCATTTGTCGTCCACCTTGAGCGCGAAGCGAAATGGCTCGCCGGCGCGAACCAGTGTTGGCAAAATGGCGAACCAACGCACGCCAGGTCCGGGAACGATTCTGATCCGCGGGCTTTCGGGCAGGGCGACATAGTCGTAGGTCGCGATCGCGTCGACCAGCACGTGGAACTCGAATTCGCTCTCGCAGTAGGTTTGCACCCGAATGCCCGGTGAACCTTGCCGCTGGTCCCCGAACCGGATCGCGATCGTATCGCCAGGCGCCAGGAAGTCTTTCACCACGCCGATATAAAGCGAGCGGCTCCAAGGGCGGATGTTCCGCTTGAACTCCCACCTGGCGTCCAGCGTCGCACCGTTGGATGCTTCGACCGAGGTGTAGCCAGGCGCCTTGGGCTCACTGAATTGCACCGGACCGAAGTCGGTCGCGAAGCGGAAACCGATCTTTATCGAGCCGGTATCGTCGACCCCAAAACGGCCGGCGGTGTAGACCAACGTGAAACACTGCCATGAGCCTGCTTCGAAGGCGCCTGAGGGCACGAGCCTCGCGCTGCCCATCAGATCGGGTCGGTACAGGGACGTTGGCATGGGTCCGGACCTTCCAGGCTACTGTTCTGCTACCCGTTATCGCTAAAGCTCGAGGCGTGGTCACCGTACAGTCATGGCCTGGCCTGGCCCGGCCATCTGTCCCAGCACAGTGGCACCGGAGATAGCTGGGTCAAGCCCAGCCATGACGTGCGGGGATGTGCCGCTCTCCCCCACCCCCAACATTTGAGTTACCCCGGCCACTCCGGCAAACACTCCCCCATGAAACCGCGGATCGACCCCTCCACCACCCGCGCCCTGCTGGCGCGGCTCTGGCGCGACCACATCCGCCATTACAAACCCAGGCTCACCCTCGTGCTGTTCCTCAGCGCCGCGATGGCGGGGGCGACCGCGCTGTATCCGCTGGTGTTGCGTTATGCCGGCATTCTGTTCGCCGACTCCGACCCGCGCATCGCCTGGCAAATCCCGCTGCTGGTCGTGCTGGTCACGCTGCTCAAGGCAATAACCCAATACTTTCAAAGTATTGAAGCCCAGTCCCTGGTGCTGCGAGTGATCCGCGACCTGCAGAACCGCATGTTCGCGCATCTGACGCGCACCGACCTCGCCCGCATCGAGCGCGAGGCACCCGCGCAGCTCGCCACCCGCTTCACCACCGACGCCACCGCGATCCGGGAGGCTTTGACCCGCACCGTCAACGGCCTCGCCGACGTGGTGACCGTCATCGGCCTGGTGGCGTCGATGATCTACATGGACCCGCTGCTCTCGCTGCTGTCGGCGGTGCTTTACCCGCTCGCGGCCGTGCCGATCCAGCGCATCGGCAAGCGGGTGCGCCGCGCCTCGGGCGGCATGCAGGAAACGATTGGCGAAACCGCCGCGATGCTGAACGAAAGCTTCGCCCAGGCGAGGACGGTGCGCGCCTACCGGCTGGAGGACATCGAAACGAAACGCGCCGAGACCGCGTTCCGCTCACTGTATCGCACGCTGCTGAACATCACCAAAACCCGTTCCCGCGTCGAACCGGTGCTGGAGGTCTTGGGCGGCATCGCCGTCGCCCTGGTCATCGCCTTCGAGGCCTGGCGCGCCACCGTCTCCGACCACACACTGGGCGATTTCGGCGCCTTCGTCGGCGCGTTGCTGCTGGCGGCGAGGCCGTTGCGGGCGTTGGGCTCATTGAACTCGGCGCTGCAGGAAGGGATGGCCGGCCTCGTGCGCGTGTTCGCGGTGATCGACGAGCCGGCCCGCATTCAGGACGCCCCCGGTGCCCGCCCCCTCCCTCCCGGCCGAGGTCATGTGCGGTTCGAGCAGGTGGGCTTCGTCTACCCCGATGGCAGGCCAGGCCTGACCGGGCTGAGCTTCGAGGCGCACCCGGGACAGACCGTGGCGCTGGTCGGGCCGTCAGGGGCGGGGAAGTCGACGGCGCTGGCGCTGATCCCGCGGCTGCACGACGCGACGACCGGGGCGGTGCGGATCGATGGCGCCGACGTGCGCGGCGTGTCGCTGGAGAGCCTGCGCGACAGCATCGCCTATGTCGGCCAGGACGCTCTGTTGTTCGATGACACGGTGGCGGCGAACATCGCGATGGGCCGGCCTGGCGCGAGCCGGGAGGCGATCGAGGCAGCCGCGGACGCGGCCCAGGCCGCGGGGTTCATCCGGGCGTTGCCGAAGGGCTACGACACGGTGGTGGGACCCGGCGGAGGCCGGCTGTCGGGTGGGCAACGCCAGCGGATTTCCCTGGCGCGGGCATTGCTGCGCGATCCGCGGGTGCTGCTGCTGGACGAGGCGACCAGCGCGCTGGACACGGAGAATGAGGCGGCGGTGCAGGTGGCGCTGACCCGGCTGCGGGCGGGCCGGACGACGATCGTGATCGCGCACCGGCTGTCGACGGTGCGGGACGCGGATCTGGTGGTGGCGATGGCCGACGGCCGCGCGGTGGAGACCGGGACGCACGCGTCGCTGCTGGCACTGGACGGGTTGTACGCGCGGCTGGTGAAGTCGCAGGCGTTGGGGGCGGCGGCTTAACGCCATCGCGTGCCGCGCGATTACGCAGCCGCCGCGGTCGCGATGGCTCCCGGAACAACATCCGTTCGCGACGACTCTTTCCACGTGAAGATGAACGTCGAGCCACGCCCCGGTGGAGCGCTTTCAACCCGGATATGACCGCCGTGACCCTCGACCTGCCGCTTGACGATCGCCAGACCGATGCCGCTTGCCTCGACCTCGTCACGGCCCGCGAGCGTCTGGAAGATCACGAATATGCGGTCATGAAATCTCGGTTCGATGCCCGGCCCATCATCGGCGACGCGAAACTCCATCGCGCCGTCCGGTTGGCGGCGCGCGGAGACGGTGATGTGGCCTTCCGAGCGGTCGTGGTGTTTCAGTCCGTTTCCGATCAGATTCTCCAGCACCAGCCGGATCGGCGCATAGCGGGTATGGATCCGCGGGAACTGTCCCACGCAGGTGATGACGAACCCTGGCCGCGGCGACAACAAGGTGGCGATCTCGCGCACCAGACGTGGGATGTCGACATCCTCGACGGGCGAGTCGACCCGCCCGATGCGCGAGTAAGCCAGCAGCCCGTCCAGTAGCATTTGCAGCCGCGACACCCTGCCTTGCAGCAAATCGAGATTTTGCGAGGTCTCTGGACTGGCCGTCAGCGCGATGTCCTCCTGGATCCACTGCGCCAGGTGGCCAATCGCGCGCAGCGGCGCCTTGAGGTCGTGCGACGCGATATACGCGAAATCCTCCAGGTCGGCGTTGGACCGTTCCAGTTCCTGCCGCTGCCGGTCTTTTTCCTGTTCGATCTGGCGCCGCGCGCTGATGTCCACGATGACGTAGAGGATCTCCGTGCCGTCCGCGGTCTCGATCGGATTGAGTTCGATCTCGACCGGGAATTCGGTGCAATCCCGCCGCAGGCCAAACAGGTCGCCGGGCGCCGCGGGCGAGCCTGGGGAGCGGGTCGCGAAGAGTGCCAAAGGCGGCCCACGATGCGGGCCGCGGAACCGGTCGGGAAACAGGACTTCAATGGAGCGACCCAAAAGTTCGGCGCGCGGAAATCCGAACATTTGCTCGGTCCGCCCGTTGACCATTTCGATCCGGCGATCGGCGTTGATCATCACCATGGCGTTCGGCGAAGATTCCACGAACAGCAGGAATCGCTCCCCCAGCCTGTGATGTTCTGCCCGTTCCTCAGCTTCGCGCATCGCTCGCTGGACGCAGGACACGAGCCTGCCGAGACGGTCTTTCAGGATGAAGTCGGTCGCGCCGCGTTTCAGTGCTTCAATTGCCCGCTCTTCGCCGATGTAGCCGGAAACCAGGATGAACGGCAGCACGGGAGACCGCTCCCGGACGATATCCAAAGCCTGCAGGCCATCGAACGCGGGAAGCTTATAGTCGGCGATGATGAGGTCGGGCTCGAACTCGGTGAGCTGCGCGACAAAATCTTCCCGTGTGTCAACCTTGCGGGCACTGAATGTGATCGCCCCTTGCCGTAGCTCACGCTCCAGGAGTTCGGCGTCCTTCACCGAGTCTTCAAGAATCAGGATTTGAATGTCAGGTTTCATGCTTCGTTGATTTCCCATTTTTTGGCGGTGCGGGCTCGTTCAAAATAAGCCAATACAGTCCGAGTTGCTGCACCGCGTTGGCGAACTGATTGAATTCCACGGGCTTGCGCACATAACTGTTGGCACCGATCTCGTACCCTTTGAGGCGGTCTTCCTCTTCGTCCGATGAGGTGAGGATCACCACCGGGATCAGCCTGGTTGCCTCAGCTTCCCGAATCCGGCGCAATGCTTCGAGGCCGCCGACTTTTGGAAGATTGAGATCCATCAGGATCACCGTCGGCATGTGCGCCGGGTTTCGATCAGCGAACGCTCCGGTGCAAAACAGGTAATCCAACGCCTCCGCGCCATCGCGGGTCACCACGACCTCGTTTGAAATACCGCTCTTTTTGAATGCCCGAAGCGTCAGCGCCTCGTCACTCGGATTGTCCTCAACGAGAAGAATGATTCTGCTCATAAGCCCTCCTCAAGGGTAAAGTAAAAGGTCGCACCGCGCCCGACTTCCCCCACACCCCAGATCCGGCCGCCATGCCGGTGGATGATTCGCTCCACGTTCGCGAGCCCGATGCCGGTACCTTCAAATTCACGCAGCGTGTGCAGGCGTTGGAAAACGGCGAACAGCTTTCCCGCATAGGCCATATCGAAGCCGGCGCCATCGTCGCGGACGAAATTGACCTGCTGTCCGTTTTGGAAGGTCTGACCGACCTCGATATGCGCCGTCGGTCGCCTCCTGGAGAATTTCCAGGCGTTCCCCAGAAGGTTGTCAAACACGATTTCGAGAAGTCTGGCATCCGCGTCGCCGGTCATTTCCGCCGGTATGGTAAACTCGACCGACCTGTCCGGTTCATCTCTTCGCAAGCGCGCCGACACGTTGCGCGCGATGGGCGCGAGATCGATTGGCGAGCGATGCACCTCCGCGCGGCCCACACGCGACAGTGACAGCAGGCCATCGATGAGCTGCGCCATGTGTTGGGCGGACTCGCGCACATAGCCAAGCCAGGTCTTTCCTTCCGGCGGAAGACTGTCCGCGCAATCCTCGATCAGGGCCTGACTGAACCCGTCGATGCTGCGCAGCGGCGCCCGGAGGTCATGCGCCACGGAGTAGCTAAAAGCTTCCAGCTCATTGTTCGCCGTTTCCGTCGCGATATGGGCGCGGCGAAGCGCCTTCTCCGCGCGCGCGCGGACCGCGACCTCATCGCGAAGCTCGGCGTTCACCTGTTCGACCTTCTGTCTCTCGAGATCGAAGTCGTCGAGGATATTCAGCACAGCGCGCTGCATATCGGCCAAATGCGCTCTTTCCTCGGCCGCATCGTCCAGGATATTGAGCAGTGCCTTTTGCGAGGTCCGCAGCCTGAGCTTTTCTTCTTCCGCGTCATCGAGAATATTGATCATGGCACGCTGGGTGTGGCGTAGCGTCAGTCGTTCTTCGGTCGTGTCTTCCAGGGTATTCAGCGCCGCTTGTGGCGGCGTATCGATGCCGCTGCCGGTATCCCCACGCTCGTCAGGGATTTCAGGAATGGCGCTGGACACACTTCGCTCATCAGCCTCGACGTTCTCGCTCATGAGCTGTCCGGAAGATGCGCCTGTCATTCGACGCCGTTCTTTACGGCCGCGCTTTGTAGTTCCTTGATTTCTTTCTTGAGTTCGATCATCTTGAGTTCGCGGCCGACGGTCAGCCTTTGGAATCGTTCGAGTTCCGCGAGTCTGTCAAGCTCTTTACGCCGTTGCTCGGCGATCTCCGCTTCGGCCCGTCGTTGCCCGGTGATGTCGCGGCCGACGGCGAAGACACCAAGTACGCTGCCATGCGTGTCCTTGTAGACGGACGCGTTGTACAGCACCTCGGTCAGAGTGCGATCCCGGTGACGGATGGTGAGTGGCAAGTCGGTGACGAAACCTTTGGCGAAGGCTTGCTGATAGCCTTCGCGCGCTTTTCCCGGCTCGGTGAAACAGTCGGAGAAATCCGTCCCGACCAGCTTCTCCCGCGGCACTCCGGTGATATGCGCCATGGCCTCATTGGCGTCGGTGATCTTGCCTTCGGGACTGATCGTCACGAGCGGGTCGAGGGTCGCTTCGATCAGGTTCCGCGCATACAAGGAGGTGGTACGCGCCTGCTCCTCCGCTTGCTTTCTCTCGGAGATGTCGTTGCTCATGAGCAGATAGCCAATCGGATTGCCCGCGGCATCGTTGCGGAGGGTGACGACAACGTTGGCCCAGTACCGCGAACCGTCCTTGCGAACGCGTTCGAATTCGCCCTCGGCCACGCCGGTCTCCAAGACGGTGGCGAACATGGCGGTAACGGCACCGGAGGCGACATCTTCCGGAGTGTGCAGCATTCGAGCGTTGCGTCCGATGACATCTTCCGCGGTGTAACGGTAATTTCGCCGAGCCCCCTCGTTCCATGACACAATCCGGTGTTCGAGGTCCTTGCCGATAATCGAATATCTGGTGGAGCTTTGAAATATATTGTCCAGCAGGGTTTTCGTCTCCGAGAACTCGCGCATGACGCGTTGCGATTCGGTCACGTCGCGAGCCGCGGCGAAGACGCCGAGCACCTTTCCGGCGGCGTCCTTATAAACCGACCCGTTGTAAAGAACATCCGTGAGGCGGCCGTTCCCGTGGCGAATCGTCAGCGGATAATCGGTCACGAACCCCTTGGCGAAGACCTGCCGGTATCCCTCCCGGGCTTGCTCCGGCTCGGTGAAGTAGTCGGAGAAATCCGTGCCGATGAGTTCTTCCCGCGAGGCACCTGTCACGTTGATGGTAGCCTCGTTGACGTCGGTGACCTTTCCCTCGGGGCTGATCGTGACCAGGGGGTCGAGGCTTGCTTCGAGCAGGCTCCGGGCATATCGCGAAGCCGATCTCTGTTGCGACACATCCCGAATGGTCGCGCCGGCGGTAAGGCCGTGCGGGCTTTCGATCGGACTGAGACTGATTTCGGCCGGGAATTCAGTTCCATCCTTGCGGAGGCCCCATAAATCAAGACCCACTCCCATGGGTCGCGGCAGCGGCTCGCGAAAGAATTTCGACCGATGGCCGGGGTGCGCGCCGCGGAACCGGTCCGGGACGAGCACCTCCACGGCCTCCCCCAGGAGTTCATCGCGGCGATACCCAAACAGGTGTTCAGTCTGGCGGTTCATCAACAGGATTGTGCCAGCTCCGCTGATCAGCAGCATCGCATCCGGCGCGGATTCGATGAACGTTCGGAATTGAAGTTCGATCGTACGGCTTTCGGTGACGTCGCGTGCCGTCGCGCAAACGCCGCGTATCTCTCCGGCATTATCCCGGTAGGCGCCGGCGTTGTAGACAACGTCGATGAGGTGCCCATCCTCGTGACGAAGCACCAGTGGGTAATTGGTGACAATGCCGTTGGCCAGAACCGTCGGGCAAAGCTGCCGCGCCAGCGCCGCGTCAGTGAAGTAACCGGAAAAATCGGTCCCCACCATGCTCTCGCGCGGGATCCCGGTAAGCCTGACCGTGCCCTCGTTGACGTCGGTGATGATGCCGTCGAGGCTGATCGCGACCAGCGCGTCAGGGTTCGCTTCGATCAGGCACCGCTCGTATGGACGGTCCTGGTCTGATTGTTTCACCTTCTGAGCCACCCCGCCCGCGTCGTCGCAATCCGAGAGCATACGGGTTTCCTCAATTCGTCCGGGGCGGCACCTTATCAGATCGAGATTAATGAACGGTTAACGCGATGGTTAATGTCTCATTCTGTCACTGGTCGGACATGCTCGAGGCGAGGCTGCGAACGGCGGCGAAGCGAACGATGACGAGGGACATCGGTCAGCCAAAATGACAACCGCGGCCGCGGCATTGTCGCGAAGCTGCCCACCGGCCTATATCAACGCGCCGTTTTCGGGAGACCGCGATGCCCGACAAGCCGAACTTCATCCTGGTCCAGGACGACGCACCCCCGCCTCCTCCAAAGCCCCGTCAAAACGGAGGCGGGCAAAATGGCGGTCTGTTCAATCGCCTGATGACGACTGTCGTCACCGCCATCACCTCCGCCGCCGCCTCGCTCCCCGCCGCCTTCACCAATGCGGAGCCGCCGGTCGAAACCGGCACGCCCACCCGCCCCCGACTTATCTTCGCCGTCGACGCCACCGCGTCCCGGGAGCCAGCATGGACCGCCGCCCGCCAGGTCACCGACGCACTGGTCAAAGCGCTGCCTGGAGAACTGGACGTCGCCCTCGCGGTGCATGGCGGCTCCCGCGTGCACACCTTCACCGGGTTCACCAACGATGCGGCCACCTTGCGCGACCGCGCCGCCGGGGTGACGTGCCAGGCCGGCATGACCCGCCTGCTACCGATCCTCGCCGCCGGCCTGAAGCGGCAATCGGTGCGCGTCGTCGTCTATATCGGCGATGTGTTTGAGGAGAGCCTGCCGCACGGCCGCGATCTGGCCGACGCCATGGGCGCGCGCGGCACCAAACTGATCGTGCTGCACGACACCGCCGATGGCGCGGCGCGGCGTGACGCGGAGATCTTCTGGGACCTGGCGAAACGCACCGGCGGCTGCGTGCTGCCGTTCGATGCCAACGCGCCCGGCAAGTTGCGCGACATTCTGTCCGCCGTGGCCGTCTATGCCGTCGGCGGCGAGAAACTGCTGCGGGAACGGCGGCATGCCTTGCCCGGCGCGGTGGCGCTGCTTGAGCATCTCGATAAGCGGCGTTGAGCGCACCCGTCCTCAGGTTGTTTTGACACCACCCGGGATCCTCTGCTTTTCTCTCGCTCCGCCGCGACCATTCAGGCGCCGGCTTGCCGGCCAAACCAATAAGGGAGGCTTCAATGGGCGAAATCCTCGGCCTTGGCTGCACCCACTATCCCGGACTGCTGCTGCCGGATGAGCGGTTGCCGAACGGCTTCCATCACCTGTTGACAGCACCCAACGTGCCCGAGAGCGCCAAGGACCGCGCCAACTGGCCCGACCCGCTGCTGGCGGAACTCGGCAATGACCGCGGTGTCGCCGCCGGCCGCCGTTACGGCGCCCGCATGGCGGACGGATTCCGCGCCGTGCGGGCGTCGCTGGAGAAGTTCGATCCGGACTTCGTGCTGATTTTCGGCGACGATCAGTACGAGAACTTCCGCGAAGACATCATCCCCGCCTTCTGCGTCCTTGGCCTCGACCAGGATTTTTCCATCAAGCCCTGGGCCGGCGGCAAAGCGAATCGCTGGAACGAGTCGGCCGATTGGGACATGAAATTGCACGGGCAGCGTGACGTGGCGAAGTTCCTCGCCCGCGCGCTGATCGATCGCGGCATCGACATGAGCTATGCCTACAAGACGCTGCATCAGGAAGAACTGGCGCACGCGTTCACCAATACGCTGCTTTATTTGGACTGGGACCGCAAAGGCTTTCCCTGGCCGGTGCTGCCGTTCGCGGTGAACTGCTACGGCAGCAATCTGATCCACGCCAAAGGCGGCATGGCGGCGCTGTTCATTCCGCCGCAAACCGACGCGCCCGATCCGCCCGCGCCGCAGCCCTGGCGCTGCATGGAGGTCGGCAAAGCGGTCGCCGAAATCCTCGCCGAGTCGCCGTATCGCGTCGCCATCATCGCCTCATCGAGCTGGTCGCACTGCTTTCTGTCGCCCACCAATGGCTACATGTGGCCCGATCACGTCGCGGACCGGGCGATGTTCAACGCGCTGTCGAACATCGATCACGATTTCTGGCGCAAGCGCACGCGGGAGCAGATGGAACAGGCGGGCCAGCACGAGATGCTCAACTGGATGGCGCTGATGGGCGCGATGGAGGCCCTGGGTCGGCAGCCGGAGGTGCACGACTATGCTGAGACGCATATATTCATGTCCGATAAGTGCTTCGTGACGTATCCGGCGCATTAACCGGCGTTCGGCCTTGAGAAGCGTCAGGGCGCTGCCCCATAGGCACCAAGATAGTCTTTGACTCGGCTCGAATCGGTACGATTCGTAGCTG
>ODAK010003885.1_pt1 | contig 15409 bp, 13 predicted proteins | sample 1539591 | NCBI WGS metagenome assembly ODAK01 (sample SAMEA3539303, study PRJEB22396) | soil metagenome | biome: tundra; feature: field; material: soil | place: USA | collected 2010-05 | depth 0.15 m | reverse complement strand
ACGCCTGGACACCGCATTCTCGCGCGATCAGGAACGCAATATCTATGTGCAGGACAGGATGATCGAACAGGCGGTGCAGCTCTGGAGTTGGATGCAGGGGGGAGCAAGCATCTACGTGTGCGGAGACGCGAGCCGCATGGCGAAGGACGTAAATGCAGCGCTGCTCAGCATCGCCGAAACGCAGGGTGGCATGGACCAGGAAGCGGCACAGAACTACATCCAGACATTGAAGGATGATCATCGCTACCACCGCGACGTCTACTGAGTTCATAGAAACGTAACGCCACTTCACCGAAGCAAGGGAAAGAGGGTCGCCTTGGCACTCCCGCTCCACGAACGCGCCATCGATGGTCAGAGCGACGCACTCATGCGACTCACCGAGGATGGGCTCGTCTTTGGCCCGGGCACGCCCTTGCGCACTTCCGCAAACACCTTTCGCGGACCAGATTGAGTTCACCGCCTTTCCTTCGTTGATCCCAGACCGCGCGTTGGCAGAAGGCGAACAGTATCACTTTTACTTCAAAATGACCAAGTGCATCGGCTGCCGCTCCTGCGAGGTTGCGTGCAACGAACAGAACGGCAACCCGGCTGACATCCTGTGGAGGCGCATCGGCGAACTCGAAGCCGGAAGTTATCCCGACACGCAGCGCCACTATCTCTCGATGGGCTGCAACCATTGCCTCGATGCGGAGTGCCTGAAGGGCTGCCCGGTCGATGCCTACAAGAAGGACCCGATCACTGGCATCGTCATGCACTCCACCGACGCCTGCATCGGCTGCCAGTACTGCGTGTGGAACTGCCCCTATAGCGTGCCCCAATTCAATCCGGAGCGCGGCGTCGTCGGCAAGTGCGATATGTGCAAGGGCCGTCTCGAAGAAGGCCTTGAGCCGGCCTGCGTCAACGCCTGCCCCGAAGCCGCCATCGAGATTGAGATCGTGAATATGGCGGACTGGCGGAAGAACTTCTCCGGCGCAGAGAGCCCCGGCATGCCGTCTGCGATCCACACGGTCTCGACCACGCGCATCACTTTGCCCGAGAACACGGGGTCCGTGCTGGAACGCGTCGACGCTGGGCAGATTCACCCCGAACACGCACATCTCTCGCTCGTCTTCATGACGACGCTGATGCAGGCCGTGACCGGTGCGCTCTTTGTCTTGCTGCTGCGCCACGAACTCGACACCGTTCGTCTCGGCATTCTGCTTACGGTGGCCGGAATCGCACTCACCATCTCCACCATGCACCTCAGCCGTCCAGCATATGCGTGGCGCGCGCTCAAGATGTGGCGTCGTTCGTGGCTCAGCCGCGAGGTGCTTCTCTTCACGCTTTTTCTTCTCGCTCTAACCGCGCTAAGAACTTGTTGAAAAACGATTACACGCGGTCGAAAGGGCACTTTGGTTCAGATTAACTTCGCACAGAAATTGTCTACAACGCGCCAATCTGCCATCGGGATACATCGCGGGTCACTCTGTTTTGCTCTGGGGTAAGTGCCCACAAGAGTTTTTCAACAAGTTCCTAACGATCTGCACTGGTGCCATTCAGCTTCATCGTGCGCTTCCCGCGAGCCTCATGCTAAAGCTCGACTGGCTGGCTGCGTTGCTGGGGCTTGCCGGCACTCTGGCCAGCGCATACATCTACCTTGTGCCGACGCGTCCTTCGTGGAACATGCGGCATACTCCCGTCGACTTCGTGTTGACCGCAGGATTTCTCGGCTCGTTGTTCGCAGCGGCCCTATGCCATCTTCCTCAATCTCTCATCGCAAGGACGCCGCTTCCCGAGCAACCTTCGACGCTGGTCGCAGGTTGCCTGCCCACAATACTGGCTGGCTCTTTCGCGATTGCATGGTCGCTGAACCAGGGATTGCGCCTCTATCACCTGAACAAGTCAAAGCTGTTTGAGGCTCGTGCGACCTTCTCGCTACTCTCCAGCGATCTGCTACGCCCACGCACTTCCGCATCCTTTGTCCTTGTGCCTCTTAGTGTGCTGATCCTTGCCACCAGTCATCCGCTACTAGCGCTTGCAATCGGCTGGGCGGGAGTCCTGCTGGCACGCTATCTCTTCTTCGTCTCGGTCGTGCCGCTCAACATGGCCCTAACTTTTGTTCGAACGAGGACCGCATGAGCCTCTTCAGCAAGCTTCGCCGCCGCCTCGGCATCGACACCGCGCAGGCCCGCTATGCCTATGGCAAAGATGCGCGCTACGGCTACGTGTCCGCATCGTCGAGTGGTTGACGCCCATCGTCCAGCCGATGAAGGCGGCCTTCGCGCGTCCATCAACAACCTCGCACTCATCACAGGCAACATTGGCCGTGTCGGCGCGGCTCCGTTCTCTATCACCGGCCAATGCAACGCGATGGGCACGCGCGAGACGGGCTTCACCTCCTCCTTGCCCGGATATCGCAAGTTCGACAATCCCGCGGACCGCGAAGAGCTTGCGGCTCTCTGGGACCTTGATGTCCGATATATCCCAAAAGCACGAGGCCTCGCATATCCCGACATCATCGAGGCCGCAGTCACGGGCAAGATCAAGGCGCTATGGTTCATCGCAACGAATCCCGCCGTCTCGTTCCCAAACTATTCAGTGCTCGAACAGGCGCTTCGCAGTGTCGAATTCCTCGTCGTGCAGGACGGCTTTCATCCAACGCCCACCAGCGACTTCGCCGATCTAGTCTTGCCGGCTGCAATCTGGGGCGAAAAGGAAGGAACCTATACCAACTCCGAACGTCGCGTCAGCAAGGCGAATCGCATCGTCACTCCGCCAGGAGAGGCTCGCGCAGACTTCAACATCTTCCTCGATCTCGCCGAGCGAATGGGCGTCCGGCAGGTTCTCTATCACGGCTGGACCACAACGCACGACGCTTTTCGCGAGTGGCAGCGCGTCTCCGCGGGCCGCATGTGCGACTACAGCCACTTCACATGGGACGAGATTGAGGAGGTCGGCGGCTTGCAGTGGGGTGGCGAACGCCTCTATGCCGACGGGGTATTCCCGACAGCCGACGGCCGTGCAAAATTGCACCTCGTCCCGTGCGAGCCATTCGTCGAGCAGCCCAACAAAGAGTATGACTTCATCCTCAACACCGGCAGAACTGTCGAACACTGGCACACCCGCACCAAAACCGTGCAGGTCGACATGCTCAACAAGATGGTTTCTTAACGCATGGCTGGAGATGAATCCCATCGACGCAAATCGGCTCAAGCTGCGCTCGCACGATCGTGTCACGGTCGTTTCACGCCGCAGCAAGGTCGCGAACCTCGAACTGCGCATCACCGCGATCGTCGCGCCCGGCCAGGTGTTCATGCCCTTTCACTTCTCCGAGACCAACTCGAACCTGGTCACGCTCGGAGCATTCGATCCAATCTCACGCGAGCCGAACTTCAAGCAGTGCGCCGTTCGCGTCGAGAAGACCGCAGCAGTTTGAAGCAGCACCAAGTTTCTCCGGCCATGTAGCCGGTGTTTGCCAGCCGACCGAGCAACCATGACGTTGCTCCCAGAACCCGACACACCCAGCACGACCAACTTATTCCGGAGGAATTTTATGGCAAGCTACAAAGCATTCATGAAGTCCGGCCACCAGCCGACACTTCTCGCCGCCTTTCTGTATTTCAACTTCAGCTTCGCGATCTGGGTGCTCAACGGCGCTATGGGTCCGTTTATCAGCCAGAATTTTCATCTCTCCCCGGCGCAGATCGGCTTCATGGTCTCAGTGCCCACATTGGCTGGCGCTTTCATGCGCTTCCCACTCGGTGTCTTGTCACAATACATCGGCCGTAAGAATGCCGCGATTGTCGAGATGTCAGCCATCACAACGCTGTCGGTCGTGTTCCTAATCGCCATCGCAGCTCTCTTTGGTCTAATGGCAACACCAACGCTCACCATCACTACGCTGCTCTTCATGCTCTGCTCTGCAGCACTGGGAGCAGGAAATGGCGCTACCTTCCAGCTTGTGCCTCTGCGCTGGCCCCTCGCCACCGCGGTTGCCGGCGGCATGATCGGCGAGATTGGCGCGCTCGGCGGAGGCATTCTTCCGAACGTCCTCGGCATGTCCAAGCAGCACACCGGCAGCTATCGATTGGGATGGATCTGCTATGCCGCGCTGGCGTTTGTCGTCCTGATCGTGATGCGCCTGGTCGCGCGTAGTTGGACCACAACCTGGGTCGGCTCTGGCGGCCGCTCCCATCCAGATCCACTTCCTGAAGCGGTCTATACCGATGACGCTGACGGCTATCTCGCGGCCGACTGAAGCTGGGACAGCAGTCGTGCAGGCAGGCGACCGAGTCGTATCGGTCGCCTGCCTGTTGTGCTGTTTAGAATTGATAATGGAGCAGGCACTCCGAAAATACAGAGGTGCTATACGAAGCTACGAATCAAAGGCAATTCTCTAAGATTGAGGGTCACGCGCTCTGAGGTCTCGAAAGTGATCGCGGCAGGTCGTATTGAGGAGACAATCCACTTCTCTTCCAACGAACAGTCGAGTTTGACCTACGCCCTTGCATGCGAAGCCGGTTTGATGAGCCCACAAATCCGCTACAAGCCATCGGAAGTCATGGTTCTGCTTCCTGAAGGAATGGCAGTGACGTGGGCGGAGAGTGATCAGGTTGGGATCTACACCACCATTGATCTTGGTCCTCACGGTACCTTGGATCTCAGCGTGGAGAAGGACTTCGCCTGCCTGGACCTCAGCTATGCCGAGAATATCGACACGTTCCCCAACCCCAAAGCCTGACGACTGCTCATACCCCGCCCGGAACGTCTTCCGATCGACCCAGTTAGGGGTCGACCTGCTCCCCAATCCGAAATCTGAGTGCTTGGCCGGCCCACTCCAAAATCGGGGGCTCCGGAACACCGTTTCGTGACCCTGAAGCGCCTCCTGGGCCGCTCCCACCACCCGTCGCACCGTTCGAAATTGCTTAATTGACAAACCGCGATCCACTTGGGTACAACTTGTCCGACCAATCGACAGGTCGGTTCTAATCCTGCGAAGCAATTTCTCTGACAAAGGTTCGCTGCTCTCGTCCCTTGGTAGTAAAGCGGCTTGTGGCGGCAGCGGTTTCTGGCTGCAGGGTGGCGGCGTGGACGTGGACGTGCCGTTCTATAGAGGGTTGAGCCTTGTCGGCAGCTTCAGTGGCGCACACGCATCGAACATCCAGCCGGGCGTGAACTTGAGCAAGCTCACCTACCTCGCTGGTCCGCGTTACACATTGAGTGGCTCGCGGTTCCAGATCTTCGGCGAGGGACTCTTCGGCGGCGCACACGCATTCGACGGCATCTTCCCTGCTACGGGCGGAGCAACGCCCACGGCGAATTCTTACGCTATCCAGCTCGGCGGCGGCGTGGATATTCCGCTCCGAAACGGATTCGGCGTGCGCGCACTCGAACTCGACTACGTTCGCACTGGGCTGCCCAACAACGGCACCAATTCCCAGAACGATCTCCGCCTCGCGTTCGGCCTCTCGTATCACTTCAACCACAAATGAAAATCACGGCCAGGATTACGGTCACGGGGCAACGGGGCTAGAACCCTCGATACGAAAAGGCAGGAAGACGCCCGAATTGCTCGATGGCTGACTGCCACCGACGTAGAGTTCGTATTCCCCCGGCTGTATGCAGCGACTCCCATCTGCACCCACAATGCTGAGCTGCCGCGCGTCGATCGTGGCTTGAACCATCATCAGCGCCCCTTTTGGTAGATGTATCTTCTCGAAGCCGACGAGTGTGCGGAGAGGCGCTTCAGGTTTGTTCTTCGCAATCAAGTAAAACTCGACCGTCTCATCGCCGGCACGATCCCCTGTGTTATTGAGCCTTACACTGACGTCGAGCGCCTTCCCTGCTTGTAACGTCGTGGCCGAGAGTCTGCCGGCTGTGTACTGAAAACTTGTGTAGCTGAGGCCATATCCGAAAGGATAGAGCGGCTCGCCGGTAAAGTAACGATAGGTGCGACCCTTCATGGTGTAGTCGTCGAATGGCGGAAGCTGACCCGTACTTGCATAGAAGGTCACGGGCAGACGGCCGGAAGGATTGTTCTCGCCGAAGAGCGTATCTGCAATAGCGGTGCCGCCGTCTTCGCCCGGATACCAGGCTTCGAGGATCGCGGACGTCTTCTGTCCTACGTCTTGGAGAGCGAGCGCACTCCCGTTCATAAGAACAATCACAAGAGGCTTGCCTGTCGCGGCGAGGGCCTCGATGAGCTGCATTTGGGCTTCCGGAAGTTCGATGGCTGTGCGATCGCCGCCTTCGAATCCCTTTACGTGCAATGGCATCTCTTCGCCTTCGATCTCAGGGCTCAGACCGAGGAAGGCAACGATGGCATCGGATTTGGCGGCTGCGGCGACCGCCTGATCTCTCAGCGCCGAGACAGGAGGATTCCAGGCAAATGTGAGGCCTGCTCCGAAGTGCGGCGAATCGTGGATGTACTCGATGCGGACAGGATGCGGATTGGCGTCAGCGAAGGCCACGGTGAAAGGCTTTGTTGGTGCGCGCCGGCCGTGAGTTGCCACGTGAGCGAAGTCAAAGACCAGTTTTCCGTCGAGCCAGACCCTAACCGTTTCACCGTCCTCGCAGGTGCTGCAATGCGCCAGTGAGAAATCAAAATTGATTGCCGCCGGCGTGGGGGACGTGAAGAATCCAGTCCATCGCACCGAGAAGGTCTTGCTCGAGACGCCGGCGACCGGTGAGGCACCGTTCCAGTCGAAGTCAATTGCCTGATCGATGCGGCTGAGGACTGGAGCACCAGTAAATCCCGCACCGTCGAAGTACTCGGCCTTGAGGCCGCGCTCGCCGACTCCCTTGTTGGTCGAGGAGAAGGCCGTGCTGGGTACGGGCACGGGAACTCCTTCGACGTAGGGAGAGCCTTGGCTGTAGGAGATGCGTCCGGGCAGGCGCTGCTCCAGCGCGGCAAGCGGCGTAACGGGATGCGATGCGATCGCGTTGTAGTTCCCTTCGAGCGCAGGTAGCGCGGCGGCGTTGGGTCCAACTACCGCAATCGACTTCATCGATGGCGAGAATGGAAGAGTGGCGTGATCGTTCTTCAGTAAAACCATCGAAGCTCGGGCGGCGGCGAGCGAAAGTGCTGCGTGCGAGGCAGAGTCATTCTCCGAAAGTGGAATGCTGCTGTACGGAACGCTGGATGCAGGATCGAACATGCCAAGGCGAAAGCGCGCGGCAAAGAGGCGCTTGACCGCGGCATCAATGTCGGTCTCGGATACAAGGCCCTGGTGCACAGCGTCTACGAGTACCGCATATTCATTTCCACAGCTCAGGTCAGTGCCCGCCTTAACGGAGACCGCGGCGGCGTGAGCCAGATCTTCCGCGAACTTGTGTCCGGCAGCCACGTCGGTGATGGCGGCACAGTCGGAGACGACATAGCCGGCGAAATGCCAGTCTCGCTTGAGCTTCTGCTGGAGTAGCATCTGGCTCGCGCAGGCAGGGGATCCATCCACAGAGTTGTAGGCGCACATGATGCTGCCGGCGCGTGCGTCGACGATCAGTTCCCGGAAGGCTGGCAGGTAGGTGTCTTCGAGATCGTGTGGTGAGATGACGGCGTCAAAAGTGTGGCGTTCGGACTCTGGCCCGCTATGAACAGCAAAATGCTTGGGAGTGGCGATCGTCTTGAGATATTCAGGATTGGAACCCTGCAGGCCGCGGACAAATGCAGATCCTATCTGGCCGGTAAGGAAGGGATCTTCTCCGTAGGTCTCTTGTCCGCGACCCCATCGTGGATCACGATCGATATTGATATTGGGCGACCAGAGCGTCAGGCCGTAGTAGATGGAGTGATTGTCCTCGCGCTGCGCCTGGTTATACTTGGCTCGCGCTTCCGTGGAAATAGTATCGGCGACCCGCTGAACCAGATCGGTGTCCCAGGTGGCCGCTAAGCCGATGGCTTGAGGAAAGACCGTGGCGTAGCCTGATCGCGCGACACCGTGAAGGCCTTCATTCCACCAGTTATATTCGGCGATGTGCAGACGAGGAATCGCCGGGGCTTCATTCTGCATCTGCGAAATCTTTTCGTCGAGAGTCATGCGGCTGACGAGGTCATCGACGCGCTGTGCCAGCGGTAGGGCTGGATTGAGGTAGGCGTCCTGCTTTGCGGAGGATTGACCCAGAGCCTGCGATACAAAGAAAAGCATCGCGATGACCACCGCGCTAGGCTTCTGAAAAGATGAAAAACCAGCCGGCATGTGTCAGACCCTTCCTGACTTCCGCTTGTCGAAGCTGTCGCGAATGGCGAAGAACGCTTCTTTGGGCTGGTATGCGTCATCGAAGGGCAGCGACCTTTGGGGACGATCCGGTTGTTTCTTGTGGTGCGTGGGGCCATTGTTGAGCCAGGTGTGATTGTCACTGACCCCCCAGGTCAAGACCGCAGTGACCGCGGATTCCGCCAGGACTATGCCGAGATAGTCGCGATAGACCTCCGCAATTGCGTGGTCACGCCGGGCGACGTCATCGTAGGGAAGATCGTCTTCATTCACGTCCAGCTCCGTCACGAAGATCTTCAATCCCATCTGCCGCACGCTCGCCATGAAATCCCGGAGACCTTCTCCGAAGGCATATGGAGAACCCGCTTTGATGTGCGATTGAATTCCAACAGCATCGAGCGGGACATTGGCCGCCTTCAGCCGACGCAGTAATTGCAGCGTCACAGCACGTCGTTCGGTATCTTCCTCGTTGTCATATTCCACGCCGTATTCGTTATAGGTCAGCAGCGCATGTGGATCGGCCTGCCTCGCCGTGCGAAAGGCAATCTCAATGTAGTCCGGGCCGAGCAACTCCATCCAGGGAGACTTGCGCAGGCCGTCAGGACGGCCATCCTTCGGCAGCACTGCTTCGTTGACCACATCCCAGGAGTGGATCTTGCCCTTGAAGTGACCGCCCACGGTCATGATGTGGTCTACCAGGAACTGTTTTGCGTTTTCCTTCGTGACCGTCGTGGAGAACCAATCGGGAATCGCCTCATGCCATACGAAGTTGTGCCCGCGCACCGTGATCTTGTGGTGCTCCGCGAAGGCAACGAGGGTGTCTCCATCTGCGAAGGAATACTTATCCGGAGCGGGCCGAAGAGATTTCCATTTCATTGCGTTCTCGGCGACAAGGATGCTGTATTGCTCGGCGAGAATGCGGGCGTAGGTTTGGTCGGAGGCGAGGAGTCTTACGTCGACGGCGGCACCGGCGAGCAAACCATGTGCTCGTGCGTGCGCCTTCAGGGAGCGCGGTCCGGTGATTGGGGCCGTCTTGTCCACTCGAGCGCCCGTGAGGCTCCGATCCTGAGGCGCTCCAGCAGCGAAAAGAGGACAGGCCAGGGCGCCCATTGAGAGGCCGCCGCCGATTGTCAGCCCTTTGGATACAAATCTGCGACGCGTCAGCATTGTTGTAGGAATCATCTTCTCGGCATCTCCGGTCGTCGCTTCAGTGTGTGGGTGCTATGTTCCTCGCGAAGGAACGAGGTCACGGATACCGCAAGTTTGGAATGAGATATCCGTGACCGCACGCGGGCATTCTTCGGGATCGACTAACCGCGCTCAGTTTAGAAATTCAGCTTCAACGAAAACTGCGCGATGCGTGGATCGTTGGCAGCCGCTCCGTTCTGCGGAGTTGTGCCTGTGACCTCGCCGAAGGTGCTGTTGAGCGTCACGTTCGGATCGCCGAAGTTGGTGTGGTTGAAAAGATTGAAGTACTCCGCCCGGAACTGCAGCGCAGCCGTTTCGGTGAATGGGAAACTGCGGGCAATCGACATGTCGACGTCCGTATAGCGCGGCCCGACGAAGGAGCCCTTCACGACGTTGCCGTACGTCCCGGCCGCGTTCGCACTGAAGCTGGCGGCGTTCAGCCAGTTCTTGCAGTGGGCCGTCACCGGGCAGGCACTGCCGCCATAGGCATTGCCGCCAAGAAACACGGCGCGGTCGCGGCTCTGGCCGGAGCCGGAGCTGTTGTTCGACGACGCAGAAACCGTCAGAGGATCGCCGCTGCGGGTCTGGAGGAGACCAGAGGCCTGCCAGCCATTGATCAGATAGCGGACCGCGGCAGGTGAGTCCTTCATCACCTTTGGAACCTGGTAGACGAACGAGATGGAAGCTACGTGTGCGTGATTGAAGTCCGACGGGCCGTGGTCGAGGCGCTTGAAGTTAGGTTCGTAGGTCGGCAACGCATACGAGTTGTTGGAGGCAATCGCCGTCGACGATTGGTTATAAGGCGTATTGTCGATGGCCTTCGACCATGTGTAGTTGGCGAGGAGAGTCAGGCCGGAGCGCATGCGCTGCTCCGCTGAGAGCTGCAATGAGTTGTAGCTCGCATTGCCGCCCATGTTGGCTTCGGTAATGGGCTGCGTGTAGCAGCTCGTGCAGCCAACCCTGTTGTAGACCCGACGATTGTAGTTGGGGTCCGTCAGCGGCACCGCGTCCACGTTCTGGATCGGGTTCAGTTCCACCGGCGTCCATTGGTGGCTGCTGTGCCCGGCGACGTATGCGGCCCGCGCCAAAAGGCTATGCGTTACCTGCTGTTCCAGCGCGAGGTTCCAGGAGTAGCTGATCGGAGTCCGGAAGCTGCGGTATGGATCGTAGGTGAGGAACGCCTGCGGCGGGATGGCCGAGGTGTTGGGCGGAGGTTGCGGCGCGGGGAACGGATTCGGCGTGCCATAGCTGGTGTACGGGTTGGAGAAGTTGATCGATGGCCCACCGGTGGCCGAGCTGATATTCACGTTGGTGATAAACGGCGAAGTGTTGGAGTAGATGTTGTAGAATACGCTGCTCAGGCGGCTGTCGTAGAAGTCGCCCGCTCCGCCGCGCAGACTGGTCTTGCCCGTGCCAAAGACGTCCCATGCGAAGCCGACACGCGGCATGAAGTGGCTGTAGATACTCGGAATGCCATTGGGATTGAAGCCCGCGTCACCGGCGAACTGAAGCCCGGCCGGCGCCAGCGGATAGACCGTGGAGTGCGTGCCTGAGGCGTAGAGGCTGGGGAAGAAGCTGCCCATGCGGCCCTGAACCTCATGCCAGGGAATGAACGGCTCATAGCGCAGGCCATAGTTCAGCGTGAGGTTGCGGGTGAGCTTCCAACTGTCCTGAGCGTAGAAGCCGAAGAACTTGCCGCGCAGATCCAGGAACTGGCCGGAAGCCTGGGCGAAGTTCTGCACATACCCCAGCAGGAAGCTGGCGATGGCGTTGTTGGTCACGTTCGCGTTGAAGGTGAACAGGCCGGGCTGCTGGAAGAGGTTGTTGACGTCCACCTTGGACACCTCGCCGTGAAAGCCGAAGGCCAGGTTGTGGCTTCTCACCTGCCAATGCAGGTCGTCGCCCAGCGTGTAATTGGCGCGTGCGAAGTCCGCCTGCGGATTGCCGCCCAGGGTGAAGAAGCCGCTCACCGTGATCTGGTTGATCTGCTTGAATGCCGGCTGCCAGATGTTCACACCCAGGTCGTTTACGTTGATGCTGCCCGGCAGCGGGCCGCGGCTGGCGTCCTCCAACTGATAGCTGAGGATGAAGTTGTTCAACAGCCGGCTGGAGAAGGTGTGCGACTCCGAGACCAGCGCGTTGTAGTAATGGATGTTTGCCTGGTCGGTGTAGGTCAGCAGGTTCTTCAGGTTCAGCACGCCGTTCACGTGGTATCCGTCGGAGAAGTAGCGCGCGGCCAGCCGGTCGTTCCCGCCCAGTTCCTGATCGAAGCGCGCCGTCACCTCGCCCAGGTTGTAGAAGTTGGGCAGGACGAAGGCGAAGTTGCCGTTGGCGTCGCCTGTGGGCAGATAGGTCAGCAGCGCCTTGGAGGCCGAGTTGAACGAGCTGGTGGGGATGGTCGCCGTATAGGAGGTGCCACCGTTCGAAACATACGGATAGCACTGGCTCGAGTTTGCCGGGCTGGTGGCCAGCACGGGATTCGCGATGCAGGCCCCGTAGAAGGCAGTCGTGCCGGGCGTCGCGCTGGTGGTGAAGTTGAAGTTTCCAGCCAGTTGCGCCGGTGTAGGCAGAATCTGAGCGCTGGCGCTGGTGTTGGCGGTGTGGACGATGGTCTTCTGGTATCCGAAGAAGAAGAAGGAGTGATCGCTGTGGAATAGCCCCGGGATTGAAACCGGGCCACCGATCGTGCCGCCGAACTGGTTCCTCTTCAACGGATCGACCGTCTTCACGCCGTTGACGTACGCGAAGTAGTTGGCCGCGTTGAAGGCGCGGTTGCGGATGAACTCAAAGATGTCGCCGTGATACCGATTGCCGCCGCTCTTGGTGATGATGTTAACCACGCCGCCGGCATTCTGACCATATTCCGCGTTGTAGTTGCTGGTCTGGACGCTGAACTCCTGCACCGCGTCCGGCATGGGGAACGGCGCGTTCACGTTGGTGTATTCGTCGACATTATTGCCGCCATCCAGCAGATAATTCGTCTGGCCGACACGGGCGCCGTTGGCGGTGATGGTAACCGCGACAGGAAATGTCTTGGTATTGCCCTGATCGGCCTGCGCATTGGGCGCAACCGAAACCCCGGCGACCAGCGTGGTCAGTGCCGCGGCGTTGCGGCCGTTCAGCGGGAGTTCATTCACCTGTTCCTGGCCGATTACCTGCGAGAGCGTGCCGTTGGTGATATCCACCTGCGCGGTGTTTGCCTCTACATTAACCGTCACCTGCTCCGAGCCGACCTCCAAAGCCACGTTGAGGGTGAGGCTCTGGTCCGCTAGTACCGTAATCCCCGCCTGCTCATATTTCTTGAAGCCCTTGGCGGAGACGTCGACCTTGTAGTCGGTGGGCGAGACCGACGGAAAGACAAAAAGGCCGTCCGGCCGGGTCACCTGGGTACTGGCAGCGCCGGTTTTGACCTGCGTCAGGACGACGGTGGCCGCCCCCACGGACGCGCCGGAGGGGTCAACGACGGTCCCGGTGATACTCCCGAGACCCTGGGCATAGGCACCGCTGGCGACACAGGCAAACACTACGAACAGGATCGCGAAGCTGCGTAACGGATTGAAATGGGTGTCCATGATTTCGATTAATCTCCTGCTAGCGCTCGACCGCCCCCTGGTTTCGCTTCCGGATATCCAAAGTGAGCTGATCGACCGGATTTGTATAGAGCCAAGGAGACTCAACGATAGACAGATACCGTCTCTGACCGTCAGGAATCAGCGGTAACGCGTTTATTTTTATTAGTTTATGCTGTTTACTCGGCGAAGACTAAACTCACTCGGCGGACACGGCCAGAACCCTCGGCGGCCCAGGGGTCTGGTCGGTCACGGTGGTTCCGAGTACGATCTGGAGGTTCGGATGGGCTGGATCAAGCTCCGCGGCCCGCGAGATGGTCTGCATCAATCGCGGATCCGTAAGGAACTCTCCTGCCGACTGCGTGCCGTAGGTATAGAGCCCGCCGATCACGACGACCACGTGCCCCGTCTCCGAGTTACGAATGCGGGATATCAGCGCATAGTCCTGCAAAACCGGACCATGCACCCCGCCTACGTTCTCGCGAGACTGATTTGTGGCCCAACTCCAATTGCGAGAAGCCGGATCTTTCGCGTCCTTGATATAGATGAGATGCCTGTCCGCATCCAGTGCCAGGCTGTAGCGCAACTGGCGGGTCAGCCTGAGGCTCCACTCATTGTTGAATGCACCGATCAGGACCACCGGTCCTTCTCTGAGGTCGGAGAATGACCTCGAGTTCTCGTTCCGGATTACAACCGTCTTGCCACTCGACTCGAGCGCGCCCACCACGCGGGCCATCGTAACTGCATCGGCAAACGGCACGGTGTGCGAAGGGTTCGGCGCAAGAATAGGAGTGGAAGAATCGCCATTGCCATCTTCCTGCGCAGGCGTCGGAGGACCGTTGGGCACGTCGCCGATCGCTAGAAGCACCGGTCCCGGGGTGTCGAGGACTGGCTTCCAAAACAGGTCCTGGGCGGTCGCTCGATGGAGCCAGCCATACCCAAGACCCCCAGCGGCCAGAACAACGGCGCAACAAACGTAAAGCCAAAGAGCACCGGCTCTTCGGTGCACGGGGGAGTGCGCCAAGGCACTATCAAGCTGTGGCTCCAGCGCGATATCGAGGTGCTCAATACCGGCTTTGGGCTGAATGACCAGCGGGTCGGAGACGGCCACATGTCCAGAGCCGCCATTAGCGGCCTGCAAGGGCAACCCGAAGCGCGGGATGTACGAGCCCGGTATGAGCCCCATCCGCAGCTCGGTACGGTGCTTCTCGTCTCCGTAATAGATAGCAAGCCGTTTGCGGAGTTCGGTTGCCGCGGTCCGAACAATGTGGTCCAGGTTGGTATCGTAGGTCGGTTCTCTGCCAAAAACCTCGACGCCGATCGTGCGTTCCTTGATCTGGCTCGCGGAACCGTTCAGGGTTTGCTCAACCACATACCGGAGAAAGGCAACAGACCTTCTGCTGGATCGAAAGACATCGTCCCGGACCAGCAGGTCGAGCTGAGCGCGGATCATCTCCGCAGTCAGGCCAACCGCAACTCCGTCTTCGACTTCGAGGTCAATCATGTCAAGTCCAGTGCTAGCGATTCTAGCACTCTGACAATATGCCGAAAAACCGCTCAGCCCGGACCAGCGCTCCACGCCTCGTTTTCTTGGGCATTCCTATTTCGCAACAGGCGCCGCTTCCGGTGACAAAAAGCCTCGCGCGGCTTGCTGGGTTTCGATGAGCCGATATCCAGTCCGGGTCCGAATCCGGTATTGCTGCAGGTTCTTACCTACCAGCTTTACCGTAATCGTGCGCCACCCGCGGTTGGGATTCACTTGAGGATAGTAGCTGAGGGCATAGAGGTGCGCGAGGTCATCCCGGATGGACGCAAACGCCTGCTTCTCATCCTTCCAGTCCCGGGAGAAGTAGGCCTTGCCGCCGGTGGCTTTGCTCATGCGCTCAAAGACGGCGGTGGAGATTGGCTCCGACTGCGCTTGCCGCGTACTGATCATGTAAATGATGGTCCCGGTTGACTGAGCCAACTCCGCTACGTCCTCCGGAGGCACCAGGCTTGCATTGTCAGGGCCGTCGGAGAAGACCACGATTGCCTTGCGCCCGGTCAATGGAGCGGCATCTTTCACGGTCAGCAGGAGGCTGTTATAGAGCGCTGCATCGTCGCCGGCGACGGTGTTCCGAACGCCGCGCAGAACCTGGGAGCGGTCAGGAGTAAAGGGTGGCGACCTTGGAAAGATTTCGGCTGTAGGAATAGAGCGCAACCTTGTTCACGCCCTCCAGAGAGCGGATGAAATCGGCAATCGCATCCTGGGCAAAGACAAATCCCGGGTACATGTAGTTGCTGGTGTCGAACAGGATGAACACGTTTGCACCGGCAGCTCTCTTGGCTTGATCGTCTGCGGAATCCGTTCCGCTGGCCGCCTGCGTAAAGGGGCTGTCATCGGATGCGGGTTTGCCATTCAGCGTGCGGATCGGCTCGTTCCCCTCTTCGAAGGTTGCCGTCTTCTCGGGAATGTTGTCC
>ODAK010003884.1_pt1 | contig 15414 bp, 14 predicted proteins | sample 1539591 | NCBI WGS metagenome assembly ODAK01 (sample SAMEA3539303, study PRJEB22396) | soil metagenome | biome: tundra; feature: field; material: soil | place: USA | collected 2010-05 | depth 0.15 m | reverse complement strand
AATTATAGAAATATTGAAATTATAATAAAAAATTTATGAAAAAACTTATTATTGTTTTTGGGATATGTACATTAATGAATAATACTATTGAAGGTCAAACGATAGAAAATACGTCAACCTCCAACAAATCAAATCATATTGCAATTGGTTACCATGTAAATGATTTTAGTCATGACTTCGGTTTCGGACTCGGCGCGACAAGTCCTTATTTTGCATTTAAAACCTTAGCCATTAGAGTTTCCTATAATTTTCAAAGATTAAACTATATTGATACAACAAATAAATACACTTCGGTAGGATATAAAAATATAAAGATTGGAATACTTTCTTCAGCATTTATTTTAAATAAAGGTATGCGTTTATATGGCGAGGGTGGAGTAGCGGTATTAGTTTGTCCGGCTGCTATAACTGCTACCAATACTTCTTATGCGGGGTACGGTCTGTTTGGATTTGAATTTTTTATATCTAAAGGATTCAGCTATTTTATAGAATTGGGAGCGATTGGTACCAAAACAAAAGCTGAAAATATTAAAAGTTCGCCCATTTTTTCAAATGGTTTTACGACTACTGCAGGCTTAAGAGTTTATTTATAAAAGGAAATAGAGAAGTTTAAATTTATTTCAATAATAATTTTATAAGTGCCCTTCAGCATTCTATGCGGTCAATATAAAATGCTCAGGTGGAAGTATTGCAGGAAATATTTTTAATGTTGTAATGCAATCACATTCTTTTTCTGTAATTAAGGATTGCCCATACATTAAACGTGATTGCAAAAATAGCGATGGCAATAAATTGATGGTATAAATCTGAAAACTGACTACCTTTTAGAACTACCTGGCGCATTACTTCAACAAAATATCTTAAGGGATTAAAAATTGCCATATCCTGTGCCCATTGCGGCATACTGCTAATGGGAGTGTATAAACCGCAAAGCATATTAAATATCAATGTGAAAAAGAAGGAAATAAATTGTGATTGTTGTTGCGTATTGGAGTATGTAGATACGAGCAAACCAAAACCTAACATAGCCACTAAATATACTACGCCAAAAATATAAATAGTAAAATAACTTCCTAATGGAACAACGTGATAGACAATATGCGCAATTATTAAACCTAAGGTAAGTACTATCATTCCTATAATCCAAAAGGGAATTAACTTTGAGAGAATGAAATGAATTTTTTTAATGGGGCTTACATTTATCTGCTCCATTGTTCCTATCTCTTTTTCTTTAACAATGTTACTGGAAGTTAAATTACCTCCTATCGTGGTAAGCAGCATCACTAATATTCCCGGCACCATATAAAGCTTGTAGTTCATAAAAGGATTAAACCAGTTTTCGGGAACAACTTCTATCACAGGCATTGAATTAAAACGGGAAGATTGTATCAATGTCTCTCTTATGTCTGAATTAAAATCATTAATAATAGTAGAAGCATAAGACCCGGCAAGTCCGCCTTTGGTGCCGCTGATGGCATTGACACTTAAAAAAATATCTGTCTTTTGACTTTTAACAAGATTGCGTTCAAAGCCTTCCGGAATTTCTACAATCAAATCAGATTTATTATTTTCGATTGACTCCAATGCTTGCGGATAATGGGGCGAATAATCTGTGATGATAAAATAGTTGGAAGCATCTAATTTAGTTATCAGTTGTTGAGAAAACGTGCTGTGGTCATTATCAACAATACTCAGGTTGATGTTCTTCATCTCAAAATTGGCGGCAAACGGCAATATCAGCATTTGTATTACCAATGATTGGAATACTATATAAATGATACTCGGATTTCTGAGTATCTGCAAAAATTCTTTTCTGAGTAAAAAACCTAAGGTTCTCATTTTGTTTTTTAATTACTTTTTATTCCAGCCTTATTTTAAAACGATACACTGTAATTACAGTAAACAATACAACAAAACTTAATAAGATGATATTCTCTTTGATGATGAATTCTATTCCAAGTCCTTTAATCATCACTGCTTTCACGATGTTTACATACCATTTTGCAGGAACAATGTGTGAAACCCATTGTAAAACAACAGGCATGTTTTCAATAGGATAAACATAGCCTGACAGCATCATAGTAGGTACCATCAATATTACAATTGACATCATCATAGCCGTTTGTTGTGTATTGGCTAATGTTGAGATGACCATGCCAAGAGCCAGCGAAGCAATAATAAATAAAAAACTCTCAAACATCAATAATGTTACGCTTCCCATAATAGGAACATCCAATGCATATACTGATAGCAACAAAATGATGGTAACATTTACCAATGAAAGCACCATGAATGGAATAGCTTTCGCAACAATAATCATAAAAGGTCGAAGAGGTGAAACCAACAGCACTTCCATTGTTCCCATTTCTTTTTCTCTTACAATGGACACGGCTGTCATCATTGCGCAAATGAGCATGAGTACCATTCCCATAACACCCGGCACAAAATTGTAGGCACCTTTTAATTCAGGATTATACAACATCCGTATTTTAGTTTCTATTTGAAAAGGGATATTGTCAATGATTTCCATTTGGTAATCTTCAATAATCGCGGAAGCATAATTGGTGACGATGGTTGCCATGTTAGGATCCGAAGCATCGGCAATTAATTGTATTTGCGCTTTATTGCCATGCATCAAATCTTCCCTTAAATTTTTAGGAAATACGATTACCAATTTTACTTTGCCTTTACGAAACGCTTCATCAATTTCAGAAGTGCTGTGAAACATTTCAACAATATGAAAATATTTGCTTGCCCTGAAACGCCCTTCTATATTCTGAGACGTAGCATCGTTTGTATTATCAAGTATTGCTATTTCACTGTTTTTTATTTCATCTGTTACAGCAAACCCTAAAATAGTAATTTGCGCTACAGGAATTCCTATCAATAATAGTAGCGTTCTCCAATCCCGTAAGATGTGGTAGAATTCTTTTTTTATAAATGCAATAAATTGATTCATCTGCTTATTTTATCAATCTGCTTTGCGGATTGCTTTGCGCGCAAGCACGTAAAACACATCGTCCATTGTTTTTTGATTGTATGTTTGTTTTAATCCTGCCGGCGAATCCATTGCTTCAATTCTGCCGTCAACCATTATCGCCACACGATTGCAATATTCTGCTTCGTCCATATAATGCGTGGTTGCAAAAACAGTAATGCCTTTTCGGGATGTTTCATAAATCATTTCCCAAAATTGCCGGCGCGTTATCGGGTCAACGCCGCCCGTTGGTTCATCCAAAAAAACAACTTTTGGTTCATGAAAAATAGCGATTGAAAATGCCAGTTTTTGTTTCCAACCCAGCGGCAGCCCTTTAACTACGTTATTGGCTTCGGATGTGAGTGAAAGCGATTGCAAAAGATTTTCGGTTTTATCTTTAATAATTTTTGAACTTAATCCATAAATACCACCGTACAAATTGATGTTTTCTTTTACCGTTAAATCTTCATACAAACAAAATTTCTGGCTCATATAGCCAATGTTTTTTTTTATTAATTCTGTTTGGTTGTAGATGTCAAACCCGGCAATGGTAGCACTTCCTGATGAAGGCATACTTAAGCCGCACAGCATGCGCATGACTGTTGTTTTTCCTGCGCCGTTAGCTCCGAGAAATCCAAAAATTTCACCTTTGGCAACATTAAATGTTACCTCATCAGCGGCAATAAAATCTCCGTATCGTTTCGTTAGTTGTTTTGTTTCTATTACTAATTCAGGCATTTGGCGTGTTGTCAGTATTTATTTTTTCAATATTAAAATTCATGAAACAATCTTCGATATTGGGTTGTATTCGTTGTACATCAATGTCAATATGCCCTTTCTCTTTCAGAAAGTTGGATATTGTTTCTTGCGTAATAGAGTTGTCATTAAGAGAAAGGTGATGTTCGTCACCGAACGAAAAACAACTTAACGTTGCACTAAAACTCCTCAAGTCAACCAACGATTTGAACATATCATCACTTTTCACAGACCACAAAGTAGGTTTGTAATTATTAATTATTCCTTTAGGCGTATCAATAACCAAAATTTTTCCTTGCTGCATCAGTGCTATGCGGTCGCAAAGATTGGCTTCATCCATGTAAGGTGTGGAAACCAAAATGGTAATGCCTTGTTCTTTCAGCCGTTTCAGCATTTCCCAAAATTCTCTTCTGGAAATTGCATCTACACCTGTTGTGGGTTCATCCAAAAATAAAACGGTAGGTCGGTGAACAAGCGCGCAACAAAGCGCCAGCTTTTGTTTCATCCCTCCTGACAATTGTCCGGCACGTCTTGTTTTAAAAGGTTCAATCTGAATATAAATTTCTTTGATAAGGTCGTAATTGGCTTCAACAGTGGTTTTGAAGGCAGTTGCAAAAAAGTTGAGATTTTCTTCTACCGACAAATCCTGATAAAGCGAAAACCTGCCGGGCATATAACCAATTGTGTTTCTTATCTTCTTATAATCTTTTATTACATCATTGCCATCTACAGTGGCTTTACCGCTATCGGCAAGCAGCAGCGTGGTGAAAATATGGAACATGGTAGTTTTGCCTGCACCATCGGGACCAATGAGTCCGAATATTTCTCCCTTGTTTACAGAGAAAGACAAATCAGTAACTCCAACCTGAATCTTTTTTCCTTTTTTATATGTTTTGGAAATATTTTCGGCAACCACAGCTCCTTCCATCTTTATTGAAATTTTACTTCACCATACATTCCGATTTTTATGTAGCCGTTATTTTTCACTTTTATTTTTACTGCATAAACAAGATTGGCGCGTTCATCCTTTGTTTGAATGGTTTTAGGAGTAAACTCCGACTTGTCGGATATCCAACGTATGATGCCATTGAACTCTGTATATTGTTTGGCGCCTTTATCCACAAACACTTTAACGGTTTGTCCTAATTTTACAAGCGAAAGCTGGTCACCCGTTATATAAGCGCGCAAGGTCATTGTATCGAGGTTGGCAATTTTGTAAAGCGGTTTGCCGGGCATCGTTATTTCGTCTTCCAGCGCGTATTTGGTAAGTACTGTACCATTAATAGGATTTATGATTTTGCATTTACGCAATTGATCTTCCAGTAATTTTATTTGAATACTTAAAGGATGTGTTTCAGTTATTATACTTCTTGTAGTTACGTTCAGCGTGGAAGCCTCGGCATCGAATTGTTTTTGAAGAAGTGCCACCTGCGCATTCCAATCGTCTAAGGTCTTTGTCGTTATCGCACTGTCCGCCACAAGATTTGCCGCTCTTTTTTGTTCATACAACGCTTTGTTCAACTGTTCTTTTATAACCTTCAATTGAGTACTAACGGCAGGTTGTTTTGCAAGCGTTGCTTCAATCTCAGCTTGTAATTGTTTTTTTTGCAAATAGCTGATAATACTATCTACATAGCCTATTTGTTGTCCGGCTTTTAAATGCTGCCCTTCTTCCAAAACAAATTTCATTAGTTTGCCATTTACTTCTGATGAAACAATTACTTCATCTGTTTCAAAATTTCCGGAAGCGTCAAATTGATTTTTATCGGCGGCACAACCTGTGATTATTAATATTGTGATTATTAAAAAATGTTTGTAATAATATTTTATCGCATTCATGTTTCGAAATTTTTTTTAAAGATTTATTTTTTTATTATATTTATTAGCGTGATTAAAGTTAGTTATATCTAATTATTTGAAAACTACTCATACCTGAGCGCATCTATAGGATTTAGTGCAGCAGCTTTTCTTGCCGGATACCATCCGAAGAAAACTCCAACAACGGCCGAAAACAAGAAAGAGAGCAGAACGGAGGATAAGGTAATAACAACAGGCCAACCTCCAAATTTAGCTATTAATTCCGAGATTGTAATACCCAATGCAATACCAATGAGTCCTCCAACGAAACTAATCACTATTGATTCAATCATAAACTGAATCAGCACATCTCTGCCCTTTGCGCCAATAGCCATGCGTATTCCTATTTCACGCGTGCGCTCGGTAACTGATACCAACATAATATTCATAATGCCGATACCTCCTACCAATAAAGAGATACCGGCAATACTTGCCAGCAAAATTGTCATTACTTTAGAAATGGTTCCGAATATATTGCTGATATCTGATTGTGTACGAACAGTAAAATCATTATCATCAGAAGGAGCAAGTTTGTGCTTTTCTCGTAGCAGACTGGTAATTTCATCCACAGCATCATTAATTTGGTCTTCGGATATTCCTGATGCAAGTATGCTATTAACATAGGTAGTAGAGGACATCATTCTTTTTTGTACGGTTGAAAAAGGAGCAATGATAATATCATCCTGATCTTGTCCGAATGTATTTTGTCCCATTTTTGTCAACACGCCAATAATTTTAACAGGAATACTATTGATTCGAATTATCTGTCCGATAGGGTCAGCATTTTCATCACCAAATAAATTCAGAACAACCGTAATGCCAACAATACATACCTTTGCAGCTGCACGATCATCTGATGTGGTAAAGCCATTTCCTTTAGATATAGTGAGTGCCCGTATAATAAAATAATCGTTTTTAACTCCTAAACATATAGTACTCCAATTTTCGGAACCGTAAATTGCCTGTACTCTTTTTTGGTCAACAGGCGAAACATGATTCACCAAATCGCAGTGGGTAGCTATAGCATTCACATCTTCTACTTTGAGGGTTTGTATGGAAGACGCCCCACCGCGCACTCCTCCTGAAAATGTAGTTCCCGGGAAAATCATAATAGAATTGGTTCCCAAACTTGCAACCGATGCTTTTATATTTTGGTTGGAACCCTCGCCAATAGCGAGCATTGCAATAACTGAAGCTACGCCAATGATGATACCCAACATCGTTAAAAAACTTCTGAGTTTATTTCTGTTCAGAGAACGATAAGCTACTTTAAATAAATTAAGGATTCTCATGTCGTTGCTTTTTCTGCTGTTAGCGCTGCTATTTTTTTCAATTCTTCCGTTGCATTTTTTCTTTCTTGCACCGGATTATTCGCGATAATTTTTCCGTCTTTAAAAATAATATTAGTCTTTGCAAACTGCGCTATATCCGGTTCATGAGTAACCATCACAATGGTAATTCCTTTATCATTCAACTTTTGAAATATTTCCATAATCTCGTAACTGGTTCGTGAATCAAGGTTTCCGGTTGGTTCATCCGCCATTATTACTATTGGTTCGTTTACTAATGCACGTGCAATGGCAACACGTTGTTGCTGTCCGCCTGATAATTGATTAGGCATAGAATTGACTCTATCTGCTAATCCCACTGATTTAAGGGCATTAAAAGCTTTTTCCTTTCGTTCCTTTGCCGCCACTTTGTTATTATATAACAATGGCAATTCAACATTTTCCTGTGCAGAGGTTCTCGGTAAAATATTAAACGATTGAAAAATAAAACCAAATTTATTGTTTCTTAGTTCCGCTAATTTATTTTTATCACGGCTTAATACATCAGCTCCTTCCATTAAATATTCGCCGCTTGTTGGGCTATCCAAACAACCTAATATATTCATAAAAGTAGATTTGCCTGAGCCGCTCGCACCCATGATAGCTACAAACTCACCTTTATTAATAGTGAGAGAAACAGCGCTAAGCGCATGTACCTCTATGTCGCCTGTACGATAGGTTTTAGTAAGATTTTTAACGGTAATTAAATTTTCCGAATCAGCCATTTTGTTTTTATTAACTGCATAGTAAATAGAATTCCTTTGTTAGAACGTCATTGCGAGGTACGAGGCAATCTCACATCAAGCATTGTTTGAGATTGCTTCGACTGAAAAGTCTCGCAATGACGCACTAAATAAAGCGTTTATATAAAAAAACAAAATCTCATATTATTTTAATGCGTATAAAATCTATTTTGATTTATTATTGTTTTTAAATCTGTGAATCTGTGGCAATTGTATTCATGTTATTTATCATTTTTTCTTTGTTGTAGGAAACGAAGGCATGAAAGGACTTTTAGCGGTTTGTTCATCCTTGGCAGGCGAATGATTGATACCCGTTACCACTTCATCTTCTTCGCGAATTGCCCCTTTGATTTCTGTGAACGACCCATCGTTAAGCCCTTTTGTTACTTGTATTGGAAAAATATCATTTCCTTTTTTTATCCATAAATAGCCCACTGTTCCATTCGATTCCACAATCTGTTGTTTTTTTAATTCGTTCGTTTGACGCAATTTTTGTGCCCAAGATTTTTTTACAGAATCAGAAAAAAGTTTTGTTTCCTCAATGTATTCAATAGGTGGAACGAAAGTAAAAGCGTTGGTAGGTATTTTTAAAACATTTTTTCTCTCCTCAATAAAAATATTTGAATTGGCTGTAAGTCCTGGCATCAACTTCAAATCAGGATTTGGAACTTCAATAATTACCACATAATTAACTACGTTCTGCACCATCACAGGCTGATGTCTTATTTGTGTTACCACTCCTGCAAACACATCATTAGGGTAAGCATCAACAGTAAACTTTGCCTGCTGTCCATCTTTCACTTGCCCTATATCTGCTTCATCTACATCAGCCTGAACTTGCATTCTAGTGAGGTCATAAGCAATTGTAAAAAGAACAGGACTGTTAAAACTTGCAATCACCATATTTCCAACCTGTACGTTTCTTGCGATTATCATACCTTTTATAGGTGCTGTAATTGTACAATATTGAAGATTGATAACGGCTCTGTTTAATTGAGCTTTTGCTGATATTAAGTTGCCTTGAGCCGTTTGATATGCTGTCATTGCTTGATCATAATCAGCCTGAGCAGCTACTTTATTATCAAATAAATTTTTTGAGCGTTCGTACTCTCGTTTAGCTTCATCCAAAGCTGTCTGCGCTCTTTGTAAAGTTGCATCGGCATCCAATTTAGCAGCATAGTAAAAAGTGGTATCTAATATAGCGATGACTTGTCCTTTTTTTACAATATCATTAAAATCCACATTTATTTTTGCGATGGTTCCTGAAACCTGAACACCAACATCCACAGATGTATCTGCAGCCATTGAACCTGTTGCCGTAACGATAACATCCACATCGCCTTTTTCAACAGGTACAGTTCTCCAATAATATACAATGGTTTTATTTCCCCAAAAATAATGAATAAGCCCTATCAGTAAGAGCAGTATTGAAATAACGGAGATGATGATAATTATTTTCTTTTTCATTTTTTTTACAATAAAGGTTTGCCTAAGTAAAAATTAACAATTTTGGTTTTTAGTACATAATCATATTTTGCTTGTATCAAGGACATAGATACCTTATTGAAATTATTTTTTTCAACTAAAAAACTGGTAGCATCCAAAGCGCCAAAAGTGTATTTTTTTTCCATATCAGCGTATGTTCGTTTTTCTAAAACCATTTGTTCTTCAGTTGCGTTCAACTTTTTTCCCGATGAAACCTGGTTGGTATAAGCTGTTTCAATACTTTTTCGTAAATCGTTTTTTACTTGTTGCTCATTCAATTTAGCGTTCATGACGTTTATTTTTGCTATAGCAACATTACTCTTTACTTGTAAATTATTAAATATCGGAACAGATAAACTGAAGCCAAGGACTTTGCTTAGATTGTTATTTAATTGATCAGAAACCGATTCGTTTTGTTTATTAATAATTGTGGAAGGAATATTACCGATAACAGGCAGATTTGGATCATTATTAAGGTATCCTACTGTGGATTGCTGGTATATTATGCTTTGTGTGATATTACTTCTCAAACTGGAATATCCGGTTTTAAGTGCTCCTGTCATCGTTAATTTTGGAATCCATCCGCTTTTCGCCATTTTCAGGCTAAACATAGCGGCACTGGTTTTCAGTGAAGCACTTTTTATTTGGGGCAAAAAACTTTCGGAAATCTTATCAATCTCTCCGGTTGAAATGGGTATTTCCGGAAACAAATCTTTCAATTCTTGTTTCTCAATTTCAAAATCATTTGTCGCCGGTACATTCATAAGTTGAAGCAATGTTATTTTATCTAATTGCAATTGGTTATCCGCATTCACTTTGGTGAGTTTGTCGGTGGCTAATTGCGATTGTATTTGTAGCAAATTTAATTCCGCTACCTTCCCGAATTCAACGAACTTTTTAGTCTGCTCCAACTGTGTGCTGGTGGCATCCACCTGAGATTGCGCAACATTAATAGCTTCGTGATCCATGAGCACTTGCATATAGGCAGCAAGAATGTTGAGAGTAATATCATTTTTTGTTTTTTCAACGTCCAACATTGCTGCATCATAAACCAGTTTATTTTGCCTGACAGTATTAAGTAAGAGGCTTCCATTAAAAAGTGTAACCGAACTGTTTAAGGAGAGATTATTAATGGAAATGTTTTGGGTGGTATATTGATAAGTGTAAGGATCTAACGAATAACCGGAACTGAAGTTTTGCCCATCACTCAGATTAAGATTTGGAAGTGAGGCGGCTTTGGATTGGGCAAGATTTATTTTATTCGTTTCGCTAGTTAGCTGTCCTTGATTTAAGGATACATTATTTTTAAATGCCGTATCAATACAAACCTTTAAAGACCAAACTTTCGTCTGAGCATGTAATATAGTAACAGAACACAATAATGATATCCTCAAAAAAAAAAACTTCATGTTCATTCAAATTTATTTTAGTTCGGAAATTTGAACGAAGGTTGAAAAAATAAAATAAAATGAATATGATTATCGTCAGTTCAAATACTGATAATAATCATATTTAATTTGTGCCGTTTTTTAAGGCTGAGCTACTTTTTTTAGAGTTTGCTTTTTTCAGTAGTTGACATAATATCAATCAAGGGTGGACATATAATTTAAAAATAAATCCAATGCTTTTTTCTTAGCGTCATCAAAATCATATTTAATATTTTGATTAAGATAAATATCAATATCGGTAGGAAAGCTATTGTTTTCAGTCAATTCAGCAATTAATGAAGCGCGGTTATCTATCCCGTATTTCAAGGCTTGATTAAATTCTTTGATAAAATTATCCGGCAATTTTTTGTTAGCCACCCAGCAAGCAAACACAAAAGGTAATTGAGTGAATTTTTGCCATTCTTCAGCCAAATCATAAGAATATAAATATTTATTTTCAAGTCCAAAGGTGCGGTCACCAATGATTACAGCAGCAGTATTATTAACTATATTATTTTCATAATCAGCTTTTGCAAGAATCCAATTGGGATTTATTTTCCAAAAATATTTCCCCAAAATTCTCACAAGGGCAACTGATGTATGCGATTGATAATCTAGCAAAATATTTTTTATTTCCGGCAAAGGAACATTACTATAAAGCATCACTGAACCTACCTTACCTTCCGAGCCAATGCAATACTCACTGATGATATAATATTTTTTTAATTTCGGTAGCACTGCCACAGGAATCAAGCCTACATCAACTTTCCCGTCAATTAATTTTTGAGCACAAACGGATGGAATGTCCAAAGACAAATCCATTTCAGTATTAATTTTGTAATGCTGCAAACCATAAAGAAAAGGCTTGGAATTCAAATAAGATACTAAAGAAATTTTTATTTTATTCATACATTTTCATCTAAAAATAAATCCGACACTAATTTCACGAATTGAACATGAAAAAATTAGTGCAATTCGTGTCAAATTTTTTTCATCTATTTATTAGAGGGCGCAATTTAATCAATTTTCTTACCCGCATAGACAATACAGAAATTTTGTATGCTTATTTATTACCTTTGTGAACTGTAATTTAAAAATCTATTATTCCTTGCAATTAAAAAAAGACATACGCTCACTTTCATTAAATGATTTAAAAACTGTTTTTATAGAAAATGGCGACAAGGCTTTTCGTGCCAAACAAGTATATGAATGGCTATGGAAAAAGTCGGCTCGCACGTTTGATGAAATGACTAATCTTTCTATCACTACACGAAACTTGTTGAACACCATTTTTGTGATTAACGCTGTAACTATTGATAATATGCAGCTTAGCAAAGACCGCACTATAAAAAATGTTTTTAAACTGTATGATGGAAAAATTGTTGAAGGTGTTCTTATCCCAAGTAATACACGTATGACAGCTTGTATATCATCACAAGTTGGTTGCAGTTTAACATGTAAATTTTGTGCAACAGGCAGTATGGAGCGTTTGCGAAATTTGAATGCCGATGAAATTTATGATCAAGTGGTTTTAATAAAAAATCAGGCAGAAGAAAAATATGAAACTCCGCTTACAAATATCGTTTATATGGGAATGGGCGAGCCTTTGCTCAATTATAAAAATGTAATGGAATCTATTTTTCAAATCACTTCTCCTGATGGTTTGAATATGTCGCCAAACCGTATTACTGTTAGTACAGCAGGAGTTGCTAAGCTGATTAAAAAATTGGGTGATGATGCTGTGAAATTTAATTTAGCTTTATCATTGCATGCGGCAAACGATGTTAAACGAAATCAAATAATGCCAATCAATGAAACCAATACGTTAGAAGTATTATCGGAAGCATTAAAATATTTTTATGAAAAAACCGGAACGCGTGTAACGTATGAATATATAGCGTTTAAGGACTTTAACGATAGTTTGGAAGATGCTAAAGAATTGGCAGAATTTTGTAAACATATACCTTGTAAATTAAATATTATTGAATACAATCCTATTGATGATGGGGAGTTTCAACAAACTACACCTGAACGATTGAATGGGTTTGTAAATTATTTGGAAAGCAAAAATATTATTGTAAATGTTCGCAGAAGCAGGGGCAAAGACATTGATGCTGCTTGCGGACAATTGGCGAATAAAATGCCCCTTCCAGCCTCCCCAAAGGGGAGGAGACTAAACCCAATAAAAAATTAAATGGAAGAAAAAGATAATAATATTGATAGTACTTCAAAAGCCTCCCCTTCGGTGAGGTTGGTGGGGCTTACTGTAAACGAAATAAAAGCACCGGTAGCAAAGGAAATGGCAGAGTTTGAAGTGAAGTTTAAATCTTCAATGAAAAGTTCCGTGCCTTTGCTTAATAAAATTACGAATTATATCGTAAAACGTAAAGGCAAGCAAATGCGCCCTTTGTTCGTGTTTTTATCAGCGAAAGTTTGCGGCGAAATAAATGAAGCAACATATCGCGCTGCTTCTTTAATAGAACTGCTGCATACCGCAACTTTGGTGCACGATGATGTAGTGGATGATTCCAACGAACGCAGAGGATTTTTTTCTGTAAATGCACTTTGGAAAAATAAAATTGCCGTATTGGTTGGCGATTTTTTATTATCAAGAGGATTGTTGCTTTCGGTTGAAAACAAAGATTTTGAACTATTAGGTCTTGTTTCAAATGCGGTGCGCGAAATGAGTGAAGGCGAATTATTGCAAATTGAAAAAGCCCGTAAATTAGATATTGATGAAACTGTTTATTTTGACATTATTCGTAAAAAAACAGCTTCACTCATTGCATCGTGTTGCGCTTGCGGCGCCACATCAGTTACCACTGATGAAAAAATAATTGAACAAATGCGAGCCTTTGGAGAAGCTGTTGGTATTGCCTTTCAGATTAAAGATGATTTATTTGATTATGGAGATGGAAGCAATATCGGTAAACCGACAGGAATAGATATTAAAGAAAAAAAGATGACATTGCCTTTGATTTATACATTAAATAATGTGCCTTTTTTTGCTCAACGCAAAATCATCAACATTGTAAAAAATAATAATAACAATCCTAAAAAAGTAGCTGAAGTTATTGATTTTGTTATACAAAGTGGTGGTATAAAATATGCGGAAAGTAAAATGAATGAATATAAAAATAAAGCCTTAGAAATACTTTCTACCTTCCCCGATTGCGCTTCTAAAATTTCGTTGGCTGACTTAGTGAAATATACTACTGAACGAAAAAATTAATTTGCTTTTTTCTTATTACGCCTTAATTGTTGGGAGAGATTTCATCATATTCCGGTAAAATTACTTGGAGATATTTTTTTCAATTCCGTTTTTATTATTTCACTTACATCAAGTGTATCAATAAATTGGGAAATACTGTTTTTTGTAATAGTAGAATTGGTACGTGTTAATTTTTTTAATGCCTCATAAGGTTTAGGATAACCTTCTCTGCGAAGCACTGTTTGTATGGCTTCGGCAACTACCGCCCAATTGTTTTCCAAATCATTTTCTATCATTTCTTTGTTCAGGATTAATTTATCCAAACCTTTTAATAATGATTTATATGCGATTAAACTATGCGCTAATGGCACTCCCACATTGCGTAATACGGTTGAATCTGTTAAGTCTCGTTGCAGGCGTGAAATGGGTAGCTTGGCTGAAAGGTATTCAAACAAAGCGTTTGCGATACCAAGGTTGCCTTCCGAATTTTCAAAATCAATCGGGTTCACTTTATGAGGCATTGCCGATGAACCGATTTCTCCTTCCTTAATTTTTTGTTTAAAATAATTCATTGAAATGTATGTCCATATATCGCGGTCTAAATCAATGATGATAGTATTGATGCGTTTTAACGCATCGCAATACGCGGCAAAATTATCATAGTGTTCAATTTGTGTGGTAGGGTAGGAGCGGGATAAGCCCAATGATTTATTTACAAAATTATTGGCGAATGTCAGCCAGTCAATTTGTGGGTACGCAACGTGATGAGCATTAAAATTGCCTGTAGCTCCACCAAATTTTGCGCTGTACGGAACAGCATTTAATTGAGCAATTTGATTTTGTAAACGCACTACATATACTTGAATCTCTTTGCCCAAGCGTGTTGGCGAAGCTGGTTGTCCGTGTGTGCGAGCGAGCATTGGAATATCTTTCCATTCATTTGCATAAGCGGTAAGTTTTGCAACAACATCCGTTAACACCGGCAGTAAAATAAAGTTCATCGCTTCTTTAACAGAGTAGGGAATAGCCGTATTATTAATATCCTGAGAGGTTAAACCGAAATGAATAAATTCTTTTTGTGATGTTAATTTTAATGAGTCAAATTTTTCTTTTATAAAATATTCTACCGCTTTTACATCGTGGTTGGTAATTTTTTCGGTATCTTTTATTTTTTGCGCGTCCGCTTCGCTGAACTTGTTGTATATATTGCGTAAAGCGGGATACAAGGTTTTGTCAACATCTTTTAATTGTGGCAATGGCAATTCGCATAAAGCGATAAAATATTCAATCTCCACCAACACGCGGTATTTCATTAATGCAGCTTCCGAAAAATAGTCGGCAAGATTTTCGGTAGTGTTGCGGTAACGCCCATCAACAGGCGATATAGCAGTAAGTTTAGTTAATTCGTTCATTTGTATTTCTTAAGAAGTAACGAAGATAATAAAAATATAAATTCTAAGGTAGATTCAAATTTGAAGAGCAACATTTCTTGGAATAAAATAATTTTTTGTTTAGAACCTTTCTAAATACCTATTTTTAGGTATTGTAGCTTTTGGATTTTAAATATTCCTTTGTACCGCCGAAATAACAAATAATAAACTCTAAAATCCTTAGATCGGAAGAGCACACG
>ODAK010003883.1_pt1 | contig 15419 bp, 16 predicted proteins | sample 1539591 | NCBI WGS metagenome assembly ODAK01 (sample SAMEA3539303, study PRJEB22396) | soil metagenome | biome: tundra; feature: field; material: soil | place: USA | collected 2010-05 | depth 0.15 m | reverse complement strand
CGAGGAGTCGTGCATTTGCGTCATGTACCGTTGGCGAGGCTTGGATCGCCTCGAGGATGACGCAGCGTCGCAGATGCCGGACCATCTGCTGCCACGGGTCGTGAGGCTCGGACTCCTTCGACTCCTTAGCGCGAGGTGGGCAGCTTCCAGCGTGCCAGATCTGGCCCCGGGTGCTCGGTGACCACATGCCGGGCTCTCCAGCAAGAACCGTTTCCCCGCACGCCGCGCATGGACCGGAATACCTCGACCTCGCCAGTCGCACGGCGTCCGGAGGCCATGGGGGCGTCGCCACGTCCCCATGATTCCACTCAAACGCGCGCTCGCCCTCTTTGAACTTGATACATCTGTCGGGCACTCGGCGAAACCGGACGAGTCGAGTATTTGGCGCGGACCATCGGATCGGTTGTACGGGCCTCCACCGTTAGGACCGTGCACCACGATGATGGCCACTTGTGTATGCACACGGGACCTGACAACGCATATGTGAGACCCAGTGCGCACGAGTCACCTACCACGAGCGCTCCGCCGAGGTAGTTTCAGCAATCGCTCAAGGACGCCTTACCGCCAACCGAGACACGGCTGGCTCAGCCTGAGGTGGGCAAGGAACGACGGAGGAGCAGTCAATGTCGAACGAGCAGTGGCAAACGGCGAGGCTGATCCCCGTATCGGGACTAAGCGGACCGGATGAGCAGGAGCGGCGGGGGACGTCTGCATTGCTCGCAGTGCTCTTCTCTGTGAAGGAGTTCGGCAGGGCGCTCACCCAGAGATGTGGTGCGCCGTCCGGCAACATCGAAACATTCATCGAAGTGCCCTTCGTTCTCGGCGGAGCCAAGCACTGCCAACCTGATGGACTGATTCGGATAAGCAGGGGTGCCAAGTCGTGGACTGCGCTTGTAGAGGTTAAGACTGGCCGCAGCACATTGAATCCTCAACAACTCGAGACCTATCTGGAAGTCGCTCGTCAAGAGGGGTTCGATGCTCTCATCACGGTCTCCAACGAGCTGGCAACTGGCCCGAACGAGCATCCAGCCGCGATTGACAAGCGCTTGACCAAGAAGGTTGGCCTCTTTCACATGTCGTGGAGCGAGATCCGCACCGAGGCGATCATCGAACGTGAGAATCACACCGTCTCTGACCCTGACCAGGCGTGGATCCTCAATGAGTTCATTCGCTACCTGGAGTACTGGAAGTCCGGGGCAGTGGAATTCGAGGACATGGGCACATCGTGGGTTCCTGTCCGTGACGCCGTCGTCAATGCAACACTCAGGACGAACGATGCAGCTGCAATCGAAGTCGCGAGCAGGTACGCACAGCTCACCGGCTTCGTTGCGATGTACCTGTCACGCAAACTCCGTGTCGACGTGCAGCCTGCGTTAACACGAAGCGAGCGTGCGAATCCCTACTCACGGATCCACGCCATCGTCGCAGATCTCGTTGCGCACGGACGCATGATCAGCTCGCTGCATGTCCCGAACGCCATTGGATCATTCGACGTCATTGCCGACCTCAGGGCGAGTCGCGTAGCCTGCACCCTCAGGGTCGACGCACCAACAGAGGGCAAGCCGCTGACCAGGGTGAACTGGCTGTTGCGACAACTGCGTGGGGCTCCCTCGGACCTCCTCATCTCGGCCACGGCCCTTAGGGCTCGGTCAGAAGGCCCGAGCCATCGACTGGACAAATTGCTCGAGGATCCGCAGTTGCTCGTAATTGATTCGCGGACGGACATCAGGACCTTCTCGCTGACGCTCAGCCATCCGGCCGGCACCAAGCGGGGCCAAGGGCAATCCTCTTTCGTCGGCTCTGTTCTTAAGGTTGTAGATCACTTTTACGAGTCAGTGGTACAGCATCTCAAGGCGTGGACTCCAGCCGCGCCTAAAATTAAGCAGACTGCACCTGACGCAGTTGCACAGGCCGACGCGGTTCTCTCCAACTCTCTCGCAGTGGTGCCGCTAGTCCCGGTGTCGCGGGCAACACCGATCGCATCAGGTGGCCGCACGCCTTCAACGTCAGGTGACCGATAGCCCAGTGAGAGTCCGGGTCTGGGATTGAAGCCTCGCACGAGATCTAGGACCCGCCTTGCTGGCGGCCGAACAAGGTGGCTCGTGAAGATAGCCTGTAGGCGGTCTAATTTCTTCTCCTGATGTGACTCGGTAGGCGCGTAGCAGGCGGCGGCTCGGCTGTCCCGAATGGGCTACCGTTTCCCGTCAATGTCGGAATTTGCTCCGGACTAGAGGGCAGGCGTGCAACCGAAGCCAAGCACGCAGATTCAATATTGTGGAGTCTTTACGGGGGGACACCGTTGAGTGTGAGGTCAAGTACCGCCGATGGTCGGAGCCGAGACAGCAGACTGAGCCAACTCTCGGCTCAGCTGGTCGGTACACTGCTCCTGCTTGTGGGCGTGTCGACCCTTTTTTGGGCGGGGGTAAGTCCCAGGCGGCTTCCTATCCTATTTGTCTTTGTAGTCGTGGAACTTCTAGTAGTGGTGCTCTGCCTCCTTGCAGCTGCCATACAATTTGGACGAGCGCAGATCCGAACAATCATCTTTGGAGCATTCGCTTCGGGGTCTCATGAAGCCGCCGAGGCCGCAAGCACGTCGCTACAGTCAGCGCTGCGGGAACCTAGCGGGCTCTCAGTAAAGATCCTAATTGACGCAATTGCGGTGCTCACAGCCGCATCTGTGGCTTATATTACGGCAGTCAGCGGAGGATTCAACGCCAGTCCGTTTCCTCAGTTTGTGCTAATTGTGATCATCTTCGGCCAAGCAACTTCTCCAACCAAGAGCAGCGCGATCCCCTTGGCATTCGCTCTCGGCACGTCGATCTTTGTCACACTCTATGCCCTGCAGTCCCACGTTTCAGCGCCCTCCAATCTCAGGATCGCAAGCTGGCTTTATCTAGCATGCGGGCTTGCTAGCTTGGCATTTGCAACAGCTCTCCTTTGGGTCCAAGAGAGGATTCGAGGATTGACCTCGCAGGACGAACGACCACCGAGATGATCCTCCGTCACGTCAAGGCGGCACTCCGGCTTGTTCGGGTAGAAAACTGCGCTCTAATCATCGTGTTGTCCGCCGTGGGGGGGCTAGTTGCACGTCACTCGCCTTCATATTGGCGTCTGTCTGTCTCGAGCTTGTGCATGGCCGCTATCCTCGGATTTGGCAATTCGATCAACGATCTGATTGACATAGATATCGATCGAATTGGCAAACCCTGGCGGCCACTGCCCGCTGGGACCGTGTCAAAGCGTTTCGCCATAGCGCTAGCCCTAAGCCTTGGCGTGATCGCGCTTCTCAGCGGGGCAGTTATCGGATTGCTCTACGTCGTGATCGTGACAGTGATGTTGATCGCCTCGTGGCTCTACTCAGTGCGACTCAAGTCGACAGTTGCAGTCGGCAATGTCGTGGTGGCACTTCTGAGTGGATTGACGGTCGTGATGGGTAGCGTTTCGGTTGCCGGGGGAGTAAGTCGAAGCGGTTTCGTGGCCGTATGCGTCTTTCTCATGATTCTGTCTACCGAGTTTGAGAAGGCGGTCGAGGACATCGAGGCGGATGGCGCCAATGGAGTTCACACGATTGCGCACGCTGTGCCGAGCGCCCTTCAGCGTCCGTTCATGATGGCAGTGGCACTCATTTATTGTCTCTATGTTGCCACCTTCATTCCTCAAGGTTATGCGGTGAATCCCGGACTTCTGATCGGGATGAGCTCGCCCGCAGTAGTACAGCTCACGGTTCTCCTTATCGACCGGTCAGAGGTATCAAAAACAGCGGGAAAGGCAGCGCGCCTGGGCAAGGCAATGTGGCCGATCGCAATCGTGTCACTGCTCCTAGCCATCTGGAGGTAGGCCGTGCGACCTTCGGCAGCGTCAAGGGAGCATCCCGAGCTCCATGGCCTGCGACGCTGCTCCCTTGCGGGCGGGCGGGGTAAGGGACGATCGTGATCTCGAACTTGAATACCCGGTCACCAAACCGAATCGCCCTCGGCAATCCAACTCGTTGTTCGTTTGAATCTCCGCCGAGAACGCCCATTACGTCAACCAAATCGACAGCAGTCCTCGAGTCCGCCGCGTCCCCGCTGGCGCACCACAACCAAGGAGCATAAGGAGTCCAAATCTTCCTGTAAGAGGCCAGTGACCTTCCGATCGCCTGCCAACTAGCTAGCTTGAGAAGCAGTCGACGACGAATTGGTTCGATGCGTAGACTCGACATCTAGTTAACCATTGGGAATGTCGCACGGCGAAGAGTAGGCTAGAAGTGTCTCAAAGTCGTCGCGACACCGGCGGATTAGAGTGGCGCTCTTCGATACGTAGCCTCTCGCAGTGCCATTCTCAGAGTGCTCATCGATCATGATGACTCGACGATCAAATGCAATGAATCCGTCGCTCAGTCTGCTGAGGAGATCTGGATCGAGCCTCCTCAATCTCTCCTTGACGACGTACCGAATGTGGGTTCCTCCAGCAGCTCCGATCTGCGCCCGAACGGCCGGGATCCATGGGAAGTTCTCACGCTCAGCTTCGGCGACCACGAAGATGCGATCGACAATCACACCCCGTTCGATTGCTTCGAGGTGGACCTTCAACCACTCAAGTTCCTCTGGCGAGTCGTCAAACTCACAATCTAAGAGCATCGAGACTGCCCAAATATTCGACCCCATCTCGGCACTCCGAACACCTGGGAGCAGCCAATTGTAGTACTCCCCGGTCACCAGACTGCTTGAACGTTTCTGATCTGCGAGCATCGCTAGCTCAGCCGCAGCCTCACCGACGATCTTCTGCCGCAAAGGATCGAAGTCGCCCTCGGTAATGCGAAAGAAGAGGTCGTTGAACTCACGGAGCGCCTGTTGACGTTGACCAGAGTTAATTTCAACTATCTCAGCAAGGCCATTGTACTGGGAGAGGCGACCGTCAACGTATGACCTGTACTCGTTGACCAGGTCTCGAAAGCCCTTGAGTAATGTCGCTCGGTTCAGTACCAGCAATCCGCCGACTATCCATGTGATCGCGCCAAGCCAAGGCTGATTCACAAAGGACAGACCCGCGCCGAGGGTGAGCGTTAGGACGGCTTCGTAGATGGCGACGCCGTCTAGACCTAGTCGGCGCATCCGAGGAGTTGGTTGCGGAGTCATTTAGTCCACGACCATCGGACCTACTACTTGGGAAACTCTGAGCCGTATTCAAACTTCGCGATCGTGTCGACGCCGGTGTATCCGCCGTCCACGACAATTGTAGCTCCGTTAACAAATGACGAAGCATCCGCGGAAAGAAAGAGGAAGACCTCCGCGACTTCCTCCGACGAGCCAAGACGACCGAGTGGAGTTATCGCTCTGGACATATTGAAGACGTCGTCGGTGTCCATGACGCCGCCTATCCACCCGGCCGCAACCGCGTTGAAGCGCGTGCCGTTGGGACTTGTGTTAGCAAGGGACTTGACCAAGTTGTGGACGGCAGCCTTCGTCGCAGCGTAAGCATGGGCGCCGAATGACCCGATGAAGCCCTCAGTGCTCGTCAAGACTGTGACGGACTTGCAACCGCCCCAAGATCGTGCCCGGTGCGCGACGAGTTTCAACAGGGTGAGATTCACTGCAATGCTGCGGCTCCACTTGTCAGGATCGAATTCGTCTGCGTCCTCCATGTAGAAGTAGTTCTCGGCGATCGCCACTGCATCCATCTCCGGAAGTTGCGTTAGGTACTTGCTGACTGCGCTGCCCTCTCCGTGATCGAGAGGCCGCCAGGTGACGTCCGGCATGCTCGATTCGTCAAACTCGGCGACGACTTCAGGGTCGATCGTCCCGAAGACTGACGCGCCCGCCTTTTGGAAACTTGAAACGATGGCCTGCCCTGTTCCTGCTCGAGCTCCACCAAGGACAAGTACGTTGCTCATGCCATTCCCTTCGTTGTTTTGGCCCCCTTGACCGTGACTGTTCTCTGCCTGCTCTCGGTGTCTGCCGCAACCACTCCGACCAGTCTTCCCGCCAAGTGGTCATTGAGGTCGTGAGGCCGGGCTTCTTCCGGGGATGACGGAACATAGAAGTTCATTGCTGCTACTACGCGGAGATCGTCTGGCCGAGACAGGGGACGCACGTAATGGGAATGCTGGCGCCCGTCGAAAAATACGAGATGTCCTGCGATCGGCTCTATTCGAGCCGCGTCTTCGTCGACATCCACGATAGATGGGACGTCACCTCGATTGCTGAGAATGAGGTCGCCACCAGACCCCAATGGATGGTTCGTGAAGTACAACAGCCCTTCGATGGGATTCGTGTCCACGTGACATTCGTAGCGCTCAGGTCCGGTCTGAACGTTGAGGACGACTCCGTGACTCTGGTCAGACATAATCGTGACCGGCTCGTGCGTTGTGACTTGAGCGAAGTCACGGAAGCTCGTCTCGTAGAGCTTTCGGAGCCAGGGAAGTTGTTCGCAGACTGTGGTGCCTCCCACACCTCTGGTGGGGAGTTCAAGGACAGCACCTCCCTCGCGCGACGTGCTGTGAAGCGTAGTAAGAGTCTTACTCTGGGCATTTCTCTCTACGACGTCGAGAACAGACTGCTCCCAACCCGGCGGAAGAAGCGACCGAACATCGAAGGTCGTCCAATGAAAGCGCTCCATTCTGGAAGAATCACCTCCAATTCAGGCAGGTCGAACTACTGGTAGTTGGTCATATCGGACAAACCTAGAACCAGTCAAGTCGGTGCAGACGAACGAAATGTGGGGCATTCCACATGTCACCCAATAGTGGCGTTGGCGACATCATATTCGGGGAGTGTGCCGACTCAGTTCTGGCTCGAGTGGGAATTACTGTGCCGTTGCGACCGCCATTCGATATAGGGTTTGCGATGACGATATCTTTGATTTATTACTCATACATTGAGCCTGGCGGAGCACCGCCAAGAATGCTCGAGCGAACTACCACGCCAGAGGTGTTGGACTACTTGACAGCACATGTTGATGAACTGATCCGGAGGGCGGGGACGGAAGTGCTCTCTCCTGCCCAATTCCGATCTGAACCTGCACGGACGCGCTTTTCACACCTTGCTTCCGGTACAAGAGTTCAATTCGTACGCTCCTCGCAAGATCTGGCAGATCGTCTACATGCCAGGATGGATAATCGCGCGAGGCGTGGATTCTTTGTAACACTGCGACTCGCGAGCCCACGGGGCGGCGCGGCACTCAAGCTCGACGTACACGACGCCGCAGCTGCGGCATTACGGACAAACCCACGGGGGGACCCAACTCTCGAAGCCATTCAAGATCTGTTGGATCTCCCCGGGCAACTTCAGAAGGGCGCCGTTGCTCCCGATAGTCGCTCAGACAGTGATGTCATCGTGGGCGACAAGCTCACGGTGACATCTCAATATTTCTTGGAGGCCTTGGATGTGCAGCAACATGTGGCTGCGGGTCCCGCAACTGCCGACTTATTGACAGTGATTCAGAGCGTAGTCCCAACGAAGGCCGGGGCGGCGGCTGCTGCGATCGAACGTGAGACACGAACCTCGGTGAGGGAATTTCTCAATCGCCAAGCCAACCTCACTGAAGAAGAACGGCAGAACATTCTTGCTAGCGCAACCGTGAGAACACGACCTATTGACTTGATTGATCCAACAAGTTACGCCCTGCGGGAGGAGATATCTGCAGATGGCATAACTGTTCGGGGTAGATCTGAAGTCATCCGGGAGAGGGTGCGAATAGTGCAGCGGCCAGGTGGCTTCCGGATCGAAATCGACGTGTCCGAGTCGCCGCGCAGGAGATTCGTGTAGCCCGTGCCGGATCCCTGGGTCGAATCGCTGGTGCGCCGGATCGATTCAGTCGAGCGGCTGCGAGTTCAACTCGGATCAAACTCGTGGGACGATGGTTGGTGTCGGTCACGCATCACCGGAGACGTCACAACAGACGCCCTTGACGCCTCCGCGCTCCAAGACCTCGCTGAAACTGGCTGCAGAATTGAGTTGGAGATAGCCGTCGAACGAATGAGGGTTCGAGCGATCGCACAAGACTCTCGCCTATTTTCAATAGAAGCTACAGGTGAATGGACCGATGTAGCACAGGACGAGGACACGGCCGCCGCTGCAGCGAGTGCGGCAGTGCGTAACGATCTTGCGTCACTTCTGGCAGCTCTTCCCGGTATCGCCATGACCGTTGTGGTCACAGTGGTGGAGGCTGACGCGGAGCGAGTATGGGTGCGGACTTCGGATGCGTATGTGGCTGAGTACGAGCGAATTGGATGGTTTGGATTCTCTCAATTGCTCAGGTCAGAACCGGGCATCTCTCAAAGCATCTTGATAAATGATGCAGGAGATAGCACAGTGACTTCTCCTGGTGTCGTATTGTGCGGACCAGTTGCATCGGTGGCCGAACCGGGTCGACAACTTCCAGTGGTTACGCAATGGCAGCCCGGTGATCAACGAGCCGTCACGCCGCCTCCGAGCGATGTCTTGCCGATCGCGACGCATGGGACTGCCCTCGATGACGCCAAGGCAGTTCTGTTGAAGGTCTCCGGCTCCTTAGCGTGGCTGTGGATCGCTGACTCCGTGAGCGTCGTCGACTCGACCGTGAGGATTCGACTCGCAGGAGCCAAGCCGATCGAGGGCGACCTGAGTGCTTGCCCACCACATTTTTCAACGGCATCGGTTGCATTGTGGCGATGGACCGCCGAGCAGGGCCAACCAGCCCGTCGGTATGCTGCACTTCAGGCCACCACCTTGCAGGCTGAGAATCCCGCAGATCTCTTTCCCCGAGCCAGTTCCATCCTTGAGACAGCCAAATTTCTATTTGGGCTTTCGCAAGCTGGATTGGTTCAAGAAGTTGTGGCCGCTCGGCGCTCGGCGCGCGATGCGGCAGTAAACGCAGGTCGATCGGCTGCAGATCGAGCACAAGCAGCCGCTCGATCCGCCGTTGACCGAGTACTAGTGATCGTAGGAGCGGCGGTCGGGATCGTCTTTGCAAACGAAGGCGGATTGATCGATCTTCACGTTGCCTGGGCGCTTCTGGGTCTGGCCGCAGCCCTCACCTGTGGGGCTGGTCTACTCGCATTCCAAGTGGATCTTCCAGGTGCCCGACGCACCGTGACCGTGTTCAAGAACGAACTCGGTCATTACACAGAAGTCCTGTCTCCGAATGACATCACGTCGATCTCGGCGCTGCCGTCGCTCGCAGAAGGGGAACAAGAAGTCGACCGGGCGAGGTGGGCGATTTTTGCCATCATGGGGGCAGCCATCGTGGCCGTCGTGGTGTCCTCGATCCTTGTTGGTCCATCACCCAACAAGAAGTCTGAACATGCTTCAACGGTGGTGATCAAGTGCACCGGTACAAGTGACCAGCGTCGCGCCCGAGCACATCCCATGTCTGTGCACTTCAGTTGCCGTTACACCCCTTCGCTAGATACTTAGCCAGCATGAATGAACAGACTGAAACTAGAAGGTTGGTGGGATCTGCGGCCCAACTTCTCGAGCATCTTGAGCGGTGTGAGATCTGCCGAGAATCTGGTACTCGGTACTGCGCAGACGTGTATCAACTGGCCGAGGTCGTTCGTGCAGATCGACTCCCGGTTGTCGCCCTGGAAAGCGTCACCTGACACTGGCATTAACTGCATCTAACTTGGGTTTGGTGAGTTCATTGCCCCTCCGTTATTCCGCCTTTCGCTTCTGTAGTTCGCTTCTCACTCAGTTGCGCGGGTCACAAGGAAGTGGAAGATTCGTCGCAGGCTGTCTCAAATCGCCGAGGATCGAGGCGGTTATTGCTTTGCCGAGTGGGGGGTCAGGCAATGGGGAACACTATGGGAACTAAACGGGACCAGGCGCTACTGAGTCCGGAGCCCAGCGGACGCCGGACGGGGCGTCTCCGTCGCGACGCTCGAGCGAGTGCGAGGGCAGCCCCCCTGGCGCAAGTAGTTCGCGACATCCCGTCAGCCTCGGAGACGAACGAATACGGCATCTGTATTTCTGGCGGCGGCGTGCGTGCCTCTGCTTATGGCCTTGGCGTCCTTCAGGAAATGTCGAAGAAGGGGATGCTGCACGGCGGTCACAAGGCGACCTATTTGTCGTCCGTCTCCGGTGGCTCGTATGTCGCAGGGGCGCTCGCGATTGTCCAGCGAGGCGAGAAACTCGCCTCACAGCCGAACGTCCCCTCGAGGGGCTTCTCCCGCTGGCCTGACTCGCTTGGTGAGGCACTGCTGGCCGCCGTTCGCTGGCTCTTTGCGCCGTTACAAGGACCGTTGGAACCGCTGGACGTTGAGGATGAGATCCCGGTGACGCCAACTCCGACGCTCCCAGCTTTCGCTCCCGGGAGCCCGGAGGAGAAGTACCTCCGCAACCACACCCGCTACCTTTCGCACGGCTGGCTAGGTCCTGCGGGAGCGGTATGGCGCCTCTTCATGGGCATCCTGTGGAATTTCCTCATCCTGACACTGACCGTGGGCACGATCTTCGTCGTCGCTGGATGGCTCTACGGCGCGATCATTCCGGCGCTCCAGTCGCACTGCGTCGGGTCCGCCGCGGCGTGCACGCACCCACATCGATTCCGGTTCCCGGACTTCCTGTACCAGGTCCCCATCGGACTTGTCGCGGCGAGCATCCTGTTCGGGCTCCTCTTGGTCTATCGACCGTGGCCGCACGAGTTCGCCAGGCGGCTGCTTCTCAGCTGCTCACTTGGACTGCTGGTCGGGGCGCTCGTCTGGGTGGCGTCGACCTATGGCATGTCGTTCCTTCTCCTGTGGATCCGAGAGGGCTTCAACTCCGGCAACGTGCAGCCCAGCGCCTCGCACGGACCGGCCACGGTTGGTACTGCAGGTGGCATCGGGATCGTCGGCTCGATTCTCACCGCCCTCGCTGCAACCAGGATCGGCCGCACTATGCAGTCTGGCTATGAGATGCTCCCCACCGGCGCCAAGACCTCCTTGAAGTCGTACGCCGGCAAGCTCCTCCTGCGGCTTCGCGTGCCACTCGTGAATCTGATGGCGGCGCTGCTTGGTCCTGCGACTGTGCTGACGATCGCCGTGTTCGCCACGTCCCTCGGCGCACTCTTCCCCGTCGGCACAGGGTCGCCGCACGTCGGGCTCGTGACCACTCTCTGGGTGATCGTACTTGTGGTCGCCGTCGTCGTCTGGCTCACCGGTGACGTCACGACGTGGTCGATGCATCCGTTCTATCGAGAGCGACTGAGCGCCTCATTCGTCTTGAAGCGATTCGTCAACCGATCCGGACGCTGGTCGCCGACAACTACCCCGGATGCAGACGGGACACTGCTCGACGCGACGCGTCGTCCGTACGACGAGGACTACCTGCTGTCCAGCCTGGACGGTCCCGGCCGCGACTTCCCGGAGAGCATCATCTGTGCCGCTGCCAATGTCTCGAGCTACGGCGCAACGCCGACTGGATCGCGCGTCACCAGCTTCGTGTTCTCCGTGCCGTTGATTGGGGGACCCATCGTCGGAAGCCGTTCAGCTGCCGACTACGAGGCGGCCCTCAGTCATGCGCGACACCTTCGTTCGACCGTCACCCTCCCGGCAGCAATGGCCATCTCCGGAGCGGCACTGTCACCTGAGATGGGTCGGATGACGCGCGCACCGATGAGGTTCCTGCTCACGCTCTTCAACATCCGCCTTGGCGTGTGGCTGCCGAACCCGAACCGACTGGACGAGTTCAGCATCCGGCAGTCCAGCTTCCTTGGACGCTTGCGGCTTCGGCCTCGCCCGTGGTACCTGGTCGGTGAGATGTGTGGTTGGAATCGCCTGAACTCAAAGTTCTTGTACGTGACCGACGGCGGACACTACGAGAATCTCGGTCTGGTCGAGCTCCTACGCCGTCGCTGCCGCTTCATCTGGTGCGTCGACGCGTCCGGCGATCAGCAGGGCACGTTCTCGACGCTCGCCGGGGCACTCCGACTCGCGAACTCCGAGCTTGGCTGCCGCATCGACATCGATCCCGAGAAGGACATGGCTCCCGATCCAGCGGTCACGAAGGAACGCGCGGCGTTGGGCAAGAAGCCCGTCGTCCAGTCGACCTTCTGTGTCGGAACAACTACCTACAGCGACGCGCCTGGTGACACTGGCACGCTCATCCTTATCAAGGCAGGGGTTCCATCCGATGCGCCGGAGGACATAGCCCAGTTCTATGAGACCAGCGCACACTTTCCGTGCGACTCGACGCTGGATCAGCTGTACACGTCCGATCGATTCGATGCCTACCGCTCTCTTGGCGGCCTCTCGTTCCGGCAGGCGTGGGAGATGCATGGCGACGAGTTCAAGACCACCCTCGGGATCCCGTAGTGGCGACTCGGCGATCGGCGCGGGTCGTGGTCCCCAGCTCAGCTGCCATTGGCGATCGTCGGTCCATCCACCGCCAGTGAATGGAACTGTTGGCAAATTGAGCTCGGTCTATGGTCGCGCCTCTATTCGCACTATTGCAACCAAAAATCCCTTTTAAAGATGCATCAGAACACCAGTACGGGTGACATCGTTTTCACCGGGAGTGTCTGAGGTATACGTCGGAACTGCTTGCTACGCTCCGCGCAAGCAACGGAGAGTTACCCAAGGGTATTTGTCCGTCATCACACCCAGTAGGTCAGGCAAGGACGTCCCGCAGGTGTTCCGTCACTTCATCGAAGGGAGCGCAATGAACGGTCGCACGCTCACTCACGGAAGGAGCGCATTCGGGCGGATGCTGGGGGCTGTCGCCGTCGTGCTCTCGGCACTTCTGCTCGGATTGGCAGTTCCGGCGTTGGCTGCGAGCTCGGGCTACGTCTTGCAGCAGACGACCTATGAGTATGCAGGGAATGTGAACTTCTGCGGGGAGTCTGCCATCGTGTCGACAGCAGACAATCGCAGCTGGGCGCTCTCGAACGACGCGAATGACCCCTGCAGCACATCCTCAAACACCTGGAGCGCTCCCTCTGGGTTCCTCGGCGTGAACGCCTACGGCTACTTCGCAGGTGCCCTCTGTGGCGATACTGGGAACTACTTCAACGCGTCATCTGCCTACAACTTCGGCGTCGGCGAGACGATCTGCGGCAACCAAGGCTGCGGCCAGTACTTCACGCATGCGACCCAGGCATTCTGGTCCGTATCGAACAACAGCTATCTCCCGGGCAAAGAGGATTCCCCCAAAGTCGGCTACTACTGCTAGGAGGATCGGTATGCAGGGAAGAAACATGCACGCGCGACGTACGTCCAGGCGTCGACTGGCCGCGGTCGCATCAGTTGCAGTCGGCGCCTTCATTGTTGGCGTGGCCGTCTCTCCGTCCATGGGCTCCGCCTCTGGGAGGGAGCACCCGGTCCAATCCTTCGGCAGGATCCCGGCGGCTGCGATCACACAGGCTGGCATCATCTGGTCGATGGCCCCCGACTACATCGCCGTGCTCAAGCGAGGCGTCGTCGTCGGATACGTGGCAAAGGCCGCGCTCGACCAGTCCGAAGTGATGATCGGGCCGCGTAACGGAGGCACGTTTACGCCGAGCCGGAGCTCCGTGTTGAGCGTGGTCAATCGATCACTCAGAGTCGTGGGTCACTTCTATCCGATGATCGGCTTCGTGGCGGGCAACGAGTCTTCCCCGCCAGCTGGGGTCACGCCGACGACGGTCTACGGGCCGCCAATTACCTCTGGAGATGGGTAGAGTCCGCCACGTCTCACGGCACGCGTGCGAGATGGGGGACGGATGAAAACGACGGCGGCATCCTTGTGCTCGTATCGGTTGGTGCTGCGAATCGAATCGCTGGAGGCAATTCGAGCGGAGCCGCATTGGACCGTCGGCGAATCCCACGCGTGAGCTGGTTCAATGACAGACGAGCTGCAGCCGGACGACATCCTCGCGGGTTCAGGGCTCACGAATGAAGAGGTATACGCCAAGTACTCAGGCGAGCTGATCCGATTCGCAACCGGTCTTGTCGGACCGTGGGACGCCGAGGACGTGCTGTCGGGGGCGGTCCTCTCGGCCATGTACTCCAAGCACTGGCCAACGGTGAAGAACCCTCGCGCGTACCTGTATCGATCAGTCCTGAACGAGGCGCTCCAGACGCAGCGCTCTGCCGCAAGCCGGCGGCTGCGTGAGATCCGGACGGGCTCGCGCGACGACTGGGACGACGCGAACCAGTACCCCGAAGTCCTCGAGGTCGTGCGCGGGCTCAGCATTCGGCAGCGAGCGGTGATCGTGCTGACCTACTGGAGCGATCTTGAGCCGTCCCAAGTCGGGCGTCTCCTCGGCATAAGCGAGGGCGCCGTAAAACGGCACCTGGCTCGCGCTAGAACTCACTTGCGGAAGCGGCTCCACTATGAATCGTGACAACCAACTCGATGCGCAGATCCGGACTCGAGTCATCGAGCTGATCGAGACGAGCCCCGCACCGCCCCGCCTCCCCGCTGGTCGGATGCCCGGAGCACGAGGACGATCGGTCAGCCCCCGAACAAGGGTGATTGCTCTCGCCGTAACTTCGATCGCCATCGCAGCCAGTGTCGCGGTCTCCCTGCAGGACTCCGGAACACCTGCGGGAGCGTCCGAGCTGATCGCCATTCATGCGCCCGTTGGCGGATCAGTGACAGGGAGGCTCCCACAATCGGCAATTGTCAATGGTCGAGTCGATTGGCAGAAGGCTCCGAAACTCATCGAGATCGTGAACGGGAGCGGCTCGTTGTTGGGCTACGTCTTGAAGGCTGACCTCGACGGTACGGCCAAGGTGATCGGCCCCCGCAACGGCGGGACATACGCGCCAGCATGTGGATCCGAGGGGATCGACGTCTTCAACGCGACCGGGACCGGAAAGGTGGGTGCGTACTACCCAGGTGCCGGCTTCGTCCCCAAGGGCGAGTCACCCACATGCGTCAGCGTGACACCGACGACTGTGATCAAGAGGAAGAAGTAGCGATCAAGGATCTGGACCGTCTTGAGTTGTCGAGCGAGATCGCCGTCAACTCCTGGTTCGCTTGATCCCCGCTCGTGCAAGAACTACTACGGGAACAGCCTTGGCCCGAAATGCGGAGTACGTGATACCTCGTCGATCCGCGAAGTCCCTGGCGCACGTTACGAATTCCTTCTCTAGACCCGAGATATCTTCTCGGGCGCCGAGCTGGGCCTTCTCAGCCTCGAGGTTCATTCGCTCTTGGATGAACTCGAGCTGCTGCAGCTGTGACGAGGTTGGAAGCAGCCGGGAGATCGCCGCTAAGCGCTCGTCGATCGACTTCGGAGTGCGCTTTCGGCCCGGCCTCCCCTTGGCCGAGTTCAGCGCCTCGAGGTACAGGGCGATAGCCCGCGACTCGCGCCGCCCTCTAGCGAGGGCCGATTTGTGACTTGCGCTCATCTTTCGTGCAATGCAGCGATCGCCAGGGTCGGATGACTTGAGGGGAATAGCCCCATCACATCGCTCCTGCGCCGTCGCTGGAGCGCGGTGACTGGCCCCATACAGGCCTGAGCGGCTTCGGAAGTCTTTCGCCTCAGGGCTTCCCGCG
>ODAK010003880.1_pt1 | contig 15435 bp, 14 predicted proteins | sample 1539591 | NCBI WGS metagenome assembly ODAK01 (sample SAMEA3539303, study PRJEB22396) | soil metagenome | biome: tundra; feature: field; material: soil | place: USA | collected 2010-05 | depth 0.15 m | reverse complement strand
CTAAAAATAATTTCATTATTTTATTTTTTGAACCTCTGCACTTTTAGTGCAGAGTAGTTCAGTCTTTTCTCTTTTTGCTTATCTATATATTTCAACTTCCTATTGTTAATTTAATTTTGAATAGTTAACAGAGGAATATGTGTATGAAAAGCCATTTTTTTTGTATTACTTTCGTGGAACAAACGAGAAAATAAAGTATGTTTTTTTGGCAACATTACAATCATATCTATATTTTGCTTATCAACAAATTTATTGATACCGTCTATTACATCTTCATTTTTGCGAAAGAAAATAGTATGATTAACTTTTTCAAAAAGATGTTCTAATAATTTACCGGATAATTCTTTTTTATAACTTGGTTTTTCTGAAGAATCAACAATGTTCACTAATAATAATTTGGCTTTAAATAATTGAACGAATTTTATCAACTTATCTAGGGCTTTCGACTCTTCTTCTATTCCTTCATAATCACACGCAAAAGCGATTTTTTTTATGGGCTGAAATTTTACATTTTTATGGACAGTAATGGTTGAACATTTGGATGTTTGTATTACTCTTGATGCGTTGCTGCCTATTAGTAATTCCGGTAATTTGCCGGCACCGGTTATTCCCATTATAATTAAATCAACTTTTTTTTCTTTTACAACTGTTTTTATTTCATCATTCACATAACCCAATTTCAAAATACTGGAAATAGATACACCTTTTCCGTGTTTGGCAATCAGTTCAGTTTCATATTTTTTTAGTTGTTCTTTTTTAATCTTCTCAAAATCATCAAATGTGGGAATTACAACAGGGATATCTGTAACAGTAACCGGAATATCAAAAACGTGTAATAAGATTATTTTTGCTTTAGTCAATTTAGCAATTCCTATAGCATATTCAGCAGCATTTTTAGCGGTTTTGGAATAATCTGTCGGAACTAAAATTGTTTTCATTTGTTCGGTTTTTAAAAAATTTGAACGTCATTGCGAGGTACATTATGCGTTGAAGCAGACACTCAATCTCATATCCTTCATTGTTTAAGATTGCTTCGACTAAAAAAGTATCGCAATGACGCTGCAAATAAAGATTTGTAATATATAAAGTCTAAATAAATATCTTCATTTTTTTTCTACACATTTATTGTCAACAAACTTTTGTGGATTCATTTCAAAAGTTTTTTTACAATCAACTGAATCGAAATAATAAATTTTTCCTTTATACTTCGAAGTAAATGCTTCTGATTTATCTACTTTCATTCCACATACTACACATATTGTGTCTATTGACTTTTCGCTTTGTTTTTGATGATTATCAAAAATTGAAAATGAACTCAATGCAATTATTATTAAAATTGAATGTAGAATTGCTAACATATTTTTTTTAAAGACTTTTGTGGTTTCCATGATATTTAATTTTAAAAGATGAATGATAAAACATTAAAACAAAAATAAAGTTGAAAAGTTTATTTATATATGATGACTATCATATATTGCTATGATTTTTATCATCAATATCTTAACATAAACATAACGTGTTTTATATTTTTTAATTTTACATTTCGTTGAAAAGGCGTTATAGGCAGCCAAACAAGAGAATCATTCGTTGATAAACAAAAAAAATATAAAATTCGATTGGAATAATTGTGCAACATTACAAAATAAAAAAGCTCAGAAAAAAATAATTTTCTGAACTTTTTTTATGAATCTAATTGAAACTTATTTATACATTTTCTGCAATCTCAACTTCTTTTTTCTGATAAAAAGATTTTCCTTCAGCAGCCATTGCAATAAGTTTTTTTGTAGGCTTAAATCGTTTGCCATATTTTTTTGCAAGCACATTGCATTCATCAACAAATTTAGGTATTCCAATACCTTCAATAAATGACAATATTCCACCGGTGTATGGAGCAAATCCCCAACCTAAAATAGAACCAATATCTGCATCAGCAGGTTTGGTAATAATATTTTCTTCATAACATTTTACAGCTTCAAGCGCTTGCCTGTATAATATACGTTTGATAACTTCTTTCACATCAGGTTGAGGATTTAATTGCGGGAAAAGTTTTGTAAGTTCGGGCCACAAATATTTTTTACCACCTTCGGGATATTCATAATATCCTTTCTTTGCTTTCTTCCCAAGTCTTCCATATTCTTCAACTAATTTCTTAACTAATGCAATAGAAGCGCCTTCAGTTACTTTTCCACTATCTTTTTCGAATTGTTTATTTATTTTATAACTTAATTCAATGCTTACCTCATCCGCTACAGCAAGTGGACCAACAGGCATCCCAGCCATCTTGCCTGCATTTTCAATGAGAGCGGGAGATACGCCTTCTGCCAAACATTCTACTCCTTCGCTGATATAAGTTCCAAAAACTCTTGATGTAAAAAATCCTCTACCGTCATTTACAACAATAGGTGTTTTCTTAATTTTTTTCACATAATCAATTGCCATTGCTGTGGCGTAATCAGATGTTTTTGCACCCAAAATAATTTCTACCAATTGCATTTTATCAACCGGTGAAAAGAAATGAAGTCCGATAAAATTAGATGGTCTCGATGAAGCCTTTGCTAATCCTGTAATAGGAAGTGTCGATGTGTTGGATGCAAATACGGCATTAGAAGAAATTACACTCTCGGATTCTTTGGTAACAGTCGCTTTCAGTTCTCTGCTTTCAAAAACGGCTTCAATCACAAAATCGCAATCTTTAATATCGGCAGGGTTAGCAGTAGTTGTAATTCTATTTAATATCTCATCATATTTTTCTTTTGTAAGTTGATTTTTAGAAAGTTTTTCTGATAAAAGTTTTACAGAATATGCTTTGCCTTTTTCAGCCGATTCTATTGTTACATCTTTCAATACAACATCTAAACCATTTAACGCCGATACATACGCAATGCCTGCGCCCATCATACCGGCGCCTAATACTCCAATTTTTTTAATATTTGTTTCCGGAATGCCTTTAGGTCTTGCTTCACCTTTATTCGCTTCGGTCATATTGATAAACATAGTACGAATCATTCCTTTTGATTCAGGGGATAAAAGGCATTGAAGAAAATAACGCGCTTCCACTTTTAAACCCTTGTCAATATCTAATTGCATTCCTTCGTAAACACAATTCATAATAGCAATAGGAGCAGGGTAATTACCATACGTTTTTTTAAGAAGCAATCCTGCTGCGGCAGGAAGCATCATTGAAATTTTAGGAGTATTTATTCCGCCACCCGGAATTTTATATCCTTCTTCATCCCAAGGCTGTGTTGCCTTTCCTACTTTTAGTATCCATTCTTTTGCTGCCGGAATTAACTCCGCTTGAGAATTAACTAATGAGTTAACCATACCGATTTTAAGGGCTTGGTCAGGTCGAAGTTTTTTACCTTCAAGCAACAACGGTAAGGCTTCCATAATACCAATCATTCGAGGCAATCGCTGTGTTCCTCCGCCCCCGGGCAACAAACCAACCAACACTTCCGGCAATCCGATTAATGTTTTAGCATCATTCACAGCAATACGATGATGACAAGCCAAAGCTAATTCATAACCTCCGCCGAGCGCAGTGCCATTAATGGCAGCAACAACAGGCTTTCCACCCTTTTCTATTTTTCTTAAAACAGAATGAAGGCTCGGTCCTTCCATTGTTGTTTCAGATTTTTTTCTATTCGCAAACATTTTTAAATCTGCACCCACCATAAAATCTTTTTTCGAAGATGTAATGATAATTCCCTTTATTGATGAGTCAGATAAAGCCTCGCTTACATTTTTATCAAGCAGAGAAATGAGTTCCGGATTAATCACATTAACGGATAAATCTTTGTTATCCAAATTAATGATTGCTATTCCGTCTGTGTCTTTTGTGTATTGTATCATGGTAAAAAAATTAGCCTCACCCCTTAATCCCCTCTCCAAAGGAGAGGGGATTAAGGGGTGAGTTGGGTTAATTGTTTATTTTATCATTCTAAAATTATTTAATCATTACCTCCTCCCCTTCGGGGAGGTCGGGAGGGGCTTACACCCTCTCTATAATCGTTGCAATACCCATTCCGCCACCAATACAAAGGGTAACAAGTCCGGTTTGTTTATTTTGTCTTTCCAATTCATCTATGAGCGTACTCATCAGCATTGCGCCTGTAGCGCCTAATGGATGCCCCATTGCGATTGCTCCTCCATTCACATTTACTTTATCAGAAGAGATATTTAATTCTTCCATATAACGAAGTGGCACCACAGCAAAGGCTTCGTTGACTTCAAACAAATCAATATCCGAAACATTCATCTTTGCTTTTTTCAACGCCTTTAATGATGCTGGTCCTGGACCTGTAAGCATAATCGTTGGCTCAACACCAACCACTGCAAACGAAACTATTTTTGCACGTGGTTTTAAGTTTAACTTTTTTCCCATTTTAGCGCTTCCAATAAGTACTAAAGCTGCACCATCAACAATGGCGGATGAGTTACCTGCATGATGCGGATGAACAAAAGTTTCCACTTCAGGATAGCGTTGTATCGCAACAGAATCATAACCTGCCATAGCGCCCATCATTTCAAAAGCCGGCTTTATTGCTGAAAGTTTTTGAATGTTTGCATCAGCGCGCACCATCTCATCTTTGTCAAGAATAACAGCGCCAAACATATCTTTAACTGGTATAATTGATTTATTAAATCTTCCTTCTTCCCAAGCTGCTGCTGCGCGTCTGTGCGATTCAACAGCAAAAGCGTCAAGTTGTTCACGTTGATAACCATATTTTGTCGCTATCAAATCCGCGGATATTCCTTGAGGAACAATGTTATGTTTCAGTATCATAAAAGGATCTGTAAACAATGCTGCTCCATCGGAACCCATCACTACGCGCGACATTGATTCAATACCACCTGCAACAATTAAATCCGATTGTCCGGACATCACATAAGCCGAAGCCTGATTGATGGCTTCTAATCCTGAGCCACAGTAGCGATTTAAAGTAACACCTGCTGTATTGTTGCTGAACCCTGCCGCGATAGCTGCTGTTTTCGCAATGTCAGAGCCTTGTTCGGCTACTTGACTTACGCAACCAATAATTGCGTCTTCTACATACGAGGTATCTAAATTGTTCCGTTTGCGGATAGCTTTAAACGTACCTGAAAGTAATTGCAATGCGGGCACTTCATTGAGAGCGCCGTCTTTCTTACCCTTGCCGCGTGGGGTACGAACTGCATCATAAATAATTGCTTCTGCCATATAATAATTGTGTATGAATTAAATTTCGGCAAACATAAGTTTAAAACAATTTAAAAACAAAAAAATATGCATTAAATTAATAAATGGCAAACTCCAATTTATTCAATCTCTACAAATTGATTATTAAACTCCACCTTAGTCCCAACTACTAATTTATTGCGTTTACGATGTTCAACGATGCCGTTCACTTTCACCAAACCTTCATCAATTAAATTATTGGATTCTGCTCCATTGGCGCACCATCCCATTGCTTTTATTAATTGATTGAGTTGAATGTATTCACCTTTTATTTTGAATGTTTCCATAAAAATTCTTTATTCCAACAAAATTAACAAACTAAATGGTTTTAAATTTACCTTTGTTTTATGGATAAAGATGAACAATTTGAAAAACTTCGTAACTTGTTAAACAAAGAAAATAAATTCCCGATTGTTTATATGTTTAAATTTATTATTCCCGCAGATAACCGCAAAATAGCATTGGTTGAATCAAAATTTTCTGACGAAGCAATTATTTCACACAAGGAATCTTCCAACGGAAAATATTTTAGCATCACTGTTAAAGAAGTAATGCTGAATGCAGATTCTATCATTGAAAAATATAAAGAAATGGACGGAATTGAAGGATTGATGGCACTTTGAAATAATTCACAACAGATAAAACTACAACAAATGGAAATGAGAGATGTTTGTGAAAAATGCAATAAAAAACTATCACAAGATGGGATTGCATTTATTTGCAGTTATGAATGTACTTTTTGTCAAGAGTGCACAACTCAAATGCAACAGGTGTGTCCCAATTGCAGCGGGGAACTTCTAAGAAGACCTAAAAGGGTTATTAAAAAAAACTCAATGATAGAATGATTAAAGAAAATTTTTAAATCAACAAAAAATGCGCTACGAAATTTTCCGTAACGCATTTTTTCTTGCTTCTCTCATCTTATAACTTATAACTCATAACTATTTCAAGCTTTCACATTCGCACGAATAATATTTAAAGCGCCACCTGCTTTGAACCATTCTATTTGTTGTTCGTTGTAAGTATGGTTTGCTTTAATTTCATCCTTAGTTCCGTCAGGATGGTTTAATACTAATGTTAAAGGAGTGTTCGGAGCAAATTTTGTTAATCCGTTAATGTCAATTATATCATCTTCTTTTATTTTATCGTAATCAGATTTATCAGCAAAAGTTAATCCTAACATTCCTTGTTTTTTCAAATTAGTTTCGTGGATACGGGCAAATGATTTTACCAATACTGCGCGAACACCCAAGTGCCGAGGCTCCATCGCTGCGTGTTCACGGGAAGAACCTTCACCGTAATTTTCATCACCAACTACTATTGAACCGATACCGTGAGCTTTGTAATCACGTTGTACTTTCGGTACAGAATTATACGTTCCGGTCAATTGATTTTTTACATTGTCGGTTTTTTCATTGAAAAAATTTACAGCGCCAATTAACATGTTGTTAGAAATATTATCTAAATGACCTCTGAATTTTAACCAAGGACCAGCCATAGAAATATGGTCGGTTGTACATTTTCCTTTCGCTTTAATCAGCAATTTCAAGCCTTTCAAATCAACACCTTCCCATGCAGCAAATGGAGCTAATAATTGCAATCTGTCGGATGTTGGAGAAACATTTACAACCACTTTACTTCCATCAGCAGCCGGTGCTTGGAATCCTGCATCATCAACTGCGAAACCTTTTGGAGGTAATTCATCACCTGATGGCGCATCTAATTTTACTTTCTCGCCTTTCTCATTTGTTAAAAAGTCTGTCAACGGATTAAAAGTTAAGTCGCCCGCAATTGCCATTGCTGTAACAATTTCCGGTGATGCAACAAAAGCATACGTATTTGGATTACCGTCAGCGCGTTTCGCGAAATTTCTGTTGAATGAATGAATGATGGTATTTTTTTCTTGTTTCTCTGCACCCATTCTGTCCCACATTCCGATACAAGGTCCGCAAGCGTTCGTAAATACTTTTGCTCCTATTTTATCAAACACATCTAAAAATCCATCACGTTTAATGGTGAAACGAATTTGTTCAGAACCCGGATTAATTAAATATTCCGCTTTTGATTTTAAATTTTTCGTGGATACTTGTTTTGCAATGCTTACAGCACGTGAAATATCTTCGTAAGAAGAGTTGGTACAAGATCCTAACAGACCAACAGAAATTTTGAGAGGCCAACCATTTTTTGTTGCTTCTTCTTTTAATTTAGAAATTGGTGTTGCCAAATCGGGAGTAAAAGGACCGTTAACGTGCGGTTCTAATGTTGATAAATCAATTGTAATTACCTGATCAAAATATTTTTCGGGATTTTCATAAACTTCTTTATCAGCAGTTAAATGTTCTTTCACTTTATTTGCCAACTCAGCAACATCTGCTCTGCCTGTGGCTTTTAAGTAACGCTCCATAGAAGCATCATAACCAAATGTGGAAGTAGTAGCGCCAATTTCGGCGCCCATGTTACAAATAGTTCCTTTACCTGTGCAGCTCATGGATGTTGCGCCTTCACCAAAATATTCTACAACAGCACCTGTTCCGCCTTTAACGGTCAGGATACCGGCAACTTTTAATATCACATCTTTAGGAGCAGTCCAACCATTTAATTTACCGGTTAATTTAACACCAATTAATTTTGGCATCTTTAATTCCCAAGCCAATCCAGCCATCACATCACAAGCATCTGCACCACCAACACCAATGGCAATCATCCCCAAACCACCTGCATTTACAGTGTGTGAATCGGTACCGATCATCATCCCACCGGGGAAAGCATAATTTTCTAAAACTACTTGGTGAATGATACCTGCACCCGGTTTCCAGAAACCTAAACCATATTTATTGGAAACAGAACCTAAGAAATCATATACTTCTTTGCTTTCGTGATTAGCAAAATCCAAATCGCTCGCAGCTCCGTTTTTAGCGGTAATTAAGTGGTCGCAATGCACTGTTGAAGGGACAGCCACTTTAGGGCGACCTGCTTGCATGAATTGCAACAATGCCATTTGAGCGGTTGCATCTTGCATGGCAACTCTGTCCGGTGCAAAATCTACATAGGAATTTCCGCGTTGAAAATTCTCCACTTTTTGTTCTGCATTCAAATGAGAATAAAGAATTTTTTCAGTAAGTGTAAGTGGGCGTCCAAGTAGCTTGCGAGCCGCTTCTACTTTAGCCGGCAGCTTTTCGTAAAGTGCCTTAATCATTTCAATATCAAATGCCATAATTTTGTGTTTTAAAAGTTTATTAAATTTTTTTTTTTGACGTATCCTGATGTTATTTATTTTGAAGTGTAATTTTTTAAGTTGGTAAAGATAAGTTATTGTAACAATGTAGAAAATTTTTTGCTTGATTTTTTTATTTTAAAAAATTCCGGCAATTATTCTTTGTTTTTTGTATCAATAATAATAGTTACAGGTCCATCATTTGATAATTGTACTTTCATATCTGCTCCAAACTCTCCTGTTTGTATCGGTTTTGCTAAATCATTTTGCAAGGCAATAATCATTTTTTCATACATCGGAATTGCAATATCCGGTTTTGCCGCTTTAATATAGGATGGACGATTTCCTTTTTTGGTGGATGCGTGCAATGTGAATTGAGAAACCAAAATAATATCGCCATTTACCTCTTTTACTGATAAATTCATCACTCCATTATTATCATTAAAAATACGAAGATTCACTATTTTTGAACTCAACCAACTAATATCTTCTTGCGTATCGGCATCTTCAACACCCAACAAAATCAGCAATCCTAAGCTGATAGAACTTTTAATATTTCCATTGATTGTTACAGATGCTTGCGTAACGCGCTGTATAACTGCTTTCATTTAAACTAAAATATTTGAGATAACTATTGATGCGTTTTTGCAAGCAATTGTCGAGTAAAATGTTTCATCTAAATAGGTGAAAATAATTGACATGAAAAAATCTTTTAAATATTATTTTACTGACTTTCCCATTTTCTTTTTCAACAATTGCCTAAATTTGTCCCACACTTCATTTTTTAAAAGTGTAAAAACTTTTTCAGACACAGAAATAAATTGTTTCTGTTTAACAATAAATAATTATACGATGAATGATAAATTAGTTTTCAGATTAATAATGACAGTATCGGTAGTAATATTTGTAGCTGTGGTTATTCTCAATAGAAAAATATTGCCTGTGCCCGCAACTATTCCGACTTTTGTGTATCATTTGCCTAAGCTAAATGCCTTTATTAATGGCACTTGTAGCTTGTTGCTTTTATTATCGTTATACATGATTAAACAAAAAAATATCGCGGCGCATAAAAAAATAAACATCATTACTTTTATTTTATCGTCTGTATTCCTTTTGTCTTACATCACCTACCATTGGTTAGCTCAGGAAACCGCGTTTCCATCGGATAATCCAATCCGACCAATATATTTAACCATTCTTATTAGCCATATTGTATTAGCCGCCGTGGTATTGCCTTTGATATTATTATCGTTTCACAAAGGATTACAAATGCAGGTGGAAAAACATAAAAAGTTGGTGCGTTGGAGTTTCCCTATTTGGCTGTATGTAACCGTTACAGGTGTGATTGTATATTTAATGATTTCGCCGTATTACGTGAATTAAAAGATTTGACCACATAGGTTTATAGAAAAAAAGGAAGTATAGAAAAATAAATTTTTAGACAGATAGTGCTATGTTTTACCCAATTTATTGGGATTGTAAACTTTAAAAACTATGTTTCTATGTGGTTAAATAATTTGTACTTTTATTATAAATGAAAAAGAAAAAAGTCCATTTATTTTTAATAGTAATGTTGTTATTGCTTATCAACAACGCAATTACATTTGCACAGTGTGCCATGTGTAAAACAACAGCAGCAAGTGATTTGGAAGCGGGAGGCACTATTGGCAAAGGTTTAAACACAGGAATATTTTATTTGATGTCAATACCATATATTATATTAATGGTGGGTGGATATTTCTTTTTTAAAAAATCCATTGATGCTAAAGTAAAAGCATGGAAAAATAAACACTTCAGTTCAAAGTAAAATAGTTTGAATTGCCATAAATAAAATTACGAAGCAGTAATTGTTCGGCGTTGCGTTTTTCGCTACGTCGTATTTATCAAGGCGTCCTGCCTTATTCAGATTATAGATAAGTCCAGAGGACTTGTCAAATGCGACATAGTGGGATGCTATGCCGAACTGCTTCGTAATTTTATTTATGATACGCTACGGCGAACGGGAGTTTTAGAACAGTTTATGTTGTGTTTCTTTCTTTGGATAAAATACTCCGATGATTACGAATGGATTTTTTGCTCTGCGCATATGCCATTCTTTTGTAGTTCCTAAAAACAAATAGATTTCTTTTTCTTTAAGAAATTCTTGTTCATATTTTTCTCTCACTTTTTCTAAGGCAATTTTTTCATCACCTTCTGCACCTCTCAAACAATTCCAATACAACGCTCCTATTTCCCAATCTTCAATCATAAGTCGGCTTTCTGTGCCTTCATCATCGCGGAAACGATAATAAAATTTGTAAGGCAATTTTGGAATTTGAATTTCAGGACTTTTTCCTTCATCAAATAAATCGCCTTGCTTTCTTATTTCTTTCCATTCGTCTTTCCACTCACGATTTTCTTCTTCCTTAATTTCAAAGCCAATTATTTCTGTAGGTTTAAATGTTGCCAACGAAACATTGTTGGGTGCTTTAGATGCAGAAATAAGTTTGTTGAGATTTGTGTAAATTTTGGCAGTACAAAACATTTTTCTTTCAGCCCAATTATTTACTGTGCCGATTTTTCCGTGTGTAATAATATCTTTAAAATCGTAATGAAGTGGCGAATGGCTTTCGGGTCTGAAATCGTCTGAACGCTTTTCTAATTCCAATTCAATCCAATTATATTTGAAGGTTTCCATTTTGCCATTATTACGCAAACCTGTTAAAAATTTTAACGGCACTGGATAAATACGAATCCATTCTCCGTTTTCTAAAACCCCTGCGGTGCAAACTAATTCATCATAACTACGAGATGGTAATGGGTAAGTGGTAACGGTGATTAAAACTTTTGTTTTCGCCATTCTTAAATATGTTTTACTTCGTAGGAAAAATTAGGAAGTGTTTGGATGGCTTCCGCTAAATGTTTGCGGTGGCATTGGCAAATGTCGGCTTCAAAACAAGTTAATGCAATACGTTTGTGTTGTTTTAATAAAGTTAAAATTTCGTTTTGCGTTTTGGTTGTCTTGGTTAAATTATTTTTTCGGTAAGTGGAAAATAATTTATCGTAATCGTTTTGCGAATTTAATTCTTGCCTTTGTCCGCTTTGTATGCCTACTTCGGGGAAATGTAAATATTGTATTCCTAAATTCTCACAAAATCTTTTTAACTGGCTTTTGCTAAAACCGTATTTCATACTCAACGGATTGTTGCGGACATCAATTAAAATTTTTACATCGTTCTTTAACAAGCGAACCAAATATTCTTCCAACGAAATGCCTTGGTAGCCAATAGTAAATAAAATGGTCTTGTTGGCTTTTGCTTTTGCATTATGCACTTTTTCCAATTCTGATTCACTCAAAATGTTTTCGGCTGCTTCGCTTCGTGTAGCATAGAAAGGAAAGTTTATATAAGTGTGTTTCATCAAAGCCGTTGCGCTCATTTTGCCGTAACTGGCTTGTACTTCCAACAAAAGTTTTTTGTCGTCTGCTTTAAGTAATTTTAAATAATCGGTATTGTCTTTTTTGGAAAAATGTTTTCCATCTTCATTTAAAAAGCCTCTTGTTACCATTGCTGTCATATCAGCATTGGCAGAATATGAATAGCAACCGAAACGGTAGGGAATAAAATCATATTCGGCTTTGGTTTGCCGTTGTGTGAAAAGGAAAAGCAACTTTTGTAAACGGATTTTTTCTAATTCTCCTTCAAAGAGTTGCAGTAATGCAAGTATTATTTTTCGTCTGTAATACACGATGCAAAGTTAGGGTTTTTAAAAGTAATGATGTGGGAAATTCGGGTTTCTTTCAACAGTGTGTTGTTAATGCTCTACATTCTATTACTCAATTCGTCGTAGCGTGTCAATATTAAATTACGAAGCAGTAATTGTTAGGCGTAGCGTTTTTCGCTACGTCGTATTTATCAAGGCGTCCCGCCATATTCAGATTATAGATAAGTCCAGAGGACTTGTCAAAAGCGACATAGCGGGACGCTATGCCGAACGGCTCCGTAATTTAATATTGACACGCTACGGCGAACGGGGGGCTGTTAGCGGTAGTACTTTTTTCTTTACACCGCTTGTACACTTTTCAAAACGTCTAATAATTCTACTGAAATTAATTCAGGTATATCGTCTATAACTTTATTAATGATTTCAAGTTTTAAAGATTCTTCCTTTCCTTTTTTTAACGCATTTAATGCAGGAAATGTTATAAGTAGTATGTCTTCTAAAGAATGTCCTTGATGATGCAAATACCAAATTGGAATGTCAAGTTCCAATCCATTTAATAATTTATATTTTGTTGTAGTCGTATCAGTCGGCTTGACAGTTAATGCAACTTTATCTGTTATAAAGTTAGCTACAACTTGTAGTTGTTCTTGTCCGAAGTTTTTAAGATCAAAATATGTTTCATTATTTGTTAGTCCTAAATCTTCGCTCCTTATTAATTTCTCACGAAACAATAAAGCAGACAATAGGATAGGGTCAAATAAATAATTCTCTATAGCATATCTTTTTCCATTACCCAATACTTTTACAAAATCACTGCTATCTTTAGTTCCATCCCAATCAATAATTCCCCAAATAAAATTGTTGCCACCATCTCTTAATATTGTAGTAATATTTATTACTTGGTCGCAATTGGAAACTTTCGTTCCGTTTTTATCTGTTCTACTTTCTCCTGATGAAATGAAACATAAAGAAATTTCAGGTGTTAAATAGCTTGATAATTTCTGGTATATTTTTTCATAGAACAGAACATCATTAGGACTTTCAACAAATACTTGTCTTCTGTTTTCATAATTTACACTAAAAGAAGGAACTCCTAATGTTAGAATTTTAAGGGCTTTGTCTTTCGTTGTTTTTTCAATTCTTTGCCCAATTTTATTCATCATAAATAAATTGTCCTCATTTGCTAATGCTACTGTTGATGGAGAATGTGTAGTAACAATTACCTTTACTCCTTTATCCCTTACAAAAACTCTTTCAATAACATCTAAAAATTGTTTTGACATTGAAGGGTGCAAAGAAGCATCAGGTTCATCCATTAAAAGAACTTTTGGAAAATCAAAATCATTTTTTGAATTATATAGAGCTAAAGCCAATGACATAAGTACTTTTTCTCCCGATGATAATTCACTAAATTGAATCTCTGCTTTATTAAAATTATTAACAAGTTTTAATTCAAATGGAGCATCACGATGGGAGTTAGAAGGTGAATTAATATGATAATCTAATTTCGCTTCTTTTATAATCTTATTCACAAAATCCCAAGGAGCTTCTCCGTATGCAGCTGTAAATTGTTCGTCAGTTAAGAATTCTATATTGTCGTGTCCTTTAGAATTAACACGATATTGTTTATATTGGTTGTCATCATATTTGTCTTGGTAACGTTTAAAAAGATTTGAAAAATTCTGATAAAAAACATTATTGTGCATTCCATCGTCAAGGGGATAAAACTTATAGAAATCATCAGATGAAAGTTCATTTATATTTTTCTTTGCATCCTTTGCAATAAGTGTAATAATTTTTCTTTGCCTAACATCACTAATATTGTGTTCAATTTTATGATTAGGATTCAGTTTAAAATTATTTTGAAATTGTTGATACTGTTGCCACACCTGTTGAATGCTTTGGTTTAACTGTTCTCTTGTAATTATGGCACTTTCATTGGGTGTAAGAGAGTGCGATGAAACATATTTGCAAGTAACAGTATTATTTTGGGGTGGATTTAATACAACTCCATTTTCTATAATCTGAATTATACTTGTTGAAATTCCTGATAAGAAATGTGTCTTGCCTGCACCATTGACACCCGTCAAAATAGTAAAATCAGGAAGGTCAATTTCTAAAGGTAGATTTAAAGATTTGTATTTTGTTGTTAAGTTAATTTTCATAATTCAATTTTCTTCGTTACGATGTCTGTTCAGGTAGCGCGTAGTATTACCACTAACTTGTTTATACCCCTGACGTTATCATGTAAAGCCATCCGTTTTTAGGTAGATAAGCCTGATAAAAATCAGGCTTTATAAATACACGTTATTTTTTATTTTATCCAATCAATACCTTTTTTAAGCAATGAAAGTGTTTTTTCTTCGGGGCTATTGGGCATAGGAATAAAATTATAAGCCCAACTTGCTGTTGATGGTAAACTCATTAAAATAGATTCAATTCTACCATTGGTTTCTAAACCAAATTTAGTTCCTAAATCATACACCAAATTAAATTCCACGTAACGCCCTCTGCGTAGCAGTTGCCATTGTTTGTTGGCTTCGGTAAATGGCAGATTTTTATTTTTAGCCATCAAAGCAGTATAGGTAGGCGCAAATGAATTTCCTACTTCCTGAACAAAAGCAAATAATTGTTCTTTTGTTTCTCCTTCTCTTGTGGAAAGGGTAGGGGAGAGGCGATCAAAAAATATTCCGCCTATTCCTCTTGTCTCTTTACGATGAGTAATAAAAAAATAATCGTCAGCCCATTTTTTAAAATCAGGATAATAATTCGGATGATGCTTATCGCAAGCAGTTTTTAACGCATTATGAAAAAAATGCGCATCATCTTCATTTATGTAGTGCGGTGTTAAATCTATGCCACCGCCAAACCACCATACACCATTGCTCATTTCGAAATAACGCACATTCATGTGAATAATAGGCATCATCGGATTATGAGGATGTATTACAATGGAAACACCGGTAGCATAAAAAGTATTTTTTATGGGACTTGAAACCTGAATTTCGTTTTGTAAAAAAGCGGGCACATCACCATAAACAGCAGAAAAATTAACGCCGCCTTTTTCAATAATATTTCCATTTTGGAAAACACGGGTTCTGCCGCCTCCGCCTCCTTCACGTACCCAATTATCTTCCTGAAATTTAACAGAGACGTTAGAAGCTCCATTCGCATCTTCCTGTTCAAGAGCGCTACAAATAGAGTCTTGCAGGGATTTAAACCAGTCGGTAATGTGTTCTTTCATAATAGACTTTATACAAGTTAATTTAAAATAATTGTTTAAAAGAAACTGCAATTCAAA
>ODAK010003879.1_pt1 | contig 15439 bp, 25 predicted proteins | sample 1539591 | NCBI WGS metagenome assembly ODAK01 (sample SAMEA3539303, study PRJEB22396) | soil metagenome | biome: tundra; feature: field; material: soil | place: USA | collected 2010-05 | depth 0.15 m | reverse complement strand
CGAGGTCAGCAAAGAGACCATTCGTGTCGAAGAACGAATAATCTGTCTTTCGACGCAGCTGGAGGTGACGCTTGCCGAGGAAAGCGACCCCCCGCGCACGCGCCAGATTCTGGCAAGCCTGCTCGGCCGGGTGACGCTGGTAAAGGATGAAGCCGGCGAGAGCTTCGCCGAGCTTGGGGACCCCGCCGAGCGCTTGCTTGTCGCAGTGGGCGGAAGTACAGATGGCGGTGGTTGCGAGGGCAGGATTTGAACCTGCGACCTTTGGGTTATGAGCCCAACGAGCTACCAGACTGCTCCACCTCGCGACTGAGCTTAAAAGTATAACAGGCTCGCCGTGCCGCAGCCCGGCTCAGAGCCCTGCGCTCTGAAGCGTCTCCAGGAAGCGGGCGCTGTTCTGGAAGCCGACGAGGCGGGCGGCACCGATCTCGCGGCCGCCTCGGTCGAAGAAGATCGTCGCCGGCGGGCCGAACAGATGAAAGCGGCGCAGCAGCCCACGGTCCTGCACCGAGTTCGCCGTCACGTCGGCGCGCAGCAGCAAGGCACCGGAAAGGCGCTGCTGCACGGCGGCGTCGCTGAAGGTAAAGCGCTCCATCTCCTTGCACGAGACGCACCAGTCAGCATAGAAGTCGAGCATCACCGGGCGTCCGGCGTTGCGCACCGCGGCATCCAGTTCCTCCGAGCTTTTCACCGTCGTGAATTGCGGCGCTCCGGGCGCGGCGGCGAGATCGCTCTGCGACGAAAAGCGGGCCAGGGGTTGCAGCGGATCGGTACCCCCGGCTGCGGCGCCGACGATCTCCACCACGCCGACCAGCGCGAACACGGCGCCGATGGCGCCGCGCCACGCACGATGCGGCGCCGCCGCGCCACGCAACGCAGCCGCGGCTGCCGCGGCGTGGCCACGCGAAAGAACGATCGCTGCCGTACCGAGGGCGAGCACACCCCACAGCGCGAGGGCGAGCGGCCGGGCCATGACCGGCTGCACCGTCCACAGCGCGACGCCGAGGAGCAGCACGCCGAACACCATCTTCACCTCGACCATCCAGGCGCCCGCACGGGGCAGCAGCGCGCCGGCCGACGCGCCGACGAGAAGCAGCGGCACGCTCATCCCGGCCGCGAGGGAGAAGAGCGCCGTGCCGCCGAGCCAGACGTTGCGCGTCTGGCTGAGGTAGAACAAGGCACCGGCCAGCGGCGCGGCGACGCAGGGGCTGACGATGAGCGCGGAGACGCCGCCCATGGCGCAGACGCCAGCGACGCGGCCGCCCGGCAGGCGTTGTGCGGCGGCAGTAACGCGACAGGTCAAGGCCTGCGGCAACTGCAGCTCGTAGACACCGAACATCGAGAGCGACAGCGCGACCAGACCGAGCGCGAATGCGCCAAGAACCCACGGGTTCTGCAGCGTCGCTGCGAGGCCTTCGCCAGCGAGCCCGGCTGCGACACCGAAGCCGGTATAGACGATCGCCATGCCGAAGGAATACGAGGCGGCCAGCGCGAAGCCGCGGCCGCGCGAGACGGACGAAGACCCGCTCTGCGCGGCCCCGCCAACCGCAGCGCCGGCGAGTGCGGCGCCGCCGCCATAGCCGCCGTGGCCAACGATGATCGACGAGACGATCGGCAGCATCGGCAGCACGCAAGGCGTGAGCGAGAGCAGGATGCCGGCGAGGAAGAAGACGCCGACGATGGGCCAGAAGGCGCCGCCGCGCAGCACCGATTCGATCGCCCCCGATTCACCCGCTCCGGCGACGGCGGGCGCGGTGGCAAGGCTGGGCGCGGCGGGAGACGCCCCGGGCTCGCCGACGGCCACGGGCATGACGGTCCCCGTACCGCCGAAGCCCGCGAGGCTCACGTTCGCCGCGCTTTGCATCGGCGGATAGCACAGGCCCGCGTCGGCGCAGCCCTGGCTCGTCGTGACGAAGCGGAATTCGGCGGCTGCGCTTTCAACGGGAACCGCGATCTTCACGGTGTCGCGATAGGTCTCGACGTTCTTCTGGAAGGTCTCGTCGAACTTGACCTTGCCGGGGGGAATGGCCGCCATGCCGAGCGTCGCGCCGGAGGCGGCGAAGCGGAACTGGTCGCGATAGAGGTAGTAGCCCGGCGCGATGTCGAAGGTGACCTCGACCGTCTTTGCATCGAGGGGTCGCGCCGAGAACTGGAAGGCCTTTTCCGGCTCGAGAAAGTCGTCTTCGGCGGCGAGCGCAGGGTGCCACGCAGCCTGGCCGACGAGCCCGATCGTGAGGAGCAGGAGCGCGTTCACCGCTCTCGACCGCTGGCCGGAGAAGACGCGGTTCAGGATTCGCGCGAACGATGCGATCGAAGCTTGCATGAGAACTTGGTCGGCGGCGACTCGATCGGCTTACCGAAGGCCGTCGCTAGCCGAAGAACCGACGCCGGGTCAACACCACCGCCAGATAGTAGCCGCAAGCGGCGTACGCCGTCAGCATGAGGAGCGGGCGAAGAGGATCTTCGGGCCACATTCCGAGAACGAGTGGGCGAACGAGGTCGACGGTCGCCTTCAAAGGCAACACTTCTGCAACCACCTGCAACCACGGCGGCATCTGCGCGATCGGAAAATAGACGCCGGAAAGAAAGGTCATCGGCGTGATGACGAGCGTGAAGTAGTAGGTGAAGAAGTCGTAGCCCTTGGCAACCGAGTTGAAGACGAGCCCGATCGACGCGAACGTGACGCCGGCCAAGCCGAGCACCGGCAGGGCCAGGAGCATCGTCGGCGCCCGGCTGATGCCGAGCACGAAGATGACGACAAGGATCGCGGCGCACGAAAAGAGCGCCTTGATCGCGGCCCAGAGCATCTCCGCGAAGACGATGTCGTCGAGCGCGATCGGCGCATTCAGGATCGAATCCCAGGTCTTTTGCACCGCCATGCGCGAGTACGCCGAGTAAAGCGCCTCGAAGGTCGCCGCCAGCGCGGCGCTGACGGCGACGCTGCCCGAAGCGAGGTACTTGATGTAGGGCATGCCGTCGATCTGCCCGATCAGCGAGCCGACGCCGTAGCCGAAGGCGACGAGCGTGATCAGCGGCTCGGCGATGTTGCCGAGGATGCTCGGCCCGGCGAGCTTCTTCCACACCAGGAGGTTCCTCATCACCACCGGCCAGAAGCGGACGGTGACATGCGGGGCGGTGTAGAAGGAAGTCAGCATTCAGCGCCCGCCCGCCCCGCGAGGGACGCTGAGCGCCTCCGCGCGTCCAGTAAACCGAGTGAGTGCGGGAGCTCATTCATCCTAGGCCTCGTCACGGATCTGCCGACCGGTGAGCTTGAGAAACAAGTCTTCGAGGTTGGCCGGCCGGTGAAGATAGCGCACGCTGTGGTCGTCGGCGAGCGCATCGAGCAGCGGCTTGGCATTGCGCAGGTAGAAGAAGACCGTCTCGCCGCTTGTTTCAACGCGATCGGCGAGCGCCGCATGAACGCTGCCCGCCGCCGCGGCACCTTCGCCGTAGACCTCGACCACGTCGGTTTCCAGGTGCGCGGCGATGAGTCCGCGCGGCGTGCCTTCGGCGATTTTCCTGCCGTGGTCGAGCACCAGCAGCCGGTCGCAGAGTCGCTCGGCCTCGTCCATGAAGTGCGTCGTCAGGAGGATCGCCTTGCCCTGCTGGAGCAGGTTCTGCAATCGCTCCCACATCAGGTGGCGCGCTTGCGGATCGAGGCCCGTCGTCGGCTCGTCGAGGATGAGGAGGTCGGGATCGTTGATGAGGGCGCGGCCGAGCGAGAGGCGCCGCTTCATGCCGCCGGAAAGCTCGCCCGGCCTGACGTTGGCCTTCGACTGCAGAGCCGCGAACTCGAGCAGCTTGGGCACGCGCTCGTCGATCACGGCGCGCGGCAGGCCGAAGTAGGCGCCGTAGACGCGAAGGTTCTCGGCGCACGTGAAATCGGGATCGAGGCTGTCGAACTGGGTGACGACCCCGATCCGCTTCTTCGCCTCGCGCACCTGCGCCGGTAGCGCCAGGCCGAAGGCTTCGATCTCGCCGCCATCGGGCCACGCGAGACCGAGGCAGACGCGAATCATCGTCGTCTTGCCGGCGCCGTTCGGGCCGATCACGCCGAGGCATTCGCCCGGCATGATCTCGAGCGACAGATCATCGACGACCGTCGCGCTACCGAATTTCTTCGTCAGGTGGGCGATGCGCAGCAACGGTGTCGGCACGAGCGCCGCCGGGCCGCCCCAGGGCGCGAGCGCCCCCTCGGGGGGCAACGCCGCGGCGTCAGCCGCAAGCATGGGAGCCCCGGGCCTGCCTCGCGCCGCGATCAGGTGTTGTCGGAGGCGGCTTCGGTTTCGATCGGCGCCGGCCGGTCGACGAGCTCGACAAAGGCCATCGGCGCGTTGTCGCCGATGCGAAAGCCCATCTTCAGGATGCGCGTATAGCCGCCCGGGCGCGCCTTGTAGCGCGGGCCGATCTCGGCGAAGAGCTTGGTGACGATGCTCCGATCGCGCAGGCGATCGAAGGCCAGGCGCCGGTTGGCGAGCGTCGGCTCCTTGGCCAGCGTGATGAGCGGCTCGACGACGCGGCGCAATTCCTTGGCTTTCGGCAAGGTCGTCTTGATTGCCTCGTGCTGGAGCAGCGAGACGCACATATTGCGCAGCATCGCGAGGCGATGCTCCGACGTGCGGTTGAGCTTGCGGAGTCCGTGTCCGTGACGCATGGTGCGGTTCCTTTCCTGTTATGAGCCGCCAGCCGTATCAGGTACTGGCGGATGCACCGAGTTGGCCTTTCGGCAACTCAATCCGATGACGGCGCTTGCGCCGCCTTTTTCGCTTTCGTTAGCGTTTATCGAGTCCCTGCGGCGGCCAGTTCTCGAGGCGCGCGCCGAGCGTCAGCCCGCGCGAAGCCAGCACTTCCTTGATCTCGTTGAGCGACTTGCGGCCGAGGTTCGGCGTCTTCAGCAACTCAGTCTCGGTGCGCTGGATCAGGTCACCGATGTAGTAGATGTTCTCGGCCTTCAGGCAATTCGCCGAACGCACGGTGAGCTCGAGCTCGTCGACCGGACGAAGCAGGATCGGATCGAACTGCGTGCTTCGCGTCGGCTGCGGCTCGAACATCTCGCCGAGCTGGCCTTCGAGCTGCGCGAACACCGCCAGCTGCTCGACCAGGATCTTCGCCGACGAGCGGATCGCTTCTTCCGGCGTGATCGCGCCGTTCGTGGCGATCTCCATCACCAGCTTGTCGAGGTCGGTGCGCTGCTCGACGCGGGCGCTCTCGACCGTATAGCTGACGCGCGAGACCGGCGAGAACGAGGCGTCGAGGACGATCCGGCCGATCGACTTGGTCGGCTCGTCGCCGTAGCGGCGCAGGTTGCCCGGCACGTAGCTGCGGCCCTTCTCGACCTTGATCTGCATGTCGAGCTTGCCGCCCGAGGACAGGTGCGCGATCTCGTGCTCGGGGTTGATGATCTCGACGTCGTGCGGCGTCTGGATGTCGCCGGCGGTGACCGGGCCTTCGCCTTCCTTGCGCAGGACGAGCGTCACTTCATCGCGGTTGTGCAGCCGGAATACCACGCCCTTGAGGTTCAGCATGATGTGGACGACGTCTTCCTGCACGCCGTCGATCGCGGAGTACTCGTGCAGCACGCCGGCGATCGTCACTTCGGTCGGCGCATAGCCGACCATCGACGACAGCAGGACGCGACGCAGCGCGTTGCCCAGCGTGTGGCCGTAGCCGCGCTCGAAGGGCTCGAGCGTGACCTTGGCCCTGTTGCCGCCGAGCGGCTCGACGTTGATGGCCTTGGGTTTCAGCAGATTCGTTTGCATTGAAGTCCTGTTCCTCTCAATACCCTCGGCTCGTTACACCGATAAGGCTGATGGACTGCGCCGGGCTGGAAAGAAATCTGCTCCGATGCCGGCAAACGGAGCAAAAACAAAGCCGAGAAGCGGCGGCGGCGAAAGCCGCCACCCCGCGGTCCGTCTTGTTTATCGTGAATAGAGTTCGACGATCAGCGCTTCTTTGATGTCGGCGCCGAATTCGTCGCGGTCGGGCGCCTTCTTGAAGATGCCTTCGAGCTTGGCGGAATCGACCTGCACCCAGTTGGCCAGACCTTGGCCTTCGGCAAGCTTCATCGCGTCGGTGATGCGAAGCTGCGCCTTCTGCTTCTCGCGAACGCCGACCGTATCGCCCGACTTCACCGAATACGAGGCGATGTCGACGACTTCGCCGTTGACGGTGATGGCGCGGTGCGAGACGAGCTGGCGCGCTTCGGCGCGCGTCGAGCCGAAGCCCATCCGGTAGACGACGTTGTCGAGCCGCGATTCGAGCAGCGAGAGCAGGTTCGCGCCGGTGTTGCCCTTCTTGCGCTCGGCCTCCTCGAAGTAGCGGCGGAATTGCCGCTCGAGGATGCCGTACATGCGCTTGACCTTCTGCTTCTCGCGCAGTTGCAGGCCAAAGTCGGACGTGCGGCTGCCCGAGGTGCGGCCGTGCTGGCCGGGCTTGGAATCGAACTTCGCCTTGTCGCCGATCGGCCGCCGCGCGCTCTTGAGAAAGAGGTCGGTCGCTTCACGACGGGAAAGCTTGGCCTTGGGGCCGAGGTAACGTGCCACGTGATGTCCTTGATATCTGCTGACGCGAGCCGGTCAGGGCCTGCGCGAGTCTGGCGAGTGTTGTTCTTGGGCGCTCAGACGGTGGTCTTACGATTGGGAATGGCCTGCGCTCAGATGCGGCGCCGCTTCTGTGGCCGGCAGCCGTTGTGCGGCACCGGCGTCACGTCGGAAATCGAATTGATGCGAATGCCCAGCGAGGCCAGCGCCCGCACCGATGATTCGCGGCCCGGGCCCGGGCCCTTGATGCGAACGTCGAGCGTCTTGATGCCCTGGTCCTGGGCGGCGCGCCCGGCCGTCTCGGCGGCCACCTGGGCGGCGAACGGCGTCGACTTGCGCGAGCCCTTGAAGCCCTGGCCGCCGCTCGACGCCCACGCGAGCGCGGCGCCCTGGCGATCGCAGATCGTGATGATCGTGTTGTTGAACGACGCGTGGACGTGCGCGATGCCATCGGCGACGTTCTTGCGGACCTTCTTGCGCACGCGCTGCGCGGCGGTACTGACGGGAGGCTTGGCCATGCGTGGACTTTCTCTACGAACGTGTCACTGTGTGATTCGAACTGGACGGCTGCACGTCACTTCTTGACGAGCGCGCCGCTCTTGCGCGGGCCCTTGCGGGTGCGCGCGTTGGTCTTGGTGCGCTGACCGCGCACCGGCAGGCCGCGGCGATGGCGAAAGCCGCGATAGCAGCCCAGGTCCATCAGCCGCTTGATGTTGATCGACATCTCGCGGCGCAAATCGCCTTCGATCGCGATACGGCCGAGCTCCTCGCGGATGCGCTCGAGATCGACGTCGGTCAGGTCCTTGACCTTTCGGTCCCAGGGCACGCCGGCCGCGGTGCAGATCTTCTGCGCCGTCGGGCGGCCGATGCCGTAGATCGAGGTCAGGCCGATCTCGGCGTGCTTGTGGGGCGGAATGTTGATGCCGGCAATGCGTGCCATGTTTCTTACCTTTGAATCAGCCTTGACGCTGCTTGTGGCGCGGGTCGGTGCAGATCACGCGCACGACACCCTTGCGCCGGATCACCTTGCAATGGCGGCACATCTTCTTGACCGATGCTGCAACTTTCATCTTTTCTCTCCTTCGTCACTTGGCCCGGAACACGATCCGCGCCCGGGTCAGGTCGTACGGCGTCAATTCGACCGTCACCTTGTCGCCGGGCAGGATGCGGATGTAGTGCATGCGCATCTTTCCGGAGATGTGGCCGAGCACGACATGGCCGTTTTCCAGCTTCACACGAAACGTGGCGTTGGGCAGATTCTCGAGAATCTCGCCCTGCATCTGAATGACATCGTCTTTCGCCATGCGTTCCGCTTCCGATCGTCCTTTGCTTTCTCAACCGGCCTTGAAATTGGCCTTCTTCAGCAGCGATTCGTACTGCTGGCTCATCACGTAGCTCTGCACCTGGGCCCAGAAGTCCATCGTCACGACGACGATGATGAGCAGCGACGTGCCGCCGAAATAGAACGGAACGTTGTATTTGAGGACGAGGAACTCCGGCAACAAGCACACCAGCGTGATGTAGATGGCGCCGGCCAGCGTCAGGCGCGACAGGATGCGGTCGATGTGCCGCGCCGTCTGGTCGCCCGGGCGGATGCCGGGAATGAAGGCGCCGCTCTTCTTCAGGTTGTCGGCCGTCTCGCGGCTGTTGAAGACGAGCGAGGTGTAGAAGAAGCAGAAGAAGACGATCGCCGCGGCGTAGAGCATCACGTAGATCGGTTGGCCCGGTGAGAGCATGCCTGCGATGTCCTTCAGCCAGCGCAGGCTGTCGCCGGTGGCGAACCAGCTCACGGCCGTCGTCGGCAGGAGGATGATCGACGAGGCGAAGATCGGCGGGATGACGCCCGACATGTTGAGTTTCAGCGGCAGGTGCGACGACTGGCCGCCGTAGACCTTGTTGCCGACCTGGCGCTTGGCGTAGTTGACGAGGATCTTGCGCTGCCCCCTCTCGACGAAGACGACGGCGAAGGTGACGAGGGCGACAAGCAGCGTGACGAAGAGCGCCGCGACGACCGACATCGAGCCGTTGCTCACCAGCGTCGCGAACTGGCCGAGCGCGTTCGGCAGGCCGGCGGCGATGCCGCCGAAGATCAGGATCGAGATGCCGTTGCCGAGGCCGCGCTCGGTGATCTGCTCGCCGAGCCACATCAGGAACATCGTTCCTGCGACCAGGCTCACGACCGCCGTCATGCGAAAGCCGAAGCCGGGCGAAATGACGAGGCCGGGCGAGCCTTCGAGCGCCAGGGAAATGCCTAGCGACTGAAAGAGCGCCAGGCCGAGCGTGCCGTAGCGCGTGTACTGCGTGATCTTGCGCCGGCCTGACTCGCCTTCTTTCTTCAAGGCCTCGAGCGAAGGCACGACGTAGGTCATCAGCTGCATGATGATCGACGCCGAGATGTACGGCATGATCCCCAGCGCGAAGACGGTGAATCGCGAGAGCGCGCCACCCGAGAACATGTTGAACAGGCTGAGGATTCCGCCCTGCTGGTTCTGGAACAGAGTCTGCAGCTGGTTCGGATCGATCCCCGGCACGGGGATGTGCGCCCCGAGTCGATAGACCACGAGCGCGCCCAGCAGGAAGAAGAGGCGCCGGCGCAGGTCGCCGAACTTGCCGCTCTTGGCCAGCTGATTCGCGTTCGTTGCCACGATCGTCCTTCTTGACCGACGTTCAGGCGACCGAGCCGCCGGCCGCCTCGATGGCCGTCCTGGCGCCCGCGGTCGCAAGAATGCCGCCGCTGATCGCCACCTTGATGCTCAGCTCGCCGCTCTTGATGACCTTGACGTTCTTCGTCATCTCGCCGATCAGCTTGGCCTGCCTCAGGGTCAGCATGTCGACCTCGGCCGCGCCCAGGCGCTGGAGTTCGCCCAGCGTGACCTCGGCGTTGTACTTGGCCGATTGCGACTTGAAGCCGCGCTTGGGAAGTCGGCGCTGCAGCGGCATCTGGCCGCCTTCGAAGCCGACCTTGTGATAGCCGCCCGAGCGGGACTTCTGGCCCTTGTGGCCGCGGCCGGCGGTCTTGCCGATTCCCGAGCCGATGCCGCGGCCGACGCGGCGGCGCGCCTTCTTGGAGCCTTCGGCGCCCTTGAGCGTATTGAGTTGCATTGCTTTCGACCTCGGGCGCTAGACAAGCACCTGAACCAGGTACGAGACCTTGTTGATCATTCCGCGCACCGACGGCGTGTCCTCGAGCGTCGAGGTGCTGCCGGTCTTGCGCAGGCCCAGGCCGCGCACGGTGGCGCGATGCGATTCGCGCGTGCCGGCGATGCTTTTCACGAGCTTGACCGTAAGGGTCGCCTTGGCATCGCTCTTCTTGCTGTCGTTCATGGTGTTCTCTGTCGCTTCGCGCCCGCCGCTCAGCCGAGGATCTGTTCGACCGTGAGGCCGCGCTTGGCCGCGATCTCGGCAGGCGTGCTCGAGTTCTTCAGCCCGTTCAGCGTCGCGCGGACGATGTTGTAGGGGTTCGACGAACCGAGGCTCTTGCAGACGATGTCGGTCACGCCCATCACCTCGAAGACGGCCCGCATCGGGCCGCCGGCAATGATGCCGTCGCCCTGCTTGGCCGGCGCCATCAGCACGCGCGAGGCACCGTGCTCGCCGACCACCTTGTGGTAGATCGTGCCGTTCTTCAGCTGCACCTTGATCATGTTGCGACGCGCCGATTCCATGGCCTTCGTCACCGAAACCGGCACTTCCTTGGCCTTGCCCTTGCCCATGCCGACGCGGCCATCGCCGTCGCCGACGACGGTGAGCGCCGCGAAGCTGAGCGTGCGGCCGCCCTTGACGACCTTGGTGACGCGGTTGACCGCGATCATCTTTTCCTTCAGGCCGTCGTCGCTGCCTTCGCTCTGGGCACGCGGTTGAAACTTTGCCATCTTAGAATTCCTGTGCTCGTTAGCCGATCAGAACTGGAGGCCGGCTTCGCGCGCCGCTTCGGCCAGCGCCTTGACGCGGCCGTGGTACGCGAACCCGGCGCGATCGAACGCGACCCTCTCGACGCCGGCTGCTTTCGCCTTCTCGGCGATGCGCTTGCCGACGATCGCCGCCGCGGCGACGTTGCCGCCTTTGCCCGCGACCTTGCTTTGGCCCGCCAGATCCTTGCGTACGTCGGCTTCCGCCGTCGAGGCGCTCGCGAGAACGCGCGTGCCGTCGTCGGAAATCACGTTGGCGTAGATGTGCAGGTTCGTCCGGTGCACCGTGAGCCTCGCGGTGCGCTGCACGGCAATGCGCACGCGAGTCTGCCGGGAGCGGCGAACGCGTTGATCCTTCTTGTTCAACATGTCATCCGCTCCTTACTTCTTCTTCGTTTCCTTGATCGTCACCTTCTCGTCGACGTAGCGGATGCCCTTGCCCTTGTAGGGCTCGGGCGGACGCAACGCACGCACTTCGGCGGCGACCTGGCCGACCGCCTGGCGGTCGAACCCCTTGATCACGATCTCGGTCTGCGACGGGCACTCGACCTTGACGCCGGCCGGCATTTCCTTGGACACCGGGTGCGAAAAGCCGATCTGCAGGTTCAACTTTCCGCCCTGCGCCGCGGCGCGAAAGCCGACGCCGACCAGCGTCAGCTTCTTCTCGAAGCCCTTCGTGACGCCGCCGACCATGTTGGCGACGAGAGCGCGCATCGTTCCCGACATGGCGTCGGCCTCGGGCGAATCATTGGTCGGCGTGAACGTCAGCTTGTCGTCGTCCTTCTTCACCTCGACGAGCGGATTGACCAGACGCACCAACGTACCGAGCGAACCCTTGACGCTGATCGTCTCGGCGCCGGCCGTCACGTCGACGCCCTTGGGGACGACGATCGGCATCTTTCCTACGCGTGACATTGCGGTCTTCCTCTTACGACACGTAGCAGAGCACTTCGCCGCCGATGCCGGCCTGGCGCGCCTTGCGATCGGTCATCACGCCCTTGGGTGTGGTGACGATGGCCACGCCGAGCCCGTTCATCACGTTCGGGATGTCGTGGCGGCCCTTGTAGACGCGAAGCCCCGGGCGGCTGACGCGCTCGATCTTCTCGATCACCGGGCGACCGGCGTAGTACTTCAGCGCGATCTCGAGCTCGGGCTTGGTGCCCTCGCCGCGAACCGCGAAGTTCTCGATGTAGCCCTCGTCCTTCAGGACCTTGGCGATCGCCACTTTCAGCTTCGACGACGGCAACGACACGCTCGGCTTTTCCACCATCTGCGCATTGCGGATGCGGGTCAGCATATCGGCGATCGGATCACTCATGCTCATGAATCAGACTCCTCGTCGGACCGTGCTTGCGCAGGCCCTTACCAGCTCGCCTTGACGACGCCGGGGATATCGCCCTTGAACGCCAGCTCGCGGATCTTGTTGCGCCCGAGGCCGAACTTGCGGAAGGTTCCGCGCGGACGGCCGGTGATGCCGCAGCGGTTGCGATGCCGCGTCGGATAGGCGTTCCTCGGCAGCTTCTGCAGCTCGAGTCGGGCGGCGTAGCGATCCTCGACGGACTTCTTCGCGTCGTTGGCGGCGGCCTTCAGCTCGGCGTATTTCTTTGCATACTTGGCGACGAGCCGCTCGCGCTTGAGCTCACGCTGGATCAGGGAAGTCTTTGCCACGTCGGTCCTTCAGGTCTTGAACGGGAACTTGAACGCGGTGAGGAGCGCGCGGCATTCCTCGTCGTTCTTCGCCGTCGTCGTGATCGAGATGTTCAAGCCGCGCAGCGTGTCGATCTTGTCGTACTCGAGCTCGGGGAAAATGATCTGTTCCTTGACGCCGATGTTGTAGTTGCCGCGGCCGTCGAAGGCGCGCGACGAGATGCCGCGGAAATCGCGCACGCGCGGCAGCGCGATCGTCACGAAGCGGTCGAGGAACTCGTACATGCGCACGCCGCGCAGCGTCACCATGCAGCCGATCGGCACGCCGTCGCGGATCTTGAAGCCGGCAATCGCCTTCTTCGACTTGGTGACGACGGGCCTCTGGCCGGCGATCTTCGAGAGATCGCTGACGGCGTGGTCCATCACCTTCTTGTCCGACACCGCCTCGCTCACGCCCATGTTGAGCGTGATCTTGGTGATGCGCGGCGCCTCCATCGCGGTGGTGTAGCCGAACTTGGTGACGAGGTCGGGGACGACCTTCTCGCGATAGAACTGTTGCAGGCGAGCCATGTTCAGCCTCTCAAACCTTGATCTCGTCGCCGCTCGAGCGGAAGACGCGGACACCGCGCTCCTGCGTCTTGCGCGACTTCTGCTCAGCGTCGCTGAGCAGCTTGATGCCGACGCGATCGGCCTTGCCGGTCGCCACGTTGAAGATGGCGACGTTCGACTGGTGGATCGAAAGCGTCTTGTCGATGACGCCGCCGGTCACGCTCTTCATCGGGTTCGGCTTGACGTGCTTCTTCACCACGTTGACGCCTTCGACGATCAGGCGCTCGTCGTCGACGCGCGAAAGCACGGTGCCGCGGCGGCCCTTGTCGCGGCCGGTCAAGACGATGACCTGATCGCCCTTACGAATCTTGTTCATCGCGAATATCCTGCTGGCGACGGGCTCAGAGTACTTCCGGGGCGAGCGACACGATCTTCATGAAGCGCTCGGTGCGCAACTCGCGCGTCACCGGCCCGAAGATGCGGGTGCCGATCGGCTCGAGCTTGGCATTGAGCAGCACGGCGGCATTGCCGTCGAACTTGACGAGCGAGCCGTCCTGACGGCGCACGCCCTTGGCGGTGCGGACGACGACGGCCGAGTAGACCTCGCCCTTCTTCACCCGGCCGCGCGGCGCCGCTTCCTTGATGCTCACCTTGATGACGTCGCCGATTGCGGCGTAGCGGCGCTTCGAGCCGCCAAGCACCTTGATGCACATGACGGATTTCGCGCCTGTGTTGTCGGCGACGTCGAGCCGCGACTGCATTTGAATCATGTTGTCCTCTTTCCCCAACTTGCACCGCGAACCGGACTCGCCGTCCGGCACGTAGTCAGTCTTGGGCCCGCTCGGGGTTTGACTTGCGTCTCGCAAAAGCCCCCGGCTCGAAATCCGGAAATAGAAGGCTATTGGCGAAGCCTGTGATTATCGCCCGGCATTCGCCCCTCTGTCAAACGGCGGCGGGCTCAGCCCTTGAGCTTCTTCGCCTGCTCGACCAGAGTCGCCGCGTCGCTCACCTCGAATTTTCCCGGTGCCTCGATGTTGAGCGCCTTGACGATGCCGTCCTTGACGAGCATCGAGTAGCGCTGCGAGCGCACGCCCATGCCACGCGAAGTCAGATCGAAGGTCAGGCCGGTCGCCTTCGTAAACTCGGCGCTGCCGTCAGCCATCATGCGCACCTTGCCCGCGGTCTTCTGCTCGCGGCCCCAGGCGCCCATGACAAAGGCGTCGTTCACCGAGATGCACCAGATCTCGTCGACACCGACCGCCTTGAGCGCCGCGGCCTGTTCGACGTAGCCTGGCACGTGCTTGGCCGAGCAGGTTGGCGTGAAGGCTCCGGGCAGGCCGAAGACCGCGACTGTCTTGCCGGCCGTCGCCTTCTCGAGGTCGAACGGGTTCGGCCCGACCGAGCAGCCATTGCCCTCGACTTCGATGAATTCCTGCAACGAGCCCGCAGGCAGCTTGTCTCCGACTTTCAGCATGTCTCGTCTCCTCGAAGCGTGATGGGCGCGAAAGATCAGACCTCGGCGCCCTTTTGCACCAGGCGCGTCACGACCCATGACTTGGTCTTCGAGATCGGCCGGCTCTCGGCGATCTCGACAACGTCACCCATCTTGTACTCGTCGTTCTCGTCGTGCGCGTGGTACTTGCTCGTGCGCGCGACGATCTTGCCGTAGAGCTCGTGCTTGGTGCGGCGCTCGATCAACACCGTGATCGTCTTCGAGCGCTTGTCGCTCACGACCTTGCCGATCAGGGTGCGCGTGTTCTTCGCCCGCGGCACCACCGGCTCGTGGCCGGGCGCGGCCGGCTTCTCGTCGGCGGCGGCGGTGATATCGAGGGCCGCCGCCGGCTCGACGTTCGATGTGACGTCCGCGTTCATTGCTTGGCTCCTGTCTTCTTGGCGGCAGCCTTCGGCTCGGGCGCCTTGACGCCGTGCTTGTGCTCGGCCTGGATCGTCTTGGCGCGGGCGATCTCGCGCCGCGTCTTGCCGAGTTGCGAGTGGTTCGTGAGTTGCTGCGTCGCCTTCTGCATGCGCAGGCCGAAGTGGGCTTTCAGCAGATCGCTGACTTCCTTCTCGAGGCCGGCGGAATCCTTGGCGCGGAGTTCGGATGCTTTCATCGGGCTATCCTTGATCGTCTCAGGCGCCGACCTGGCGCATGACGAACGTGGTCTTGAGCGGCAGCTTGGCCGAGGCGAGCTGGAACGCCTCGCGCGCCAGTGCCTCGGGCACGCCATTGATCTCGTAGAGCACCTTGCCCGGCTGGATCTCGGCGACGTAGTACTCGGGGTTGCCCTTGCCGTTGCCCATGCGGACTTCGGCAGGTTTCTGCGAGATCGGCTTGTCCGGGAAGATGCGGATCCAGATCCGGCCGCCGCGCTTCACGTGGCGCGAGATGGCGCGACGCGCCGCCTCGATCTGGCGCGCCGTGATGCGGCCGCGCTCGGTGGCCTTCAGGCCGAAATCGCCGAACGACACGTTGGCGCCGCGCGTGGCGACGCCGGTGTTGCGGCCTTTTTGTTCCTTGCGGAATTTTCTGCGTGCGGGTTGCAGCATCGCTTACTCTCCTTTGCCGTCGCCCTTGCCGCCGTCGGCAGCGGGCGGAGGCGCAACGGCCTTGCGGACGCGCTTGACCGCGGGCGCCTTCGCCACATCGCCGGCCGCCACCGGTGCGGCGGCGCTGGCCACCCCGGCCGGCGCTTCGACGGGCTTGGCATCCGCGCCTTGGCGCGGCGCGCGATCGCCGGCCGGGGCGCCGGCGGTACGGGTGCGGCCGCCGGGCGCGCTTGGGCCGCCAGGGCGCGGGCC
>ODAK010003878.1_pt1 | contig 15440 bp, 15 predicted proteins | sample 1539591 | NCBI WGS metagenome assembly ODAK01 (sample SAMEA3539303, study PRJEB22396) | soil metagenome | biome: tundra; feature: field; material: soil | place: USA | collected 2010-05 | depth 0.15 m | reverse complement strand
AAAGGCTCAGTGTGATCGACGGCATCCAGACCCCTGACCAGCAGATAGATTCCCCGCGCTGACGCTTGGGGTTAAACGGCGCGAAGAGGAGGGAGGAGAGGATTACAAGGAGAGCGAGTGTGAGTTCGGCGCGTGGCGTTAGTGGGCTAATGCTGCCTGGATGGCGGCGGTGGCGACAGGGACCATCAGGTCGTAGCCTTTTTCGTTGGGGTGGAGGCCGTCGCGGGAGATGCCGTCTTTGAGCCAGCCTTTTTCGTCGGCCAGCGCAGTGAAATAGTCGCAGTATGTTTCATGAGTTTTTGTGGCATAGTCCTTCATCCAGGCGTTGAGTTTCAGGATGTCGGCGGGTGGGCGGCCGTCGGTCATTTTGCGCGGGGCGTAGTCGCTGACGGGGGTCACCGAACAGAGGATCACTTTGATGCCGTGCGCGTGGGCGAGTTCGGTGATCATCTGGATATTTTCTTCGATCATCGAAAGGGTCACGGGGCCGGTGTTGCGGGCGATGTCGTTCGTGCCGGCGAGGACGATCATGGCCTCGGGCTTCAGGTTGATCACGTCTTCGAACATGCGGGCGAGCATTTGCGGGGTGGTCTGGCCGGAGATGCCGCGGTTCACATAAGGCTTGTTGGGAAAGTACTGGGAGAGCCTCCAGCCATCCGTGATGGAATCGCCCATGAAGACGACGCGGCCGGGTTCGACAGGCTGGGTGCGCAGCTTTTCGTTATCGGCGTAGTAGCGGCCGAGCTGGTTCCAGTCGAGAAGCTGCTGGGCGAGATTCTGCGCGGCGGAGGCGAGGCAGCAGGTTCCTTTGGGCGGATTGAAATCGTCCACCAGTTGCGCTTTGAGGAGCCAGGGGGCCAGGGAAAGCAGCACTATCGCGAAGTATTTCTTCGACATAGCAGCATTTTACTGCGATAGACACGGACTACAGGGGTAAAATAGAATAACTCTCCATGATGCCAAGTCAGCGATTACAAGACAATCCGCTGCGAACCGCCGCCAGCAACCATCGAAGCTGGATTCACTTTCTGTGGTCCGGAATCATTCTCATTGGTTCCCTGGCGTGGTATGAAAGCGAGCAGGCGCAGTTGCTGCGCAAGGAAGTGGCGCAGCTTCGCAACGACAATGCGACGCTGCAGGTGAACGTTACGAAGTCCGACGAGTCTCTGCAGCAGGCGCTGAACGCATTCCACGACGAACTGGACCAGTTTCACGAAGAGTTCGTGCATGCGCGCCGCGAGACAGGCCAGAACCTCGCAGATGCACAGGCGGCGGCGTTGAAGCATGCCGATGCGCTGGCGCAACAGCTGGAGGTCAAGCGCAAGCAGCAGGAAGCGCAGCAGAAACAACTGAGCGCGGAACTCAATAAGGTGAAGGAATCGACGGCGGACACGTCGACACGGCTCAACGGAATTTCGAGCGATGTGGGGGCGGTGCGAGAAGAAGTGGAATCGGCGCATTCGGCGACACAGGAGACGCGCGGCGACGTCAGCAAACTGAGCCATGGTATTGCCACGAATGCGTCTGAGATCAAACAGCTGCGCGAACAGGGCGACCGGAATATTTACGAATTCACGCTGACGAAGTCGAATATGCCGCAGCGGGTGGGCGATATTCAGGTTGTGCTGGATAAGACCGACGCGAAACATAACCACTTCACGGTCGAGATTCTGGCGGCCGATCAGCGGGTGGAGAAGCGCGACAAGACCATCAATGAGCCGGTGCAGTTTTATGTGCCGGGTAAGGGTTCCCAGCCTTACGAGTTCGTAGTGAACGAGGTCGGGAAGAACTCTATTAAGGGTTATTTGTCGACCCCGCACAGTTAGCACGTTCGCGGCTGCGCGCCGCGACAGGGTCGCGGAAGCGCCTACCCTACCTAAAAGTCGTGAAGACGGCGGATCAGAGTTACTGGCTATCGCAGTTTGTGTTCACACGGGCGCTGGGGCTGGTGTATCTGATCGCGTTTGTGTGTGCGCTGAATCAGGCGAAGGCGCTGGTGGGCGAGCACGGGCTGCTTCCGTTCACGGCGTGGATCCGCGAAGTGCCGTTTCGGAATACGCCCAGCCTCTTCTACTGGCTGCCGAAGGACTGGGCGCTGACGGCTGTCTCGTGGATCGGTATTGTGGTGTCCTGTCTGGCAATGACCGGAATCGCGTTCCGTTTTTCCAGTTGGGTGGCGGCGGTGACATGGATCGTTCTGTGGATTCTCTACATATCGATCGTGAATATCGGGCAGACGTTTTACGGCTTCGGGTGGGAGTCGATTCTGCTGGAAGCGGGATTCTTTGCGGCGTTCCTGGGCTCCAGTCATGTGGCGCCGCCGGTGGTTGGATTGTGGATGATCCGGTGGCTGGAGTTCAGGCTGATGTTCGGAGCGGGCCTGATCAAGATGCGCGGTGATTCCTGCTGGCGCGATCTGACTTGTCTCAATTACCACTACCAGACGCAGCCGATACCGAATCCGCTGAGCTGGTATTTGCATTGGGCTCCGCAGTGGACGCATACGGCTGGCGTGGCATTCAATCACTTCTCGGAATTAGTGGTACCTTTCGGATATTTTTTACCGCAACCGGTCTCCTCTATTGCGGGGATTCTGACGATAGTGTTCCAGGGCGGTATCATGGCGAGCGGCAATTTATCGTGGCTGAATTTTCTGACCATCATTCTGGCAATTCCGCTGCTTGACGGGCAGTGGCTGGCGGCGATTGTGCCGGTACGGGTGCCCGCTCTGGTGGAACCGGGCAAGGTCCATCAGGGAGCCGTTATTGCGGTGGCACTGCTGGTTGCTTATCTGAGCATTAGCCCGGTGCGGAACATGCTGTCGGCGCGGCAGGCAATGAACGCAAGCTACAACCCGTTCCATCTGGTGGGAACGTATGGCGCGTTCGGGTCGGTGACGCGCACGCGCTACGAAGTGATTATCGAAGGCACGAACGACGATCCGAACCTGGCGTCCGCGAAGTGGCTGGCGTATGAGTTTAAGGGGAAGCCGGGCGATCCCGCACGCATGCCGCCGCAGATTGCACCGTATCATCTGCGGCTCGACTGGCTGATGTGGTTCGCGGGATTTTCCAGCTATGAGGAGAATCCGTGGTTCGTGCATCTGGTGCAGAAGCTGCTGGAGGGGGATGCGCCGACGCTGTCGCTGCTGCGTTCGAATCCGTTTCCGGATAAGCCGCCGCGCTACGTTCGCGCCGAGCTGTATGAGTATCGCTTCGCCAGTCCGGAGGAGCACAAAGCGACCGGCCGATGGTGGGACCGCCAATTTTCGGCCGCGTATTTTCCGACAGTGTCGATGGACAATCCGGAGTTCCGGCGCGTGCTGCGGGGACAGGGCTGGCTGTGAAGCAGTGTTACGTGATCGGGTCGGGGCCGAATGGCTTGACGGCGGCGATACTCCTCGCGCAGGCGGGGCATCAGGTCACAGTGCTTGAAGCGCAGGCGGAGATCGGAGGCGGCGCGCGCTCGGCGCAGTTGACGCTGCCGGGGTTCATACACGACGTGTGCTCGGCGGTGCACCCGCTGGCGGTGAGTTCGCCAGTGTTCGCTTCTTTCCCGTTGCACAAGTACGGGCTGGAGTGGGTGCAGCCGCCGGCGCCGCTGGCCCATCCGTTCGATGACGGGACGTGCATGCTGATGGAGCGATCGATCGAGCAAACGGCAGCGCAGTTTGAAACGGGTGCGGCGCTTTACCGGCGGATCGCAACACCGCTGGTCGAGCAATGGGACCGGTTGATGGAGGATGTTCTCGCGCCACCGGGCATTCCAAAACATCCGCTGACGCTGGCCCGATTCGGGGCGCTGGCACCATGGTCCGCGACTGCGGCTGGGCGCCTCGCGTTTCGCGATCCGCGCGCGCGGGCCGTGTTCGGCGGGATGGCGGCGCATTCTATTCGCCCGCTGGATACGCTCGGCACTGCGGCATTCGGCTGGCTGCTGATGCTTTCGGCACATGCGGCGGGGTGGCCGGTAGCAAAGGGCGGCTCGCAGGCGATTACGAGGGCGCTGGCGAGATATTTGACGTCGCTGGGCGGTGAGATCGCGATTAACGTCGAAGTGAATTCACTCGACGATCTGGATCGAGATTCGATTATTTTCTGCGACGTGACGCCGCGGCAGTTCGCGAATCTGGCGCGGGAGCGGCTGCCGGCATCGTACGTACGGAGGATGGAGGAGTGGCAGTATGGTCCGGGCGTTTTCAAGATCGACTGGGCTTTGGCCGCGCCGATTCCGTGGAGTGCGCCCGACTGCGGGTGCGCCGCTACACTGCACCTCGGGAACAGCTTCGATGAGATCGCGGCAGCAGAGCGCGTAGCGTGGCGCGCGGGACTGAACCCCGAGCAGTCGAGCCCGCCATTTGTCCTGCTCGCGCAGCCGAGTCTTTTCGATGCCACGCGCGCGCCGGCGAAAAAGCACACGGCGTGGGCTTACTGCCATGTGCCGAACGGGTCGAATGCGGATCTGACGAAGGCGATCGAAGACCAGGTCGAGCGCTTCGCGCCCGGATTTCGGAAAGTTATTTTGGCGCGTCACACGATGAGTTCGCGTGCGTTGGAGCAGCATAACGCGAACCTGGTGGGTGGCGATATTGCGGGCGGAGCGAATACTTTGAAACAACTGATGGTCAGACCCGCGCCTGGTCTATATCGCACACCGCTAAGGGATGTTTATCTGTGTTCCAGCTCGACGCCGCCGGGCGCGGGGGTGCATGGGATGTGTGGGTATCACGCGTTCCAGGCAATGCAGGGGTCTCGTTGAAACCGCTGTTGCTACTGTTTTGCAGCGGAGGTTGAAGTTCCCGCTTTTTCGGGATGCAGGGTCAGCTTCTGCAGGCGCCAGTTGAGGAGTTCGGCGACATAGATCGTGTTCTCGGACGGGCAGGCGATCTCGTGAATCCAGCCGAATTCTTTCGGCTGGCGGCCAGTGCTGCCAAGTACGCCCAAAACTTTTCCTTCGAGCGTCATCTTGTAAACGCGGCCAGGAAAAGCGTCGGACGCGTAGAGATACTGCGTCGGACCGGGCGTGATGCAGACTGCCCACGGTGCGCCGGCCTGCATGGTGCCGGGCTGGTTTTCACCCTGCGCGGGTTTAGCGCCCATCCACGGCTGCGCGTCTGCGGGTACAGGCACGTTGATTTTGATTTCGCGGACGAAAGCTCCGTTGGAATCGAAGACCTGAATGCGCCGGTTGCCGCGATCCGCGACGTAGATATTGCCCCTGGCATCGGCGGCGATGCTGTGCGGCGTGTTGAACTCACCGGGCTTGTTGCCGGGCGTGCCCCAGCTTGTTACCCACTTGCCGTTTTTGTCGTACTTCGCGACGCGCGAATTGATGTAGCCGTCGCTGAAGAAGATGTCGCCCTGGGGATCCCAGGTGACATCGGTCGGCTGGCGGAACTGGCCGTCGACGGGGGGGAGCGGCGGGCGTGGGTGCTTCCACGCTTCGGCGCCTTCGTCGGAGGCTTCCTTTTTGCGCCCGAACACCATCGCCACGCGGCCATCCGGATTGAACTTGATCATCATGTCCGAGCCTTTGTCGACGGCCCAGATATTGTCGTCTTTGTCGACGCGGACTGCATGGGCGAAAGACCACGCGTAGAGGTTCTTGCCGATCTCGCGGATGTAGCGTCCGTCAGGCCCGAACTCGAGCAACTGAGCCGCGGTGGCAGCGTAGGCCGGACCCGTTGTGTTGCCGCGCGAGAAGACGAAAATGTGCCCTTTCGAATTCACCGCGACGCCCGAGACTTCGCCGAGATACAGATCGGCGGGCATTTTGAGCGGATTCGGCGCGGAGTCGAACGGGATCTCGGGCACGGTGTCCTGCGCGTACGCAAGCGAACCGGCCAACAGCAAAGCGGCGGCAAGGGATTTCATGGAAGTCTCCAGGCGCTCCAGTTTATCGCATTAGTGGGACGTTTCGGTGTGCTGAAAAACTACCAGTGTGACCGCTCCCTTGCCGTCGCGGCTCTGTAAGTCATCTCGTATCAGCGGGCCAGTCTTGCCGGCGATGCTCTTTCCCGATACAGCGCGCTCCCAGGTGAGCAGCTTGTCCTTCAGGTCAAGCCCACCGCCGTACCCGGTGAGTTTGCCGTTCGTACCGATTACGCGATGGCACGGCACGATCACCGCGATGGGATTCTTTCCGTTAGCCAGGCCCACCGCGCGTGAAGCGTTGGGATTTCCGATGCGCCGCGCGAGTTCACCGTAACTGATGGTTTCGGCGAAGGGGATGTTGAGCAGTTCCTTCCAGACGCGCCGCTGGAATTCGGTGCCTGACGGCGCGAGCGGGAAGTCGAATTCCTGCCGCTTACCGGCGAAGAACTCGTTGATCTGGCGCTCCACTTTCGCGTTGCGCGCGGGACCGTCGTCGAACTCACGGAAACTGAATCCGGTCAGCGCGCCGTCTGTGTTGACCGCGGCCCATGCGGGGCCGAATGGCGTTTCAAACCACATTGTCCTTGGCTTCTCCTTTCAAACTTGCCCATACGTGATAGGTCGCGAAACTTCTATAGGGCGCAAAGCGGGCCATCATCTCGCGGATCTCCGGTTCTTTGGGACGCTCACCGTGTAATCGCCCGAGACCCTGCGCGAGACCCGCGTCGCCCGAAGGTAGACAGTCGGCAAACCCGAAGCCGCGCAGGAAGGCGTACTGGATGGTCCACGGCCCGATGCCGCGCACGCTGCCGAGCAGGCGGGCCGCGTGTCGGGCGGAAAGGTTCCGAAGATTGTCGAGCGGAACTTCACCGCTTGCCACTGCACGCGCGGCCGCCAGGATGTATTCCGCTTTCGATCGCGAAAATTTCAGCGTTCGCAATGTTTCGACATCCAACGCGGCGACGGCTGCGGCGGTTGGATGCGCGCGCAGACCGCTCTTATGTTGCAGACCTGCCGCTGTGATCAGTTCGCGCCGCAATGCGACCGCCGCTTTCAGGCTGATCTGCTGGCCTATGATCGCCCAGGCGACCGCTTCCCAGGGCTGCGGTGTCAGCGGTATGCGCAGACCGCGCTGCCGCTGCAGCAACGATCCCAGCAGCAGGTCATCGCAGAACTGCCTCTCGAAGCCCATGGCGTCTGAATCGATGCCGAGCATGCGAATCGCAGCGCGGTGCGCGGCGAAGATGTCAGGCGCGTCGACCCGGACTATTGCGGAGTCGCCTTCGAACGAGATTTCGATCAACGACGGCTGTCCGTCGATTAACAACGCCTTCTCCAGTCCCGTTGCCGAGACACGTTCGCTGACGCTCTGCGGATCGCGCCCATAGAAGTCGAGGACTTCGCGGATTCTGTATTCCGCCGGCAGCCGCAGCGTGAACTCACGCGCATTGCGAAGCGTCGCATAGCCGCCGGGAGTGAGGCCGGTGCGCGCCAGAAACTGCTGGTGAAATGCCGACGTGCTCTCGAAGCCCGCGGCAGCCGCGGCGTCGGTTTGCGTGCTCCCGTGGACGAGGAGGTCGCAGACTAAGGCCACCCGAATGCGCCGCAGAAATCCGGCTGGCGATTCGTGGCCATGCTCGCGGAAAAGATCGTTGAGCGCGGTGCGGCTCATGCCGGCGGCTTTCGCGATAGCGGTGATATCCGGAAACGAAGCCGGCGACACGCGCACGCGCGCCACGGTCTGCTCGAACAGATTTTCGTACCACTCTTCGCCGCGATAGAACCAGTCCGGGCGGCAGCGATGGCACGGACGCAGGCCGCTCGCTCGCGCCTCATCCGGAGTATCGAAAAAACGCACGTTCTCCCGCTTCGGGCGTTTGGCGGGGCAGGATGGCAGACAATAAATACCTGTCGTGAGAACGCCGGTCAGGAACTTGCCGTCGTAGGCGCGATCGCGTTGCAGGAACTGGTTGTACCGGCGATCGTCAGTCATCTCTGCTTCGATGTTACGGCTTGGCGAGGCGCGGCGTCTTCCGATAACGACCGTTCAAACTACTGCCGTTCAAACTGCTACTTCAGCTGCAGGTTAATTTTGGCCTCGGGGTGGCTGTCGAAAGAACTCAGGACTTTGGTGCCGCTCGATTTGCCGTTGGATTCCGCCTTCAATTCGTAGTCCACATCGGTACTCAGGCCCTGGAAGAAGTATTCGCCTGTGTCCTTGGCGATGAAGGAGCGCACCTGGAGCGTCTTCGTGTTCTTGAGTTGCACCACTGCACCAGGGACCGGCGCGCCCGACGCGTCGGTAACCATGCCACTGACCGCCTTCTCCTGCGGCTCTTTGCTTTTCTTCTGGCCAAAGGCGAAGGCGGCAAGAGCCATCACGAGGAGTATTACGGCGAATCGTTTGCGCATCTGTCTCAAGCTTAAACCCAACAGGGGCTCCTTTCGATGACTCCACAACCGCTCCCTTGCAGCCGGGACCCCTAAAGGGGATCTCCGGGCGTCGCGGCTCTGAAAAGGCATCCTCTAGACCCACCAGGCGGCCGAGGGTTGTTCGCGAATGACCAGCGCGTCCAGGAAGCGAATCGCTTTCGTCAGACCTTCTTCGGGTGAAAGCAGGCTGTCTTCATGTTCAATGGACAGTACGTAATCGTACCCGAACATGCGCAGCGTGGAGATGAATTCGCTCCACCATTCCGCGCCGTGGCCGTAGCCGACTGTGCGGAAAATCCATGCGCGGTTGCGTTCGTCGGTGTACAGCTTCGTGTCGAGAACACCTGTCAGAGGAAGGTTGCGTTCGTAGATCTGCGTGTCTTTCGCATGGACGTGGAAGATGGAATCTCCGAGAACGCGAATCGCCGCGATGGGATCAATCCCCTGCCAAAACATATGGCTGGGGTCGTAATTGCATCCGACTGACTTGCCGCCGATGTCCCGCAGCCGCAGCATCGATTCCGGATTGTACGCGACGAAGCCGGGGTGCATTTCGACCGCGAGCTTCACGCCATGGTCTGTGGCGAACTTGCCGTGCTGCTTCCAATATGGAGTGACTTTTGCATCCCACTGCCACTTGAGCAGTTCCAGATATTCGGGCGGCCAGGGGCACGTCACCCAGTTCGGATAGCGCGCGGTGTCGCTGTCGCCCGGACATCCGGAGAAGTCGACTACGACGGGCACGCCGAGTCGCGAGGCCAGTTCAACGGTCCGGCGGCTGACGTCTCCATGCGCTTTCGCCACCGCGGGATCGGGATGCAGCGCGTTGCCGTGACAGCTCAGCGCGCTGATCGTGAAGCCCAGGTCGTCGAGCTTCTTCCTGAAGTCATCGAGCGCTTTGGTGTTCTCCAGCATCGCGAGTTTGCAATGCGGATCGCCAGGGTAATTGCCGGTGCCAAGCTCGACCGTCGTAACGCCGAGGGACTTCAGTTTGACCAGAACATCATCCAGCGGCAGTTGGGATAAGAGCGCGGTGAACACGCCGAGTCGCATTTATTTCACTCCGGTATTGGTCTTGTCGGTGGCGTAGCAGATCGGGTCCAGTTTACATTCGGCGCAGCGCGGCTTGCGAGCGATACAGAGGGCGCGGCCGTGGTGAATGATCTGGTGCGAGAAGAGGATCCAGCGAGCCTGCGGGATGATTTTGATCAGATCCTGCTCGATCTTCACCGGGTCCGTTTGCTTCGTGAGATCGAGGCGGCGCGACACGCGCTGCACATGCGTATCGACCACGACACCGGTCGCAATGTTGTAAGCGGTGCCGAGCACGACGTTCGCGGTTTTGCGCGCGGCGCCTGGCACCGTGATCAGCTCTTCGAGAGTGCGAGGAACCTTGCCACCGAACTCGTTCACGATTTTCTTCGCCGCCCCGACAATCGACTTGGCTTTGTTGTTGAAGAACCCTGTGGAACGGATATCCTGCGCCAGAACTTCTGGCTTCACCGCTGCGAAATCCTTTGGAGTGGGGTACTTTGCAAACAGACCGGGCGTCACTTCGTTGACACGCTTATCAGTGCACTGCGCCGAGAGAATCGTGGCAACGAGAAGCTCCCACGGATTTCGGTGCACGAGGGCGCAGGTCGCATCCGGATACATCTCGCCCAGCCTCTTCAGGATTTCGTCGACGCGCGCCTTGCGTTCAGCCTGCGTCTTCGGTTTCTTTATGGTCGCTTTCGTCATTCGTATCGCAAGACATCGACCGGGGTGATTCGTGTGGCGTTGCGCGCCGGGTATATGGTCGCAAGCAGGCTGACGCCGAGGGCGACCGCAGTGATCCAGACGCCGTCAAGCGGCCGCGGCTCAAACGGCACGTATGCGAGCGCATACACCGATTCATCCAGCGGCACCCAATGATAAGCGCCGGCGAAGTAGCAGAATGTGTACCCAATGAGGAGCCCGATCACAATCCCGATAGCGCCGATCATCGCACCCTGCATCACGAAGATCCGGCGAATCTGGCCCCGCGTCGCGCCCATCGACATCAGCACCGCGATGTCCTTGTACTTCGTCAGCACGATCATGATCAGCGTGATGAAAATATTCAGAGCGCCGACCAGCACGATGAGCCCGATCGTTATGAAGGTGACGACACGCTCGAGCTGCAGGGCATGGAAAAGCTGCTGGTTCTGTTCTTCCCAGGTGATAGTCGTGTAACCCGGACCGGCGATTCGTTGCGCTTCCTTTGCCATGGCGGGCGCGAGATCGGGGTTGTCCAGACGCATTTCGATCGTGTTCACCACATCGCCCGCGGAATGCAGTTTCTGCACCGACGCCATCGACGCATAAGCCCAGTTATCGTCGACATCATAGAAGTTGGTTTCGAAGATCCCGGCCACACGGAAGCGCTGGCTATGCGGGGTCGGCCCGAAGGGCGTCAGGTTGCCTTCGGGATCGATCAGCGTCGCAATACTGTTGAGCGCGAGCCCGGCATCCTGTGCGAGTTTGCTGCCGACCACCAGACCTGGCAGGCCGCTGTCGTCCTTCAGGCGGTCAAGCGACCCGCTCTTCAGATGTTTCAGCGTGTCGCTCGTGGAAAGCTCATCGCGCACGTCGATACCCTTCAGCGTGACAAGCTTCCTGGTTAAAGGACCGCTGAGAAAAACCGGGTCGTAGAGCACGGGCGCGACAGCCACAACGTGCGGAGCTTTCCGCAGCCGGTCGGCGAGGTTACGCCACTCCGCAATCCCGGTGAGGACTTCTTTGTTGAGCACATTTACATGGGCAGTCGCCGCAAGCATGTTGCGCTGCAGCGTATTCTGAAAACCGTTATTCACCGCGAGGGAAATGATCAGGGCCGTCACGCCAGCAGCCACACCGATCACGGAGACGACAGTGATCACGGAGATGACTTTCTCCTTACGGCGCGCGCGCAGGTAACGTCCCGCGACGAAGAGCTCGAAGCCTGAATTCACGCTCTAGCCATCCAGTTTACGCAGCTTCTCCGCCATGCCGATCTCAGTTTCCGGACGCAGCAAGGGGAACAGGATCACGTCGCGGATGGATTGCGAGTTCGTCAACAGCATGGTCAGGCGGTCGATTCCGATGCCTTCGCCGCCGGTTGGCGGCATCCCGTAGGCCATGGCGCGCAGGTAGTCTTCGTCCATCTGGTGGGCTTCTTCGTCGCCGCCTTCGCGCATGGCGATCTGAGCATCGAAGCGTCGGCGCTGCTCCATTGGGTCGTTGAGCTCGGTGTACGCGTTGCCGATTTCCATGCCGGCAATCAAGATCTCGAACCGCTCGACCAGTTCAGGCTCATCCGGCTTGTTCTTCGAAAGGGGCGAGACTTCCACGGGGAAGTCATAGATAAGCGTCGGCTGGAGCAGCTTTTTCTCGACGTGTTCTTCGAAGAGCCGCGCGAGACCGCCGCGAGGCGCAAGCCATTCCGGATCGCGTAAGTTGTCGAGCGAAGGCTTGTCACTACTTTCCCAATGTTCGAGGACCGCTTCGCGCATGGAAAGGCGGCGGAGAGAACTGAAGTCGAGGTGGTGCTCGCCGAACTGAACCAGCGTGCCACCGGTCGTATCGATTGCGGTCTGGCGCAGCAGTTCCTCACTGAGATCCATCATGCCGCGATAGTCCGTGTAGGCCTGATAGAACTCGATCATGGTGAACTCTGGATTGTGCTTCGTCGAAACTCCTTCGTTGCGGAAGTTCCGATTGATTTCGTACACGCGTTCCAGGCCGCCGACAACCAGCCGCTTCAGGTAAAGCTCAGGCGCGATGCGCATGTAGAGATCGATATCGAGCGTGTTGTGATGCGTGGTGAACGGCCGCGCCGCAGCGCCGCCGTAGACCGGCTGCAGCATCGGCGTTTCGACTTCGATGTAGCTGCGCTCTTCAAGCTGGCGGCGCAGCGACGAGATGATCTTCGCGCGCTTGAGGAAGATCTCGCGGCTGTCCGGATTCGCGATCAGATCGAGATAGCGCTGGCGGTAGCGGATCTCGACATCTTCGAGACCATGCCACTTCTCCGGCATGGCGAGCAGGGTCTTCGAGAGGAACTCCAGCTTCTCGACATGCAGGCTGAGTTCACCGGTGCGGGTACGAAAGGCGTAACCTTCCGCTCCGATGATGTCGCCGATGTCGAGCAGCCCGAAGAGCTGGTAATCCAACTCGCTCACGGCGTCTTTGCGCACGTAGCACTGCAGCTTCGAGCCGTTCTGCTGGATGTGCATGAAACCCGCTTTGCCCATGCGGCGGATGGTCTGGATGCGCCCGGCGACTTTTATTCGGGGCACTTCAGTTAAAGAGCAGGGTAAGAGCTCCTCGGCGGTCTTTTCACCATACTGGCGGTGCACATCCGGCACCGTGCAGGTGAAGTCGAAACGCTTACCGAACGGCTTATAGCCGAGGGCTTCGATCTCACGCACGCGCGCCGCGCGCTGTTCAAACAGTTCGTCTTCCAGCGACAATATCTATCTCCTGTGTGGGAATCAGTTATTATAATTCTTCGTTTACAACATACCTACTCTTGAACCGTTCCATCTCCATAATCATTCCGGCTTTCAATGAGCAGGGCAGGCTTCCGGACACGCTCCGGCGCGTCGAACAATACCTGCAGGAAACGGCCTGGGATTTCCATGAGACCCTGGTCGTCGACGATGGCTCGACCGACGGAACCGTCGACGCAGCCATGCGATTCGCCCATGCCAACCCGAACATCCATGTGCTGCGGAATCCAGGCAATCGCGGCAAGGGCTATTCGGTGCGGCACGGGATGCTGGAAGCGAAGGGCGAGTGGCGCCTGTTCAGCGATGCCGACCTCTCTACCCCGATCGAAGAGCTGGAAAAGCTTTGGTGCGCGGTGGCGGAGGGCAATGACGAGATTGCCATTGGCTCGCGCGCGCTCGACCGGTCGCTGATCGGCGTGCATCAACCGGGCCTCCGCGAATCGATGGGAAGAGTCTTCAATGTCGTGATGCGGGCCGCGACCGGCCTTCCCATTTCAGATACGCAATGCGGTTTCAAACTGTTCCGCGCGGATGTCGCCCAGGAGATTTTCTCGCGGCAACGGCTGGAGCGCTTTGGCTTCGACGCCGAGATTCTCTACATTGCGTTCAAGCGCGGTTATACGATCGCCGAAATTCCCGTGCGCTGGAATCACGTGGAGGGCAGCAAGGTCTCGATGCTGACGGGCCTGCATGCGTTCGGGGAACTCGCCGAAATCCGCGTGAACAGCATGCGCGGCAAGTACCGCTGATATGGATTTCATTCATAAGTTCACACGCGGCAAACTGCCGGTTACCGTCTTGCTGCTGCATGGCTCGGGCGGCGATGAGGACGACCTTCTGCCGATCGCAAAGGCGCTCGCGCCCGGCGCGGCATTCCTGAGTCCGCGCGGCAATGTCGTGCAGAACGGTATGCGGCGCTTCTTCTCTTTTCCGGGTCCAGATGGCTTTGACCGCGAGGAATTGATCGGGCGCGCGGGCGACCTGGCGGAGTGGCTTGGCCGGATGCGCGCGGACTATGGGATTGACGCTTCGCGTCTTTATGCCCTGGGGTATTCGAACGGCGCGAATATTGCGGCGGCGCTGATGCTGCTGCATCCTGGCGCGATCGCGGGGGCTTGTCTGCTTCGGGCACGTGCGCTGGTCGTGCCGGAGGTGCTGCCCGCGCTGAACGACGCGCCGGTGGTGATCTCCGCGGGACAAACGGACCATCTGATTCCCGCCGCCGATTCGGAGAGACTGGGTCGCCTGATGAGCGAAGCGGGGGCTAAGGTCGATTTTGTGCTGCAGAATGCGGGGCACGATCTGACGCCCGCGGATTTTTCACTGGCGAAGCAGTGGTTCGCGCGGTTATTGTAAGAAACGGATTTCCCCGCGCTTACGCTTGGGGTTATAGGCTGACCCGTGTGATCGCGAGGAACTGATCGGGCGCGTTGCTACAGCATGATCGCGCCCTGGCGAATTCCGGCGCTGATCGCCTCGGCACGAGTCGCCGCTCCCAGCTTCCCCAGAAGTGCTGAAACGTGAAACTTCACTGTGTGTTCAGAGATGCCGAGACGCCACGCGATTTCCTTGTTCGCGAGGCCCTCCGCAATCATCGCCAACACTTCGGTTTCGCGCGCTGTCAGCGTCGCAGAGTTGCGCGGAAGGGCGGGCGAATCAATATGCGCCGGCGGGAAGATGCCGAGACCCGCAGCCACCGCCCGCAAAGCGATACCGATCTGCTCCCCGGTGGCATCGGGAAGCAGCACACCGCTGGCACCGGCGCGAATCATTTCGAGCGCGGCGCCCGACGTCAGCAGCACAACGCTGTGGCTATTGAGCGCGCGCAGTGCCACGGCGGCGTCTTCCTCCGGAGACAGCTGCCAGAGAATGACGTCGGGACTCAGGTCCAGCGCCGCTTCCTGGAGTTCCGCCGCGCTGACAGCGCCAGCCACCGCGATATCGGGCAGGCCTTCCAGCAGAGCTTTAATACCCGCCCTGGTCACGGGTTGCGATGTCGCGACTAAGACACGAAGCAAGACGGGCTCACTGTTCGCGCGCCGGTCTTTCCACAGGCGTGAGGATCACTTCCATCGGCACGCCGCCCCGCAGAATACGCGCGGTCAGAGGATTGCCGATCGATTCCGGCTCGAGGTGGGACTGGACAGCATCGGTCTCGGTAACCGGCTCGCCGCCGAGCGTCAGCAGGACGTCGCCGACTACAATGCCGGCTTTTGCCGCCGGCCCCTGGGGCTCGATGGAAAGAATCACCAAACCTGTCTTTCCGTCCGGGAGTCGTACGGGATGCATGCCGATGCCGATGAAACCCCGCCGGACCCGTCCTTTGACAAGCAGTTCCTCCACTACGCGCGAAACGGTTGTCGCAGGCAGCGTCACCCCCGCGCCGCGCGTGAGTCCGGAAGTATTCAGCCCGATCACCTGGCCCTCCACATCGACCAACGCTCCGCCCGAGAAACCGGTGTAAACACTGACATCGGGACGGATAAATCGATCGACGCGACCACCGCGCCACGTTCGCCATGCGCCGCTGAGCGCACTGATGATGCCGAAGCTGGCGCCAATCCCGTTCAGTCCCCGGCTTCCCAACGCGAGCACCACGTGGCCTGTCTTAATGGATGCCTCC
>ODAK010003877.1_pt1 | contig 15440 bp, 12 predicted proteins | sample 1539591 | NCBI WGS metagenome assembly ODAK01 (sample SAMEA3539303, study PRJEB22396) | soil metagenome | biome: tundra; feature: field; material: soil | place: USA | collected 2010-05 | depth 0.15 m | reverse complement strand
CAGCGGGTCCTCTTCACGGCGCGCCGGGGGACCGATCGGGAATCGCGCACACCATGCCCTCGTTAAAGCCGGAGGAGCCGACCGAGCGCCAAGTTGAACCGGCCGCGAATTGCTCTGCGGGCCTTGACCGAGCCTCCTCCGGGCCTATCAGCCGACAGGCTCGCCGTGCAGTTTGCAGGTGCTGTTACAGGGCACGCACCCGTCCGCGTCTAGACGAGCGGACGAGGACGACGATGAAGGATCGAGACGTCCTCCTCTGCCAAGGCCTCTTCCTCCTCTGCGACTTCAGTTCCGACTGCGACCTTTGGCTGGAAGAACTGCTGGGCAATGAGGGTCGGTACGAACGCCGAAAGGATTACCACCGTAACCAGTTCGGTGTACTGAACCCGATTGATGAGGTGGTGGTTTAAGCCGAACAGCGCTGAGATAGAGCCGAAGGTCAATCCGGTCGCCATCAGCAGTGTCGTGTACGTCCGTTCCCTCATCGGTATGCGGAACGCTGTCGAACTCGGCCAGACGCCGACGAACTTGGTCGCCATCTTGACAACGAAGAGCACGGCGATGATCTCTGCGCCCGAGACAAGCTCGGGCGCAGAGATCAGCGTTCCGGCCCGGAGGAAGAAGAACGGCGTCAGGAACGCAAAGGCGATCGTCCGAATCCGGTCCATGATCACTCGGTCCTGCATGAACACCCCGGCGACGACAAGGCCAGCGAGATAGGCGGGAAGCACCGCCTCGCTTCCTGCGGCAGTCGCCAGCCCGCCGAGGCCCAGCAGCACGACAAAGAGGACTTTCACCTCCGGCTCGCTCACTCGGTGTCCAACGCGTGCGATCACCAGGCGCATCGCTCGTGGGAGGAAGAACAGGCAGATCGCGGTGACAACAACGAAGGTCAAGAGCAGCCACCCGTAGGTCGCAAAGAACCCGCCCAGTGCCATGACCGTCCCGAGGTCGGTGACAAAGCACGCTGCCAAGATGAGCTTGCCGATGTCCTGGCGGTTGAGTCCTGTCTCGACCATCACGGCGTAAACCACAGCCACCGACGTCGTGCTGAGGGCAATGCCGCCGATCTCAGCAGCGTGCAGATGCCAGCCGAGGACAAATTTGCAGATACCAAAGGCACCCAAGAGCGGGAGCAGGAACGACAACAAGCCAATCGTGACGCTTGCCTTCCAATGCTTCTTCAGCGAGACCGGATCAATCTCCGCTCCGGCGAGGAAGGTCAGCAGGATCGAGCCAACCCCAGCTAGGAATGTCGTGAAGCTGGTCTGCACGATGTGTTCCTTGATTCCAGGAATGTTCCCGAAGACCGCACCCACGAGGATTTCGACGAGGGCGACCGAGACGCTGATCCGAATGCTGATGAACGACGCGAGCAGCGCCATCCCGAGCCAGATCGCTGCGATGTAGTAGATGTTCATTCCGTACCTCCTGGGTTTGGCAGGGGTACGGTCTCTCCCGCGGCCCTACCAGCGGCTGTCACTGCTGGTAGAAGCCATCAGCCGGGGCGATGCTCGGCGATTTAAGGGGCGGGCTTCATCGCTCCAACGTTGATGGTATCCGACGCGGGCCGCATTGCCAGTCGGAGAGATCCGCGACGTCGGCCCGCCGACGCGAACCCCCACTCATGCCGTCGATCGCCGGACTGGCCCTAGGACTCCTCGACTCGGTCGCTGCCCCTCTTCAGGTGACATTAAAGAGTTGTGGCATTCTCGGTGCTCATCGCTCCGCACCGTGGTTTGCCCGATCAGGCACTTCGGAGCCACCCGTCTACGACTCTCGGCATCTCGAGCTCAGTGATCCGATGCCAGGCACAATGGGCGTCATGAGGGAATGGTTTCCTGACGAGCAGACCTACGCAGGCGGCGAGCATCTCGACGCCGAGTACGTTGCCGCGTATGACCGTAAGGCGGGATACGACCCTAGCGACGACATCAGCATTCTTCGCGACATCGGTCTGACCAGCGACTCGACCGTCGTCGACTTGGGCGCAGGGACCGGCGTGTTCACCATCGCCGCCGCCGAACTGTGCGGACGAGTGATCGCGGTGGACGTCTCGGCAGCGATGACGGCGCGCCTGCGCGAGCGGGTGGCCGAGCTCAGCCTCGACAACGTGACCGTTGTGGATGCCGGGTTCTTGTCCTATGAGCACGACGGAGAACTAGCCGACGCCGTCTTCACCCGCAACGCGCTCCACCACCTCCCCGACCTCTGGAAGGCGATCGCGCTGGAGCGCATCGCCTCGGTTCTGCGCCCAGGCGGCGTTCTCCGACTTCGCGACTTGATCTTCGACTTTGATCCGGTCAACGCCGAGGCGCGCATCGAGTCGTGGCTGGCAGAAGCTGTGACGGACGCGTCGATCGGATACACGGCCGAAGAGCTGGCCGAGCACGTCCGTAGTGAGTTCAGCACCTACAGCTGGCTCTTCGACATCATGCTCGACAAGGCTGGTTTTCAGGTTCTCGATCGGAGTTTCGTACGCTCTGCCTACGGCGCCTACACGTGTGAGAGGCGCATCTGAGAGGTTACCTTCCCGGTTTACCCGGGGCAGACATAGTCACTCATACTTTCATCGCGCACGCGCGCGAGCGTCGTGTATTCCTCGGTCAGTCACTGCTCACAGCCCCTGTACTCACACGACACTCAGCAGCCTGGGTGCGCTCCGCGCGATCGTGGGAAGCGGACTGTACCTGTTGACCAGGCTTCTCGATCTGTCGTCCAGCCGCATGAAAGTGGGGGTTACCCCCCAGGAGAAGAAACCCGTTAGCAGGCTTCTCGCGGGGCCGGAGAATGTTTAGCTTTGGAGTGTCGGACGTCAGTTCGGCGTAAGCGATTGCCAATCGGAGAGATCTTGAGACCGGGGTGCACATTCGTGTTTGGCCTACCGAGATGGTGATCGTAGTCTCAGAAGAGCTCGAGACTCGGGTCCGGGCAGTCGCCCACAAGGTCTTGCGTGCACCGTTCACGAAGCGAACCTGGTCAGAGCTTTGGTTCCTGGTAACCGGATCGGCCCTGGCGGCCGTGGGCCTTGGCTTTGTCGTGCTCACCATGGCCGCGGGCGTGGTCTTCGCCATCACCTTCTTCGGGCTGGCCGTCATTGGCCTCTCTCTTCGTGGCGCGAGAGGAATTGGTGGGTTCCAGCGCCAGCTGGCGCGAGGGCTTCTCGACGAACAGATCGACGACCCCGATCCGTTTGTGCCACGCCCGGGGTTCCTGGGTTGGCTTCAGACGGTGCTGCGGGACCGGACTGCTTGGCGGTCGGTCGCCTACATGGCCGTGAAGGTCCCATTGGCGATCCTCGGGATCGTCACCGCCTTCAGTGTGTGGTTCGATGCCTTCACGTGCCTCGTCACTCCCTTGGGAGGGGGGTACCAGCCTAAGGAATTTGGCTTGGTTTCAGTCTTCTTCCCGCCCGGATATCTTTCGATCGGGAGTCCCGGCTGGCTCCATGGGACAGCCATAGTTTGCACCGGCATCATCCTGCTATTTGCGGCTCCATGGGCCGTCCGCCTCGTAGTCTTCATCGATCGGCGCCTGATGCGTGCGCTGCTCGGGCCCGATGCCGTGGCGGTTCGCGTGCGCTCGCTTGAACACGCTCGTGCGCAGACCGTCGACGCGTCAGCCGCAACTCTGCGGCGGATCGAACGAGATCTCCACGATGGCACACAAGCCCAGTTGGTCACCCTGGCCATGCGACTGGGTCTGGCGAAGGAGAAGCTGGCCGACCCCGATCACCTCGATCTTGACCAGGTGTCCAAGCTCGTGAACGACGCACACCGCGGAGCCAAGGAGGCCATTGTCGAACTGCGGGACCTAGCCCGTGGCATCCACCCTCCTGCTCTCGACATCGGGCTCGAAGGTGCGCTGGCCACCTTGGCGGCGCGAAGCACCATCCGAACGGATCTCACGTTCGCACTCGAGGACCGGCCAACTCCGGCTATTGAAACAATCGCGTACTTTTGTGTGGCCGAGCTTCTGGCGAACGTGGCACAACATGCCCAGGCCTCACGCGCAAGCATCACGTGCGCGCAATACGGGCGATGGTTGCGTTTGGTCGTGCGCGACGACGGGATTGGTGGAGCTCAACTCTCAAGGGTGGGGTCTTCGTCGAGCGGATTGATCGGGCTCACCGACCGAGTGCACGCCGTCGACGGACGGCTCGAGATCGTAAGCCCACCGCGCGGGCCGACGGTCGTCACCGTGGACCTGCCGCTGCACGCGTAGATGACCACCACACCGATACGCGTCGTCATCGCCGAGGACTCGGCCATCCTGAGGGACGGCTTGGGCCAGTTGCTGGCCGACAGAGGCTTTGTGGTCACCGACGCTGTGAGCGAACCCGAAGCCTTGCGAAGCTCAGTCGAGCGAGACTGCCCCGACGTGGCCATCGTCGACATCCGTATGCCGCCGACGTTCACCGACGAGGGGTTGCGCGCCGCGATCGATCTTCGTCGCCGCCACCAAGGGCTTGGCATCTTGCTGTTCTCCCAGTACATCGAGACCAGATACGCCGCGGAGTTGTTGGCTGACGGTGCAGCCGGCATCGGCTACTTGCTGAAGGACCGAGTCGCTGACGTGAGCGAATTCGTCGAGGCCCTGACGCGAGTGGCATCTGGAGGGACCGCGCTTGACCCAGAAGTGGTCACACAGCTTCTGGGGGCGTCCCGGCGCCTCGGGACGATCACGGTGTTGAGCGCCCGTGAAAGAGAGGTGCTTTCCTTGATGGCGGAGGGCCGCTCCAACGCAGCGATCGCGAGCGAACTTGTGATCTCCGAGGGCACCGTCGAAAAGCACGTCGCCAGCATCTTCACAAAGTTTGACTTGCCCGAGTCTCAATCCGATCATCGAAGAGTCTTGGCCGTGCTGCGATTCCTCGAGTCGTGATCTTCCGGTAACTGTCCGACCAAGCCGCTCTCGCCAGCGGCGGAAGGAGAAGGTATGTGCTTATCGATGACGTCAGCAGCGGAGACGACTTCGCCATCGTGCGCGCCCGAGGCGCGCGTTAGTAGGTGGACAAAGAACATGAACGAGTCGCGCGGAAAGAAGATCGGATGAGCATGACAGCGCCCGCCGGCACCTTCGGCCAGAAGTCCGCCGAGAGCCAGTGGGCCGTGGAAACCCACGGGTTGACAAAGCGGTTTGGCGAGACTGCCGCGGTGAACGGTGTGGAGCTCCTCGTCCCTCGGGGATGTGCGTTCGGCTACCTCGGCCCCAACGGCGCCGGCAAGACCGCACTCATCCGGGTGCTGCTAGGACTGACGCATGCCGACGCGGGCACGATGTCCCTCCTTGGATAACCCAGTCCCTAGGCATCGCGACAAGGCACTGGCACGGGTCGGAGCCATCGTCGACGAGCCCCGCTTCCACCGTCATTCGCTCGAGGCTGGCGCTGTACCTGGCCCGGATCCCGGCTGGGTTGGCCATCGTCGTGCCGTTGGTGGCGATCGGTTTCACGATTGTCTGCTCGGTGTGCGTCTTCGCTGCTCCGACCAAGATCGATTACCAAGGTCTGAGCGTGCCTGCTGGCCTGTCGCTCACCGGATTCGAGAACTGGGCCGGGGAACACCCTGACGCCGTCCTCTGCAATTTCCCCTACAACGGAACGGTCGCAGTGAATGTTTCCTGCGGCCCCAACGGGCCCGGCGGCGGCAACGGCGGCACGATCATCCGCGGGTCTCGGCCACCCGGTGTTGGGCAACCTGAGCCCGCCATTCTCAAGGCACAGGCCGTCCAGATCGCCAAGCAGGACTATTCGGGCTACATCACCTTCTTCTTGTACCCGTCGAAGTCGCTGATGGTCAAGACCGGGTTATGGATCGAGCTCGAAGCCGCCATTGGCTTCATCGTCGGCCTCGGGCTTGCATCGCTACTGGGACAGCGAACGGTCGCTGTGATCTTGATGTTCGTGCTCGAGATCATCCTGACCCCGATACTTTCAACGACTCGAATCCCGCATCTGTCGAACCTGCAGCGCTCGGTGGTTGGCCTTGCCACGGCCCATCTTGAGCCGGGCGCGTTGCCTCTACCGTTCGGCGGCGGAGGAGACCAAGGCGGGGGCCATGCGGCATCGCAGCTGTTGCCGGAGTCGACCACCGTCGCGATCTGCGTCATCGTTGCTTGGCTGGTGGGCTCGACGGTCCTCGGGGCGTGGCGCATGGTGACCAGGGACGCCTGAGGCACGCGGCTCGGGCCGAGCGCCAAGTGGTCACCTCAGTCAGCGCCAGGGCGCTCGTGCCGATTGTCCCTGCGGACAAGCGATCGCCGCCTGCGAGCTCTCCTGAGCAGCGGACGTCGCCCCGAACGCCGACCCGACTGATGAGTGGGCTCAGCCCGACAGGCGGGGGCCGGGCCAAGGCTGCCGACCTTCAAGCCTTCCTACAAGCCGCCGGAGAGAGGCCAGGGTGTGCAAGGACTGCTGTAAGGGTCGCTGTTCGTAAACTTGACGCGTGGGTCCTCTGATCGGTGCGCCTTCTGCTGTGCGCGCCGTCGCCGGGCCGTACGCGGCGAGTCCGGTGGCCGTGGTGTTGTACAACCACCCGGCACTTCGCCAAGACGGTTCGAACGGCCGGTGCCGCTTGAGCCTTCCGGCCAGAACCGTGCTCCTGGGCGCCGAAGCGAAGCAGCCGACCCGATGACAAGTCACGCCGCGGCGTCGAACACCTTCACCTCTGTCCGCCCGAGAGCTTTCCCCTGGCCGGCGTCGTTCTTGCTGCTGGCAGCGATCTGGGGTTGTTCGTTCTGGTGGATCAAGCTCGGCCTGCGGTCCTTCTCGCCAGTCGACGTTGCGTTCGGCCGGCTGGCGGTGGGTGCCGTAGCCCTTGTGGTCATCAGTGGTTTGACCCGCGCCAGGCTTCCACGCCAACGGACGACCTGGGGACATCTGTTCGTGCTCGCCATCCTGCTCAACAGCGTCCCGTTCACCCTCATCTCCTACGGGGAGACCCACATCTCTGCCGTCCTGGCCGGGATCATCAACGCCCTGACCCCCCTCGCGGCCCTGCTCGTGGTGCTCGCGGTCTTTCGCGAAGAGCACCCAAGCGCTGGACGCATCGGCGGCCTCGCTCTCGGCTTCACTGGCGTCCTGGTCGTTGTCGGCGTGTGGCACGGACTCGGCTCAGGAGAACTGCTCGGCGTCGGTGCATGCCTTGGCTCCGTTGCCTGCTATGGCATCGGGTTCCCATACGCACGCCGCCATCTAACCGACCTCCCTGAAGGCCCAGTCGCGCTGGCGACCGGCCAGGTCCTCTGCGGCGCCCTGCAGCTTCTCCCCTTCGCCGTTCTCACCGGACACGTCCATGCCCATGTCGCCGCGGCCTCCGTGTCCGGCATGCTTGGCCTCGGCGTCCTCGGCTCCGGAGTCGCTTACATCCTCAACTTCCACGTCGTCTCACATGCCGGCGGCACCACGGCGAGCACCGTCACCTACCTCACGCCCATCTTCGCTGTTATCGTCGGCGCCGCCTTCCTCGGCGAGCCCGTCAGCTGGTACGAGCCAGTCGGTGGCCTCGTCATCCTTGCGGGAGCGGCCCTGTCACAAGGACGCATCCCGGCTCTGTCCAAGAGACGGCGACCCTTGGTCGACAGCTGACCACTAGCCCTTGCCAACTGCGCTACCGTGACGGCCCGGTCGACTGCCAAGCTGCACAGATCGCGTGAGCTGAGCGGCCGGTTCTCACTCGCCACAGCAACTCCCCGGCGCGCCGATCGTCCTGCGGTACCTGCCAGCTGCCTGCCCGGCTCGCCAGGTCGGCCCCGTGGGCCTTCTCGACTTCGGCGGGGAGACACGTCCCTTCGCAGCCGCCACCCGAGCAGGCAGAGAGTTCTCCGAATATCATGATTGGTCCAGGAAACAAGGGGGGGAACCATGCCGAAGTACCTGCTCGAAGTCAGCTACACCCTCGACGGCATAAAGGGCCTCAGGGCCGAGGGCGGTTCGGCCCGAGTCGCCGCCGTCACGGCGGCAACCGAAGCAGCCGGCGGGAAGATCGAATCGTTCTACTTCGCCTTCGGTGACAAAGACGCCTACGTCATCGTCGACTATCCCGACGCCGTCACCGCCGCGGGCGCGGTGCTTGCCGTGACAGCCGCGGGTGGGGCCAAAGTTCGGACCGTGGTCCTCCTGACCCCGGCCGAGGTCGACGCCGGGGTCCGGATGGAGTCGGCGTATCGACCACCGGGAGGCTGACACGGCCGGCGGCGGACCTCCCGGCCACACTGATGAGTATTGGCGTTGGCGACACGACGGTCTGCAGCACGGTCTGCGCTCGCGATGGCGAGCGACAGTCCGACCGCCTCGGTAGGAGAATCGCGCCGTGAAGACCATTGGCATGATCGGAGGTATGAGCTGGGAGTCCTCGGCGGAGTACTACCGAGTTCTCAACGAGCTCGTGCGCGAAGAAATGGGTGGGCTGCACTCGGCCCGATGTCTTCTGTTCTCGGTCGACTTCGCCGAGATCGAACAGCTCCAAGCCGCCGGCGCCTGGGAGGAGGCGGGAGATCTTCTCGCGGCCGCTGCACAGTCCCTAGAGGAGGCAGGGGCCGACCTTCTCCTGCTTTGCACCAACACCATGCACAAGGTGGCCAACACCATCGAAGCGGCGGTGTCGGTCCCGCTGATCCACATCGCCGACGTCGCCGCCGAAGCGATCCGCGCGGCAGGCATCACCCGGGTCGGGCTTCTGGGCACGGCGTTCACGATGGAGCAGTCGTTCTATAAAGACCGCTTGGCGGCGCACGGCCTCGAGGTCATCGTCCCCTCCTCCGCCGATCGGATGGTCGTCCACAGAATCATCTACGAAGAGCTCTGCTTGGGTGTCATTCGCGAGGAGTCCCGGCAGGCGCACCGGGCGATCATCGGCCGCTTGGTGGCTGCCGGCGCCGAAGGAGTGGTGCTTGGCTGTACCGAGCTCGAGCTTCTCGTCCGAGCGAACGACGTTGCGGTGCCGGTCTTCCCGACGACCCGCCTTCATGCGGCAGCAGCGGTCAAGAAGGCCCTGGCCAGCGAAGCCAGAGATGACCTGGAGCTGCTCGAAGCTCCACCGGAGAGCGAAGCGGCGGCCCGGCTGCTCGCCAGGTACTACGAGGAGCTCACCGTGCGGTTCCCAGGCGGCTTTGACGTCGACCGGACCGTTGCCGCTCCTAGCGCAGAACTCTGCCCCCCATTTGGCTGCTTCTTGATCGCCCGGCTCGACGGGCGCGCAGTTGGGTGCGGGGCGGTTCGCAAGCTCGACGAGACCACGGCGGAGGTCAAGCGCATGTGGATCGACCCGGCGGTGCGCGGTCGCGGCGTTGGTCGCAGGCTGCTCGCCGGCCTGGAGTCCGCCGCTTCGCGCCTCGGCTGCCGGCTCGTGCGATTGGATACCAGTAGCCACCTTCCTGAGGCGCTCGGTCTCTATCGTTCCTCCGGTTACAGCGAGATCCCTCCGTACAACGACAACTGTTACGCCCACCACTGGTTCGAGAAGTCGCTCGGATTTTGAACCGGCGTTTCGTACGGAAACGACCGGGCCGCCGCGGCAAGGATGACAATCGGAGGTTGCGCGGCCGAGTGGTCAGGGAGCTGGGAACTCTGTGACTGACCGGACATTCGTATTCGCCACCCAGATGTGGGTGCTGGCCGCGGTGATGCCCGAAGGGCCGTCGAACCGGTAGGTCGAGCCACTGATGATCTTGGCCAGGGCGCCGGTAGAGGCCGAGAGCTCGGTGACCGAGTCGCCGTCGTTCACCACCCAGATGTGGGTGCCGTACGAGGCGATGGTGTCGGGGGCGTCGAACCCGTAGCTCGAGCCGCTGATGATCTTTACCAGGGCACCGGTCGAAGCCAAGAGCTCGGTGACCAAGTTGTCACCCTCGTTCGCTACCCAGATGTGGGTGCCGCCCGAAGTGACGGCCGAGGGGTCGTCGAACCGGTAACTCGAACCGCTGATGATCCTGACCAGGGCGTCGGTCGAGGCCGAGAGCTCGGTGACCGAGTTGTCGGAGGAATTCGCCACCCAGATGTGAGTGCCGTCCGAGGCGATGGCATCGGGGCCATCGAACCCGTAGCTCGAGCCGCTGATGATCTTGACCAGTGCGCCGGTCGAGGCCGAGAACTCGGTGACCAAGTTGTCTTCGTTCGCCACCCAGATCTCTGTTCCGATCGCGTCGATGGCATCGGGGTCGTTGAACCCGTAGCTGAGCCCGCTCACGACCCTGACAAGGGCCCCGGTCGAGGCCGAGAGCTCGGTGACCGAGTACCCGTTCGTGTTCGCCACCCAGATGTGGGCGCCGTCCGAGGTGACGGCCGATGGGCCGTCGAACCCGTAGCTCGAGCCGCGGATGACCCTGACAAGGGCCCCGGTCGAGGCCGAGAGCTCGGTGACCGAGTTGCCAGCTGAGTTCGCCACCCAGATGTGGGTGCCGCCCGAAGTGACGGCGTCGGGGTCCTTGAACTTGTAGCGCGAGCCGCTGGTGACCCTTACGAGGGCGCCGGTCGCGGCGGTGAGCTCGGTGAGCGAGTTGACAGCGGAGTTCGCCACCCAGATGTGGGTGCCGCAGGAGGTAATGCCCAGGGAGCCGTTGAACCCGTAGCGCGAGCCGCTGATGACCTTGACGAGGGCACCGGTCGAGGCAGTGAGCTCAGTGAGCGAATACCCAGCCGTGTTCGCCACCCAGATGTGGGCTCCGTCCGAGGTGATGGCCGAGGAGTCGTCGAACCCGTAGCTCGAGCCGCTGATGACCTTGACCAGGGCGCCGGTCGAGGCCGAAAGCTCGGTGACCGAGTTGGAAAACTCGTTCGTCACCCAGATGTGGGTACCGCCCGAGGTGATCCCTTGGGCACCTAGAGAGCCGTTGAACCCGTAACGCGAGCCGCGGATGACCTTGACGAGGGCGCCGGTCGAAGCCGAGAGCTCGGTAACCGAGCTCTCGTTCCTCACCCAGATGTCGGTCCCGTCAGCGGTGATGGCCCACGGGTCGACGAACCCGTACCTCGAACCTCGGATGACCCTGACCAGGGCGCCGGTCGAAGCCGACAGCTCGGTGACCGAGCTCTCGTTCGTCACCCAGATGTGAGTGCCGTCCGAGGCGACGGCCCACGGGTCGTCGAACCCGTACCTCGAGCCGCGGATGACCTTTACCAGCGTGCCGGTCGAGGTCGACAGCTCGGTGACCGACTGGCCGTTCGGGTTTGCCACCCAGATGTGGGTGCCGTCCGAGGTAATGCCCAAGGAGCCGTCGAACCCGTACCTCGAGCCGCGGATGACCTGTACCAAGGTGCCGGTCGAGGCAGAGATCTCGGTGACCGACTTGCCGCGGTTGGCTACCCAGACGTGCGTGCCATCCGAGGTGATGGCCCACGGCTCGTCGAATCCCCACCCGAGGACATTGACGCCCGTCAGTGGACTCTCCCGTGTGGACGATGCCGAAACTCGGGAAGCATTCTCCCATGCTGGACCGATAGCCGATGTCGGCACGAGCGTGACAAGAGTCACGCCTGATAAAGACAGCGCACCAACCGCAACGGCGCGGCAGAACAGACCAGACTTCACCCTCACTGACGGTCCTCTCAAGTGGACGAAAGTACACCACATCGGTACTTGGCACGAAACAGAGCCGGCTGGTTCTCAGCCCCTGCTTTCTAAGGGCCCCGTTCTCATGTGACATCGAGTGATGGAGTCTTGCCGACCCTCCTCCTCCCTCAGCTGACCTGGCCTCTGTCGGCACCCAAGACAACGGGTGCTTCTTGCGGCGCGCGTTGCGCGCCAAACCTCGTCGCAGCAGGTGGTCGTTACCTGGTTCGCGGCGGCGACGCTGAGGCGTTCGAAGCTGACGTGCGCGCTGGTCGCACAGCGCCCGCGAGCCGACGAAGACGAGCTGACCACCACCGAGTCCCGCGCAGGCCGGGGATCCTGGCTCCAAGGCAGGACCGTCAATCTGTTCATCCCTTGATCAGCTCTTGGGGGCGATACCCTTCCAAAATGCGCGGGCCGCTCGCCGAGGCGACGAACCTGGAGGCGGGGGCGGAACCTGACTCGCTTGCGCCAATGGACCGTCGGGTGCTGGTGGTCGCCGGAGCGGTATTCCTTATTCTGATGGCCTTATCTGGTCTCTACGGCTTTCACCGCGACGAGCTGTACTTCCTCGACGCCGCCCGGCATCTGCAAGGTGGCTACGTGGACCAACCGATCCTGACCCCGCTACTGACCCGCGTGTCATTGTCGCTCTTTGGAGTCTCGCTTCCCGGCCTTCGCCTGTGGTCGGCCGTGGCGGTGGCGGTCACTGTCGTGATCGGTGGGCTGCTTGCCCGTGAACTCGGCGGGGGCCGGCAAGCCCAACTCCTTGCCGCCGTTGGTACCGCCACCATGCCGGCGCTCCTTGGCGCCGGCCACCTGATGGGACCAACGACATTCGACATCCTGGCTTGGGCCGCCCTGGCACTCGTCGTCGTGCGAATCGGACGCACCGGGAACCCTCGTTTGTGGATACTGGGCGGCCTGGTACTCGGCCTCGGGCTGGCCAACAAGCACAGCGTGGGGTTCTTCGCTGTGGCCATCTTCGTTGGCGTGCTCTTGAGCGGGGGATGGCGCTTGGTTCTCAACCGCTGGTTCCTGGCCGGCGCAGCTATTGCCGCCTGCTTCACCATTCCTGATCTTTGGTGGCAGGCAGCCCACGGCTGGCCCACCGTTGCCATGACCAGGAGCCTGAATCAGCAGAACGGCGGGCCCGGCAACATCGCCAACTGGGTCATCGGCCAGCTGATCATGGTGAGCCTGGCCCTGGTGTGGGTGTGGGTTGCGGGAGTGTGGTCCTTATGGCGGTCGGGACGGCCGCTGTGGCAAGCCCTGGTGTGGGCCTACGGCCTGTTGTTCGTTTTCTTCGCGCTCACCACGGGAGCGAAGATCTACTACCTGGCCGGGGCTTATGTGTATCTCCTGGCCGCGGGAGCGGTGCGTATCGAGGGGTCGCTGGTGGCTCTTCGTGGACGCCTTCGGCACCTGATGACTTGGACGGCGGTCAGCACCGCGCTTGCGCTCCCACTCGTGCTGCCTGTCCTGCCGGCCGAGTACATCGGTTGGACTTACAAGGTCAACGCGTCACCTGCCGAGACGGTCGGTTGGCCCGAGCTGGTCCACTCCGTAGCCACGGTGTGGCACTCCCTGCCGGAGGGCCAGCGCGCCCATGCGGTCATCTTCACCGCCGACTACGGCGAGGCAGGCGCGATCAACGAGCTCGGGCGCAGTGCGGGTCTGCCGATCGCCGTAAGCGGGCAGAACAACGAGTGGTTCTGGGGCCCCGGCACTCCTAGCGCCACGACAGTGGTGGCTGTGGCGCCTGGCCCGGTGGATGTGACGGGCTACGGCACGCACCTCAGCCAGTTCTTCCAACATGTCCGCGTCGTGGCCACGCTGTCGAACACTGCCGGGCTCCACAACCAGGAATGGGGTGGACACATCTACATCTGCACCGGACCCCGACGGCCATGGGGGACCATGTGGCCGAGGCTCCGTCACTACGACTGAAGCACCTCAAGAGTCGCTAATCGCCCAAGCGCAGCGATGGTGGCGCGGACCGAAATGGTTGGGGTGGGCTGGTCGGAGTTGCCGTTCGGCCTCGGGCAACGACCGCGAGCGGTGAGGAACGCTTACCCACAACCTTTCGCATCGGCACCGGGAACAAGCGCACGACAACACTCCAGAACAACGGTGCTAGCAGAGGCAGCGCCGCCCCAGAACGACTGTTGGCTCGCATCAATGCCTCCAAGCGGACCGGTGCGGTTCACTGGCCTTGTTTGGCAGGACGGTGCCATGAACGAGGAAGCCATCCCAGTCCTTCGCGTCCAAGACGCTGCCGTGAGGGATTCCGCTTCAGTGGGCTGAATGACCAGCTCATGTACGGGAAGGCAGATCTCCTCTGGGAGCCTGGCGGCAGACTCGAGCGCAGCCGGGCTGATCCCGTCGAGATTCGTGAGGGGCCCAGGGACGGCATAGTCGATGACCCGCGTCAGGGTGAACGATCATAAGGTGCTACCAGCCGGCCAAAGAGCCGCAGCGCCTGGCCGCCGAACAGCGCGTCGGCGGCGCAGCGGAGTCGGCGTGGCCACACAAGCGCGTACGGCTATCGCGTGAATGATCGATCCCTCGAAACCCATCACTACATTGACGTCGCGGCCTTGTTTGCGCTGACAACGGTCCACGGCCCGGGCTGGGACCCCTCGCTCCCGATCCGGGAACAGCATGCCTGGGACGAGCACGCGGCGTTCATGGACAGCCTCGTAGACGATGGCTTCGTCCTCCTGGGCGGCCCAATCGGAGACGGCCAGCGGGCGCTGCTCGTCATCGAAGCCACAGACGAAAGCGAAATTGAGGCACGTCTTCGCGATGATCCATGGGCCTCGATGGGACTGCTCCGAATTGGTGCGATTGAGCCCTGGACCGTCTGGCTCGACGGTACGCAGCGTCGGTCAAGCTCCTGCTGACAGTGTTTCAGAGAGGCGCCATGTCCAGTACCGTCCACGCCTTGCCGTCCATAGTTCTCAACAGCAATTCGCCCGGGAGGAGCAGCCAACCGTGTTCGGGGTCGAGAAACGAGAAGATCCGAGCCGGCGGTGGTCACCGCCCACAACAGGGATGACACCCGTCATGGCCGTCCGGCCGCCGCCGCCCTCTCAGCTACTGAATGTGCACCCCAGAGATGGCACGGGCTATCACGAGCCGCTGGATCTCGCTCGTCCCTTGAAAGATCGTGTAGACCTTCGAGTCGCGGTGCCAACGCTCGACGGGATAGTCGCGCGAATAGCCGCACGCTCCGAGGATCTGGATCGCCTGTTCGGTCACCCAAACCGCCGTCTCGCCGGCGAAGAGCTTCGCCATAGAGCCCTCTCCGGCCTTAAAGGGCTTGCCCGTCATCGCCATCGACGCGGCCCTCATGTAGAGCAGGCGCGCCGCGTCGATGCGGGTCCTCATGTCGGCGAGCTTGAATGCAACGGCCTGGCGCTCGATGATCGGACGCCCGAAGGTCCTGCGCTGCTTGGCATAGTCGAGCGCGTACTCGTACGCGGCGCGTGCGATACCGACCGCCTGGGCGGCGATGGCGGGGCGAGTCGCCTCGAATGTCGCCATGGCAGCCGAGGACTTCCCATGCCTGCCCTCGCGGGCGCGGGCAACCCGCTCGTCGAACCGGTCCTTGCCCCCGAGGAGGCACCGCCCGGGCACCGTCACGTCGTGCATCACGACCTCGGCCGTGTGGGACGCCCGCATCCCCATCTTCTGGAACTTGCGGCCCATTGAGAGTCCCGGTGTCTTCGGTGGCACGACAAAGCTCGCCTGGCCGCGCGCACCCAGCTCTGGCTCCACTGACGCCACGACAATGTGGATGTCGGCTATGCCGCCGTTGGTGATCCACGTCTTGGTCCCGTTCAGATTCCAGGTATCGCTCGTACCGTCGTACATTGCCCGGGTCTC
>ODAK010003876.1_pt1 | contig 15440 bp, 16 predicted proteins | sample 1539591 | NCBI WGS metagenome assembly ODAK01 (sample SAMEA3539303, study PRJEB22396) | soil metagenome | biome: tundra; feature: field; material: soil | place: USA | collected 2010-05 | depth 0.15 m | reverse complement strand
AGCCAGGGCCATCGTCTCGCGCCCTGACGGCCGGCGGTCCGGCCATTGCTCTGGCGGACCGCTACTGCTTCAGTGGACCACGCCGCCGGGCGGCTGCCAGCGCTGCCAGCCGGGGTGCACCGGGAAATAGCGCGACGGTCCTGGCGGCATGGCGACCAGCTGCGCCCGCGGGCGCAGCGCCGTTCCGCCGGGAACCGGCTCCCACCATGGCTCGCGGGCAAACAGGCGGCTGAAAAGCTCCCGCTGCCTGCCCGCAGGGCCAAGCACGAGTTCGGCAGGGGCAGGCTCGTCGGGCCGCTGCCAGCGGAAGTCGCCGGAAAGGCGCAGTGAAGTGCCGCGGTTAGGCAGGGCGGCGTGCGAGGTGAGGCAATGAAAAATGAGCACGTCGCCCGCACGGTAATCCGTGGTGGCCCAGCCGCGCTCACCCTGGCCGAGCACGCGCGGGCGCAGGGGCGGGCCGAGATGACTCCCCGGACGTACTCCAAGGCCGCCCAGCTGGACAGGAATCTCCATCAGCGGCACCCAGGTCGTCAGCATGTCCTGAACGCCGGATACGGAATAATCCTGGTGCACGTGCCGGCCGCGGGCCACTCCTGGCGGGCGCTCAGGATAGACGGCGCGCAAGACCTTTGCCGGGTAGGAGAAGGCCCGTGGCCCGAGAATCATCCGGACGAGGCTGCGCAGCCGGGCGAGGTACGGGATCTGGTTGAAGGCTGGGCCCGCGATGGCGGCGCGGAACGCCGGGTCATCCAGTGCCTCTCGCGAGTTGAGCGCCCGCCGGCGGCCCGACGGAATGTCACGGTCGTCCACCCAGCCGCCCCGGTGCAGTTCAGCGAGGACGCCATCGGCGGCCGCGCGCATAGCCGCGGCGGGCAACAGGCCGCGGAAGAAGAGGTATCCGTCGTCCCCGAGGCAGCGGCGCAGCGCGTCCGGCTCACCCTGGAGCGGACTGGAATCCGCCAGCTCGTCCACGCCGCCCACCATAGTTGCGGCGCGCGGCCGGCCGCAGCGGCCCCATTGTGGGCATGATTAGCTCGCAGATCATGCCCAGCACGGGGAGGGCCGTCATGGCAGAAGCGCCGGCCGGCCGGGAACGGCCAGCCGCGGCCCGGGTCGAACGGCCCGGCTCGGCCACCCGCGGGGAACGGCCAGGACCGGCCGTCGGGCACTCAGAACCGGCCCCAGTGCAGGCAGAGCAGGACGCCGGGCACGCGGGGCAGGATGCCGGGCAGACGCCAGTGCCAGCCGAGGGAGAGCGACCGGAGCCCCCGGTCAGGCGCCATAGGCGCGGGGCCGGCATCTACGGCACGATCATTACTGCCGCGGTCCTTGCTGCCGTCGGGCCAACCGAGTCCGTCGCGGATGTGGCCGTTACCGTGCTGGTCACGCTGCTGGTCTACTGGATCGCCGAGCAGTACTCCGACCTGCTGGGCGAGCAGCTGCACGGCGGGCACCTGCCGTCCTGGCGCGCTGTCGGCGCGGCGCTGGCGACCACCTGGTCGATGGTCAGCGCCTCGTTCATACCGCTGGCGGTGCTGCTGCTCGCAGGGCTGGCCACGGCCTCGACCGCGGCTGCAGCGAACGCCGCGCTGGTCGTGGCCGTGCTGCTGCTGATGGTTTACGCGTGGCTGGCCGGCCGCGCGGCGAGACTGCGGGGCTGGCAGCTCGCTGTGATCACCTCGCTGGCCGCCGTGCTGGGCCTGCTGATGATCGCCCTCAAGGATGTTGTCATTCTGCACCTGCACTGAGCAGGAGCGGGCATCGGGCCGCTCGTTGTCCCAAGTGCTCGTTGCGGCCGATCCGCTGGCCGTAGTCGCTGCGCAAGGGCAGGCCATGTGGGATCCCGTCGGATGGACCGCGGGGCGCGGGGCGGTCCGGGGAGCGATCCGCCGAGGCTGTGGCCGCCTGCGGGGCGGGGCGTTATGCGCTGCCCGATTCTTACCTGGTCGTAGCGCTCGGGCGGCTCGGGCAGCCCGAGGACATCGCGGCCGCCACGCTCGTTCTCGCCTCACCGGCCTCGTCGTGGATCACCGGCGTAACCCTGGACATCGCAGCCGGGAAGATCATGCCGTAGGGCGCACCGCCGGGGCCCCCGCGCCGCGGTGCACGCAACCTAATGCGCCGGATGGCCGAGGTCAGGGTCGTTGGGAACATCCAGGCCATGCTGGCGCAGCCGGGACGCCCGGATGTCGTCGGCGTAGGCGGCGACGGTGAACGTGCTGCCGCACAGGATCAGCGCGATCATCATCAGAGCCAGCCAGAGCGAGGCTGGCAGCAGCGTCAGCAGCGCCGCGGCCAGCACGATGCAGATCGGGACGATCACGGCCAGGTGCCGGACCACCGTCCTCGCGCGCCAGCCGTCGTCGGTCAGCTCGTGCCTGACCCAGTCGATGTTCTCGGCCGGAAGCCGAAAGCCGACCGCGAATCTCAGCCATCGCAGTACTCCCGGATCGCCGGGCAGTCGTGCCATCCGTGTTAGTCCTGCAGCTGGCAGATGATCTCGCCGGCCGAGACCGTCTGGCCCACCTCGACGGCAAGGCCGCGCACCGTGCCGTCTTTGTGCGCCGTGAGCGGCTGCTCCATCTTCATGGCCTCCAGGACCACGACGGTGTCACCGGCGGAGACTTCCTGGCCCTCCGCGGCGACGAGCTTGACGATCGTTCCCTGCATCGGGCTGACCAGCGTGTCGCCGGCCGCCTTGGCCCCGCCCGCCCGGCCCCGCCCGGCACCGCTGCCCTGCCGTGCCGTCTGGCCGGCGCCCCCACGGCTGGCACCGGCCTGCCCGGTAGCGTGTCGCGGCCAGCCGACCGCCGGTCCGGCTCCGGCAGTCCCCGCGGCCATGCCCAGCCCGGCCGGCACCACGACCTCGAGCCGGCGGCCGGACACTTCCACGGTGATCCGCTCCCGCGCGATCGGCTCGCTGCCGGGTATCGTCGGCACGCCGTCGTAGGGCGCGACGGTGTCCCTGCCGAACTCGGTCTCGATCCACCGGGTGTGCACGGTGAACGGCGAGCTGGTGAAGGCGGGGTCAGCAACGACCGCCCGGTGGAAGGGCAGGACCGTCGGCATCCCGCCGATCTCGAACTCCGCCAGCGCCCGGCGCGAGCGCTCGAGCGCGTGCTCCCGGTTGGCTCCGGTGACGATGAGCTTGGCGATCAGCGAGTCGAATGCCTGCGGCACCGTCATGCCCTCAGCGTAGCCGGAATCCAGCCGCACGCCCGGCCCCGACGCAGGCCGCCAGATCGAGATCGTGCCGGGAGCTGGCAGGAAGTTCCGGCCAGCATCCTCGGCGTTGATCCGGAACTCGATCGAGTGCCCGCTCACCTCGGGGTCGCCGTAGCCCAGCGGCTGGCCGTCGGCGATGCGGAACATCTCCCGCACCAGATCGATGCCGGTAACCTCCTCGGTCACCGGATGCTCCACCTGCAGGCGGGTGTTGACCTCCAGGAAGGAGATCGTCCCGTCCTGGCCGACGAGGAACTCGCAGGTGCCGGCGCCGACGTAACCGGCCTCGCGCAGAATCGCCTTGGACGACTCGCGCAGCAGCTTCTCCTGACCGGCAGTCAGGAACGGAGCTGGCGCCTCCTCGATCAGCTTCTGGTGCCGCCGCTGCAGCGAGCAGTCCCTGGTCGAGACCACGACGACATTGCCGTGGGAGTCTGCCAGGCACTGAGTCTCCACGTGCCGGGGCCGGTCCAGGTAGCGCTCCACGAAGCACTCGCCGCGGCCGAACGCGGCCACCGCCTCGCGGACCGCGGACTCGAACTGCTCGGCGATCTCGTCTTCGTCCCGCGCGACCTTGAGGCCGCGGCCGCCGCCGCCGTAGGCGGCCTTGATGGCGATCGGCAGGCCGTGCTCCGCGGCGAACGCCGCCACCTCGTCAGGGCCGGACACCGGGCCGTCGGTGCCCGGCGCCAGCGGTGCGCCGACGGCCGTGGCGATGTGCCGCGCCGAGACCTTGTCGCCCAGTGCGTCGATCGCGCCCGGCGGCGGCCCGATCCAGGTCAGGCCAGCCGCGATGACCTCGCGCGCGAAGTGCGCGTTCTCGGCCAGGAAGCCGTAGCCGGGGTGCACGGCGTCGGCGCCGGCGTCCGCGGCCGCCTTGAGGATCTTGCCGATATCGAGGTAGCTCTCGGCCGCGCTCTGGCCGCCCAGCGCGAACGCCTCATCTGCCATCGTGACGTGCAGCGCGTCGAGGTCAGCCTCGCCGTACACGGCGACGCTGCCCAGGCCGGCGTCACGGCACGCCCGCACGATCCGCACCGCGATCTCGCCGCGGTTGGCGATCAGTACCTTGCGCACGAAACCGACTCCTCTCGACTGCGCAGGAGTCTAATGAGCGACTTCCCGCTAACCATGACATGGCAGCCCATCTGCTGTTGCTATGACGACAGTAGAGGGGCTCCCATGCTGTTTGGCTAGGGCTGTTCGGCCCGTCCATCGCGGCTTGCGGCCGGCGCGAGCGGACGGCTGGCGCCGGCGGGCGGCCGCCGCGGCGGGGTGGCTAGCGCGGCAGGGCGCTGGCGCGCCACCCGCCGGGACTCGGCGCCAGAGGTGCACGCACCCGCCGGGATGCGGCCGGCCATTCAGAACGGGCCGCGCCGGCTGCCGGTGCGCCGGTCAGCCGGGCCGCGCCGGCGAGTACGGCCACCACGGCGGCGAGCTCGGCCGCGGACGGATTGCCGCCGACGGAAAGGTCCGGCTGGTGGGGCCGGCCGGCAGCTGGGCCGTGATAAGGGCGTGCTGCTCCGTTCTGCCCCTGGTCTGAACTGCCGGTACCGGACATAGTGCTCAGCTCCTCGACTTGCCGACGCCGATCCCGAACTGCCGGTGCACGCGCGCCCAGAACGCGTCCCGCAGCCACTCCCTGGCCTCCTGGTAGGCGCGCAGCGAGAGGCCGAGTTCCTTCTCGGCATCCACCAGCAGCTCCTTGTCGATCACCGGCGGCAGGATCGGCCCCGGCAGCAGGTCGCGGATGTTGTCCTCGCCGCGGGTCAGGATCCACTTCTGCGCCACGTGCTCGCCAGCCTCCTCGACGCGCTCCCGGTCCGGGCCGAGCCGGGCCGCGGTGTGCACGACGGGAATGGGCCGTGCCTGCGGGCGAGCGGCCGGCCGCTCGCCGAAGACCTGCGCGGGCGAGGGCGCGGCGGGCGCCACATGGCCGGGCCGGACCGGGCTGGAGGCCGGTCCGCCGGACGGGCCGGACTCAGCGCCCAGCTGGCGGGTGAAGTACGGCTCGACGAAGGCCCGCTCGAGCACCTCGACGGTGTCGGACTCCCAGACCAGCCGTTCGGCCTGGTTCGTCCCGTAGGGCGGCTCGATGCCCCACAGGTGCACCCGCACGCCGAACGCCTGCGCGGCCTCCACGGCGGGCACCATGTCCTCGTCGCCGGCCACCAGGATCGCCTCGGTGATCGCGCGATGCCGGGCCAGTGCCTCCATGTCGGCCCTGATCTGTGCGTCCACGCCCTTCTGCTGGCCGCGCGCATTGAGGTTGCCCAGCCGCAGCTTGACCCACGGCATCTGGGCAATGACGCGCTGGTCAATCGTCGGCACCCGGTCACGCGCGGCGTCATACCAGTACACTCGCAGCAGCTCGCCCCTGACCTGCTCCTCGGCGTGCTTGGTGAGAGCCTGGATGAGCTTGTCGGCATCGACCCGGTACTCGCGCCGGGACGAGGCGCTGAACAGCAGCTCGCCGGTAGAAGCGTAGATATACCCGACGTCCACCATGATGGCGTAGCGGGACAGCAGCGGCAGCGCGGAACCAGGCTCGGTCATGTCACTGATGACTGTAGTGCCCCCGGCCTGGCGTCGGCCTGGTGACACTGATACCACTGCGTAATCAAATCCTCACAATGCGGCTCCTGGGTGACAAGTACTCAGGTGGCGCTCTAGTTATCCGGCTGACGGGCTGACGGGGGCGGCGAGCCAGGCGCGGATCTGCTCGCCATGCTCGTCGAGCGCAGGCGGTGGCAGGTCATACCGCGGCGCGGTAGCCGAGAAGCTGAGCGGGTTGGCGATGGTCGGAACTCCGGCCGCGCCCTGGCCAGCGGTGACAATCGGCGCCAGGCCGACCCGCTCGGCGAACGCGACGCCGCCGTCGACGGTATTGATGGGGCCGCACGGGACGCCTGCGGCGATCAGGTCGCGAAACCATTCCGCCGCCGGCCGGCGGCGCAGCCGCTCGACCAGCAGCGGGCGCAGCTGCTCCCGGTTCGCGGTCCGGCCCTCGTTGGCGGCAAAGCGCGGATCGTCGGCAAGCTCCGGCGCGCCTAGGACCTCGCACAGCGCGCGGAACTGCCGGTCATTGCCGGAGGTGATGATGAGATCGCCGTCGCCGGTCGGCAGCGGCTCGTACGGGTAGAGGCTCGGATGGGAGTTGCCCATCCGGAACGGGACTACGCCGCCCGCGGCGTACGCGCTGCTCTGGTTCACCATGCCCGACAGCGCCGAGGACAGCAGGTTGGCGTTCAGATGCTGGCCCGCGCCGGTGCGGGCGCGATGATTGAGCGCGGCCAGGATGCCCACCGCGGTATGCAGGCCGCACAGGACGTCGCACACCGATATCCCGGCGCGCAGCGGCGGGCCGTCCGGCTCTCCGGTCAGGCTCATCAGGCCGGAGATGGCTTGCACCATCAGGTCGTAGCCGGGCAGGCCCTTGCCGCCGCCGGTGCCAAAGCCGCTGATCGACGCATAGATGATCGCCGGATTGGCCGCGCGCACCGCCGAATAGTCCAGTCCGAACCGGTTCAGCCCGCCTGGCTTGAAGTTCTCCACCAGGATGTCGGCGCGGCGGGCCAATTCGGCGGCGGCAGTGCGGTCGGCCTCGTCCCGCAGGTCCAGCGCGACCGACCGCTTGTTCCGGTTGATCGCCAGGTAGTAGGTGGACACGCCCCCGCGGCTCGGCGGAACCCAGCCGCGTGTGTCGTCCCCGCCAGGGCCTTCCACCTTGATGACGTCCGCGCCGAGATCGGCCAGCAGCATCGTGCAGTACGGGCCGGCCAGGACCCGGGAGAAATCGGCGACGAGCAGGCCCGCCAGCGGACCCGCCGTCACAGTGCCGCCCTCACAGTGCCGCCGTCACAGGGGGATGTTTCCGTGCTTCTTCGGCGGGAGCGTCTGCCGCTTCGTCCGCAGTGTGCGCAGCGCACGGACCACCTGGGACCGGGTCTCCGACGGCGGGATGACATTGTCCACGAAGCCGCGTTCTGCCGCGATGTAAGGATTCGCCAGGGTGTCCTCGTATTCGGAAACCAGCTCGGCCCGCTGGCTTGCCTCCTCTTCCGGGCTGGCCGCGGCGCTCAGCTCCCGCCGGTACAGGATGTTCACTGCGCCCTGCGCTCCGATCACCGCGATCTGCGCGGTCGGCCAGGCAAGGCTGATGTCGCCGCCGAGATGCTTGGAGCCCATGACCACGTAGGCGCCGCCGTACGCCTTGCGGGTGATCACCGTGATCTTGGGGACGGTTGCCTCGGCATAGGCGTAGATCAGCTTCGCGCCGCGGCGGATGATGCCGCCCCACTCCTGGCCGGTCCCGGGCAGGAAGCCGGGCACGTCGACGAAGGTGAGCACCGGGATGCCGTAGGCGTCGCAGGTCCGGACGAAGCGCGCCGCCTTCTCCGCGGCGTCAATGTCCAGGCACCCGGCGAAATGCATCGGCTGGTTCGCCACCACCCCGACGGAGGAGCCGTCGACCCGGCCGAAGCCCACGATGATGTTCTGCGCGAAGCCGGCGTGGATCTCCAGGAATTCGCCGCCGTCCAGGATGGCGGTAATCACCGAGTGCATGTCGTAGGGCTGATTCGGCGAGTCGGGGATGAGGTTGTCGAGCTCGGCGTCAGCCGCATTAGGCAGCAGCGCCGCGGGGTCGTGGCCGTGCCCGGCCGTCATGGGCGGCTCCTCCAGGTTGTTCGACGGCAGGTAGGAGAGCAGGTCGCGGGCGAAGCCGAGGCAGTCCTCCTCATCAGCGGCCTGGTAGTGGGCGACTCCGGACTTCACGTTGTGCGTGTGCGCACCGCCCAGCTCCTCGAAGCTCACTTCCTCGCCGGTGACTGTCTTGATCACGTCCGGGCCCGTGATGAACATGTGCGAGGTGTGCTCGACCATCAGGGTGAAATCGGTGATGGCCGGAGAGTAGACCGCGCCGCCCGCGCACGGGCCCATGATGAGGGAGATCTGCGGGATCACGCCGGAGGCGAGCACGTTGCGGTGGAAGATCTCGCCGAACAGGCCGAGGGCGGCCACGCCCTCCTGGATCCGCGCGCCGCCGCCGTCGTTGATGCCGATCAACGGGCAGCCGGTCTTCAGCGCGTGATCCATCAACTTGACGATCTTCTCGCCGTAGACCTCGCCGAGCGAGCCGCCGAAGACGGTGAAGTCCTGGCTGAATACGCACACCGGTCGGCCGTCGACTGTGCCGTAGCCGGTCACCACGCCGTCGCCATAAGGCCGGTTGGCTGCTACGCCGAAGTCGGTGGCACGGTGTCGGGCCAGCTCGTCGAGCTCGGTGAACGAGCCGGGATCGAGCAGGCCGTCGATCCGTTCCCTCGCAGTCATCTTGCCTTTGCCGTGCTGGCGCTCCACGGCGCGCTGGGAGCCTGCGTGGATCGCCTCGTAACGGCGCTTCTCTAGGTCGGCGATCTTGCCGGCGGTCGTGTGCGGATCGGGCTGCGGCGCGTCTTCAGCGGGCGGGAGCACTTGGGTGGTCATGCCGGACAGGTTAGGCCAGGTCGGCATGCGCCGCCCAGCAGGCTCTCTGAGTATCTTGCGTGGGCTGCGACACTTATCCCATGCATATGCCAGGTCAGCCGGGCCCGCAGCGGCCCGTGGTGCCCCCGGCCGGGCCGCCTGGCCCCGCCGCCGTGCCGCCTGGACCTCCGGCCGTCTTGGCCCGCGGCCTGTGGAAACGGTTCGGCGACAAGGTCGCCGTGGCGGGAGTGAACCTGGAGGTTCCCCCCGGCAGCTTCTTCGGCCTGGTCGGGCCGAACGGTGCCGGGAAGACCACGACGCTGTCGATGATGACCGGGCTGCTGCGCCCGGACGCCGGCACCGTGCAGATCACCGGCAGCGACGTGTGGCGTGATCCGGTTGCGGTCAAGGCGATCATCGGGGTGCTGCCCGAGGGACTGCGCCTGTTCGAGCGGCTGTCCGGCCGCGAGCTGCTCAGCTACCTTGGCAGGCTGCGCGGCCTGCCCCGGGCCGAGGTGGACTCCCGCGCGGACGAGCTGCTGACCGTGCTCGACCTCGCCAGCGCCGGCCGGACGCTGGTCGTCGACTATTCCACCGGGATGCGCAAGAAGATCGCGCTCGCCGCGGCACTGCTGCACAACCCGCGGGTGCTGTTCCTGGACGAGCCGTTCGAGGGCGTCGACCCGGTGGCTGCCCAGACCATCCGCGGCGTCCTCGACGCCTACACCCGGTCCGGCTCGACGGTGATCTTCTCCAGCCATGTGATGGAGCTGGTGCAGAGCCTGTGCAACTGGGTCGCCGTGATGAGCCAGGGCCAGATCATGGCCTGCGGCACGCTCGAGCAGATCCGCGGCGGCCGGTCGCTCCAGGAAGCGTTCCTGGCCATCATCGGCGCCCGGCCGCAGCAGCAGGACGGGAGACTGTCGTGGCTTGGCTCTTCGTCAGGCTGAAGCTGCGCCTGATGGTCGGCGCCCTGCGTGGGCCCGGCAGCACCCCACGTATCGTCGGGTTCTGCGCCGCGGTGCTGGCCGGACTGTGGATCATTCCGCTGGGCTTCAGCGCGCTGGCGGCGCAGCATGGCAAGCCGCTGGCCGTCGACATCGGCGTCGTCCTCTTCACGGTCGCCTTCGCCGGCTGGCTGCTGCTGCCGATGCTGATGTTCGGCACCGACGAGACGCTCGACCCTGCCCGGCTGGCGCTGCTGCCGCTGCGGCCGGGGGCAATGACGCGCGGTCTGCTGGCCGCCGCGCTCACCGGGATCGGGCCGGTCGTGACCTTTGGCGCGCTGCTGGGCGTGGTGGCAGCGGCGGCGACGGGACCGGGATCGGCGGCCGTCGGCGTGGCCGCGGTGGCGGTGGAACTGGGCCTGTGCGTGACGGGCTCGCGGGCGCTGGCCACCGGGTTTTCCAGCCTGCTGCGATCGCGCCGCGGCCGTGACCTCGGCGTGCTGGCCGGGGCGCTGCTGTCGCTGGCTGTCATCGGGGCGAATTTCGCCGTGCAGGACGCCCTGATCGGCGGCGACCTCAGCCGGGGCGTGCGCGATGTCGCCGCGATTGCGCGGTGGGCGCCGCCGGGAATGACAGCCCACGCCATCGGCGATGCCGCCCGCGGTGATTACGGCGTCGCGGCGGCTGAGCTCGCAGCGGGCGCCGGCACTGCGGCGCTGCTTCTGCTGGCCTGGATGGCGGCGCTGCGCCGCGCGCTGGTGAGCCCTGACACCTCCACGCAGCCGGGCCGCCGCGGCCGGTCGCGTGCCGGACCCGACGCGCGGGCGGCTGCGGGCGGCGCAGTGCTGCGGCAGCGGCTGTGGCTGCGGCCCGAGCGGGCCAGCCGGGCGCTCACAGTGGCAGCGAAGGAGCTGCGGTACTCCTGGCGGGATCCCCGGCGGAAGGCCGGCCTGCTGGGTCTGTTGGTGGCGGTGATAGTGACGTTGTCGGTGTCTCGGCTCGGGCACCGTCCCGGCGGCGCGCCCGGCGGCGCGCCCGGCGGCTCGCCGGGCGCCCGCTCGCCGGGAAACGGGGCGCTGCTGGTCGGAGCAGCCGTCTACGGCGGCATCATCGCCGGGATCCAGTCGGCGAACCAGTTCGGCCAGGACGGCGGAGCGCTCTGGCTGAACGTGGCAGCGACCTCGCGTCCCCAGGACCTGCGCGCTGACCTGGCCGGGAAGAACCTGGCCAGCGCGGTGATCGCGATGCCGATCTTCGCCGTGCTGTACACGGTGCTCGGCCTGCTGACCGGGGACGCCGTCACCGCGGCGGCCGCGTTCGGCATGGCAGCGTGCGCCCTCGGGGTCACGCTCGGTATTACCAGCATGGCGAGCATCCTGCTGCCCTATGCCCTGCCGGAGCGCCGGGCGAGCGCCTTCGGCGGCGGCGGAACCGGCCGCGGCTGCCTGGCGGGCCTGTGCAACCTCGCCATCCTGGCCCTCGCGCTCGTCGCGATGGCGCCCGTGCTGGTCCCGCTCGTGCCGCTGCACACTGGCTGGTGGCTGCTGCTGGCCGGTCCGGCTTACGGCGCGGCCCTGGCCTGGGCCGGCCGGCTCGCTGCCAGCCGGGTGGGATTCCGGCGGCTGCCCGAACTGCTCGCCGAGGTGAGCCGGCCCGTCTAGCCGCTGGCGTCCAGCCAGGCGCACCGAGCCGGGTCCGGCAACCCGAGACCTGACCTGGGACGTACAGTGCGGCGGCCGGCCCCCTGGGGCCGGCCAGCCTACTCCGGCGGCTGACAATAGCTGGCGCTTTGCCGCTCCGGTTTCCTAACCGCGGCCGTAGCCGGGCGCCCGGTTTCTGACCTGCCCGGACAGTGCTGGCCATTGCTGACGGCTGCTGGGCAGTGCCGACCCTGACACGGCCCCCTGACGGCCCAGCGTGATCTTCCACCCCCGTAGAAAGCGGCCGCCGCATGCGCTCTCACGCTGCGGCGGCCCTTGATCACCCATCCGCACAACCGGAAGGACAACCCGATGGAAACGATCTCACACGCCAGCTCGCCGACGGACGGGCACGTGCGGACGCGATGACCGATGCCGAGTTCGAGGAGTGGCCCGCTGACGCCATCGACGACCAGGCCGAGCCCGGCACCGCTGACTCGGCGCGCACCGTCACATGCATACTGTGCTGGTCGCCGCCCGGCACCCCGTGCCAGCGCCGCCCGGCGGGCGATCACCTGCAGCGGTGCCAGGACGCGGAACGCCGCGGCGTTCTCGGCGGCCAGGCCCTCGCCGACGTCGTCGGCCGCCTGGAAGTCATCGCCCCGGTCGTCGTCGTCGAGGACGTGACCCGCTGAGCGACGAGATGGCCGCGCGGCGCACGGCTGCCGCCGCAGTGCTCGCCGACTTCAGCCGCAGCGTCGACAACTACCTCGACCGTGGCGCGACCGCGCCACCCTGGCAGGACTGGGCCTTCCGCGGCACCGCCACATTGAGCCCAGCGGACAGGCTTGTGGTCCTGGGCGCTGGGGCGCGAACCTGATCGTCCTCGACCAGGCCATCGACACGACCACCCCGGCGGGGCGGCTGATATTCCACCTCATGGATCGCCGAGTTTGAGCGGGACCTGATCGTCGAGCGGACCCGCGACCTCGGGGCGGGCTGCGGGCTGCGGCAAGCCGAGATCCTGGGCCTGGCCGTCGATGACGCTGATTTCCTGCGCCGTACTGTGCACGTCCGCAGGCAGGTCAAAATCCTGAGCGGGCGCCGGTACCTGGGGCTGCCGAAGAGCCGGAAAGAACGGGATGTGCCGCTGCCCGGTTGGGTTGCTGAGCGGCTGGCCGAGCACATCAGGGACTTCCCCCCGCGGGTGGTGTCGCTGCCGTGGGCGAAGCTGGACGGCCCGCAGCGGACGGTGCGACTGCTGTTCACGGGGGAGCGGGGCGGGGCGCTGCGTCGATCACGCTGCGGGTGTACACGCGCCCGATGCCATCGGCGGGGGATCGTGCCCGCCAGGTGATGGAGGCGGCTCTTGCCGCTGACGAGATCGCATCGCATGATACAACGGGTGTATCGTTGTGAACGTGATCGATCGGGATGCAGTGATCAGGCGGCAGGAAGCCGAACTGTCGCTGATCGAGTGGGCTGCGATCAGCCGCAGCCGTGACGAGCGGGTCCGCGCCGCTGTTGACGCCGGGATTACCAAGAATGCGGTACACCAGCTCACGGGCATCGGCCGAGCCACGATAGACCGCATCCTCGCGGGCGGCGAGGACGGCCCCGTGACGGCCCGGTGACGGCCCGCGGGGGAGGACAGCAGTCATGACCTGCGGTTTCTCTCAACTGCTGGCGAGATGAGTACCGAATTCACGGTCGGCGGCGATTGGCGGCTCAGCGCTGCCGCGGTGCGCGCCGCATGTGCCGGGTCCGGCCGCTTCTGGCGGGATATTGACGTTGTCCCCCGCACCGGCTCGACCAATGCGGACATGCTCGAGACGGCGCGCCGGGGAGCGCCGGAGGGCACCGTGCTCGTCGCCGAGGCCCAGACGGCCGGCCGCGGTCGGCTGGGCCGCAGCTGGGTGACCAGCCCCGGCGCGGCCCTGACCTTCTCGGTGCTGCTGCGCCCGGCCGCGGTTCCCGCTGGCAGGAGGGGCTGGGTGCCGCTGCTGACCGGCGTTTCGGTGGCCTGCGCCGTGCAGGAGGTCGCGGTTGTCGCGGCGCGGCTGAAATGGCCCAACGACGTCCTGGCTGGCGGCGCCAAGCTGGCCGGCATCCTCGCCGAACAGGCTGGCGGCGCGATCGTCGTCGGCATCGGAATCAACGTGACGGCAACCGCGGCGCAGCTGCCGTCCGCCGGGGCCACCTCGCTCGCCCTGCAGCGCGCGTCCTGCATCGACCGGGAGCTGCTGCTGGCCGGCCTGCTGCGCCGCCTCGCCGACTGGTACTTGCGCTGGTCGGGCAGTGCGGGCGATCCGGTGGCGAGCGGCCTGCGGCAGGAGTACCTGCGCCTGTCCGCCACGGTCGGCCGGGACGTCCGGGTGTCCCTGCCCGGCGGCCGGATGCTGAGCGGCACGGCGACCGGCATCGATGACGCCGGCCGGCTGCTGGTGGCAGTAGCCGGGAATACGGGGGCCAGGAACGCGGGGGCCGGGGAGGTCACGGCGGTGAGCGCCGGAGATGTGATCCACATTCGCTGACGGCTGCGGCGCAGCTGGCCAGCTTTCGTGCCACCATGTCGCCTATGGCACGCGAAGCCGCCCTGACCGAGGGCGAGCGCCTGGTATTGCGGCTGCATCCGCACTGGAAGGTGCTGCTGCGGCCGGTGGTGATCCTGGCGCTGATCGTCGTCGCGGCCCTGGCGCTGCTGATCTTCGCCGTGCCGCAGCAGCACTCCGCGCTTGCCCGGCTCGCAGTCGGCGTCATCGCTCTGCTGGCGGTCCTGTTCTGGGTCATGGTCCCGGTGCTGCGCTGGTGGTCGACCAGCTACGAGCTGACCAACCGCCGGCTCCGGCTGCGTACCGGCATCCTGACCCGGTCCGGCCGCGACTTCCCGCTCACCCGGATCAGTGACGTGTCCTTCTCGCACGGCCTGCTCGACCGGCTGCTGCGCTGCGGGCGCCTCGTGGTGGAGTCGGCTGGTGAGCACGGCCAGCTGGTGCTCACCGAGATCCCGCGGGTCGAAGAGGTCCAGTCGCTGCTCTTCCAGCTGGTCGAGGACGAGCAGGCGCGGCTGGCCCGCGACGAGCGCTGAGCCGGGCGAGCGAGCCCGCCGGCGGCGGCTTGGCCGGCGCTCGCGGCGGTCTCGCCGGCCGTCAGGTCCATCGCCGCGGAAAGCCCGCCAGTGCTGGCAGGCCCAGATCTGCCCGATCGACAGGTCCGCGTACGCCTCGGTATTGATCAGCGTCAGCACCGATTCGCGCTCGGCGGCCGACAGTGCCTGCCCGTTGCCCGGGATCACCCGGGCCTGCTGCGGGCCGTGCAGCGGCCCTCAGGGCGTGGCGGTAGTGGGTGGCCCGCGCCCGCCCCGCCAGCACGCAGGCCCGCCAGATGGGCACTCCCGCGGCGCGCAGGCCGGCGAAAGTGGTGTTCATCGCGTCTCCGGCGGCGGCGGCGCGCCCCGTGCTCTCGGAGATGGTCTCCAAGAGCCCGTGGCAGTTTTCCCATGATCTCCGCCACCGCCAGCGACCTGGCCAGCTCGCGGGTCAGTCGCCGGTTCTCCGCACGCAGCCGGCCGGGCTCGTCCTTACTGCCTGCGGGCCCCGTGGCCCGGTGCGGCCGCCGGGGTGTTGCCGAACCTGGGGGGGCCTGCCCGTCCGGGCCAAAGTCCATTCCCGGATCTGCGACTGGTATGGGCCCTCGCACCGCAGCCCTCCGCCCGTGCGGGGGGCCTGGTACTCGGCGACCACCCGCGCCTGGAACACCCCGGCCCCGTGCACTTCGGGACCGCCGGCGCGGTCGACCGGGCCCGGCAGAACGCTCACCGCCCCTACCACGCCCACCCCGAGCGGTTCAGCCACCGGCCACCCCCGCCGGCCATGCCCACCCAGGCCCTGACTCCGGAGTTGGCTGTGCGAAACGGCCGGGTGGTTCGCAGAGTTGATGATCCCCCCTCCAAAGGATGTTTCCTGATATATGACCACACAGCAGAAAATTCTTCGTCATGGAGCACCTCTGAATGAAGAATCTTGATGCTACTCATCGGTAGAAGGTTCGGTGATTTGACAAGTCTCCGCAAAAGCCTCGATCGCGTCGCCGCAGGTGGTGGCCTTGATCATCAAGAACTTCCGGAGTCGGTAGTCCTGGATCAATTCCGGAGTCTGAGTCC
>ODAK010003875.1_pt1 | contig 15444 bp, 15 predicted proteins | sample 1539591 | NCBI WGS metagenome assembly ODAK01 (sample SAMEA3539303, study PRJEB22396) | soil metagenome | biome: tundra; feature: field; material: soil | place: USA | collected 2010-05 | depth 0.15 m | reverse complement strand
CCGCGATCAGGTCCGCGAGATACGCCCGGTTCTCGAGCGCCGTGAAGACCCGCCGCAGCTTTTCGCTCTGGGCGAACTCGGGCGCCTCCATCACATTGAGCAGGCCGTCGCTGTAGACCTCCTCGACGCGCAGAGCGTCGAACTCGGCGACTGTCCGGATGATCCGCTCGGCGATCTTGCGGGTCAGGTTGCGCGTCTCGTCGTCACCGCCCAGGAGCTGCTCCAGCCGGGGCAGGATGGCCACGATATCGGACGCGGTCAGTTCGGCGAGGCGGTCGTTGAGCAGGTTGGCCACGCGGGTCAGGTCGGCCTGGGTCACCGGTAGGTCGAGGGCGATCAGGCCCTGCTTGATCGTGCCCTCGCGGAGAACCAGGATCAGGCTGGCCAGGCGGTCCTGGATCGCGACCAGGTCGATCCGGCGGACCCGGGCGGCCACCGGCTTGGCGGCAGTGGCCAGGCCGGCCGAGCGGGTCATCGAGGCCAGGGTCGTGGCCGCCAGGCGGAACCACTGCTCGCTGGCAAACTCCACCTGGCCGAACTGGTGGCGGATCATCAGCTGCTCCACCGGCGGCGGCGGCGCGCCGAGGTCGACGATCGATTCGACGTAGATCCGGTAGCCGGCGTCGGTCGGGACGCGCCCGGACGATGTGTGGGGATGGGTCAGCAGCCCGGCGCTCTCGAGGTCGGCCAGGATCCCCCGCACGGTTGCGCTGCTCACGCCCAGGCTGTGGCGCTCGACGAGCGTGTGGGAACCGACCGGACTCGCGGTCGTGACGTAGTCATCGATGACGGCCTGCAGGATCGCCCTGGCTCGGGCGTCCAGCGGGCCGCTGGTGGGTCGTGTTCGTCGCGCCACGGTGCGCTTGCTCCTTCCGGTTAGCACTCTCCATGCCAGAGTGCTAACGTGCTCCCGGCATCGTACCAGCCGTTCCAGCCGAGTGTCAACGACCCGGCCGCTCCGAGCGTGCCTGGGCCCTCAGATCAGGCGGGCAAAGAGCTCGTTCGAGAGGAGTCGGCCGCGTGTCGTCAGGCGGACCCGCGCATCGTCGGTTTCCTCGAGCAGTCCGGCCGCCACGGCCCAATCGAAGGCGTCCATGAACTGCGGCTCGAGGAGCGTCGTGAGCGGGACCCCGCGATCGAGCCGGAGCCCGAGGATCAGGCTCTCGACGATGGCCGAGGCCGCGTCCAGGATCTCCTCGCCCCCGGGTGGCAGGCTGGGCGGGCCACCGCTGGCAGGCAGCAGGGCTGCGATGTAGCTGTCGAGTCGGGCGGCATTCCAGCGCCGGACCTGGCCGTCGAACGCGTGGGCTCCCGGGCCGACCGCCTCGATCGAGCGGCGTTCCCAGTACCCGAGGTTGTGCCGCGACTCATGGCCGGGCAGGGCCCAGTTGGCGAGCTCGTAGCCCCCGAAGCCGGCCTCGCGCAGGCGCTGGGCGGCGAGGTGATACATCGCCGCCGCCCGGTCGTCGTCCTGTTCCGGCCGCGCCCGCTCCCGCCAGCGGCGGGCGCCGGCCGTTGGCGGCAGGTGGTCGCCGCCGGGGCCGGTCAGGCCCTCGGCCTCCGGATCGTCGAGGGTCAGGGCGTACAGCGAGAGATGCTCCGGGCCCAGACCAAGGGCCCGGTCCAGCCCATCGGACCAGCTGGCCAGGGTCTGGCCCGGCACGTCGTAGAGCAGGTCCAGGTTGATCGAGGGAATGCCGGCTTCCCGAGCCGCAGTGAGGGCCAGTCCGATGTCGGCCGGGGAATGGCGTCGACCGAGCCGCTTCAGCTCGGCCGGGGCAAACGACTGCGCCCCGAAGCTGATCCGGGTGATCCCGGCCTGGGCCTGGGCGCCCGGATCACCGCGCTCGTCCGGTCCCGGATTCGCCTCGAGGGTGATCTCCGCGCCTGGGGCGATCCCGAAGGCCGCCCGAATCGCGTCGAGGATCCGACGCAGGGCAGCCGCCGGCAGGAGCGACGGGGTACCCCCGCCGAGATAGACCGTGCTCAGCGGCCGGGCCGCCGGGTTGGCCTGGCCAGCTTCGGCCCGCAGCCCGATCTCGACGATCAGGGCGTCGACGAGGAGGTCGATCCGATTGTGTGGGCCGCGGGCGTCCACCCCGGCGTAGACCACGAAGTCGCAATACGGGCAGATCGACACGCAGAACGGCAGGTGGACATACAGGCCGAAGGCAGGCTCGGTCATCGGCAACCCGTCGGCTGTGCTCATCGCTCGCGGCTGATCGTGTCCCGGACGATGCCGACGATGCTCCAGCCATCGGGCGGCCGGCGGCGCTTCTCGATCTCCTCGACCTCGCGACCGGCGGGCAGGGGCTGGCCGGCATGGCCGGTGGCGAGGAACATCGCGAATCGAGCGATCGTATGGCCGATGAAGGCGGCCCCGATCCCGCCCGTCTCGATCGTGGCCCAGCCGGTCGCCACGGCGAGGACGAGGGCCAGGATGAAGATCGAGCGATCCCGGCCGGGTGCCCCGAGGCGCGTCGCGAGGCCATAGATGAGCGCCTGGATCACGATCGCCAACCAGCCATTCAGGCCGACCAGGACCAGGAAGCCCAGGACCGCACCGCGGAACGTGACCTCATCGATGAACGCCGTGCCGAGCGCGTTCAAGAGGGCCGCCGGATAGGAGCCCACCGGCGGCAGGCGCAGGTGGCGGTAGCGCAGCCAGGCCACGCCCATGGCCAGGGCCGTGCCGCCTATCCCGAAGGCAATCCCGAAGGCGACGGCGCGGGGGCGGTCGCCCAGCCCAACGTACAGGTCGGTCGCGACCGTCGGGTCGACGACGACGATGGCCAGGACGATGACGAATCCGATCAGGTACCAGCTCAGGCGCCGGCGCAGGCGGGTCGGCTGGCCTTCCAGTCCGGTGTCGGCGTACTCGGCCACCCCGAACAGGGCGGCCTGGAAGCGAAGCACGACGAGCAGCAGCGTGAATGCCAGGGCGATGAGCAGGCCGAACGGTCGAATCAGCTCTTCCATCGGTCGCCGCTCAGCGCGCCGCGCCGTCGTCCATTCGGAGGACGGCGAGGAAGGCCTCCTGGGGGATCTCGACGGACCCAACCCGCTTCATCCGCTGCTTCCCCTCCTTCTGCTTCTCCAGCAGCTTCTTCTTGCGGCTGATGTCGCCACCGTAGCACTTGGCGAGGACGTTCTTGCGCATCGCTCTGACGGTTTCACGGGCTACGACGTTACTGCCGATCGCGGCCTGAATCGGCACCTCGAACATCTGGCGCGGGATGAGCTCCTTGAGCCGCTCGGTGAGCTGCCGCCCGGTCGACGCCGCCCGGTCGCGATGGACGATCAGGCTGAGCGCATCGACCGGCTCACCGGCCACCATGATGTCGAGCTTGACCAGGTTGGCCGGGCGGTAGCCGATCTCCTCGTAGTCCATCGAGGCATACCCCTGGCTGCGACTCTTGAGCTGGTCGAAGTAGTCGATGATCAGCTCGGCCAGGGGCAGCTCGAAGCGAATCAGGACCCGCTGCGGATCGAGGTATTCCAGGCCGACGAATGTCCCGCGGCGGCTGGTCGAGAGCTCGAGCAGGGGTCCGATATAGGTCGCCGGCGTAATCACGGCGAGGCTCACCCAGGGTTCCTCGACCGCCTCGATCTCAGCGGCACTGGGAAAGAAGGCCGGATTGTCCACGCTGAGCGTGCCCCGGTTCCCGATCAGGACGACGCGGTACTGGACCGATGGGGCCGAGGCGATCAGGTCGAGCGAGAACTCGCGCTCGAGGCGTTCCTGGACGATCTCCATGTGAAGCAGGCCCAGGAAGCCGCAGCGAAAGCCGAAGCCCAGCGCAACCGAGCTCTCGGGCTGGTAGGTGAAGCTCCCGTCGTTCAGGTGCAGCCGCTCGATCGCTTCGCGCAGGAGCGGGTAGTCGTCCCCGCTGAGTGGATAGATCCCGGCGAAGACGAGGCTCTTCGCCTCCTTGTAGCCGGGCAGCGGGGTGGTCGCCGGTGCCTTCGCGTTCGTCAGCGTGTCGCCGACCTGCGCATCACGAACGCTCTTCAGGCCGGTCGCGACGTAGCCGACCTCGCCCGCGGTGAGCGCCTGGACGGGCACGAGCTGCGGCCGGAAGACGCCCAGCTCGAGCAGGTCGGACTCCACGCCGGAGGCCATCAACCGGATCGTATCGTGGGCGTGGAGCGTGCCTGAGGCAAGGCGGACGTAGACCACGACTCCCTTGTAGGCGTCGTAGTGTGAGTCGAAGATCAGGCCCTGGAGCGGTCCGTGCGGGTCGCCCTTCGGGGCCGGGATCCGGGCGACGATCGCCTCGAGGATCGCGTCGATCCCGATGCCCTCCTTGGCCGAGGCCAGGAGCACCTCCTCGCGCGGGATCGCCAGGACGTTCTCGAGCTCCTCGATCACCACATCCGGCTGGGCGCTGGGCAGGTCGATCTTGTTGACCACCGGAATGATCGTCAGCCCCTCGCGCAGGGCAAGGTGGACGTTGGCCAGGGTCTGGGCCTCGATTCCCTGGGCGGCATCCACGACCAGGATCGCGCCCTCACACGCCTGCAGCGAGCGGCTGACCTCGTACGAGAAGTCGACGTGGCCGGGCGTATCGATGAGGTTCAGGCCATAGGTCTGGCCGTCCCGCGCCAGGTAGTCGAGGCGCACCGCCCGGGCCTTGATCGTGATTCCCTTCTCGCGCTCGAGGTCCATCGAGTCCAGGACCTGGCTGGTCATCAGCCGGGCTTCGATCGTGTGGGTCGTCTCCAGGAGGCGATCGGCGAGCGTGGACTTGCCGTGATCGATATGGGCGATGATCGAGAAGTTGCGCAGGCGCTCCTGAGGGATCGGCATGGGGTTCCCGAGTGTAGCAGCGAGCTCAGGCCTGGACGACGCCGAGGATCGCCACGCCAAGGACCACCAGGCCGATCCCGGCGACCTGGCGGGTCGCCAGGCGCTCGCGGAAGAGGAGCCAGGCCGCGACAGCCGAGAGCGGGGCGAAGAGAGTCGCCAGGACGGCGGTGATCGCGATCGCCTCGCGGGCGCCCAGCGTGTACGAGATGTAGCCGATCACTTCGGCCAGCCCCACCGCCACCACGTACGGCGCGGCGGCGCGGTTGATCCGGATCCGGCCCAGGGCGGCTAGCGGCAGGGCTACGAGCAGGAAGCCGATCGCCCGGGGGGCAAGGATCGCCCACGGGACCGGCAACAACGTGCTGAGCCTGCCCGAGGAGTACAGGCCGATTCCGAACGAGGCCGCCGATGCGGTCGCCAGGAGGGCTGCCCGGAGCGCCTGCTCGGGCGCGATTGAATGCCCCTCCGCGCCCGCCCTGGAGCCGGTCGCCGTGACCGCGACGCCGACCACGATCACCGCCAGGATGAGGCCGGCGCCGGGTGCCAGTGCCTCCCCGGCGAGGACCGCGAGGACGGCTGCGATCGCACCCTCGGTCGAGGCGATCGTCACGATCACGGCGACCGCCCCAACTCGATAGGCGGCATAGGTCAGGAGGAGGCCGATCACGTTGCCCAGCCCGGCGGCCAGGAACCACGCCCAGGCGCCCCGCCCGAAGTCCGGCGACGGCGCCGTTACGAACGCCACCGGCAGGGTAACGACGAGGCCGATGGTCATCGCCCAGGCCACGCTGGAAGGCGCGCCGATCAGCCGGCTGGCCCGGGCGGAAGCGAGGACGGACACAGTGAAGAGGAGGGCGGCACCAAGACCGCCGAGAACAGGGATCATCGCGTCCAGTTTGACGACCAGCCGGGTTCGGCGCTGGCCCGGCGTCCGCGCTGGCGTCTGGGCCGGCGTCTGAGCGATTGGTGCGCCTCGCGCGACAAACGTCGCGATTCCACCAGCGCCCGGCCCGACAGCCGGTGCGAGTCCCTCCAGGTCGTGCCGGCCCACGCTCAATCGGGACGAAGTCGGGCCCGTTCGATGGCTCGGACGCAGCAGACTGGACCGAATCCGGGGCCTGGGACGTCGAAACGTGCTCTTTGTCGCGTGGGCAGCACCATCAGCGTCGCGACCATCGGCCGTCTTGCCCGGGACGCGTTGAACCAACCACGGAACTGGCCGATCCGGCCGCCCGACCGAGCTTTCTGGTACCATTCGTTCTCTCCTGTTGGGCTGCGCTTTTGGCGCGCCCAGCGGTCCGTCTTCTGCATCCATGAGGTTTGAACTTGGCCAGGAAGCCCCGCGGCTGGACCGGTGCCCGAACTCCCTCAGCGCTCAAGCGTGTGCGTACGGCCGCGCGCCGCGCCGAGGTCAACCAGCCCCGCCGCAGCGCCGCCAAGACGCTCGTCTCCAAAGCCGTGAGGGTTGCCACCGGCGGCCAGGCCGGTGACGCGGTCGAGGCCCTCAAGGACGCCCTGAGCGCGCTCGATCGTGCCGCCAAGGCCGGCGCAATCCATGCCAACGCCGCGGCTCGGCGCAAGTCCCGGCTGACCCGCAAGGTCAACGCCGCACTTGGTGGCGCCCTGGTCCAGACGGCCGCGAAGCTGACCAAGACAACCGGCAAGGCCGCTGCCGTGAAGGCCGCCAAGGCCCGCATCGCGCTGGCCAAGGCGGACAAGGCGAAGGGTGCCCAGACGGCCGCGGGCAAGGCTCGCGCCGCCCTGAGCAAGACCGCCCGGGCCGAGGCAGCCGCGAGCGCCGCGGCCGCAGCGGCCAAGACCGAGAAGGCCGCCAAGCCGGCAGCCAAGCCGGCCCGCGCCACGACGAAGAAGGCCGCCGCCAAGACCGCCAGCAAGGCTGTCCCGGCCAAGGCAGCCGCCAAGAGCCCGGCCAAGACAGCTGCCAAACCCAAACCAGCGGTCAGGACGGCTGCCAAACCAGCACCAAAGGCTGCGGCAGCGCCCAAGGCGGCCGCCGGCGCAACCAAGAAGACCGAGGGTTAGCCAGCACCCTGGCGCAGCCTTGGGGGGTGGACTTGCAACAGCTGGTGGAGCGTCCCGTTGAGCTCCCGGCCCGGCGCGCTGCCTTGCGCTGGGCGACCCCGATCATCGTTATCGCCGTGCTTCTCGCCGGCTGCGCGGGGTCAACCCGGATCACCGCCGGCCCGGCCAACCCGCTGCCGGCGCCATCGGCCGGCCCCTCGGGTCTCGCGCCGGGCGGGCCGATCGCCGGAGCCGCCACGCGAAGCCCGGTGCCGTCCATTTGGCCGTCCCCCTGGCCGTCCCTGCCGCCATCCACGTCGCCGACCCTGGGCGAGCCGGGCGTCCTGCCAACCAGTCCGCCGGAGCGGATCGTGGGCGCGAATTGGCCGCCCGCCGCGACGAATACACCCGACCCGTCGTTCACCCTCCGTGTTCCGATCCTGATGTATCACCGGATCGTCGCGCTCGCGGACGCGGGGCCGGCCCTGCCCGGCCTGGTGATCGATCCGGCGGTCTTCGCCCAGCAGCTGGGCCTGCTCGCCGGCGCGGGCTGGCACACGATCACGCTGGCCACACTGCAGGTCGATCTGGCGACCGGCCGGCAGCCACCGCCGCGCACGTTCGTGATCACGATCGACGACGGTCACCGTGACGGACTGACCAATGCCTTGCCGATCCTGCGCCGCTTCGGCTTCGTTGCCACCTACTTCGTGGTCATGGGCCGGATCCGTCAAGCGACGTACCTCAGCGCCATCGACCTGCAGGCGCTGGCCGGCGCCGGGATGGAGATTGCCGATCACACGATGGATCACCACGACGTCGCGGCGCTCCACGGTCCCGCGCTCGCCCACGACATCGGCGCGGCGGCCCAGGCGATCCTGCAGATCACCGGCCGGGCGCCGACCACGTTCGCCTACCCGGCCGGCGAGTGGAGCCTCGAGGCCGTCGGCGCCGTCCAGGCGGCTCACCTGGGCATGGCCGTGACGACCCGCGAGGGCGTGCTCGAGACCTGGGCGACCCGCTTCCTCGTGCCTCGCCTGCGGGTCTCGCCGAGCGTGACGCCCGGGATGCTCCTGCGTTTGCTCTCGGGTTACGCGATCGACTGACCGGGCACGATGGTGCGCCCGTCGGGTGGCCGGGTGATCGCGAAGGTCAGGCCGCCGAGCAGGCCGGTCACCGTCGTGATCCCGAGGAGGAGCCCGGCCGTCGTCAGCTGCTGGTTCCAGTAGAAGCGCGAGAACGAGCTGGCATCGGTCACTCCGACGGCCGCCAGCTGGGCGGCCTTGCCCGCATCGAGGTAGCGACGGTAGACGCAGTCAGCACCCGACGAGCAGCTGATCGGACCGCCCAGGCCGGCATCGCGATAGCCCGAATCGGCGGTGAAGAAGAGCAGCTTCACCGCGAGCAACAGGCCGGCCAGGGTCAGGCCGGTAACGATCCCGGCGAACAGGCCGTTGCTGATCACCCGGCGCCAGGCGCCCCGGGTGCGGTTCGAACGCTGGTTCGCGTAGTAGCCAATCATCAGGCCTGCGAGCGGGGTGAGCAGCCAGTAGATCGGCTCGATCGGAATCACGAGCAGGAAGCTCACCCCGATCGTGACCGCCATCCCGATCCCGACGTAGGCCGCCGTGATCGCCCCCCGATCGACGAACCGGGTCAATGCGCGCTCGACAACGCAGCCCGGCCGAGGTAGCGACCTCCGTCGCCCAGCTCACCTTCGATCCGCAGGAGGCGGTTGTACTTGGCCACCCGCTCCGAGCGCGACGGCGCGCCGGTCTTGATCTGGCCCGTGCCCATCGCAACCACGAAGTCGGCGATCGTGGTGTCCTCGGTCTCGCCCGAGCGATGGCTCACGACCGACGTCCATCCGGCGCGCCGGGCGAGGTCGACCGCGTCGATCGTCTCGGACAGCGTGCCGATCTGGTTGAGCTTGATCAGGACGGAGTTCATCGCCCGCTCGGCGATCCCCCGCTCGATGAAGCGCGGATTCGTCACCAGGATGTCGTCGCCGACGATCTGGACCTTCGAGCCCAGCCGCGCCGACAGCTCGCGCCAGCCGGCCCAGTCGTCCTCAGCCAGCCCGTCCTCGAGCGATACGATCGGGTACTTCGCGATCCAGCGTTCCCACAGGTCAATCAGCTCGCCCGAATCGAGCGTCCGGCCCTCACGGGCAAGGCGGTACTGACCGGTCGTCCCTTCGACTCCGGTCCCCTCGACGAGGATCGAGCTGGTAGCCGGGTCGAGCGCGATCGCGACCTCCTCCCCCGGCCGATAGCCGGCTTTCTCGATCGCCCGCAGGATCAGCTCGACGGCCGCCTCGTTGGAGGGTAGCGACGGGGCGAAGCCGCCCTCATCGCCCTGTCCGGTGGCGTGGCCTTCGTCGTGCAGAATTCCGCGCAGCGCCGCGAAGATCTCGGCACCGGCGCGCAGCGCGGCCGAGAACGATTCGACGCCGACCGGCATCACCATGAATTCCTGGAAGTCGGTCGAATCCTGGGCATGCTTGCCGCCGTTGAGGATGTTGAACTGGGGCACCGGCAGGATCCGTGCGCCGACGCCGCCGAGGTAGCGGTAGAGCGGCAGTCCGTACGATGCGGCGACCGCGTGGGCGCAGGCGAGCGAGACACCGAGGATCGCGTTCGCACCGAGCTTGGCCTTGTTCGGGGTCCCGTCCAGCTCGATCAGGGTTGCGTCAACCCCGGCCTGGTCTTCGGCATCCCAGCCGATCAGGTGCGGGGCGATCGTCTCGGTGACGTTGGCAACCGCCTTCAGGACGCCCTTGCCTCCGAAGCGGGCCTTGTCGCCGTCACGCAACTCGACCGCTTCGTTTGCGCCCGTGGAGGCACCTGACGGCACGGCCGCCCGGCCGAGGGTGCCGTCTTCGAGGACGACATCGACCTCGATCGTGGGATTGCCCCGCGAGTCGAGGATCTGGCGAGCATCGACATCAACGATCTGGCTGCTCATCGGTGGGCCTCGGCGCCCACGATCGGGGCAATATCCGCCGTGGCGGGCCGGTCAAGAATGACGGCGATCCCGGGCAGCTCACGACCCTCGAGGAATTCCAACGAGGCCCCGCCGCCGGTCGAGATGTGGGTCATCCGCGCGGCCAGGCCCTGCTGGGTGACTGCCGCGACCGAGTCGCCACCGCCGACAACCACCGTGGTGCCGGCATCGGCACGATCGGCAAGGTAGAGCGCGATTGCATTCGTGCCGTGGGCGAACGAGGGGATCTCGAAGACGCCCAACGGCCCGTTCCAGAAGACGGTCCGGGCCGGTTCGAGGGCCTCCTCCATCAAGGCCAGCGTCTGTCGACCGACATCGACGATGTGCCACGACGCCGGGATCTTGTCGGCCGCCAGCGTCTTGTATTCGGTGCCCTGGGTGACTTCCTTGGCCACGATGACGTCGACCGGCAGGACGATCCGGACACCCTTGCCGTCGGCAGCGGCCAGGATCCGGCGGGCCTCTTCGACCCGATCCGGCTCAGCCAGGCTCTTGCCCACGCTCTTGCCCTGGGCGAGCAGGAACGTGTTGGCCATGCCCCCGCCGATGATGAAGCCGTCGACCCGGTCCATCAGGTGTTCGAGGACCGGGATCTTGCCCGACACCTTCGCCCCACCGATGACCGCGAAGAACGGCCGGGCGGGATCCTCGAGCAGGTTCGAGAGCGCCTTGATCTCGGCCTCCATCAGGAGGCCGGCATAGGCCGGCAGGAATTTCGTGATCCCGACGGTGGAGGCGTGGGCGCGGTGGGCCGTCCCGAACGCGTCGTTGACGTACACGTCGGCATACGAGGCCAGGGCCTGGGCAAAGCCCGGGTCGTTGGCCTCCTCTTCGGCGTGGAAGCGCAGGTTCTCGAGGAGGAGCGCCTCGCCCGGCCGCAACCGGCGAATCGCGTCCTCGGTCCCGATGCCCAGTGCGTCACCGGTGCATGGGACGCTCATCCGCAGGAGCTGGCTGAGGCGCTCTGCGACTGGGCGGAGGCGGAGGCCATCCTGGACCTTGCCGTCCGGTCGCCCGAGGTGGCTGGCCAGGATGACCCGGGCCCCGTCGGCAAGCAGTGCCCGGATCGTCGGCACCGCCGCCCGGATTCGCGAGTCGTCGGTGACCTTGCCGTCCTGCAGCGGCACGTTGAAATCAACTCGGACGAAGACGCACTTGCCGCTCGCGTCGAAGTCCCGGATCGTCAGCTTGTCCATGTCGGCGGCCGCTCAGTCAGGCGACGCTGACGGGCAGGCGCTCAGCGACGAAGCGGATGAGATCCGCAACCCGGCAGCTGTAGCCCCACTCGTTGTCGTACCAGGCGATCACCTTGACCAGCGTCCCGCCGATCACCATGGTCGAGGCGGCATCGATGATCGAGGAGCGCGCGTCGCCCCGGAAGTCGGTCGACACGAGCGGCTCGTCGGAGACCCCGAGGATCCCCTTGAGCGACCCGGAGGCTGCCTCCCGGAACGCCGCGTTGATCTCCTCGACGGTCGTCGGTCGGGCGAGGTCAGCCGTGAAATCGACGACGCTGACGGTGGGTGTCGGGACGCGCAGGCTGAAGCCGTCGAACTTGCCCTTGAGATCGGGGATCACGAGAGCGAGCGCCTTGGCCGCCCCGGTCGTCGTCGGGATGATGTTGAGCCCGGCCGCCCGAGCCCGGCGCGGATCCTTGTGGGCCACGTCGAGGATGCGCTGGTCGTTGGTGTACGAATGGATCGTGTTCATCAGGCCGCGCTCGATCGTCCAGTTGTCGTGGACGACCTTGACCGCCGGAGCCAGGCAGTTCGTCGTGCAGCTGGCGTTGCTGATGATGTCGTGCTTGGCCGGATCGTAGAGCTGCTCGTTCACGCCGAGGACGATCGTGATGTCCTCGTTCTTGGCCGGGGCGCTGATGAGCACCTTGCGGGCGCCGGCCGTGATGTGGGCGCGAGCCTTCGTCGCGTCAGTGAAGATCCCGGTCGACTCGAGGACGATGTCCACGCCCAGCGCCGCCCAGGGCAGTGCGGCCGGGTCGCGCTCCTTGAGGACCTTGATCTCGCGACCGTCGATGATCAGGGCGTCATCGGTGTGGTCGACCGTACCGGGGTAGGCACCGTAGGTGGAGTCGTGCTTGAACAACAGGGCGTTCAGGGCGGTATCGACCAGGTCGTTGACGGCCACCACTTCGACGTCCGGGGCGCGTTCGATCAGAGCCTTGAGAGACTGGCGACCGATTCGGCCGAAGCCATTGATCCCGACTCGAACGGTCATCGTGCGATACCTCCTGGAAAGCGCCGGCCGCGGGCATGCCCCGGGCCGAGTTGACTAACGTACGGATTGAGTTTCCAGCCCGAGCTCGTCTGCCGACCACCGCCATCGGTCATCGGAACGTGGGACGTTCGGCCCGTGGGTCCATCGTACGACGCCTCCGCCGTTACGGCTGGCGGGAGGATTCGGCCGCGCTCAGCCGGGCCCGTCCGGCCCGCCAGCGCTCGTCGTCGAGGCGGCCGCTCACGAGCGGCTGAGAGCCGGCCAGGCTGACGTCCGGTCCTAGCTCAGCGGGGATAACCCGGACGCGGCCGCCGGGCGTCGCGAATGCGCCGCGCCGGATCTCCGCGCGGGCGGGTTCCAGGAGCCGATCGCCCTGGTGTTCGGCAATCGAGCCGCCGACCACGATCAAATCGGGGTTGAAGGCATTGACGAAGCCGGCACAGGCCATCGCGAAGGCGTGCCGGGCATGGGCCATCAATGCTCCACAGGTGGGATCGCCGGCGTCCTCTCCTTCGGCCACATCCCGCGCCTCGAGGGCGGCTGGTCCTTCGGGACTGGCGGCAGCGCGGGCCGCGAGAAACGGCGAGTCAGCGCGCGCCACCGCGGCCCGGGCGTCCCGGGCAAGGGCCACACCGGCAGAAATGGCCTCGAGATGGCCGGTTCCGCCGCAGCCGCACAGCGGGCCGTCGAGCTCGACAGAGATGTGGCCCAGCTCGCCGGCCGTACCGTCGGGGCCGTGGAGGAGCTGGCCGGCGGTCATGATCGCCCCGCCCACCCCCGTCGATACCGTCACGTACAGGAAGTCCTGGACGTTGCGGGCCGCTCCGAACGCGTGCTCACCGAGCGCAGCCACGTTCGTGTCGCGCTCGAGGTAGGCCGGCAGGCCGAGCGCCGCCTCGAGCTCGGTCGCCAGCGGGATGTCATGAAAGCCTTGACCAAGGTTGGGCGGACTTACGATCACGCCCGTCCACTGGTTGACCGGGCCCGGCGACGAGATGCCGATCCCGGCTAGGCTCGAGCGGATCTCGGCGGGCGTGTCGGCCCGCGCCGCGGTGAGGGTCTCGATGCAGGCTCGGACGATCGCGTCGACACCGAGCGCACTCGGCGTGGCCGTGGAATGACGGGCGATCCGGCTGCCATCGGCCAGGACCGCCGCGGCCCGAACCTGGGTCCCACCGAGATCCAGGGCGAGAACTGGGCGATGAATCAGTGGATCTCCCCTCGCGCTGCAGGAGAACGGCCCGGCTCACTCTAGCAAAGCAGCAGAAGACCCCCGCCGGCGTTCGGCGGGGGTCTCTGTGCCTTGAGCTGGGCGATCAGCCGCCGATCTTGAAGACCTTGCCGCCGCAGATCGGGCAGGTGCCCTGGATCGCCGGCTTGCCGTTCTTCATCGTGATCTTCTGGGCGTCCTTGACTTCGACCTTCTTCTTGTCCTTGACGCAATAGGCCTCGGCCATTCCGGGTCTCCTCTCCACGAATTCCTCGGCGTTACGAAGCGCTTGCTCCGCATCCGCCCCCTACGTTCCTGTCCACAGGGAGGGCCGCCAGCGGTCCGTCCCCACACTGCGCTTCTGACGCTCCATCGCGGCGAGGATCCGGAGTCCTTCGAGCCCGGTCTCGACGCAGGCCGCCTCTGCGCGGCTCCTGGCTTCGCCGACTGCGAAGTCGCCAGTGGGCCGATGCGCGTAGACCGCGCACACGACACCTGCCCGACATCCAGCCAATCCGGCCAGGACCAGTAGTGCCGATGCCTCCATCTCGAAGTTGAGGACGCGCTGGCGCGCCATCTCCTCAGCGAGGTCAGGGTAGCGGATGGGCAACCGGGGTATCGGACGCCCCTGCGCGCCGAAGAACCCAGGAGCCGTGGCCGTTATCCCGACGTGTGCCCGGTGCCCAAGCCCCGCCGCTGCCTCGACGAGTGCCGCGACCGCCTCGTAGTCGGCGACCGCGGGATACCCATCGTGGACGAAGAAGCTTGTCGTCGCCTCGAGCCGGACAGAGCCGGACGAGATGATCAGGTCGCCCACGGCGATCTCCGGTTGGAGGGCACCGCACGACCCGACCCGGATGAAGGTCGGACGTTCCGTGATCGCCAGGATCTCCGCTACGACGATCTCGACGTTGTCGGCGCCGATCCCGGTCGACACGACCGAGACCCGCTCGCCGCGATACGTCCCGGTGACCGAGGCGAACTCGCGGTGACGCCACTCGCCCTCGATATTCTCGAGGCGCGTGGCGATCCGTTGGGTTCGATCGGGGTCGCCGGGGAGGAGGATGTACTCGGCCAGGTCACCCCGGCCGAGTCCGATGTGGTACTGCCGTTCTCCGGCGGGGAGTGCGACGCGGTGATCCGCGTTCGGCAAGACCTCGTCCCTCGCTCGCGTAGCGCTTCGCTGGCGCGAAACTCGGCCGAGGATAGACCCGCGCTTGAACGAGCGTCAACTCGGCCCGAGCGTAGGGCGTGAACGCGGAAGGTCATCGGGCCCCGGCTGCCTGGCCGCTCGGGCGCCGCGTCGGACCAGCGGAAGCGCGATCGCCAGGGCCACGATCGCCCCAAGGAGAGCCAGGCCAAGAGCCTCGAGCAGGCTGGTCAAGCCCGAGCCGGCCGGTTCATCGATCGTTGAACCGGCAGCGGCGGCCGGACCAGACGCCGTTCCGGTTCCGAAGCCGGCTACGGGGCCCGCCGAACGGCCGGGCGGCCCTGGACGAACCGGTCGGCCGGTTCGAATGAGAGATCGGACACCGAGCGAGGATCGATGGCGAAGCGCTGGTCAATCGCCGACGGGTACGCCCGCCGAACGATCCCGACGATCGTGACCCGGCGACCCTCGTGCACTCGGCCGACGGCGATCCGGGAGCCAGCCAGGCCGACAACCGGGATCGGGGTCGAACCGATGATGAGGTCGGCTCGCCAGCGCACTCCGAGCCGGTGCACTGCTTCGAACCGGCCGCTGACCTGGACGAGGCGCCACTCGAGCTCGGGGCCGGGCGCAGCCGTGAGCCGAAGCGGGAGTGGCTGGCTCGCCGCGCCGAGCCAGGTCACGCTGCTTGCGCTGAGGCGCGGCGACGGCCACGCCGCTCGATCCCGGCCGGCATCTGCTCGGAAGCGGACGTTCCGCCAGTGACGACCTCGGCAATTAACAAGCCGGTAGACGGCGGCCAGGCGACCGCTGGAGCTTCGCCGGTGGCCGCCGCAGGCGCGGCGGTCGTCGGCGCCGCCGCCAGGACGAGCGCGGCCACCGACCAAATCAGAACGAATGCGGCCAGGGCCGCACGCCGGGCTCGAACCATCAACGACCTCCCGGCGGGGATTCGCGAAGCGGACCTCGCTTGTCGCGCTGCGCCCTTACTCGGTACTCACGGGAGCCTGC
>ODAK010003873.1_pt1 | contig 15446 bp, 6 predicted proteins | sample 1539591 | NCBI WGS metagenome assembly ODAK01 (sample SAMEA3539303, study PRJEB22396) | soil metagenome | biome: tundra; feature: field; material: soil | place: USA | collected 2010-05 | depth 0.15 m | reverse complement strand
TCGAGCCCGAAGAGGGTCCGATGACATCCGATCCTCTCGAAACTGAAAAAGCCTGTCATGACGAGATGAGCTGCATTTGACTCCGCGATGATGCCGCCTTCCTGAGCCAAGCTGAGCCAGAACCTGAAACGAGCGGGCGGATTCCGCGCCAGCCAGTGCTCTATTCAGACTGAATAAAGGCTCAAATGCAGATTGCAAAGCCCTTTGACCTCCATAAGTCCTCGGAACGCGCAACGGAGTCTTGATCGGTTCCATTGAATCCTGCGTTCCCCGACTGTCACCATATCGAGACTCTTGTCCCCTCCGCTTAAGGAGATCCGCAACGCCAAGAACAGCGGTCGCAACTGATCCTGGATGCTGCCGAACGTACTCAACAATCGGAGTACTACTCCCGTCGTTTCAGAGTACCAACGCATTTCTGATGGTTACCGATGTTCAGATAAGGCTTACACCAATTAGGCATTGTCATCGGTTCTGGTAAAGCTCCAGAATCAAACCAATTATCAGCGCAACGGCTAACTGGAGGTTTATTGGCCGGAACCCACTGAACGGATTTAGGAGAGCAGATGCCCAGTAATGCATCGGCGAACCGTCGCATGAGCGGGCATCGTTCCACTAGCGGTGGCATCGAAGCAGTCGGCAAGCTAATAGGCGAATTGGCCTGCTCAGGGGCTGAATTGGTATCCATCAACCTTGAAGCACGCGTTGGAAAAGAGGAGGAAAACTTGCCAGGCAGAGGTCGCCACGCCACCCGGACCGCCCCCCCTCAAAAGAATTAGTTCAATACAACATCCGGTCGGTACTCAGGGATGGAACTGGGCTATGCTACATGTATCGCGAATTGTTAGTACTTAACCGGATCAATCCCCCATTGTTGGCCCGCCGACGTCAAATTTGACGTTAAATGATAAGGACAGCGTAGAACCATGAGTTACGAATCGCCTTGGATGAACGACGAACTGCGCATGTTCCGTAAAACGGTCCGGCGCTTCATACAAGAGGAATTCTTGCCCAACCAGACCCGCTGGCGGCATCAGCACCACCCCGATCCAGAGGCCTGGATTCAAGCAGGGGCTGCTGGCCTGTTGCTTACCGACGTGCCGGAAGAGTACGGCGGTGGAGGGGGAACAATTGCTCCTGAGGCGATCATAGCTGAAGAGCTCGCTAAAGCGGGCGTTCACTTCGCTTCACTTAATCAGAGCATTGTCGCCCATTACATTCTGACGTACGGTAGTGAGGAGCAGAAACAAAACTGGCTACCGCGAATGGCCCGGGGTGAATTGGTGGCGGCAATCGCGATGACCGAAGCCGGAGCAGGCTCGGACGTACAGGCCATTAAGACCACTGCCACTCGCGAGGGCTCCAATTATTTTATTAACGGATCGAAGACTTTCGTCACTAATGGATTGCATGCCAGCATCATCTTCCTTGACAAATGTATCGAAGAATTCATCGCCGGCCGACTGGATGCTGTTACCTCCGCAATGGCTAAATACTGGCAAATGATTGCGAGTGCCACATCCTCGATGAATGCGTTCAATTGCACGCCGGATACGGCTACATGACTGAGTATCTGATTGCTCGTATCTGGACCGATAGCCGAGTGCACCGGATCTACGCGGGCGCAAATGAAATCATGAAGGAGCTAATTGGATGCTCGCTGTAGAGATGGAGAACAATAATGACGATTCCGCCTCGGGGAACAGGCAGCCGACTAACCGCAACGGCGCCTCTCATTCGAATGCCCCGACGTTGACCTTGAGCCAGCGGAAGCAAGTTTTGTACGAGTGGAACGACACGCGAGCGGACTATCCAGATGCATGTGTACACGAACTATTCGAACAGCAAGTTGCGCGCAATCCCGATGCTATCGCGGTTATTGGCGGCGGAAAGAGTCTTAGCTACCGTGAACTGAATGAACGCGCCAACCAGGTAGCACATTACCTGCGCAAGTGGGAGGTCGGGCCCGAGGTTCTGGTTGGCGTTTGCATGGAACGCACGCCGGAGATGGTGGTCGCGCTGCTCGGCGTTTGGAAGTCAGGCGGAGCTTATGTGCCCCTCGATTCGTCGTACCCGGAGGAACGGCTCTCCTTCATGGTGGGTGATGCCGCAGTGCGGGTCCTGCTGACAGAAGAAGGGTGTAAGCATCTATTCACTTCCATGCACGATAAAACAGTTTGTCTCGATTCTGATTGGCCAGCGATCGCACTGGAGGACAAAAGCAATCTGATTAGCGGGGCAACACCTTCGAATCTGGCTTACGTTATGTATACGTCAGGATCGACGGGCAAGCCCAAAGGCGCCATGATTCTTCATCGTGGGTTGGTGAATTATCTGTGGTGGGCAATTCAGACATACAAAGTGGAGACGGGCGGCTCGGTTCCAGTACACAGTTCGATCTCATTTGACCTAACGGTTACAAGTTTGTATCCGGCATTGTTGGCCGGAGGACAAGTCGAGCTTCTGCCGGAATCCGTCGGCGCGCAGAATCTGCTGGCAGCGCTACGCAAGAGGAACGACCGCAATCTGGTCAAGATTACCCCTGCCCACCTGGAGGCACTGAGCCTGCAATTGAGTCCTGATGAAGTGGCGGGCATGACTAAGACGTTCGTCATTGGAGGCGAAAATTTGCTCGCCGAGAGTCTGCGCCTGTGGCGAGATCATGCGCCTGGTACGCGCATTATCAATGAATATGGGCCTACAGAAACGGTGGTGGGCTGCTGCGTATATGAATTGCAGGCTCAGGATCCACGTAACGGCTCGGTTCCAATCGGTCGTCCGATTGCGAATACGCACCTCTATATCCTCAATGAAGATTTACAGCCGGTAGCGCTTGGAGAGATGGGCGAGTTGTACATCGGCGGCGCTGGGGTGGCTCGTGGATATTTAAACCGCCCGGATCTGACGCAGGAGCGGTTTCTGCCTGATCCATTCTCAGGCCTGAACAAAGCCCGGATGTATAAAACCGGGGATTTGGCCCGCTATCGCGATGACGGAATTATCGAGTATTTAGGCCGCGCAGATAACCAGGTGAAGATTCGCGGCTATCGTATTGAGCTGGGCGAAATCGAAGCGGTATTGGCGAGTTTTCCATCAGTGCAATCCTGCGTGGTTTTGGCACGGGAGGATACACCTGGCGAAAAGCAACTGGTCGGGTATATTGTCGCGCGAGAAGCCGAACCGCCGACAGCCGAAGACCTGCAGATCTTTCTAAAAGACCGGCTGCCTGAATACATGATTCCGGCGAAGTTCGTCTATCTCGATTCTTTTCCGCTCACCCATAACGGCAAGATCGACCGCAAGGCTCTCCCGGCTCCTGTGCACGAAGATGCACGAACTGATCACGACTCGGGCCGGCCACGCACCGCTACCGAGGAAGTCCTTGCCAGCATTTGGATGAAGATGTTTAAGATCGAGAACGTCAGTATTTACGACGATTTCTTTGACCTCGGCGGGCATTCTTTGTTGGCGATTAGGGTCATGTCACGGATTCGGGAGGCACTTGGCATCGATCTGCCAGTCCAAGCACTGTTTGTGAATCCAACGATCGCCGCTTTGGCCGATACCTTGACTGAGGCGGATGTCTCAAATGGCTCGTCTTCAGATGGTTTCATCTGAGGCAAATGGTCGATTTGGGGAGACGAGGTCAATAACGGGCGATAGGGCCTTTTGTTGAGAGGATTGGTGCAGAATCGGAGGACTACTGAAGGGCTCTCTCCTGGTTGGATCTTGAAGCGTCAGAAGTAGAGGACGGGACGAATATCTGAGGTGGACTGATCCAAAGTTGGGATACCGAAATGGAGATCTCGGCTCGAGGGAGCGCTCGCGAACCAAGCAATATTGCAGCCGTATGCCTCGTGAATGTGGTGGGAAGTTGAAGGAGTTCAGTCTGTCTCCTGATCCTCTCCAGTCTCAACGGGACTTCTTACACTTTTTACGGTTGCGGAACCATTTTGGACCGGAAAAGTCCTTTACTTCGTTCATCGGGTAATGCTAATTTCTTTACGATCCCGCCCCCTCAGAACAGGAGAAACCCATGTTTTTCCCCCGGTACTCAGTCAAAACCCGAAATCTCGAGGTCATCGGAGATGTCAAACACTCGGGAGAAGCATTCAAGGATGATCGTGTGGAGATTGAACTATGAATGAGTTCTCGACGGTCGAATTTTTTTCGAAACTGCGCGCTTTGAATGTGACGTTATCCGTTCAGGGCGATTTGCTGCGCTTCAACGCACCTGCAGGAGTAATGACTCCGGAGCTTCGTAACGAACTTGCTGCGCACAAGGCAGAACTAATCAAGTTACTTAAAGATGCCCCTCTCGAGGCTCAGCCCCAGTCTCAAGTCATTCCCCGCATTGCGAGGGACGGTCATTTACCCCTATCTTTTGCGCAGCAAATGTTATGGTTTATGGGACAGATGGAAGGTGCAAGCGAAACCTATCACATGCCCCTAGCCTTGCGGTTAAAGGGCGCGCTCGATAGCAGCGCTCTTCATCGAGCACTAGACCGGATTCTAGTTCGCCATGAAGCGCTTCGCACCACATTCTCTTTGCGCGACGGAGAGCCGGTGCAGCGAATCGGTGGCATTGAAGACGGCCACTTTTTGCTGATCGATCATGATCTCCGTCATCATCCTGATGCGAAGGCCGAGCTTGATCGGCTGATCGAACTGGAGACGGGCACTTCTTTTGACTTTGAAAACGGCCCGATGATTCGCGGCCGCTTGATCAAACTGTCAGATACCGAGCACGTACTGCTCATTACCATGCACCACATTGCTTCTGACGGATGGTCAGTTGGGCTGCTGTGCCATGAACTGAGTGTGCTGTACGCCGCATTTCTTCGTGGTCAAGAGGATCCCTTGCCCGAGTTTTCTATTCAGTATGCCGACTACTCGGTCTGGCACCGACAGTGGGTTAAGGGCGACCTGGTGAAGCAACAGGCGGACTACTGGAAGACCACGCTGGCTGGAACGCCAGCATTGCTTGAATTGCCAACGGACCATCCTCGTCCCGCCGCGCAGGACTATAACGGCGCCTACGAGGAACTGGTGCTAGATGAACAACTGACGGCTGGGCTGCGAGAGTTTAGCAAGCGTCACCGCGTGACGCTGTTCATGACCTTGATGGCGGCCTGGGCGGCACTGCTGTCCAGGCTCTCCGGTCAGCAGGATGTGGTGATCGGCACACCTGTAGCCAACCGCGGTCAGAAAGAAGTGGAAGGCCTGATAGGCTTTTTCGCTAATACTCTGGCCTTACGCTTAGACCTATCCGGTTCGCCAACTGTCCGTCAACTGCTCGAGCAGACCAGGGCGCGCTCACTGGCCGCTTTGCAGCATCAGGATTTACCATTCGAGCACGTCGTCGACTTGACTCATCCGGTGCGGAATCTCGCCTATACCCCCCTCTTTCAGGTTATGTTCGGTTGGCAAGAATTCGCTCAGGAACATGTCGAACTGCCGGGCCTCGAAACACAGCCTCTGCTCTTGCCCCACAGAAAGGCCAAATTCGATCTAACCATTCTTCTTCAGGATGAGGGCGACATGATCACAGGGTTCGTTGAATACGCCACATCGCTCTTCGAGCCGGGGACGATCAACCGTTATCTCCGATACTTCCGGACGCTGCTGCAAGGCATGATGGCCGACGATACCGTGGCTATCGATCGCGTGCCCATACTCCCTGAGTTTGAGCGTCATCAACTGCTCTTTGACTGGAACGACACCACAGCCGAATATCCGAAAAGTACCTCCCTGTCCAGGTTGGTGGAGGATCAGGTAGAGCGAACTCCCGACGCGGTCGCAGTGGTTCATGGTGATCGGCGGCTCACTTACCGAGAGCTAAACGAGTATGCGAACCAACTTGCCTTTGAATTGCGCAAGAATGGCGCGGGACCGGAGCAAACGGTTGGCCTGTGCGTCGGACGCTCGACGGACATGGTTGTGGCCCTGCTGGCGATCGTAAAATCGGGAGCGGCGTATTTGCCGCTGGACCCGATATTCCCTCGCGATCGGCTCGCCTACATGCTTCAGGACAGTGGCACCCGGTTGCTGGTGACCGAAAAGAACCTTCGCGGAGTGCTGCCGCCGTTTGCGGGAACCACCATTCTGCTGGAAGACCAACCGTGGCGCGCGAACCCCAACCACAGCGTCGCCGTGAAGGTAACTCCAGAAAATCTCGCCTACCTCATCTACACCTCGGGCTCGACAGGCAAGCCAAAAGGGGTACAGATCCCGCGCGGAGCTCTAACAAATTTCTTGTGGTCGATGCGCGAGTGGCTTCAACTGACCGAACGCGACCGTCTGCTGGCTGTCACGACCATCTCCTTCGACATTGCGGGACTGGAAATTTGGCTTCCGCTGCTGGTGGGAGCACAAATTGTCGTAGCCAGTCGAGAAGACGCCGCGGACGGAAATGCATTGCGCTCCTTGCTGGACCGGCACAATATCACCTTCCTGCAAGCTACTCCAGTGACGTGGCAATTGCTGTTTCAAGCCGGTTGGCCTGGCAAAGCGGACCTGCGGGCTATTTGTGGGGGTGAAGCCATGCCCCAGGAAATTGCAGCGCAATTGATACCTGTGGTCGAGAGGGTGTGGAACCTCTATGGACCAACTGAAACGACGATCTGGTCGACGGGCTTCGAGGTGACAGAGAGTCGGCCGGTGATACCGATCGGGCGCCCGATCGCCAACACCCAGGTCTACATTTTGGACGGGCGCAAAGAGTTGGTACCGGTCGGAGTCTCAGGAGAACTGTACATCGGTGGTGATGGACTTGCGCGTGGATACCTGAAGAATCCCGATCTAACAGCAGAAAAATTTGTAGCCGACCCGTTCCGTGGGGGCGCGGCTCGGATGTACCGCACCGGCGACATTGCGCGCTATCGGGCGGATGGTACCATCGAGTGCCTGGGACGAGTTGACCACCAGGTAAAGATCCATGGACATCGCATCGAATTGGGAGAGATCGAGCATACACTGAAGGGCCTGCCGGGGATCAAGCAGGCGGTGGTCATCGCGCGAGAGGATACACCCGGCGAAAAGCGCCTGGTCGCTTACCTCGTAGCTGATCCCGATTCCACGCATTTTGCCGATCCAGAAGCTCCAGGAAAGATAACGGAACAATGGATGACCCTGTGGGACGTCACCTATTCGAACCCAGCAATTCCCAATAGGGGCACTCCGAGCCTCGCCGGCTGGATTAGCAGCTATACAAAGCAGCCGATCCCTGCTGAGGCAATGCAGGAGCAAATAGCGTCTACCTGTGACAGGCTTCTTGCGTTTAAGCCGCGTCAGGTTCTGGAGATCGGCTGCGGAACAGGTTTACTCTTATCTCGAATTGCTCCCAGTTGTGAAAGATATGTAGGAACGGATTTTTCCCACTCTGTAATCCAAGTACTTCAAGATCAGATCGCACGCCAGAACGTCCCCAATATTGAGTTGCATGAACTGCCGGCGAATCAGCTTGATGCGTTTGCTCGGGGAAGCTTTGACTTAGTGATTGTCAACTCCGTCGTGCAGTATTTTCCGAGCATCGACTATCTTGTGGATTTTCTTGACAAGGCCATGGCTGTTGTAGGCCACGGCGGCATTATCCAGTTGGGTGACGTGCGGAATCTTGCTCTGCTTGAGGCATACCATTTGTCTGTGCAGGACTTTCAATCACAGGGCGGTATGCGCGTGGAGGAGTTTGCGCAGAATGTACGAAATCGTATCTCAAAAGAGAACGAACTGCTTATTCATCCAGACCTTTTCGAAGCGCTCAAAAGGCGTTATCCCAGACTTGGTCACGTCACCATCCAACTCAAACGCGGGCGCATTCAAAGCGAGCTGACCCGCTTTCGTTACGATGTTTTCCTGCATCTCGACGCTGAACTTAAGGAGAAATCCGCAAAGGAGATGGACTGGCTTAGGGAAGGGCACTCTCTTTCGACAATAGCTGAAGTCCTACGCAATCAGCAGACCGATAATCTACATGTCCTAAATGTTCCCAATGACCGAGTGATTGAATATGTGTCGGCTTTGAAGCTGCTTGATTCCTTTGCGGAGCAGACTGTGGATGCTCTTCGCAAGAAGGCCCAAAATGTCTCCGCTGAAGAAAGGGTTGACCCGGAGGAGTTCTGGGTTCTCGGGGAGAAGTACGGCTACATAACGGAAGTCAACTGGTCCACGGTCCCTGGGAAAGAAGCTTACTGCGATGTAATGTTCCGGCGTGAACCTGTCGCCTTTCATCCCCTCTCACCCAGCACTCGATCTTCTTCCCTTCGCCCTGTTTCACTGGGAGGCTATAGCAATAACCCACTCAAGACTGCGTTGACCCTTACGGTTATCTCGGAAATTCGTGCGGCATTGAAGGTGAATCTACCGGACTACATGCTTCCAGCCGCCTATGTGCTTATAGAGTCTTTTCCGCTGACGCCGAACGGCAAGTTGGACCGCAAAGCGCTGCCAGCGCCCGAGATGAATTCAGTTTCTCCCCATGATTACGAAGCTCCAGTGGGTCCAATCGAAATCAAGCTCGCCTCCATCTGGTCAGACGTGCTTAAGCTGGATCGCGTTGGCCGGCGCGAGAATTTCTTCGGGTTGGGCGGTGACTCAATTATGAGCGTCCGGGTAGTCTCGCGGGCCGAACGCGAGGGAATCAAATTGAATGTAACTGCAATGATCGCCAATCAGACCATCGCGGAACTCGCTTCCGCGGTCGAGGCGGCAAATATCACCTTGGTTAAATACGAAGTCTCAAGGTCGGCCGTAATGTCCCAATCCTCAGAAAAGTCAGATTTGGAGGACCGCGTGGAGATCGAAATATGAATGACCGATCGACAGTTGAGTTTATCTCGAAGTTGCGGGCCTTAAATGTTGTTTTGTCAGTTCATGAGGACCGGCTCCGCATCAACGCACCGGCCGGAGTCATCACGCCGGAGCTTCGCAGTGAACTCGCTGCGCGCAAGGCGGAACTCGTCAACCTCCTCCAGGAATCTCCCATCGAGTCGCCTCAGTCCCAGGCGATTCCAAGTGTTTCACGTGACGGCAAGTTACCCTTGTCTTTCGCTCAGCAGAGATTGTGGTTTCTGGCGCAGATGGAGGGGGGGAGCGAGGCCTATCACATTCCCCTTGCTCTGCACCTGAAGGGCGCTCTCGATCGCACCGTTCTCCGTCGGGCACTGGATTGCATTCTGGCCCGGCATGAGGCGCTGCGCACCACCGTTTCCGTAGAAGACGGAGAGCCGGTGCAGCGGATCGCCGCAGTTGAAGACAGCCGATTTCTGCTGATCGAGCACGATCTCCGTCACCACAACGACGCCAGATCGGAACTCGACCGTCTTACCGAATTGGAAGGCGGCGCTTCCTTCGACCTTGGGGCTGGTCCGCTGATTCGCGGCCGATTGATCCGGCTTTCAGAGGACGAGCATGTACTGCTGATCACCATGCACCATATTGCCTCTGACGGATGGTCAGTGGCGTTGCTGATCAAGGAACTGAGTGTGCTGTATGCTGCGTTTCTTCGCGGTCAGGACAATCCACTGCCGAAGTTGGATATACAGTATGCCGACTACTCGGTCTGGCAGAGGAGGTGGAATGAGGGCGACCTCCTGAAGCAACAAGCCGGCTACTGGAAAACTGCACTGGCCGGAGCCCCTACGGTGCTGGATGTGCCGGCCGACCATCCCCGCCCGGCTTTGCAGGACTATACAGGAGACTTTGAAAAACTGGTGCTGGATGAACAACTGACAGCTGGACTGAAGGAGTTCAGCAGGCGTCACCGGGTCACCCTGTTCATGACTTTAATGGCCGCCTGGGCAGCGCTGCTGGCGCGGCTCTCCGGTCAGCAGGATGTGCTGATAGGCACACCCGTGGCCAACCGCGGGCAGAAAGAGATCGGAGATCTGATAGGCTTCTTTGTCAACACCCTGGTCGTGCGCCTGAACCTGTCCGACTCGCCCAGGGTGAATGATCTGCTGGAGCAGACCAAGGCACAGACCCTGGCCGCTCTGCAGCATCAGGATATTCCTTTCGAGCAGGTCGTCGAACTGACCCATCCCGTGCGCAGCATGACCCATTCCCCGCTCATCCAAGTCATATTCGCGTGGCAGAACACCGATCAAGAAACGCTTAAGCTACCCGAAATCGAAGCACTATTTCTGCCAACGCAACGCAGAACGGCAAAATTCGACCTCCTTCTCGATCTTCAGGAAGCTGGCAATACGATCTCGGGCGGTATTGAGTATGCGACATCGCTCTTCGAGCAATCGACGATCAAGCGTTACATCGGATACTTCCGCATGCTGCTGCAAGGGATGGTGGCCGACGATACACAGGCCGTTGATCGCCTCCCCATCCTGCCCGAGTCCGAGCGTCATCAGATATTGGTGGACTGGAACAACACCGCGGCCGATTTCCCCAGCGACAAGTGCGTACATCAACTGTTCGAAGAGCAGGCGGCCAGAACTCCAGACGCGGTGGCTGTGGTCTTCGAGGACAAGACGCTCTCTTATGCCGAGTTGAACCGAAGGGCAAACCAGCTGGCGCATTACCTGCGGAAACTGGGAGTAAAGCCCGACGCGCCAGTGGCAATTTGCGTCCGACGCAGCTTCGAGGTGGTCGTCGCCTTCTTGGCCGTCCTCAAGGCTGGCGGAGCCTATTTGCCTCTCGATCCCGATTACCCGGTCGAACGGCTGAGCTTCATGCTCCAGGATTCGCAGCCCGTTGCGCTGCTTACGCAGAGCCACCTCGTCGGATTGTTCGCGGAAATCGACCACGCTCTGCCAGTCTTACACCTTGATTCCGCAACCACACAGTGGGCGGGTCAATCGGAGAGTAACCCCAATTCTGCAGATGTGAGTCTAAATTCTCTGAATCTCGCATACATTATCTACACCTCTGGATCGACCGGACAACCGAAGGGCGTCATGGTACCTCACCGGGCGATCAATCGCCTGGTATTGAACAACGGTTATGCGACGATAGAGCCGGGAGATCGGGTAGCATTTGCCGCCAATCCGGCATTCGACGCCTCGACGTTTGAAGTGTGGGCACCACTGCTCAATGGCGGGTGCATAGTGGTCATCGGCCAAGCAGTACTGCTAGAACCTGTGCGGTTCGGTGAAGTCCTGGTGTCCCAAAAGGTCAGCCTCTTGTGGCTCACGGTGGGCTTGTTCAACCATTACGCAGAAGCCTTGTCGAAGGATTTTGCCCGTCTGCGTTATCTAATCGTCGGCGGAGATGCGCTTAGTGTAAGTGTCATCGCCCGGGTGTTGAAAAACGGACCTCCTCAGCACCTGTTGAATGGTTATGGCCCGACGGAGACTACTACCTTCGCGACGACTTATGAAATCACTGCAGTGCGGGATGACGCGCGGAGCATTCCCATTGGCCGCCCGATTGCGAACACCCAGACATACATTCTGGATGCACTTGGGGAACTGGTTCCAGTGGGCGTGGCCGGGGAATTGTATATCGGTGGAGCGGGTGTGGCTCGCGGTTATCTGAACCGTCCGGAGTTGACGGCGGAGCGTTTTCTTTCGGATCCTTTTACATCCGAGCCGGGGGCCCGGATGTATCGAACCGGGGACTTGGCACGCTGGCTTTCGGATGGCACCATCGAGTTTCTGGGCCGCAACGATTTCCAGGTCAAGATCCGCGGCTTCCGCATCGAGTTGGGAGAGATTGAGGCCCGTCTGGCCGAACACCCCGCGGTGCGCGAAGCTGTGGTGCTTGCCCGCGAGGACACGCCCGGCGACAAGCACCTGGTGGCCTACTACACCCCCTCCATCATCGGCGAGTCGGTCGAGCGCGCTGTTGCTGCGGAGCAGTTCCGATCGCACTTGTCCACGAGCCTACCCGAGTACATGGTTCCTGCGGCTTATGTGCACATGGAGTCTCTGCCGCTGACGCCCAACGGCAAGCTCGACCGCAAGGCGCTGCCGGCGCCGGAGACCGATTCTTTCTCTACGCACGGCTACGAGCCTCCGCAAGGTGAAATAGAAGTGAAGTTGGCGGCCATCTGGGCGGACCTGCTGAAGCTGGACCGCGTTGGACGTCACGACAATTTTTTCGATCTTGGCGGTCATTCGCTGTTAGCCGTGCAACTGGTATTGCGATTACAGCAATCGATTCCAGGCAAGTCCGTAACGCTGGCAGCCCTCTTGGAAGCCCCGACCGTAGAGCGCCTCGCCATCTGGCTCATCGGTGGAGATCGAAATATGAATGACCGATCGACACTTGAGTTTATCTCGAAGTTGCGGGCCTTAAATGTTGTTTTGTCAGTTCATGAGGACCGGCTCCGCATCAACGCACCGGCCGGAGTCATCACGCCGGAGCTTCGCAGTGAACTCGCTGCGCGCAAGGCGGAACTCGTCAACCTCCTCCAGGAATCTCCCATCGAGTCGCCTCAGTCCCAGGCGATTCCAAGTGTTTCACGTGACGGCAAGTTACCCTTGTCTTTCGCTCAGCAGAGATTGTGGTTTCTGGCGCAGATGGAGGGGGGGAGCGAGGCCTATCACATTCCCCTTGCTCTGCACCTGAAGGGCGCTCTCGATCGCACCGTTCTCCGTCGGGCACTGGATTGCATTCTGGCCCGGCATGAGGCGCTGCGCACCACCGTTTCCGTAGAAGACGGAGAGCCGGTGCAGCGGATCGCCGCAGTTGAAGACAGCCGATTTCTGCTGATCGAGCACGATCTCCGTCACCACAACGACGCCAGATCGGAACTCGACCGTCTTACCGAATTGGAAGGCGGCGCTTCCTTCGACCTTGGGGCTGGTCCGCTGATTCGCGGCCGATTGATCCGGCTTTCAGAGGACGAGCATGTACTGCTGATCACCATGCACCATATTGCCTCTGACGGATGGTCAGTGGCGTTGCTGATCAAGGAACTGAGTGTGCTGTATGCTGCGTTTCTTCGCGGTCAGGACAATCCACTGCCGAAGTTGGATATACAGTATGCCGACTACTCGGTCTGGCAGAGGAGGTGGAATGAGGGCGACCTCCTGAAGCAACAAGCCGGCTACTGGAAAACTGCACTGGCCGGAGCCCCTACGGTGCTGGATGTGCCGGCCGACCATCCCCGCCCGGCTTTGCAGGACTATACAGGAGACTTTGAAAAACTGGTGCTGGATGAACAACTGACAGCTGGACTGAAGGAGTTCAGCAGGCGTCACCGGGTCACCCTGTTCATGACTTTAATGGCCGCCTGGGCAGCGCTGCTGGCGCGGCTCTCCGGTCAGCAGGATGTGCTGATAGGCACACCCGTGGCCAACCGCGGGCAGAAAGAGATCGGAGATCTGATAGGCTTCTTTGTCAACACCCTGGTCGTGCGCCTGAACCTGTCCGACTCGCCCAGGGTGAATGATCTGCTGGAGCAGACCAAGGCACAGACCCTGGCCGCTCTGCAGCATCAGGATATTCCTTTCGAGCAGGTCGTCGAACTGACCCATCCCGTGCGCAGCATGACCCATTCCCCGCTCATCCAAGTCATATTCGCGTGGCAGAACACCGATCAAGAAACGCTTAAGCTACCCGAAATCGAAGCACTATTTCTGCCAACGCAACGCAGAACGGCAAAATTCGACCTCCTTCTCGATCTTCAGGAAGCTGGCAATACGATCTCGGGCGGTATTGAGTATGCGACATCGCTCTTCGAGCAATCGACGATCAAGCGTTACATCGGATACTTCCGCATGCTGCTGCAAGGGATGGTGGCCGACGATACACAGGCCGTTGATCGCCTCCCCATCCTGCCCGAGTCCGAGCGTCATCAGATATTGGTGGACTGGAACAACACCGCGGCCGATTTCCCCAGCGACAAGTGCGTACATCAACTGTTCGAAGAGCAGGCGGCCAGAACTCCAGACGCGGTGGCTGTGGTCTTCGAGGACAAGACGCTCTCTTATGCCGAGTTGAACCGAAGGGCAAACCAGCTGGCGCATTACCTGCGAAAGCTGGGAGTAAAGCCCGACGCGCGGGTGGCTATCTGCGTCCAACGCGGCTTGGAAATGGTGGTAGCCCTGTTGGCCGTCCTCAAAGCAGGCGGTGCCTACGTTCCACTCGATCCGGCATATCCTGTCGATCGGCTCCACTTCATGCTTGAGGATTCCGAACCGGTTGCCTTGCTAATACAAGACGATCTCCGCGGGCTGTTCTCCGGCACCGCCAACCAGATTCCGGTTGTTAGCCTGACGGATCCTGCCGCGTGGAGCAGATTCCCGAACACCAATCCTGATCTACAAAGCATAGGGGTGGCCCCTCAGCATCTGGCCTATGTCATCTATACGTCCGGCTCTACGGGGAAGCCGAAAGGTGTTCTGGTTGAACATGCAAATGTCGCGCGGCTGTTCTCTGCCACCGACGCGTGGTTCCACTTTGACGAAAGCGACGTCTGGACGCTTTTCCACTCTTATGCGTTCGACTTCTCCGTATGGGAGATTTGGGGAGCCCTTCTTTATGGCGGCCGTCTGGTTGTTGTTCCTAAGGATACGGCCCGATCGGCAAGCGACTTTTACAAACTGATCTGCCGGGAAAAGGTTACTGTGCTTAACCAGACACCCAGCGCTTTCCGGCAACTGATTGCAGCGCAAGGCACAAGCACCGACTCCCATCGTTTGCGGTATGTGATCTTCGGCGGAGAAGCTCTCGAAGTTGCAACATTGAAACCGTGGTATGAGCAAAATCGCGGAATGCAAACCCAACTCATCAACATGTACGGTATTACCGAAACAACCGTCCATGTAACTTACCGACCGCTAAGTTACGTCGATACGCAGCGGCATGGATCGAGTCCAATTGGCGGAGCCATTCCAGATCTTACGATCTATATCCTCGATGCGTATGGTCAGCCCGTTCCGATTGGTGTAACAGGCGAACTGTACGTCGGCGGGGCGGGAGTGGCGCGGGGATATCTAAACCGGCCAGAACTGACGGCAGGGCGGTTCCTCGCAGATCCGTTCAATTCCAAACCGGGAGCGCGGATGTACCGAACTGGGGATCTGGGCCGGTGGCTGTCTGACGGCAGCATCGAATATCTCGGGCGCAACGATTTCCAGGTAAAGATCCGCGGATTTCGCATCGAGTTGGGAGAAATCGAGACGCGGTTAGCGGGATATCCCGGAGTGGGTGAAGCAGTCGTGATTGCCCGCGAAGATACTCCCGGCGACAAGCGACTGGTCGCATATTACACTACCCCCTTCATAGCCGAATCAAAACCGGGCACCATCAGCGCGGAGCAGTTTCGAGCACACCTGCTCGAAAACTTGCCCGAGTATATGGTTCCGGCAGCCTATGTGCACATGCAGTCTCTACCGCTCACAAACAACGGCAAGCTCGACCGCAAGGCGTTACCGGTACCAGAGATCGATTCTTACTCCACGCGCGGCTACGAGCCTCCGCAAGGTGAAACGGAAATCAAGTTGGCCGCCATCTGGGCGGACCTGCTGAAGCTGGACCGCGTCGGA
>ODAK010003872.1_pt1 | contig 15455 bp, 10 predicted proteins | sample 1539591 | NCBI WGS metagenome assembly ODAK01 (sample SAMEA3539303, study PRJEB22396) | soil metagenome | biome: tundra; feature: field; material: soil | place: USA | collected 2010-05 | depth 0.15 m | reverse complement strand
GTCGCCACCGGCCAGGGTATGCGCGCCGTGGAGACACGCGACGTCCAACTGGTCTACTACAGTCCCACTCACGCCTATCTGGTACCGCACCTGATTCGTAGTTTCGAGAACGCTTTCACTTTTCATCGGAAGCTGTTCCATTACCAGAGCAAAGAGAAGGTTGCGATCCTGTTCGAGGATTTCGCCGACAGTATGAACGGCGGCAGCACCGCGCTGCCGCGCAACTTCCTGGATATCGGCATTGCTCCGCCGAATTACGTCTTCGAGACCGCGCTGGCCAACGACCGCATGGTTCTGCTGATGAATCATGAGCTTATGCACACGGTGACCAACGACCAGGCGGCGGGGCAAGATCGATGGTTCCGGCGGTTTTTCCTGGGCAAGGTCACCCCCATTGCCGACGACCCGGTCTCCATCGCTTATGGCTACCTGACGAACCCGCGCCACTACGCGCCACGCTGGTATCACGAGGGGATGGCCGTGTTCATGGAGACGTGGATGGGCGGCGGACTGGGCCGGGCTTTGGGCGGCTACGACGAGATGGTGTTCCGCGCCAAGGTGCGCGATGGCGCCCATATCTACGATCCTGTCGGGCTGGAGTCGGAAGGCACCACCATCGATTTCCAGGCGGGCGCCAACTCCTATCTCTACGGGACGCGCTTCATCACGCACATGGCCAGCCAGCAGGGGATCGATAAGTTCGTCAACTGGGTGCGCCGCGACCCGGGCTCGCGCCGTTACTTCTCCACCCAGTTCCAACACATTTACGGCCAAAGCCTGGGAGAAGCCTGGACGAATTGGATCGCTTCCGAACAAGCGTGGCAGAAAGCCAATCTCGAGCGCATCCGGCAGTATCCGGTGACGCCGCTCAAGCGACTGACGTCAACCACACTCGGCTCCATCTCGCGTATGTATTGGGACGCGCGGAAAGGTCGGATCTACGCGGCCGTTCAGTATCCCGGCCAGGTGGCCCATCTTGCCGTCAGCGACCCGGAGACCGGCGCATTCCGCAAGATCATCGACCTCAAGGGGGCCGCCCTATACTATGTCTGCTCGCTGGCCTGGGACCCGGATTCGCGCACGCTCTTCTACACCACCGATAACAAAACGTTGCGCGACCTCAACGCCATCGAACCGGATACCGGGCGCCACCGCCTGCTGATGCGGGACGCTCGGACGGGCGACCTGGCCTTCGACCGCGCCACCAAGACTCTGTGGGGAATCCGCCGCACCGACGGGCTCTCCTCCATCGTGCGCTTCACGGCGCCATACCGCGAATGGACGGAACTCCTGCGCTGCGAGTACGGGCACGACCTGTTCGATATCGACATTTCACCGGACGGCCAATATCTCACCGCCGCCGAAGCCGATGTTTCGGGCCGTCAGAAACTCGTACGATTCCTCATCCGGGACTTGTTGGACACCAGCTTGGCCGGCAAAGCCCAGCCCGAAACGCTGCACGATTTCGAATTCAGCTCGCCCGCCAATTTCGTGTTCGCGCCCGATGGCCGGTACCTTTACGGCACTTCTTATTACACCGGCGTCTCCAATGTTTTCCGTTACGATTTCGAGCTGAAGAAGATGGAAGTTCTGAGCAACGCCGAAACGGGTTTGTTCCGGCCTTTGCCGCGCCCGGACGGATCGCTCTTGGCCCTCGAGTACACCGCCAGCGGATTCGTGCCGGTCTCCATGCCGGTGAAGCCGATCGAGGATGTGAGCGCCATCAAGTACCTGGGGCAGCAGGTAGTGGAGCGCTATCCGGTGGTGAAGTCCTGGGAACTGGGATCGCCGGCCGAAATCGACCTGGCGAAGGTGGTCACTTACGAAGGTGCCTATCACCCGAGACACCTGGAACTGCTCTCCGCCTATCCGATCGTGCAAGGGTACAAGGACACGGCCGCCGTGGGTTGGCGCTTCGACATGGCGAGCAGCGTCTTCCTCTCGACCCTAACCGGCTACCTGTCGGTCTCACCCGGCGCGGGCTTGACTGCCGCGGAACACGTGCACGCGGGTTTTAGCTATCAGTACTTCGATTGGAAGCTCACCGGCGGCGTCAACAACGCCGATTTCTACGACCTTTTCGGTCCCACCAAGAACAGCCGTAAGGGATACTTCCTCGAGATCGAGAAGCGCAAAATCCTGATTTACGACATGCCTCGCACCCTGAACCTGGAATGGAACGTGGCGGGTTATGGCGGCCTGGACCGCCTGCCGGATTACCAGAACGTAACCGCCACGTACCCGCGCCTCCTTACCGGCAAGATCGCGCTGAAGTACTCGTTCGTGGACCGATCGCTGGGCGCGGTGGACGACGAAAAGGGAGTGGCCTGGCAGCTCGCACTGCGCGACAACGTGGTCCCGGGCAAGACTCTTCCGCGCCTGTATGGCACCTACGACTACGGTTTCCTGACGCCCATCCACAACTCTCCCATCTGGATACGCAGCGCGGCGGGATACTCCGTTGGCGGGCGCAACGAGCCGTTTGCCAACTTCTATTTCGGCGGCTTCGGCAACAACTGGGTGGATCACCAGGACATCAGCCGCTATCGCGACTACTACAGTTTCCCGGGGCTGAAACTGCAAGAGGTGGGAGCGCGCACGTTTGCCAAGACCATGGTGGAGTGGAGCTTGCCCGCCGTGCACTTCCGCAAGCTTGGCACATCTTACCTCTACTGCAACTGGGTGCGGCTGTCCCTGTTCAGTTCGGGTTTATTGACGGAACCGGCGCGGGCCGCCGGCCGCACCCTGTACGGAAATGGCGGTGCGCAACTGGATTTCCGGATCGTGCCCTTCTCGTTTCTCAAGTCGACTTTCTCGCTGGGTTACGCCGTAGCCAGGGGAACGCGCGGGGAGCGCGGCAGTGAAGTCATGGTGTCGCTGAAGCTGTTATGAACCTGCTGGTCAGGTTCGCGGTCGGCGCGTTGCCGGTAGCCGCTTTCCTGCTCGCGCTGGTGGCGCTCGATAGCTACAAACTGATGAGCGTTCGCCGCGTCCTGTATACAGTGGCAGCGGGCGGCGTGGTGGCCCTCATCTGTTACTGCATCAACCGTCCGTTCTTTGAGCTGCTGGGCGCCAACGATAAGTATTGGGCCTGGTTCGGCGCTCCCCCTGTTGAAGAGATTCTCAAAGCGGCGATCGTGGTGCAGGCGGTGCGGCGCGCGCGCGTGGGATTCCTGGTGGACGCTGCCATCTGCGGCTTCGCCGTCGGCGCCGGGTTTGCCCTGGTCGAAAACCTTTACTATGCACAGGCGGTGGAGGCGGATATCTTCACCTTCGTGGTGCGCGGTTTCGGCACGGCGATGATGCATGGAGGCACCACGGCAATCGTCGGGATGCTGGCCCGGCGGGCCGCGGCGCCGGTCGAGGGGGCCCTCTGGGGCCTAGCGGTCGCGGTTTCAATCCATGTGGCCTACAACCTGAGCCTGCTGCCGCCGGTTGCCGCCGCGGGAGTGCTGCTGCTAGGTTTGCCGGCACTGCTGGCCGTGGTGTTCGCCCGCAGCGAATCCGGCCTGCGCAACTGGCTGGGCGAAGGGTTCGACAGCGAGATGGAACTGCTGGAGATGGTGACGGGCGGCCACTTCCTGGATTCGCGCGCGGGCGCTTACCTGCAATCGCTCAAGGCGCATTTTGCGCGCGGCGTGGTGGCCGACATGCTGTGCCTGCTCCAGATGTCGCTCGAGCTTTCGCTGCGCGCCAAAGGCGACCTGCTGGCGCGTGAAGCCGGGTTGACTCCCGCTCCGGACCCGGCGGTGGCGGAAAAGTTCCATGAGCTCGAATACCTCGAAAAAACAGTGGGGCGGACAGGCCGTCTGGCACTCGCACCGCTTTTGGGCGGCGGCGACCGCGGTGCCTGGCAGATCCGGATGTTACGGGAGCAGGCGGCTACCATGGCGCACAAGGTGTGATGGGCGATGGGGTACGCATCAAACCGTGAACCGCGACTTAAGAACCCCGATTTCCGATGTGGCCGTGCTGGCCGGGCCCTTCCGGCATTCGTGGCCCAGTCCTCGCGGTTCAGGATGGGAGCGGTGAAAGAGACGTGAAGATCACTCTGAGAAGCAAAATCTCCGCGCTGGCAGTGCTTGCGGCAGCGCTGCCGGTGCTGGTTACGCTCTTGCTGCTGGTGCGATTCCAGACTAGCGTTCACGATGCCGCCGAGCGGGAATTGACCAATCTCGCCAGAATGAACGTCATGCAAAGCGCGCGCGACATCTACGGTGCGTGCGACATCGCCAACGCCCTGGTGCAGCGGCAGGTGGACCACAACTTGAACGTGGCGCGGCGCATCCTCTCCGACCACGGCAGGGTCACTCTGTCCAGCCCGGAGGCAACGTGGGAGGCGATGGATCAGGCCGTCGATCATACGATGGACCAGACCACCCGGCCGCGCGCGGTCGCGTTGCCGCGCCTGCTGGTGGGCGGGCTGTGGTTCGGACAAACGCGCAGCCTCGAAACCATGGTGCCTGTGGTGGACGAAACGCAACGCCTCGTGGGCGGCGCCGTCACGGTCTTCCAGCGGATGAACGAACAGGGAGACATGCTGCGTGTGGCCACCAATGTGCCGGGCGCCGACGGGCAGCGGGCCATCGGCAGCTACATTTCCGCACTGCCGGCGGGTGGGGCGCCGAATCCCGCGATCGCCGCCGTGCTGCGCGGAGAAACGTATCATGGCACCGCGCTCGTGGTGAATAGCTGGTATGTGGCGGCCTACGAACCGCTCCGCGACGGCGGCAAGGTCATCGGCATGTTGTTCGTGGGCGAAAGAATCGGCGGGCTGGATGCGCTGCGCCGGACGGTTCTGGGTACGACTATCGGACGCAGCGGTTACGTCTGTGTCGTCGGGTGCAAGGGCGAGCAGCGCGGCCGCTACATTATTTCCAGGGATGGCAAGCGCGACGGTGAGAGCATCTGGGATGCGCGCGATGCACGCGGCCGGCTCGTCGTGCAGGACGAGATACGGAACACGATGGCGCTCCCCAAGGGCGAGGTCCTGGTGGACGCCTACCCGTGGCAGAATCCCGGCGAGAGTGCTCCGCGGGAGAAACTCGCGGCCATGATGTACTTCGAGCCGTGGGACTGGCTGATCAACGCCAGCGTCTACAAAGACGATTACGGCGCCGCGGCCGAGGCCGTTCACGGCTCGGTGCGCACCTTGATGCGCAATTCCGTGCTCGGCGGATTGCTCATGTTCGCGGTGGCCCTCGGGGTGGCGTTTTTCCTGAGCGGCCGTCTGAGCCGGCCGTTGGAACTGGTCACGCGCCTGGCCAACAAGATCGCCTCTGGCGATTTGCGCGGGGTCAAGAGCGACGCAGCGGTTCCCATGGCGGCCGCGAACGGTCACGGACGTTTCGATTTCAAAGACGAGAGCCAGGAACTGCTGGAATCGTTCCACACTATGACTCTCACACTGGAATCGCTCATCGGGCAGGTGCAGCGTTCCGGTATACAGGTGACCACCTCGGCGACGGAGATCTCCGCCAGCGCGCGCCAACTTGAGGCCACGGTTGCCGAGCAGGCGGCCTCCACACGCGAAGTGTCGGCCACCGGCAGCCAGATTTCGACCACCTCGGTGCAATTACTAAAGACCATGGACGGGGTGAGCCGAACGGTGGGCGAGACGGCGGCCTGCGCCGAGACCGGGCACACGGAACTGGGCGGGATGGAGACGGCCATGCGGCAGTTAGCCAAATCCACCGCCGCGATTTCGTCGCGCTTGGGGATGATCAGCGAGCGCGCCAACAAGATCTCCACGGTGGTGACCACGATCAACAAGATATCGGACCAGACGGCGCTGCTGTCGCTGAATGCGGCGATTGAGGCGGAGAAGGCGGGAGAGTTCGGGAAAGGCTTTTCGGTAGTGGCGCGAGAGATCAGCCGGCTCGCGGACCAGACGGCGGTGGCGACCGAGGACATCGAGGGGGTGGTGCGGGAGATGCAGTCGTCGGTATCGAGCGGGGTGATGGAGATGGACAAATTCTCCGAGGAAGTGCGGCGCCGGGTGGAGGAAGTCAACGGGATCGCGGGGCAGTTGGGGCGGATCATCGACCAGGTAAGGGCGTTGGGGCCGGAGTTCGAGGCGGCGCGGGAAGGGGTGAACGCACAGACCGAAGGGGCGCAACAGATCAGCGAGGCGATGGTTCAGTTGGCCCAGACGGCGGACCAGACACGGGAGTCGCTGGGCGAATTCAAGGGCGCTACCGAGCAGTTGAACGCCGCGGTCCAGGGACTGCAAGGGCAAGTCTCGCGGTTCAAGGTTGGGGCCTAGCGATGAAGGCCCTGCTGGCCCGTTTTCCGATCGGTTATAAGCTGTTCGCCGCGAGCGCGGTGTTCTCCGCTCCCATCGCGCTGTTGCTGGTCTTTCTGGTCTTACAGTTCAACAGCGGGATTGCTACGGCGCGGCGGGAGATCGAAGGCACCGGGCGCCTCGGGCCGCTGCACCGCATCGCGAGCGACCTGCGCCTGCATCAGCGGCTGAGCTACTTGCGGCTGAAGGGCGACTCCCGCTGGGAGTCGCAGCGCGAGCAGGCAGCCCGGCGTATCGATGCCGACATGGCTGGCTCGGGCGTGGGGGACCTGGCCGCGCGCTGGAGGCAATTGCGCGGCAACCCGCCCGCCGCGCCGGCCGAAAACGCGTCATCCCACCAGCAGCTTTCCGCGGCGGTGGCGACGCTGGCGCGGGAAACGGGAAACTCGAGCGCGATCGTGCTCGATCCCGATCTCGACTCCTATTACCTGGGACAACTTGTCGTGGTGCTGCTACCGCAGGCGCAGGAGACCATCGCGGACGGCATCCTGCTGTCGAACCAGATGGCGCTCGATCGGCGGCTCACGGCCCCCGAGGCGGTGCGCTTCGCGGTGTACGCCGATGCACTCGATGCGAACTGGCTGCCGCGCGTGCGGGAAGCCATGGGGACCAGCTTGCGCGCCGGCGCCGGCTCCCACGGCGCGAGCCAATCGCAGCGGAACCTGGCTGCGCTGTCCAGCCGCTATCAGGCGGAGTTGGGGATCTACGCCGAGGCCATGCGGCAGTCCTCGCCTTCCGATGTGGCGGCAGCGGGCGCCCGCGCCGCGCAAACCGGCGACGAACTGTGGCGTTCCAGCGTAGCGGAAATGCGTGTCCTGCTCGACAGGCGCATCTCGCACTTGTGGTGGCTGCGAACGGGTGTGCTGCTGATGGGTCTGCTGTCGATCATGGTGGCGGGAACGGTTCAGACGCTCGTGTCGTTCAGCATCACTCGCCCGATGAGCGACGTCGTGAAGCTGGCGGCGGATGTCGCCTCGGGCCGGATGAAGGCGGCCCGCGAGCGGCTGCGCAACGATACCCTGAGCCGGATGCTGGCCTTCCGCGGCGCGCGCGACGAGATCTACCTGGTGGTGCACGCTATCTCGGACATGGCTGCCAGCCTGGATACGCTGCTGGCGCAGGTGGGGCGGGCCGGCGGACAGGTCGGGTTGAGCGCCACGCGAATTGTGGCGGCGGTCCGGCAAATGGAGGGCACCGTCTCCGAACAGGCGGCATCCACCAACCAGGTGAACGCCACCAGCAAAGAGATCTACGCCAGCGTGCAGGAACTGGCGCGCACCATGGCGCAGGTGAGCCGGGTGGCCCTGGAGGCCGCGGACTCGGCCAGCGGCGGTGTCGGCAATCTGGAACAGATCCACGCCACCATGCGATCGTTGCTGGCCGCCGGCGATGCGCTGTCGGCGACGCTGGACACGGTCGCAGACAAGGCGCGCAACGTGGACGAGGTGATCTCGGCCATCACCAAGGTGGCCAACCGCACCAACCTGCTCTCACTCAACGCCGCGATTGAAGCCGAGAGGGCGGGAGACAGCGCGGGCGGCTTTTCGGTGGTGGCGATCGAGATACGGCGCCTCGCCGACCAGACCGCCGTGGCCGCGTTGGACATCGAGAAGCTGGTCCAGGAAATGCAGGGCGCGGTGCGCGAAGGTGTCGCCGGCGTCGATCGATACACCGCCGGTATGCGGGCCAGCTCCGGCGCCGTGGACGCGCTGAGCGAGGGACTGGGGCACGTCATCGACAAGACCCGCCGGCTGGGGCCGGATTTCGAGACCGTGAACCAGGGCATGCAGATGCAGTCGCAGGGGGCGGGGCAGATCGCCGAGTCCATGACCCACTTGCGCGATGCCGCCCAGCAAACGCGCGAATCGCTGGGGGAGTTCTCTAGCGTGGCCGGTCAACTGCACGAGGCAGTCGACGTATTGATGGCGGAGGTAGGGCGGTTTTCGGCCGCGGACGGATAGGATGCTGCTGCTCGTGTTCCAATCCGGCAATCAGCGCTTCGGCATCGATACGGCCGAGGTCATCGAGGTGGCGCCGCCGCTCTGCTGCCGCAAACTGCCGCACGCGCCGGTGTACGTGGCCGGTCTGGCCAACTACCGCGGTGAGACCGTGCCGGTGATCGACGTCTCCGCGCTTTTAGGCGGCGCGCCGGCGCCGCTGTTGATGAGCACGCGGCTGGTGCTGGTCCGTTACAGCGGGCGCGTCCTCGGTTTGCTGGCCGAACGGGCGGTGGAGACCGCCACCTGCCGCGAATCCGACCTGCAGCCGATGCCGGTCAGGATCGAAGGGGCCCCTTACCTCGGACCGGTGCTGGTGGATCGCGCCGGCACGATCCAGAAGATCACGGTGGCCGGACTGCTGCCCCCCGCGGAGCGGGATATGCTCTTTCCGGGAGAAGGTGCGTGATGGACCCCTACGAAGAACTCGCGCGCCACGCCGGCCTGGTGCTTGACCAGTTGGGCCGCAAGGCAATCGGACGTGTGGACCTGGCGAGCCCCACCGCGCTCGAGCAGGCGGCGGAAATCCTGGCAGTACCGGAAACCTGGTTCTTCCGGGACGGAGAGCCGTTCGTGTGCCTGGCCCGGTTCGCCGCCCGCGGCCCGCGGCCGCTGCGCGTGCTCTCCGTCCCATGCGCCACCGGCGAAGAACCATATTCCATCGCGATTGCGTTGCTCGAAGCAGGCCTGGCGCCGGGCGAGTTCACCATCGATGCGGTGGATATCAGCGCCCATGCGATCGCGGTGGCGCGCTGCGCCGTCTACGGCAAATCGTCTTTCCGCCATCCCATGCCGGGGCTGATCGAGAAGCACTTCGACCCCGTCGAGCAGGGTTACCGCCTGCATGACGAGGTCGCCGCCCAGGTCCGCTTCCGGCAGGCGAATTTGCTTGAGGGCCTCGCACCGGCCTTGCCGTATCACGCGATCTATTGCCGGAATCTGTTGATCTATCTGCACCAGGAGGCGCGCCAAAAGGTAGTCGCGATACTGCGCGGCCTGCTCGCCGCCGATGGTGTGCTCTTCGCCGGGCACTCCGAAATCACACTGTTCCTGGAGGCGGGCTTCCGCAAGGTCGAGCACCCACGGTCGTTTGCCTGCCGCGCGGTCGCAGCGACATCGCCATTGGAAGGCCGCTCCCTTCGAAGCCGTGAAGCCATGGGTTGGCAGGGGAAAGCGCCTGCCCCACCACGGCGCAAGCCCTTGCCCACCAAGGTGGGACAGGCGATTTCGCCGGTCGGCACACGGATCAGAGACACAACCGTCCCGCCGGCACCGGCGCTCGACGCCGCCCGCCGCCTGGCCGATCAGGGCAGACTCGCCGAGGCGACGGCCCTCTGCACGCGGCTGTCGCCCACGGCGGACGTGTTCTTCCTTCAGGGTCTGATCAGCCAGTCCTCCGATCGCTTCGCGGATGCGGAGGAGTTCTTCCGCAGAGCACTGTACCTGGATCCGGGGCACCTCGAGTCGATGGTGCACATGAGCCTGCTGTGCGCATCGCGCGGCGATAGCGAGCGCAGCACCGTTTTCCGCGACCGCGCCCTCCGCCTCCGCGAGGCCTCGTCCGCCACGGAGGCTCCATGATCGGCTGCTGGAGAGAGATCGGCATCGCCGGCAATGGCACCTGCGAGCGCCTGCCCGAAATGATCCATTGCCGAAATTGCGCGGAATACTCGCGCGGCGGCCGCGAGCTCTTCGACCGGCCGGCATCGCCGGAGTTACTGGAAGAGTGGAACGCCGCCCTGGCCGCGGCCAAGGAGCGCGCCAAACCGGGAACCCTCTCGGTGGTGGTTTTCCGGCTCACTGCAGAGTGGTTCGCCCTGCGCACCGCGCTGTTCGTCGAAGTGACCGAGCAGCGCTCCCCCCACACAGTGCCGTTCCGCACGGGTGCAACCTTTACGGGGCTGGTGAACGTCAACGGCGAGTTGCTGCTGAGCGTGTCGTTGGCGCGCCTGCTCGGCGTGGCCGATTCCGGCGGTGCGCCCCCGGTGCGCCCGCGCACCTGCGTTGTTACCCGCGAGCGCGAGCGCGTGGCCTTTCCCGTCGACGAGGTGCTGGGCGTCCGGCGGGTGGAAGAGGCGGCGCTCAAGCCGGCGCCCGTCACCGTTGCCAAGTCCCCCGCCGCTCACACCGTTTCGCTCTTCGAATGCGATGGCCGCAACGTGGGACTGCTCGACGAAGAGAAGCTGTTTCGGACTTTGGGGAGGAACCTCTCGTGGTGAACGATCAAGCACTCGACCCGTTCATGCTCGACCTCTTCCACACGGAGCTGGAAACCCAGGCGCGCGTGCTCGAAGCCGGCCTGGTCAAAGCGGAGGCGGACCAGAGACCGGCTGCCATCGAGCCGCTGATGCGCGCGGCCCACTCTCTCAAGGGCGCGGCGCGCATGGTGACGTTGGATCTCGGCGTCAAGCTGGCGCACGCCATGGAGGACATGCTCTCGGCGGCGCAGCGCGGCCAATACCGCCTGAAATCCCCCGACATAGACAAGTTACTCGCCGCCACCGATGTTTTTCTGCGCCTCGCCGCCACCGAAGCCATGGGAGTCCCCGCAGCCCTGACTGCGGAGGCAGACACCATCGCGCGCATCAGCGAGGAACTGCGCGAAGCCCTGGCGCACCCGGCCGCCGAACCCGCTTCACAGCCTTCTCCACAACCTACTCCAAAACCTGCGTCCGAAGCTACTCCCGAACCGGCACACCCGAAGGCCAAGCCCGCGGAGAAATCGGACGACGGCTCAGTGCGCGTGTTCGTCGAGAACCTGAACCGGCTCACCGGCCTGGCGGGCGCGTGCCTGGTGGAGACCCGCGCTTTGCGGCCGCTTTCGTTGGCGCTCCAGCGCATCAAGCACGGCCAGCGCCTGCTCGGCACGGCGCTGGAACAGGCGCTCGAGGCCCTCGACACCGGCTCCGCCCTGGACGCCCAGGCGCGCCTGGAGGAGGCGCTCCGGCACATCGAGCGCAGCGAAACCCTGCTGCCGGCCCACATCGACGAGTTCGACCGTTTCGCGCGCAAGCTGGAACTACTCGCCGACCGCCTCTACGACGAGTCCGTCATGAGCCGCATGCGCCCCTTCTCCGATGGCCTGCACGGCTTCTCTCGCATGGTGCGGGATCTGGCCAAGGGCCTTGGCAAGTCGGTGGCGTTCGAGATTCGCGGCGAGGCCACCCACGTGGACCGCGACATTCTTGAGAAGCTCGAAGCACCGCTGAATCACCTGCTGCGCAACGCCATCGATCACGGTATCGAGCCGCCTGAGGTGCGCCTCGCGGCGGGCAAGCCCGCGGAGGGAAAGCTGGTCCTCGAAGCGCGGCACGTCTCCGGCGTGCTAGAGATCGTGCTCGCCGACGATGGCGGGGGCATCGATCTGGACCGCCTGCGCACCAAGGTGCTGGAGCGCAAGTATGCGACCCCCGAGGTGGTGCAGAACCTCAGCCAGGCGGAGCTGCTTGATTTCCTGTTCCTGCCCGGATTTTCCACCGCCAGCGCGGTCACCGAGATCTCCGGGCGCGGCGTGGGTCTGGACATCGTCCAGTCCATGGTGCGCGAGGTTGCCGGCAATTGCCGCATCGAAACGCGACTGGGCCAGGGCACCAGGTTCATCCTGCAACTGCCACTGACGCTTTCCGTCGTGCGCACCCTGCTCGCCGAGATCGGCAAACAGGCCTACGGCGTCCCCCTGACGGGGATCGACTGCATCCTGCGGATGGCGCCTGCCGAATTGCAGGTGGTCGAGGACCGGCAGTTCTGCCGTTACGGTGACCGGACCATCGGGCTGGTGGATGCGCTGCAGGTGCTCGAGTTGCCGCCGGTTGCGCGCGAATCCGACCAGGTCTCCATCATCGTCCTCAGCGACCGTTTGAACCGTTACGGACTCGTGGTGGACCGCTTCCTGGGGCAGCGCGATCTGGTTGTGGTTCCCCTCCATCCACGTCTGGGCAAGGTACCCAATGTGAGCGCCGGGGCCATCCTGGAAGACGGCACACCGGTCCTGATTCTGGACACCGACGACCTGGTTCGCTCGCTCGACAATCTGCTGGGCCAGGGCGAGCTGCGCAAGGTCGGGCAGCGGGAGCGGGCTGCCAGGACCGGTCGCAAACGCATCCTGGTGGTGGACGACTCCCTCACCGTGCGCGAAGTGGAACGGCGCTTGCTTGAGAATCGCGGCTATCTGGTGAACCTTGCGGTGGACGGCATGGACGGTTGGAACGCCGTCCAGGCAGGCGGCTTCGACCTGGTGATCACCGATGTCGACATGCCCCGCATGGACGGCATCGAGCTGGTGAAGCGCATCAAGAGTAAACAGCATACCGCCGCGATCCCTGTCGTGATCGTCTCCTACAAGGACCAGGAGGAGTACAGGATGAAGGGTTTGGAAGCCGGTGCCAGCCACTACCTGACCAAGAGCAGCTTCCAGGATGAAACCCTGGTCAACGCCGTGCAGGATTTGATCGGCGAACCGCAGTTGGGATGATGGTTCCATGAGGATCGGCATCGTTAACGACTTGTCCCTGGCCGTCGCCGCGCTGCGGCGCCTGGTCGCATCGGTTCCCGGCTATGAGGTCGCATGGACCGCGGCGGACGGCGCCGAAGCGGTCGAGAAGTGCGCGCGGGATTGTCCCGATCTGATCCTGATGGATCTCATCATGCCCGTGATGGATGGCGTGCAGGCCACCTGCACGATCATGAAGAACACGCCGTGCGCCATCCTGGTGGTCACGGCGAGCGTGGGCGGCAATGCTTCGAAGGTGTTCGAGGCCATGGGCTGCGGGGCGCTGGATGCCGTGGGCACGCCCGCGGGCGCGGCCGGCGGCGCCGAACTCCTCCGCAAGATCGAACGCATCGGCAGGCTGATCGGGGGCCACGCGCGGCAAGTGGCCGAGCTTGCGCCTGCCGCTTCCTTGCCCGGTGCGCTTCCGCGCCTGGTTGCCATCGGCGCCTCCACCGGCGGCCCTAAGGCGCTGGCCACTGTGCTCCGCGGTCTGCCGGCGACGCTCGACGCGGCCGTCGCCATCGTGCAGCACCTGGATGTGCAGTTCTCCAGCGGCCTGGTCGAATGGCTCAACGAGCAGACCGAGATGCCCGTCTCGCTGGCGCGCGAAGGCATGCGCCCGGAGTGCGGAGGCGTGTATGTGGCGGGCACCAACGATCATCTCGTACTGGGCGCCGATTTCGCGTTTCACTACACCGTCGAGCCGGCCGACTACCCGTACCGGCCATCCGTGGACGAATTCTTCTTGAGCGTGCGCCGCTACTGGAACCGCACGGGCATCGCGGTGGTGTTGACCGGTATGGGTCGCGATGGCGCGCGCGGCCTGCTGGCTTTGCGCCAGGCGGGCTGGCACACCGTGGCGCAGGATGAGAAGACCAGCGTTGTGTACGGCATGCCGCGAGCCGCGGCGCAGTTGGACGCCGCCATCGAAGTGCTCCCGCTCGATGGCATTGCCGCTTCCGTCGTTCGACATGCCGGCAAAAGGAATCATACATGAAAGACTATTCGATTGAGGTTTTGCTGATCGACGACCAAGCCATCGTGGGCGAGGCCGTGCGGCGCATGCTCGCGCCCGAGAGCGACATTCATTTCCACTATTGCCAGTACCCCGCCGAAGCCATTCCCTACGCCCTGAAAACCGGCGCTACGGTTATCCTCCAGGACCTGGTGATGCCCGATATCGATGGCTTGGATCTGGTGCGCTACTTCCGTGCGCACCCCAAGCTGAAAGACGTACCGTTGATCGTGCTCTCAAGCAAGGAAGAGCCGGTCACCAAGGCGGAAGCCTTCGCCCGTGGCGCCAACGACTACCTCGTGAAACTGCCCGACCGCATCGAGTTGGTGGCCCGCATCCGCTACCACTCCCGCGCTTATATCAATTTATTGCAGCGCAACGAGGCCTATGACGCGCTGGTTAAGAGCCAGCGGGAGTTGGCCGCCGAGGTCGCGCGCGCCGCGCAATACGTGAAATCGCTCTTGCCCGAGCCGGTGAAGCAGGGCGCGGTACGGGCCGACTGGCGCTTCATCCCTTCCACTCAGTTGGGCGGCGACTCGTTCGGCTACAACTGGATCGGCCCCGATCACTTCGCGCTTTACCTGCTGGACGTGTGCGGCCATGGCGTCGGCTCGGCCCTGCTTTCGGTTTCCGCGCTCAACGTCCTGCGCACGCAGTCCCTCCCCAACATCGATTTTCGCGACCCCGCGGCCGTGCTGACGGGCATGAACGAGGCCTTCCAGATGCAGGCCCACAACAATCTGTACTTCACTCTGTGGTACGGAGTCTTTGAGCCTGCCGGGCGCCGCCTCGCGTTTTCCAGCGGCGGCCACCCCCCGGCCTTCCTCATGAACGCACACGGGACCGAACGGCTGTCGGCCCCGAATCTCATCGTAGGCGGCTTCCCCGGGACCGTCTACACGGCGGGCACGGTCAACGTGGACGGGCCGTCGCGCCTGTACCTTTTCTCCGACGGCGCCTACGAAGTGGAAGGCCCCGATGAAGACATGTGGACGCTGGACGACATCGAGCAATATCTCTCCGCACCGCCCGAAGGGAAGCCGGAAATGGATGCCCTCTACGCATTCCTCCAACAGAAACGCGGCACCCCGGAGCTGGAAGACGATTTCTCCATCGTGAAGGTGCTTTTCGATTGACGCTCACACTGAACCCCGACCCTGAGGAACTGGGGCGTCTGGTGGAGTTCATCGAGGCGTTCTGCCATCGCCATGGCCTCCCCGACGAGACATCCTGTCACCTGAACATCGCGTTGGAAGAGCTCATCCTGAACGCGATGAAACATGGCCGCTGCAACCCGGTCGAAGGCGCCATCCGCCTCGATATCGAACTCGCGGGCGACACCCTGAACATCGAGCTTTCCGATACCGGCGTGCCCTTCAATCCCCTCGACCGGCCCGAGCCGGACCTCACCGGCAACATCGCGGAGCGGCCCATCGGCGGCCTGGGGATCCATCTGGTCCGGTCTTTGATGGGAAGCATCGGCTACCAGCGCCGCGAGGGTCGCAATCACCTTCATTTGACCAAGCAAGTGCCCCACGCCCATGGAGGTACGTAAGGTGTCGGGCACCTTCACGCTGCAACCGCGGATGGCGGCGTAGACGTGTTCATCGATCCACGCCCATTATCGGGTTGCGCTGCCGGAGTGTAGCG
>ODAK010003871.1_pt1 | contig 15456 bp, 16 predicted proteins | sample 1539591 | NCBI WGS metagenome assembly ODAK01 (sample SAMEA3539303, study PRJEB22396) | soil metagenome | biome: tundra; feature: field; material: soil | place: USA | collected 2010-05 | depth 0.15 m | reverse complement strand
TTGAGATAGCGGGCAAACGCGGCCTGGCTCAGGTTTGCGCTCTCCCTCAGGCTGCGAATCTCTTCGCCGCTGATGGGTTTGGCCGTACCTGGAACCTGCGGGCCAAGCAGGCGAACGGTGATCTTCTCATGTGTGGCTTTATCCATTATGCCGGTTCGATATTGGTCGCCGGCCATCTCAAGAATTGCCTCGGACAGTCTGCTAAGTTTCTTCTTCATATTCGACCTCCTGTAAATTGCCAGCCTCAGTTTCCGTGTGAATCTTCGCGGGTTCTGCGGCAAGCCAGTTCTCCGCGAGTTCTCGAAGAAGAGCCAATTCAACCGGGCTTATGTTCTCCCTTTCGTTCTTCGCGAATCCGAAAAGGAAGACGGCTCGGCCCTTTGCCCGATAGGCAACAATCACTCGATACCCGCCTGATCGTCCCTGTCCACGCCGTGCGACACGCTGCTTGATGAGCCCGCCGCCAAGATCAGCGTCGATGAGACCACGTTCAGCTCGTGCGATTGCTTCCCTCAAACTTGCGTCCGCGATTTCTTCATTCCGGGCAAATTTAGTGAATCATCTCGTCTTGAGGACTTGCATCTGCTTACCTGACACTATGAACTATAGCACATAAACCTATACCGGAAGGACCAGCCCACGCAAAAAAGCCATGCCCTTGAGGCACGGCCGTTTTGTCTTTACAAATGAATCAGGACTACTTCGCCTTCGGCCCCGCGGCCTTGACCGCTTCCGGCGCGTCGAACCGGTGGAAATTGGCTTCGAATCTTGCGGCGAGGTCGGCGGCTTGCGAGTCGTAGGACTCCTTGTCGGCCCAGGCGTTGCGCGGATTCAGGACCTCCGTCGGCACGCCGGGGCAACTGACCGGAATCTGTAGCCCGAAGGTCGGTTCGGTGACAAACTCCACGTTATCCAGGTCGCCATTCAATGCGGCATGGACCAGCGCTCTCGAAACCTTGATGCTCATGCGCTTGCCGACCCCGTATTTCCCTCCAGACCATCCGGTGTTCACCAGCCAGCAGGCTGCCTTGTGCTGTTCAAGGCGTTTGCCAAGCATTTCTGCATAGACCCGGGGAGCAAGAGGCAAAAACGGCGCTCCGAAGCAGGCTGAGAATTCAGGGACTGGTTCCCGCCCCATTCCGGCCTCAGTTCCTGCCAGCTTGGCCGTGTAGCCGGATAGAAAGTGATACATCGCCTGCTCTGGGGTTAGCCGTGCGATGGGCGGCAGAACGCCGAAGGCATCGGCGGTGAGGAACATTACATTGCGGGGATGGCCGCCGACACCGGGAATGACCGCCTGCTCGATGAACTCGACGGGATAGGCCGCGCGAGTGTTCTCGGTGTGCTTCGTGTCGGCATAGTCGGGTTGGCTGGTGGCAGGGTCGAGCACCACGTTTTCAAGCACCGAGCCAAAGCGGATGGCGTGGAATATCTTCGGTTCCTTTTCTTCGCTCAGGTCGGCGCACTTGGCGTAGCATCCTCCCTCGAAGTTGAAGATTCCGGCTGCGCTCCACCCGTGCTCGTCGTCACCTATCAGGCGGCGGGCCGGGTCGGCGGAGAGCGTCGTCTTGCCGGTGCCGGAAAGGCCAAAAAACAGGGCGGTATCGCCGGCTGCGCCGATGTTGGCCGAGCAGTGCATGGGCAGCACGTCGCGCTGGGGCACGAGGAAGTTCATCACTCCAAAGATCGACTTCTTCATTTCGCCGGCGTATTTGGTGCCGCCAATGAGGATAATCTTGCGCGTGAAATCGGCAATGATGAAAGCCGAGGAATTGGTTCCATCGCGGGCCGGGACGGCTTCGAATTCCGGCGCCGCAATCACGGTGAAGCCCGGCGTCTGTGTGGCGAGCTGGCCGGGTTCAGGCCGGACAAAGAGCTGCCTGACAAACAGGGCGTGCCACGCATACTCGGCGATGATGCGGATGGGCAGCCGGTATTCGGGGTCTGCGCCGCAGTAGAGGTCCTGCACGAATAGGTCGCGTTCGCGCATATGCTCGGTCACGCGGTCGAGCAATGCGGCGAATTGGGAAGACGAGATGGGCCGATTGACGCGGCCCCAATCCACAATCGAGTGGGTGACCTCATCGTCCACGGTGAATTTGTCTTTGGGGCTGCGGCCAGTGCGCGCGCCGGTATAAGCCACTAGGGCGCCATTTGCGGCCAGGCGCGCCTCGCCCCGCATAAGGGCTATCTCAACCAGTTGGGCAACGGGCAGGTTGGTGTGAACGAGTGTGTCAGATGCCAGCGCCTTGAGCGTTGCCGCTCCGGAAAGAATTTCCATGGGTGGGGCTCCTTACGACCGAAAAGCGAAAAAGAGTAATTAATCCATTGTGCCATGAGGGCCGCATCGTGGGAAGTGAGGGCGGTCTCTAATCTTTGCCAACCGGGAGTTGGTCCGATTCGGCTACTTCGCCCACCTGCCGGCAGCCCTGTGGCTGGCAGCCCATTGCTCCCCTTGACAATCTAGGAGAGAGGCTTTACTTTCTTTCCTAGAGCGTCAAGGAGAGAGCTGAATGATGGAAGCAAGGCAGGAAAAGGGGATCGACCTGCTGCAGGGCACGCTGGACCTGTTGATTTTGAAGGCGGTCTCGCTCGGCCCGCTGCATGGGTATGGAGTCTTGCTGCGCATCCAGCAGATATCCGGCGAGGAACTGGTCATCCAGCAAGGCTCGCTCTACCCGGCACTCTACCGGTTGGAGCACCAGGGCGTTATCGCCAGCGAATGGGGCGAAAGCGAGAACAACCGGCGCGCCAAGTACTACTGCCTGACGACGATCGGCCGTGAGCGGCTGGGCGAAGAGACCAGGAAGTGGGAGCGAATGGCTGGGATTATCGGAACGATTCTGAGCGCCACCCCGGAAGGAGCATGAGTCCGCGGCTCGTTGTGGCGCGAGTCATAGCCTCGCTGCGCTCGTGGGTGCGGTCCGTCGCCCGGCGCCATCGGCTGGAGGCTGAAATTGAGGCCGAGCTCGCTTGCCATCTGGAGAATCTGACAGCCGACCTCATTCATGCCGGCCACCCGCCTGCCGAGGCTGCGCGGCAGGCACGTCTCGCGTTGGGATCCGTCACGGTCCACAAAGAAGGCATGCGCGCCTCCTTGGGACTTTGGCAACCTTGTTGCTAACGCGCCTGGTGAAGTCGATGCTTTTTGGCATCCAGCCATACGATCCCGGCACGTTGTTGGCCGGGGTTCTGCTTTTGTTGGCGGTTGCTTTGGCCTCCAGTTGGATTCCCGCTCGCCGCGCATCCGGGGTGCAGCCGATGGAGGCTTTACGGCACGATTGAGATAGAGAAGCGAGCGCTGCGCGTCTCCGCGGTGTTGACTATTCGGTAATTTCCGAGTAGGCGACCTCCGCTCACAATTTCCTCTGTCCTGCTACTGAATCTGCCATCCTGAAGCGAAGCAGGAGGAACTGCCCTGAAAATCCCGCTCTGAATCAATAGGATTCAAGAAACGTGGCCGGTCCAGCAGGGCAGGTCGGTGTAATTGGCGGCTTGAGGTTTTCACGGGCCCGGACTGCGGCGATGAATCCAGAATCAGCCGGTAGCGGGCAGCACCGGCATTTCGCCCAACCCCCTGGCCTCGGCCACCACGCTGTCCAGGTGGTCCAGCACCTCGGGTACAGTCATGGTGTAGATCTCGCGGCGGGAATCGTAGCCTTCTTCGATCAACTGTTTGAGATACCGGCCTGCAATTTGCGCCGTCAACTGATCGGTGATCACCTTGCCGGTGCGTTTCTTCTGCTCCACCCATGCCGTGCACGGCATGGCAATCCACATGGGGCGGCCGTTCACGTCAAAGCGGACGTCTACGGCATCCGCGTGGCGGGTGGCGATGGCAACAATGGTCCCCTTCCAGCAGCAATGCAGGTCTTCGCCGCCCCACCGGTCGGTTACGTGGAAATCCTCATACATGGCAATAGCCTATCTTCCCGGCCTGGCATCGGCAAGGGCGCGTCGCCCGGCTGAGCACTGTTCAACAGCTTCTCGCTGCCGATGAACTGTGCAGGGAGAGCACCGTTCATGCTGATCACTGTAGCCGTTTCCGACGCAATCGTCCGCGAAGCCCAATCCCGCAACCTCCAGGTCACCGATTTTGTCGAGACGCTGATTGACAAGGGGATGGAGACAATTTCGGCGCGGCCGGCTTTGAACACTGCCATCGAGCGCATTCGTGCCCTTCGCTTTCCTGAGGCCGCATCCGGACGTTAGCACTCCATTCCGCTACTTTGCGCGAGTGCCCGGTGGACGCTGCTCTTTGCGCGCTGATAGACTGTTAAGGTTGCAGTCGTAGTGCCTCCATTCGTACGGACCCGCCTGCAAGTCGACCGAGAAGGACAAGAAGAGACCCCGTGGATACTCAAACCCGTCATGCCCTTAAAGGGGACAAGTTCGCCCAGGCCACTGTCAGCAGTTTCAGTTGGGTCAGTGGTCACCGTTCCGGCGTTGTGCGTTGGACCATCAGCGTTGTCGCAGTTGTCGTTCTGTGCGGCGGCGCGCTGATTTTTTGGAATATGCGTTCGTCGGCCGCCAACAGTGCCTTGGGCGCGGCCCTCGACACCTACATCACGCCCCTGGCCCAGCCCGGCGCTCCGCCGGAAAAGGGAGTTTACCCGACCGCCGGCGAGCGCTCGAAGGCCGCCAATCAGCAGTTTCTGGCGGTGATCCAGCAATACGGCTGGCTTCCCGAGGCTTCAAAAGCGCACTATTTTGCCGGGATTACCGATCAGGAACTGGGCCAAACCGCCTCTGCGGAGAGCGAGTTGAAGACCGCTGCCGGCGCCTGGGATCACAACCTGGCAAATTTGGCAAAACTGGCCCTTGCCGGTCTCTATCATCAAACTGCTCGCGACGCCCAGGCTATCGAACTCTACACGGTTCTTTCCGTCAAGCCTTCCGAGACGGTTCCAGCCAGTGTGGCGCAGCTTGATTTAGCCAACCTCTACGTTGCGCAAGGCAAGCAGGACCAGGCTCGCGCGTTGTGGGCCAAGGTGAAAGACGCCGACAAGGATGGTGCGGCTGGATCAATCGCCGCGCAAAAGCTCGCCGCCAAGCAATAGGCCGCGCAACAGAACGAAAGGACTCGCGGAGCGGCCGGTTCCGCGGGTTTTTCTTTTCCGGCGCGCGCAACTTGCACGATGCTTGATTTTGAGCATTTTTCTCCCCGCCTGCGTCTGGTAACGTATGAGCGCCAGCCAGGCAATACTCGCAGGTTGGATGGAGATTCCAGAGAACGCTGTGTCCGATCAAGCCCGCCAGCACGCGGAAGAGGAAGCGCTCGCGGCACTGGTCAGCCAGTATGCCGGTACTCTTTATCGCGTTGCTTTCTCTGTCCTGCGCAATCCCTCCGATGCCGAAGATGCCGTGCAAGAGGCTTTTCTGCGCGTTCTGCGCCACCGCGATACGCTGGGTGAAGTGCGTGACAATCGCGTCTGGCTCATCCGTATTGTCTGGAATATTGTGCTGGACCGCAAGCGCCGCGCCAAGACAAGGCCGGAGACCGACGACGTCTCGGAATTGGCTCGGGTTCTGCCCGCGGCCGGGCTCAGCGCCGAGCAAATTGCTTCTGCTGCCCAACACCACGCCCACGTGCTCAGTTGCATGGAACAGCTTCCCGCCAAGGAACGGGAGGTGCTGATGCTCTCTGCATTTGAAGAGCTGAGCAGCGTGGAGATTGCCTCGATTCTGGATATCACCGAGTCCAGTGTCCGTTCCCGGCTGTTTCGCGCGCGCAATATTATGGCTGGCCTGCTCAACCACTCAAGGAGTTTGCGATGAATCCTTACTCTGACGAATCTGTTTCCGGCGCGATGTCGAACTTTGAAGACACGCTCCGGCTCATCTCGCATGTTCCCGTGCCCGAGGGCCTGGTGGATCGCGTGCATGCCGGACTGAAAACCGCACCGCGCAGAGGCCGCATCTTGAACTGGCCTGCCGCGCTGCGGCCCGGCAGCAATTGGATGCGCGCCGCGGCTGCTGCTGCCATTGTGTTTGTGGTTGCCGGCGGTGGATGGGGTGTATATTCCCGCGTTCAGCCGCCACCCTCGGCCAAAGTGGCAGGTGTGCCTCCGCATGGGGCAGCGTCGGGCGGATTTTCAAATGCCGGCGCCATGCGCGTTCCGCAAACGGTCAAGGGTCCAATAGTGACGCATGCGGCGGCTGCGGCAGCAATGCGACAAGATACTAGTCCTGCCGACAAGGTTTCTGGCCAGGCAGCGCAGACCAGCCGCCATTCCAAGCCTTTGGCACGCGACAAGTTCGCCGCTCAGCCCGCCGTGCCCGCGGCAAAGTAGGCAGCGGGTGGAGGCCGGTTACAGGGTTTCCGCGCCAATCGTGTGAGCCGGGCATCGTGACCGCTGTGCAAGCTGCCGCGCCAGCCTCTACAATTTCAACTGTCATGGCAAAAGCAAAGCAGAAGACGTTCGAAGTTGCTTGCCCGGATTGTGGGGCGATGCTGGTAATCGATGCAGCGAACGGGCTGGTGGTAAGTCACACGCCGGCTCCGCGCAAACGCATGTTCGAAGACCTGGAGACGGCGGCCCAGGCCATGCGCGAACAGGAAGAGCGCAAGGAGTCCATCTTCCGCCAATCGGTAGAGGCGGAGAAAAACAAGGAGGACCTCTTTGAAAAGAGGTTCGCCGAAGCTCTGCGCAAGGCCAAGGACCTCCCCGACACCAAACCGATTCGTGACTTTGATCTGGATTGAGGGAATTCGGCGGGATGGTTCCGGGCAAGGCCGAAGCCAGGTTCTTTCACGGTGATCCTCGCCGAAGCGGTAAACGACTGGAAGCTGATTCCCGGCATCTACACCATTCGTGCGGTTTGTTCCTCAATGGGACGGAAGGAGAACTCATGGTAGTTGTGCCGCTTCAATCGAAGGTTCCGCTGGCCGAACCCGCCGCCGAGCGGGAAGAAGGCCTCAATCTGGTAGGGTTTGCCGCGGGTGGAACACTCATTGCGGGCGGGTTGCTGCTGCTGGCCGGGCGTCGCCGGGCCGGTGCGGTGGCCGCCGCATCCGGCGCGGCCCTCGCCTTGCTCAACCAGGAGGATTCGCTGCGCTCATGGTGGCTTATGCTGCCAGGTTATCTTGATGAGGTGCAGCGGGTGCTGGATAAGGTGCAGGACACAGTCAACGACATAGCCGCCAAGCGCGAAACGCTGCATCGGATCATGGGCCGGCAGGTTTAGATTCCAAGCTGCCGGCGGCCCTCGGCGCTGATGCGGTGGGGAGTCCATTTGGGCTCCCATACCAGCTCGACCTCGACTTTGCCGATGTCGGGAATGCCTGCCAGCCGGTTGTTTACCTGCTCGAAAATGAGCCCACTGGCCGGGCATTGCGGCGTGGTCAGCGTCATGGTGACCTTGACCCACTGGCGCGGCCATGCCGGGGTCGAATTGGGGTCGGGCCCGGTGGCAACCGCATAGATCAACCCCAGATCGACGAGGTTCAGCTTCACTTCCGGGTCGAAGCAATCGCGCAATGCGGTGAGAATGTCGGCTTCCGAAAGCATCCCTAATTCTTCCGCTCGATCAGGTAGCGGGCTACCGACTTCAGGCCGTCGGCGCGGCTGCCGTAGGGCTTCAGCGCCGCGAAGGCCTCCTCAATCAGTTGGGCCGCGTCGCGCCGGCTTTGCTCAATGCCGAATACTGCCGGCCATGTGGCTTTTTCCGTGGCCAGGTCCTTACCGGCGGTCTTGCCCAGGTGTTCGGAATCTACCGTCATGTCCAGCACGTCGTCCACAATCTGGAAAGCAAGGCCGGCGTTTCGCCCGAACTGGTCGAGGCGGGCCACGTCGTCCGCATTGGCCCCGGCATAGACGCCGCCGGCAACCACACTTACCCGGATCAGCGCGCCCGTCTTGGCGCGGTGAATGGCTTCGACCAGCTCCGGTGTGGGCTTCTGGTGTTCGCTTTCGAGGTCCAGCACCTGGCCGCCGATCATGCCCTCGACGGTGCCCACGGCGTTGGCGATGAGGCGGATGATTTGCACGGTAGCCGCGGGTGGTGAGTCGAGCCCGGCCAACACCTCGAACGCACGGGTCTGCAGAGCGTCGCCGGCAAGGATGGCGATGGCCTCACCGAAGGCGACATGGCAGGTGGGCTTGCCACGGCGCAGGTCGTCGTCGTCCAGGGCGGGCAGGTCGTCGTGGATCAGCGAGTAAGTGTGCAGCATCTCGATAGCCGCACCCAGGCGCTCGATCCCGGCCGGCACCTTGCCGCAGATGGCCACAGCCGCTTGCATGGCCAGCAGAGGCCGCAAACGCTTTCCACCCGCAAAAGTGGAGTGCCGCATGGCTCCGTGGATTGACGCCGGCACCGTATCGACGCTGGGAAGCAAAGCCTCGAGCGCGCGGTCGGTCATTTCCGCGGCTTCCGCTTTCAGCGATTTCACGTCGGCTGGCATCCCCATTATGATAACCGAGGTCAGCTCAGCCTACGCTCCAGGAAACCAAGCCATGTGAGCAACAGCAGGGAAAGGCAGGTGAGCGAGCGGCCAACAAGCACGTCAGGAGTCGTTGTCCAATCGACGGTCACATCGAGCCGGCCCTGCTGCACGGGAACCGCCATCAGACCGTCATCGCGCTGAGGCAGGGCGTGGATGGGGTTTCCATTCACTTTCACCCGCCAGGCAGGATAGTTGCGGCGGCGCAGAATCAGGTAACCGGGGTGCGCGGTGAACGCGTCAACGCGGAGGCTTTCGGGCTGGATTGCGTATGATTGCGGAGCTTCGTCGAAGGTGGCTTGGCAGGATTTCTGAGTAGGGTTCCAGACAAGGACTGTTGGGTCCGCGTTCTCATCGGTGGGAGGAGCGCCCAGGGTCATGCCGGGATCTGTGACCAGGCAAGCGACAGGAAGGCCAGTTGCGACCAATGAGTTGTCACTGCCGGGAGGGCCGTATTCGTCGGTTCCTGCAAATCCGATGCCGGAACGATAAACGTCCAGCATTCCCGGCACCGCGTCCTCCACGTAACAAGGCTGGTAGAAGAACCTGCCTGCCGCGGCAGCAGCCGACAGAAAAACAACAGTGCAAAGTGACAAAACGGCCTTGCGTCGCCAGCGTCCGGCGAACCAGATGGCAGCAGCGAAGAAGATGGCCATTGGCGCCTCAAGCACCGCCAGCCAGCGCCAGGGGAATTGCAGAAACCGGAGCTTCGGCAGCAGGTTCCACACCGGCAATGAAACGGGAAGCTGAAGAAAGAAAACTGCCGCCGGGATGAGTGCCAATGGAATCCACCAGCGCCGATCCGCAGGTAGCTTGCCCCTTTTCCAAGCGACAAGCAATCCGAGCAATGCAACCGCCAGCATGGTGGCGGCGAGCAGCGAAACACGGTACAGCTCAGTGTCATGGAATTGCAGCGCTGGATCGGCGTGGCGAGCGAAGAGCCAACTGTTCTCGATCATTTCGCCGGGGTCCTCGGTGACTTGGCGGATGTCGACCCAGCGCTGCTCCCATGCGGCGGGAATCACGTAGAACGAGGCCAGCCCCAGGCCGAGGCCAGCGGCCAGGACCGCCCGAAGCACCGGAGCCCATGACCGGGCGAGGAGTGCGGCGGCCAAAGCCACCGCCGCCAGCAGGTAGCAGCACATTACGCCCAGCGGCACATTGGAAAGCCAGGCACCGGCGATCACGAGCGCCAGGGGGAGCGTGGAGCCGTCTAAAGCGCGCTTCCAGACCGAGCCGGCAGGATCGCTTTGGCGCAGCGCAAAAAGCAGAAGGAGCGGAATCCAGAAGCCCCCGGCCAACTCGCCGAAGGCGGAGCGTTCGTAAGCGGTGAAAAGCGTGTAGCCGGAGAATAGTGCCGCGCAACCGGCCAGCGTTGCCGGGGCGTCGTCAAGCGCCTGCCGCGCCAGCGTGCGGGTAGCCAGGCCCGAGCCGGCCAGCAGGAGAAAGGTGATAGCCCCAGGAACCGCTGCCCAAGGCAGGACTGAGCCAAGGGCCGCTCCCAGCATCCACGTCAAAGGCGGGTAGAAAACAAATCGAGGTTCCCCGGCGCCGAAGTTGGCGCTCGGCGACCAATGGGGGTAGAAGAGCCCATTGCGCCAACTGTTCAGGCAATCGAGCCAGGAGACCAGATGGAAGTCGAAATCGTGCCCGCAGGACGGGCCGTGGATGAAGAGAGGGGTGGTCGCCAAGGCGGCGGCCACCAGAATGATCGCGGGGCCTGTGAAGCGGCCAATGCGGTTCACGGTCTTGCACTCCCGTGGAATTTGGGATCGGAGCGAACACAGGCGAGTTGAGGTCCGTGCTTTCCCACCTTAGGCGCGATGAAACTGCGCCGAAGATGGGGCACCCGGCCTGATCCCTGATCCCTGATCCCTGACCCCTGTCTTTTCACGGCAGCAGGCGCAGAGTGTGGCGGGTGTTGGCGGCTACCGCAGCCGGGCTGAAGGGCAGGGCGAACGTGGTACCGCCATACCAATCGTTCCACTGGTCCCTGAAGTAAGGGCTTAGCGGGTTGCCGCTCTCGCCCAGGACAATGTTCTCCGTCGAGCCGTCCACATTGTTCCAATCCATGGTGAATCGCTGCGAGGGGCCAAAGGTGCGCCCCACCTGCTTCACGGTAGTGGTGTCCCCGCTCTGGGGCTGCAAGCCAGTCCCAGCCACGCGGCTTAGCAGAGGCACAAAGCTTGCCAGCGGGTGCTCGATATCGACCACGTGCCAGCTTCCATAGGTCCACTTCGTCAGGTCGCTGGGAGCCTTCCCTTTTTTCATGCCCTTGCGAACAGCCTCGGTCAGCAAGGCATCCCAGTTCTTGTAGCCGGGCGGCAGCCAGTCAGGGCTGGAGTGCATCACGATCTCTTCTTCAGCAGAGTCGGATTCCGACCAATCGTATTGCTCGGCGTCCTTGCCCAACTTCGGCTCAAGAATCAGCGCACGCAGTGCCTGTCGGGCCTGGGCCACCACGGAAGCAGCAGCGGAATCTGTGGTCAGGCGGCCGTCCCAACTGCGCATCAGGTCGGCGGCTTGGCGCAAGCGATCGTCCGTGCCCGCCGCATGGTCGATGGCGTAGGCAAGACGGTGCCCCAACTCCTGGTCCGCTTCGCTATAAACGTCGGTCTGGACCGCGAGCATATCCGCAGGCTTGAGCTGGTCGCGCCCCTGCAGGAGCTTGTAGATGCGTTCGGAGCGGTAGGGATCGACCCATTCCAGCGACAGCGGGTAGGGAGAGCTTTCGATCGTGACCCGGGAGTTAGCCGTAGCCAGAAATCCCGAGGGCGGGTCGACGGCGTGAGGCATGGCGTCAAACGGGATGTAACCCTGCCATTCGTGCAGAGCGTCCTGAATGGGCACGCCCTTCAAGCCGCCCGGCCGCAGCGGAACTTTTCCGATGGCCTGGTAGGCGATATGCCCCTGGTCGTCGGAGTAAACCAGATTCTGTGTAGGCCAACACCAGGTTCCAAGAGCCGCGGAGAACTCCGCCCAATTCGCCGCCGCATTCATTTCATAGAGCGGAAGGGCATTGAGGGCTGGGTCATAGAGCGTCCACTTGAGAGCGATGGGCCGCTTGTCCTTGGTGAAAATCGGGTCCAGCAGCGGGCCGTGGGCGGTGGACGGAATGTCGAGAACCACATCCTTTCCGGCGCGCACGCGAATCACTTCGTGATCCAAGGCCAGCGGTTTCCATGTGCCATCCGCGGCGAGATAGTTGCCCTTGCCGTCGAGCTTTTCAACGTAGAGATCCTGCACGTCGGCGAAGAGCGCCGTAAATCCCCAGGCCACATGCTCGTTGTGGCCGGCCACCACAAACGGCATGCCCGGCAGAGTGACCCCTGCGGCGTGGAAACCCGGTGCAAGCAAATCGGCCATGAACCAGATGTTCGGCTCGCCGTGACCCAGGTGCATATCGTTTGAGAGCAGCGGCTTGCCGCTCGCCGTGTGGCTTCCCGCAATCACCCAGTTATTCGATCCCGGCGAGCAACCGGCGCAATCCGGCAATCCGAGCAGCGCGCGCAAGGCTCGCGGATCTTCGTATGGGTCCCCCAGGTCCGGATTTTCGGACATGGGAGGGACTGTTTCCGTTCCCGAAGGCGGTGCATTTCTCGTCTCCGTGCGCTCGTCTTCATCGTCGGAGTTTGCCGCCGGCGCCGGTTCCGGGTGAGGCTGGCTCAAGTCCAGCAGCACGCCCGTGGGCGGATGGTCTCGCCAGGAACCGACCGGGTAGAGATCGCTCTCCAACTTGGGGTTGTGCAGATCGGCCGACACTCGCTCGCGCCCCAGTTTGACGTACCAATGCGTGTCCAGCATCTGCACCATCATCATGCCAATGCTCACCGAGTCAACCCCGCTCCAGGGCTGGGGACGATAGTGCAACAGCTTGAACTCCGCCGGGAGCGAACCCGAATTCTCGCAGTGCGCAATAAAAAGGTTTACTCCGCGCGCGTATTGGTCCAGGCGGGCGCGATCGATGGCCGGAAGGTTTGCATAGACTCGTCGCGCCGTCAAGCGGAATTGAAACCCGCGCTGCGCCTTGTCGTGCCGGACAAGCGAGGGGCCCAGAATCTCCGCCAGTTCGCCGTTGGCGTTGCGCCGGAAGGCGTCCATTTGCCACAACCGGTCCTGCGCGGTCACGTATCCCTGTGCAACAAAAAGGTCGTCCTGCGTTGCCGCTTCAATATGCGGCACGCCATGGGCATCGCGTCTCACCAGCACCGGAGCCGAGAGTCCTGAACCTGAAGAAATTGTGAGGCTCAACTCACCGTCGAGAGTCGGCAAAGCTGCCATCTCTGCTGAGCGAAGCCATAGCGCGCCTGCCACTGCGACCAGTACCAGCAGGACGATCAGGCTGCCTACGATCCACGAGACAGTGCGCAGCCAATGGCGTTTTCGGCCGCCACGCAAAGCATTTCCGGAATGTCCAGGAGTTTGGTCCACTGAGTGAGTGAGAGACATCGGTCTTCAACAGGATAACTCGTGGCGATGAGTCTGCTATCGAAGACAATATGAGCTAGAGAGCAGGAGTGCCGATCTTCCTGGTGTGGATCCAGGTGATTTTTTCTGCATGATTTATGGACCCATCGGCGCTTACCTGGTCGAGGCCTTCCCCGCAAAGGTGCGCTATACCTCGGTTTCTCTTCCCTATTACATCGGCAATGGCGTCTTTGGAGGCCTTTTGCCGCTCATCGGACTGGGCCTGTGCGCCTCCACCGGAAACATGTACGCCGGACTTTATTACCCCATAGGGGTGGCCGCCGCCTCTTTCCTGCTTGGGATGATCTTCCTCGAAGAAACCCACGGCACGCTCATCTGGGAGGAGGCATCGACATCGCCGGAAGCGCCCAGCGCCGTGTGATCATTGGCGGCGATTTGCCGGGCGTACCCCGACCTCGTTAAAGTGACTGGCACGGGGGTCTCTGCGGACGCCTGCTCCATTGCCTCCCGCGAGCTGCAATTTTATGTGTTTCCTAAAGGACGCCTACCATGTCTGCCCTGCCAGTTTCCGCTGCAAGCAATCAGGATCTGGATTCAACCCTTCGCGAGCTTCGCGTTTTTCCGCCGCCGCCGGAGTTTAGTGAAAACGCGCACATCAAGAGTCTCGCCCAGTACGAGGCGCTCTATAAGCAATCCATCGACAATCCGGAGAGTTTCTGGGCCGAGGCCGCCAAGGACCTGCATTGGTTCAAGCCGTGGGACAAGGTGCTGGAATGGAATCTTCCCTGGGCCAAATGGTTCGTGGGAGGCAAGCTGAACCTGAGCTACAACTGCGTGGACCGTCACGCACTGGGCTCGCGGCGAGACAAGACCGCGCTGATCTGGGAGGGTGAACCGGGCGAAGTGCGCCGGCTGACCTATGCCGAGCTGCACGTCGAAGTTCAGAAGTTCGCCAATGCCCTCAAGGCTCTGGGCATCCAAAAGGGTGACCGCGTGGCCATCTACATGGGCATGACGCCGGAACTGGCCATTGCCCTGCTTGCTTGCGCACGCATCGGCGCCGTTCACTCCGTCATCTTCGGCGGATTTGCCGCCACGGCCATCGCCGACCGCGTCAACGATTCCTCTTGCGTGGCTATTCTCACCCAGGACTCGAGTTACCGCCGCGGCAACGATATCCAGCTCAAGCGCACCGTGGATGAGGCCGTGGCCGCCTGCCACACCGTGAAGCATGTCGTGGTTTTCCGACGTACCGGTTCGCCTGTCACCATGGTCCAGGGCCGCGACCACTGGTGGCACGACCTGATGGCTGCCGCCGCGCCCGACTGCCCTGCCGAAGAGATGGATTCGGAAGACCCGCTCTACATCCTCTACACCTCCGGCACGACCGGCAAGCCGAAGGGACTGGTCCACACCACCGGCGGCTACGCCGTGCAGACCTACCTGACCGCGAAGTACGTTTTCGACCTCAAGGACCAGGACATCTTCTGGTGTACGGCGGATATCGGCTGGGTGACCGGCCACTCCTACGTTGTTTATGGGCCGCTGCAGAATGGCGCCACCGTGCTGATGTACGAGGGCGCGCCGAACTGGCCGGATTTCTCCCGCTTCTGGAAGATTGTGGACGATCACCAGGTCACCATCTTCTACACTGCGCCGACGGCCATTCGCGCTTTCATCAAGTGGGGCGACCAGCACGTGACGAAGCACAAGCTGGACTCCCTGCGCCTGTTGGGCACGGTTGGCGAGCCGATCAACCCCGAGACCTGGATGTGGTACCGCGAGAAGATCGGCCACAATCGCTGCCCCATCGTCGATACCTGGTGGCAAACCGAGACAGGCAGCATCATGATCGCGCCTATTCCCGGCGCGGTACCGGCGAAGCCAGGCTCGGCGACGCGACCGTTTTTCGGCATTCAGGCGGAGGTGGTGAACAAGGAGGGCGTGGCGGTGCCGGCCGGGCATGGAGGCCTGCTGGTGATCCGCAAGCCCTGGCCCTCGATGGCGCGCACTGTTTATGGCGACCCGGAGCGCTACCAGAAGACTTATTGGAGCGACGTTGAGGGCTGCTACTTTACCGGCGACGGCGCCCGCATGGATGCCGACGGGTATTTCTGGCTGATGGGCCGCGTGGACGACGTGATCAACGTCAGCGGCCACAGACTGGGCACCATGGAGGTCGAGTCAGCGCTGGTGGCGCATCCAAAGGTGGCTGAGGCCGCCGTGGTGGGCCGCCCGGATGAGTTGAAGGGCCAGGCCATCTCGGCGTTTGTGTCGCTCGAAAGCGGCAACCAGCCAAGTGAAGAGTTGAAGGACGAGTTGCGCAAGTGGGTATCGAAGGAGATTGGCTCGCTGGCGCGCCCGGACGACATTCGATTTACCGAGGCGCTGCCCAAGACGCGTTCCGGCAAAATCATGCGCCGCTTGTTGCGAGAACTGGCCACGCACGGCGAAATCAAGGGCGACACCACCACGCTGGAAGACTTTACAGTAATCGCCAAGCTGCGCGAGGCGGAAGAAGGTTGAGCGAAGGCTAAGAGGGTGGGCAACTCGTCCGTCGTCGGTCTGTCATCCTGAGCGCAGCG
>ODAK010003870.1_pt1 | contig 15458 bp, 18 predicted proteins | sample 1539591 | NCBI WGS metagenome assembly ODAK01 (sample SAMEA3539303, study PRJEB22396) | soil metagenome | biome: tundra; feature: field; material: soil | place: USA | collected 2010-05 | depth 0.15 m | reverse complement strand
TTGGCGTCGTCAAAGCGCGAGGGCTCCAGGGCCTGCGCGGCGGCGGTGCACAACAACAGCGTCACAAGGAAAACGAGCTTACGCATAGCAGTACTCTTGTACAGAGCCGTTGAAAGAACTCAGGATCATGTGCGCGACCGCGCGCTCGTAGACCTTCACGCTCGCCACCAGAGCGCCGCGTTGGGCATAAGAGCCCTCGCTCCCACCGACATCATCTTTCCCGTGATCGACCGAACGAATAGGAAGCGTTGCAGCTTCAAATTGCATTCCTAATCTGATCAGCCTACCGTGGAGTTCTGACGGTATAAATCGCCGACGGGGCCCCGCTGATGGTTCCGATCTGGTCCGAACCCTGTCAGAAGGGCGGCAGTTGAAGTTGCGCGGGAAATTGCTCTAAGGAGCTGAACTGGCCGCCACGCGCTGATGCATCAATGCAGTAGTGGAAGAGCTGTGTCGCAGGGCGGGTGTCCTATTTCGTTACTAGTTTCAGGCAATCACGCCACCGCGAGAGGGACATTCCTCCCGTGATCAAATACGAGCTCTTCCTCAGGCCAGCGAACGGCCGCGAGCCGAGACTTGAATGCGGCGCTGGGACTTGCTGAGCGCTCCTTGTAGCGCGCGCCCACGGCGAAGTCCACGCAAAATACGTTGCAGCGAGCACCGAACCAGTGATGGGACTCATGCTCGGCAAACAAATCTGGCTCGCCCGGAGAGTAGGCGGAACGCGCCGCGCGAGTGGGCCAGCGCCAATAGTGACCGATGATCACGGGGGTCGGATCGTAGTAGTCGTTCCACCAGCGCACCCGATCGACCATGCGCCAATTTCCGCTGGCAAAGAACGGTCGCTGGGCGATGCGCTCGATCCCTGACGTGACGATCCGTACGGGATTCGCGTCCTGGATTAGTGCATCCAGCGCTGCGACGCCTGGGAGTAGGGGGATGGTGGCGTGGGCATTTTTCATGTCAGCTTCATAAGGCGCCGACTCCGCTTTGGCTCGGTCGACCAACCCGGTCTCAATTCCGAGCCTCATCGCCACGCTCTGGTGAGTGTCATACAGTTCGAGCACGGTCGAGGACGATGATCGAATCTCCGCAATCGCGGGCTCATGCCATGCCGCATGCACCAGCCTCAAGTCCGAGCGCTCCAGAGCCAGGGGAAGGTTCGACAGAAATGTCTGTAGAGCCAGGCGGCGATCCGCCCCGAGAGGCTTGGCGGTCATAAACTTGCCGTCCCGGTGGTCGTGGTTGTCCTCATAAGGCCACCCGTTGCCCTCCTTGCGCGCCTGACGTAGCAGATTGAGTTCGTGATTGCCGAGCACGCATTGCGCAAGCCCACGTGCCACCAGGCCCGATACCAGTTCGAAGACGGCCGGGCTGTCGGGTCCCCGATCGGTCAGGTCGCCGATGAATACGAGCCGGCGTCCGTCAGGGTGTTGGCCGGTGGTGTCGTAGCCCAACTGCCCAAGCAAATCGCGCAGGGCATCGATTTCCCCGTGGATGTCGCCCACGATGTCGATGGGGCCTTCGAACAGCGCGCGGATGAAGGGTGGGTTGGGCGATATGTTCACGGCTTCAGTCTTTCCAAAAGCTCTTGAATCGGTCCGGCGCCATCTCGGTATACCGCACCGTATGGGCTATGTTCTTATGGCCCAAGTACTGCTGCAGCGATCGAGTGTCGTGTCCCTCATTGGCCAGCTTGAAGCCGCAGCTGTGGCGCAGCATGTGGGGATGGATCGGAAGGGTAATCCTCGCGGCCAGGCCGCTACGGGCTGCCAACTTACGGACATTGCTGGCGGTCATCGATCCACCGCGTTCGGAGACGAAAAGGTAGGGGGTCTCCGGCCAGTCCCGCCGCAGCTGCCGCAGGGCCCGCAGCTCGGGGCCTCGGAGCGGGTGGGTGGACGGTACGCCGTTCTTGCGGCGCAGGACGGCCAAATTACCGGCCTTGAGGTCAACCTGATCCCAACGCAAGGCAATGGCCTCGCTGACGCGAAGGCCATGGCGGTAAATCAGCAGCAGGAGAGTGCGGTCGCGAGCACCGTGTCGGCCAGATGACGCGGCGGCGTCCAGCAGCCGTTCCACCTCGGAGGGCGTCAGGTACTCCCGGGTGCGAGTGTCCCGGTTCGGACGGCGGCGGGGTGGGGCGACTTTCCCGTTTACGGCGTTTGGGGCGCGACGGCGGCGTTTCGGCAATTCAATAACTTGACCCATTGCGGGCTACTGTACTTTCCCTAGAAGGATCATTATAGGGAAAGTTTGGAATTCCAGCGAGCCTTGATCCTCGCTGCTCGCCTGGCTGAAGGGCCCGACGTGTTCGTCTACGCGTTTGGCCAAATGATTTGGATTTTAATAGTCACGTCGACAACGGGCCAAGACGCAGGGCGTGCGTGCGAACGCGGCCGCCCCAACGCGTTGAGGAGAGGGGCGCATTGTCGCTAGCAAAGAGGCTAGCAACAGCACAAATTACATCCCGACTGCACGCGCGCAGCGGAACTCTAGAAAGCTACCGAGAACTCTTCAAGCGCGCAAGTGCCGCAACCACCGCGCTGGAGCCGCGAAACCCCTTCTTAGCCATCCAACCGGCTAGATTGGGACCGCCGCGCGCCAGCAGGCCTAGCCAGCCGCGGCGCGTGAGCTTGATCAAACCGCTGTGTAGTTGCACGCGGATCCGGTAGTCCGGCTCCCGCGAAACGACGTGCTCGAAGAAGGCGATACCAAGCTCGCCGATGTTGGCGTCTGGCATCGAGCAGATCGATCTGACCGCTCCAGGGGCGAGGCGCAACTCGAAATCCGGGTCCTGGGCCTTGCCTGGCTCCATCGCCGGCTTGGCGGCGTCCGAGTAGAAGCGCCACTCGCCCGCCACGTCGGTGAAGGTTACGGCCACCTCGGCGCCATCACGCAGCAAACTTGCCGCCGTCTGCGCCGCCGTGCTGCCCAACAAAAAACGCGCGAGCATCACATCGACGGGCTCGCCATCCGGCTGCCCGGCGGTCCGCAGCGATTGGGGCGCCCCGGTCGTTGTGTTGTCATCTGTTACCATGATTGTGGGCCAAGGATGGCACAAGTGGTTGCGTGCTGCAGGAGTTGCTCAATGGTCGCGGCCGGACATCTGCCACGCGATACGCGAGATTATGTAGAACGGCTTCGCCGGCTGAAGTCGATGCTGCTACTTCGCAGCTTCGAGTCGGCGCTTCTGAGGCAACCAAAACCCGGCTTCCAGCTGCTTTCTTGCGGTGAGGAGGCGGTAGCCGTGGGAGTATGCGCGGCGCTTGAACGCACCGACCCGCTGCTCTGCAGCGGCCGCAGCATCGCTACTGCGCTGGCACGGGGAGTGCCCGCGGGCGGTCTGCTCGCGGAGTTGATTGGCAAGGATGGTGGTCCTAACCGTGGGCGCGCCGGGCGCGCGCACGTGTCGATGCCGTCGATCGGCTTGTTCGGCGCCCATGGCGTGGTTGGCGGCAACATCTCGGTCGCGGCCGGCGTGGCGCTCGCCCAACAGCAGCTCGGCACCAGAGCTGTGGCTTGCTGCTTGTTCGGCGACGGTGCCTGCGGCGCGGGGGTGTTGCATGAAACCCTCAACATCGCGGCGCTTTGGTGTCTTCCGCTGGTGCTCGTCTGTAACAACAACGGCTACGCGGTTTCGACTTCGGTGCGCGAAGGCCTTGCGCCCGCTCACCTGACCGACCTGGCCGGTCCATTTGGCGTTCCGGCCATGGCGGTAGACGGCACCGATGTCGACGCGGTGGCGGCAGCCACCGCGGAGGCGGTCGCCAAGACTCGTGCCGGACAAGGCCCGTTCTTCCTCGAGCTGCAATGCGCGCGGCTGGCCACGCACTCGACCCTGACCCGCGAGGAGCGCTCGCCTATGGAACTGGAGCAGTTGCGCAACCGGGATCCGCTGTTGCTCTACGAGCGGCGGCTGCGCACCGAAGCAATCTTGGACGATGCGCTCTGGGCGCACATCCGGTCTGAAGTGGATGCCGAAATAGCCGAAGCGGAGCGTTTTGCCGAGACTGCTCCCTGGCCCGATGCCGAGACGGCGCTGCTCGATGCCTAAGCTTTTCTTTCGCGAGGCGTTGGCGCGGGCAATAGCTGAAGAGATGGAGCGCGAGCCTCGCTTGTTCCTGCTCGGCCAGGACATTGCTGCGCACGGCGGCTCCTATGCGGAGACCCGCGGCCTGTTCGAGCGATTCGGGCCGTCGCGAGTGCGCAATACCCCGGTGGCCGAGGCGGTCACGGTGGGTCTGGCTGCCGGTGCGGCCGCCGCGGGCCTACGACCGCTGGCTTTTATCACGTACTTGGACTTCCTGATGCTTGGCCTGGACGCATTGGTGAACTACGCGGCGAAGCTGCATTTCAAGAGCGCCGGCCAGCTGACGGCGCCGCTCGTGGTGAAGGCCACCGCTGGCGCCAAAGGCCAAGGACCGACTCATGCGCAATCGATCGAGTCCTGGCTCATGAACGTGCCGGGACTCACGGTCCTGGCGCCGTCGACCGCCGGCGACGCCTACGGCCTGCTCAAGACCGCGCTACGCGCACCCGGACCCGTGGTATTCATCGACCACAAGAAACTTTTCCCGCGCGGCGGATTCGTGCCCGAACAGGAAGAACTCATCCCGGTGGGCAGCGCGGCCATAAGGCGTGAGGGCCGGCATTTAACTCTGGTTGCACACTCGTACATGAGCGTCTTGGCGCTGGAGGCGGCGGCGATTCTGGCGGCGGAAGGAATCGAGGCCGATGTGATCGATCTTCGCTCGCTCTGGCCTATAGACTGGGACACGTTAGCGGGCTCGGCGCGCCGCACCGGCCACGTACTCGTCGTCGAGGAGGGCCAGGTTGTTTGCGGCGTGGGTGCCGAACTCGCCTTCGGGCTGCGAGAGCGCATTCCGGAGCTGCGCGTCGGCCGCCTGGGCGCGCGCCGCGCACCGGTGGCCCCAAGTCCCGTGCTCGAGGCGTATACGATCCCGGACGCGCACGCCATCGTTCGCGCGGCGCACGGGCTGGTGACCCGCGCCGCGGGCACAGAATCCACACTAAGATAGCGATTAACCATGGTCGGAAAACTGGTGATTCCAAAGGAACTCGGCGAGAGCATCGAGGTGCGGCTGCTGCAGTGGTGCAAAGCCGAGGGCCAGCAAGTCGCTGCCGGTGACGCACTGCTTGAGTTCGAGACCGACAAGGCGCTTGTATTGGTGTCGGCGACGCGACCAGGCACGCTGCGCCGACGTTTCTACGCCGAAGGTGACTGGATGAAGCCCGGGGATGTCGTGGCGTGGCTCAGCGAGCAGCCCGACGAGCCGCTACCGGCGGAAGATGACGCGCCGGCCGAAGACTTACTGGTGACGTTTGACATAACTTGATGCCTCCCACCAATTGGCGTGCGATCAGCGGACACTCCCAACTTGACGCGCCCACGCCGGCCTTAATATTGTTCCCTCGGTGTCAGCCGCCATGTCTATATTGCTACTGCACGGCGATGCCGAGGCGCGTTTGCTCGCGGACGCCGAGCTCGCCATCCAGGCCGTGCTGCCTGATCGGGAAGTGCAATTGATCCGGGCCTGGACCACTCGGCCGGACTGGCTGGATTCGGCGGCGCCTGGTCCGCCCGAGGCTTTGCGCAGGCGCGGCATGGTCGAGGATCGGGACGCGCGTGAGCTGCTCGAGCAGCCGCATCGCCTGGTGATCTTCTGCTTGCTACCGGTCGTGGCGATGCGCGCCATGACACATCGGGCCGGCGGAGTTTTCCTGGCGCACGAGGGTTTGTGCGCAAACTGGTCGCCTGAGGATGCGGCGGTGGTGGCGGCGGAGTGCGCGACACAGTCGCCGCTCTCGCCGAAGGATGCGGCCAGAGCGTTCGAGCCGATCATTGATAGGCTCCAGAGGCGCGGCGCGGCGGTGGCAATTTCGACGGCTTTCCGCCACGTCAACGAGCCGCTGCAGCATCGACAACCGGCCGGGCCTCCACCGCTGCGCGAGCTGATCAGGCGCACGAACCTGGAGGTCGCGCGCCTCTCTCACCGCACAGGATGCTTCGTGCTCGATCTCGATCGTGCGCTTGCCCAGGAAGGAGGAGGTCCGCTGGAGGCCGACTGCTTTGGCGGCGCGGGCCGCGCAGCGGAGCTCGCAATCGAGGAGCTCGCGGCGCTCATTGTGGATGCATTGCCGGACGAGCTGATGCCCACGGAGGCCTTATGATCCTGTCACTGTCCCTGCCTCGCGTGGGCGAGCGGATGCAGGCGGGTACGGTACACCGTGTCATCGCGCGCGCGGGTGACGCACTGCGCCCGGGCGCGCCGCTACTTGAGGTGCTTGTCGACCTCGAGGAGGCGAACGCCCGGGATTGCCCGGCGGCATTTTTTGTGCGGCTGATCGCCACAGAGCGGGCGTACCTTCGCACGCTGTTAGTCGCGCCCGGTGACGTGCTCCAAGTCGCCGCCCCGTTCGGCATCGCCACGACGACGCCTGACGAGTCCTTCGACGGGCCCGCGCTGCGCGCCCTGCGCACGACGTCGGTGGCGATCCAGGTTGATCCGCTCTCGACGTAAATGGCCGGTGCGTGCAAGTCAGCATCATCCTCATCACCAAGGACGAACAGCCGCGGTTACGGCTGTGCCTGGCAACGCTGGGCCGGCAGGCCGTGAACTGGCAGCAGGATGCCGAGGTAATCCTGGTCGACGACGGCTCGGCCGTGGCCGTCGGATCGGCAGATATTCCGCCGGGGGCGCCACAGCCGCGCATCATCCGGCACGAGCGCAGTCGAGGCCGCTCGGCTGCGCGCAATGCCGGCGCCGCCGTAGCCCGCGGTCAGCGACTGCTGTTCCTCGATGGCGATGTGCTGCTCTCGCCTGAAGCGACTGCGCTCCACGGCGCGCTCGGGTCCGACGAACTCGGACGCGGGGAGCAGCGACACCTGCGTGGCACGCGCTTCTTTCAAGATCCCCGCACTGGCGCGCCATGGCCGGGAAAAGAAGAGCTGGTTCGGCGCCTCGGTGATCTGTCGTCTCGTCTGGTGACCGAGCAGATGATTGCCGAGGCGCCGTTCGATCAATGGGTCGAGCGTTCGGATTCGGCGATCTATCCGGGTGCCGCGCCGCGTAAACTATACGATCTGGAGATGAGTGCGTTGCGTGCGCGGTCCGCCCCGCGAGCCGAGTGGATGGCGGCCGCCGGACATAATTTCTCCGTTCCGCGCCAGGCATTCGAGGTCGTGAACGGCTTCGACGAGGACATCTCGATCAACGAGCACCGCGAACTAGCCCTGCGGTTGTGTCGCAGCGGAGCGCGCGTCGTCGTGGTGGAGGGCGCGATCTCAGTGCATGTAACGCACCGCGAAGGATGGCGGGACCCGCTGTTCGGCGAGGACCGTTGGCGGGAGATCTTTGCGCGGCGTCATCCGCTCGAGACCCGCGTCATGCTGCATTTTTGGCTCAGCCTGGCGGGAGATCGAGGCATCCATCCCGCCGAACGTGTGATGACGCTCGAGGGAGTGGACGCGCTACTGCGCCAGCACGCGCCGTCCGACGGAGCCGCGCCGTGAGCGCCCGCATGGGTCGATCGGCGCGAGTGCTGCGGATCTTTGCCAGGGGCAACGTCGACGTGCGAGATTCGATGCTGTGGTCGCGGGTGCGCGGCGCGCTGCAATGGAATGGCATCAATGAAGTCTTGCGCGTCCGGCATCCCGGCGTAATTGCCAGGGTCAAGCACGAGACCTGCGCGCGCATCGATCTGATTCCTCTGCCCGGCGAGACGCTGCTGGCTCCGCCCGAGGAGCTGGCGCGCCGATTGCCCTCCGGAGCCCACCCGATAGCGTGGCAGCACCGTACCGCGCTGTTCGACGCGCCTGTCGATGCGGTGATTCTCTCGCTGCAATCGGCGGTGCTCAACGCTCTGGTCCGTCACCGGCGCGATGGGTGGCTTCTGCTGCCCGACTGGCTCGTCACGTGGGACTCCGCTTCGCGCGCATGGCTCGAGAGCGAGTGCGAGAACGCCGGGCTGGCGCCGATCGAGCCGACGCTTCGCCGGTTAGAGCAGCTGATCATCGCCGTGGAAGAGCGGCTGGGCGCACACGTGCTGGTCTATAACCTCTCGCCGGTGATCCCAGGCGAGCAGACGCACTGTTGGCTCGGCGCGGAAGACTCGCTGGGGCTGCGCGTGCGTCGCTTCAATTTAGGCCTGGCAGAGTTGTCGACGCGCCTTGACTTCTCGATCGTCGACGTCGATCGCATCACCGCCTGCGCCGGCGCGGACCGACTCAAGGTCGACCTGGTCCATCTCACGGCGGAAGGCTGTCGGCTCGTGGCCGAAGAGGTGGTGCGTATCCTCGAGGAACGCGGCTGCTTCGACGCACTGGAGGTACGGCAATGAGCGAGCTTCGCGTGCCCGCGCTCAGCGCCCGCCCTTTCGGCCTGCTGCGCTCCGGGCTGCAGTGGCTGCGCCGTTCGGGCGACCACGTCGGCGCACGGGAACCGGTCGCGGTGTGCCACCTGCGCCTGTCTGGGTCCCGCGACCGGCATCTGACCGTACCGCTGGCGGAAGACCAGCACGATCTGCAGGTCGTCCTGGCCTCGCGCACTGCGGGCACGATCGAGTACCGAGCGGATCTCTCGAGGGGTGGCTACCAGGACCTGGTCGGCAGCGCTGATTGGGACGAGGGCACGATAGTTGGTTCGATCGATTCGCCGGACGGGACCGGAGAGCTCTTGCCGTTGGTGCTGGCCGGTCGCCGCGGTTTCGAGAATGGCGAGGGACGCGGGGGATTGCTTGCAGGCTGGCACGAGCGGGCCCGAGCCTTCTGGGAGGGCGAGGTCTCGGGCCGCTTCGGCACGGTGCTCTCGCTCGGTACCTGCGAGCAGACCGCCGTGTTCCGGGGTGAGGATATGGCGTTCCTCTCCTGGTTTGCTCGTGCTCCTGGCCCGGCGCAGGTCGCGGCGGTCTCCGATGAGCGCTGCGTACATTCCTCAGCGGTGCTCTTGCAGCACATCCGCCGCACGCCGGTCGAAGCCGGAGCCATCACCGATGCGGTGCAGGGCTGGTTCAGCGAGCGCATGGCGCAGCTGCAACCCAGCTCGTTTCCTGCTTTCCAGCCAGACGCCTCGAGAGGCACATTGGCGGGGCGCTGGCCCGAGGCGCAAGACCTGCTGTTCGCGCTGCATCTGCTTGCCGAGACGGTCGGCGCTTGCCCGATTCTCGAACGCAGCGAGGTGCTGACGCGCCGTGGGGTCGTTGAGCTGGGTCCTCCGGATGCCATCGCGCTCTCGTTGGGGAGCGAGCTTGCCCCTCATTTCCGGCACCGTCGCACGGGCTGGATGATCGCTGTTCACGGCTTCCGCTTTGGCCCATATATCGGCCCGGGCTTCATCGAATGGCTGCGACGCGACTTCGAGTGCGTGCGGCGCTCGGTTTCGGACATGGAGCAAGACCTCGCCGCGCTCGCCGAGGAGGTGGGGACTCGGACGGGAGCTGCACTGCTGGTGCAGAATCTCGTGGCGTCCAGCGCAGTAAATCGGATTTCGAACTATTCGTGGCTCGGCGAATCGTTCGCCGAGAGCGGCCCTGTGATCAGTACTGAAGCGAATTTGATGCTCTCTAGTCTGACGCGAGCGCCCAATGTCTCGATGATCGACTCCGATGCACTGGCCGCGGAACTCGGCGTCAAGCACTGCCCGGACGGGGCCCATGCTTCGCGCGAGCTGCTCGAGGCGCAGCGGCTCGAGGTCCATCGCGTGCTGCGCGACCGAAGAGTGCCGGGCTTTTGACGCAAAGTCACGGCGGCTGACGGCGGACCTAAGGCGCCAGCCCGACGCCGGTCAGCGCATGCACGCGCTCGACCAGCTCGAAGCACGAGCGGCTGCTGTGGTACGGGCATTTCCAAAGGGTCACCTTGGGCCGCGGGATCGGCGTCCCGTCGCGCCTTACTTTCTCAATCCAGTCGCCGTGCACGCGGTCGACGAACTTAGCCTTGATGTAATTCCAGCTCCGGCGTGAGGCTTCGAAGTAACGCGGGTCGCCCGATATCTGGTAGGCGTTCAAGAATCCCACCGCCGCCTCCGCCTGCGGCCACCAGTCCTTGTCGGTATTGGTGTAGCCTTTGGGTCCGCCCGCATTGATCACGCCGCCGTCCGGATCGATGCCCTCGGCGATCGTCACCCTCGCGAAGTCGAGCGATATGGATTTGACCTGGACCACAAGCGCCGGGTCGCCGAGCACGTTCGCGGCCTCAAGCAGCAACCAGCTCAGCTCGATGTCGTGGCCATAGGAAACATTCTCCCCAATCGGCTTCCAGTTTTCCGTCATGAACAGGATCAGGTGATGAGTGCGCGGATCGATGATGTGCTTTATCACCGTGTCAACGAGGTCTCGCTGGTGTGCCCGGAGGCCGGGATCCGGCCAAACTCGAAGCAGGCTGGTGTAGCCCTCGAGGATGTGGACGTGCGAGTTCTGGGACTTCGGCGCCGGGCCAATCAGGTCGTACTGCGCGGCGTTGACTCTGCCCCACTTCCGGTTCAGCGAATCGTAGTAGCCGCCGTGTTCGCGGTCGCGGGAATGTTCCTCGATGAGGTTGTAGATCGCGATCGACTTCCCGAGCGCCGGTTTTTCACCGGTAGCCCGGTAATATTCCGATAGCGCATAGATGCCGAAGACCTGCAGATAAATCAGCTTGTTGACCGCCTTGGGTTCCCCGTCCTCGGATACTGTCCAGAAAAGGCCGCCGGATTCGGGGTCCCAGAAATGCTGCACCAGATCCCAGTAGGCCCAGCGCGCCATCTCGAGGTACACGGGGTCATGGTAGCGACGGTAGGCTGTTGAAAATGTCCAGAGTATGCGGCACGTCAGCAGCCCGCCGCGCGCCGAGCCCTTGCGGACGACCATGTCGGCGTCGATGAAGCCGTAGAACCCGCCGTTGTCGGTATTGCGCGTATGTTTTAGCCAGAAAGACAGGATATTGCCCTTCAACTCCTGTTCGGCGCTGGCCGCAAGGGCGGTCAGATCAGCGACGGGGACGTTCTGAGGAGTGGCCAAGGCAGTTTACGGCCCCGTGGTGACATTAATCTCATCGCGGTTTGCAAGGGCGCTCCGAGGACTACCGTGCATGCACCGTCACTCGATCACGATAAGCCAAGCTGCCGTCGAGCCCAACCATACTGATCTCGATACCCTTGCCGATGCGGGTGTGGAGCATGTGCCAAGCGGGCGGCAGACGGACACTCATCGACCCTGTAAAAGCCTGCGGAAGACACTGCGTGACCATCCGGTAGTCGATTGTCCCGGCAAAGTGGTCCCGCCACTCCGGATCATGTCCTCCAGCGGACAAATCCCAGCTTAGAAAGTCGAACGGTAGCCAGCCTTGCCCGTCGATCCAGACCTCGGCCCAAAAATGGTTGGTCGGCGCCAGCCGATAAAGAAAATGGCCGCTGATGATCCGCGCCGGTATCCCCCTCGCCCGGCACATCGAGACGAACAACGCCGACCCCAATTGGCAATCGTACCAACCCGACTCCAAGACCCAGTCACCGGGAGCTTCGGGATAAACCTGATCGTAGTGGACCATCCCCGGTATAAGTTCGTCGATCATATAGGTCCAAAAAGTTCGAACGGTTTCCCAAGGGCCCCTCTCGGGTCCCGCCAGGAAATTTGCCAGGGTCCGGATTTTCGGCGTTATTCGAATCAGCCCGTCAATCGGGCGCAAATAGATTTCGGCCTTGGCCGGATCCAGCCGGCCCGCCTGTTCGACGGTGCCGGCCGGGCGGGGTGTGGCGATGAAGGAAACCTCGGCACCTATCTCGATAAAGGGCTCCCCGAAGGCGGCGAGGCGTGCTTCCATGCGGCCATCGCTCAGAAAGATCTCGGCCCGCAGATCGGACGACACGACCGGCACGCTTTCGATTTCGCGCACGTAGGCACCTGGTAACGGCATCGGCATACGAAGGCGCAACTTGGCCCCCCGCTCGAAATTCCGGACGTCGAAGGTGCGTTGGAGCGTAACGTGGAAGGGTGCATCGCTTCGACCGTCGGGCCACGACACGCCATCGCGCTTGGTCTCGGCCCAGTCACGGACGAGGGCGCGGTTGGTCCCGACACAGCGGTCGATCCAGAACCGGTCACGGCCATTGAGACCCGCCCACTTCTGGAAGTTCAAAACTTCAACGGGATCGTACAGCCGCTCCCCGCGCTCCGATCGGCGGTATTGGAGCCCCAGCTCGATCCATGAATCCAACGCCGTCAGGGTACTCGCCAGGGCTTCCGCGTGACGACCGGCCTCGACCTCGAAGGCCCAACCGCCCAACAAAAGAACCTCAAGTAGACGCGGCTCGGATACGGTTCGGTACCGGGCCTCGACCCGACTTCCCAGACACGGGCGAGTCAATGTCGGCCGCCCAGATTCGCCAGGGGGCGTCTCGCGCAGAATGCTCCATTCCATCGAGTCGGTTGGGTCATTCCGGAGCACATTTCGAATGGTCCGAGTCCTCTCGATGGGCCATCGTGGAACAGCGTCTGCACACGCGTCAGCTTTCAGTGCGAAGGATATTTCACGGCTTGAATTCTCCGGCGGCTAGGCCAAACTCCTACACGCTTGCGGCGGGGTGAGGGATGATTACGGGTCGGCGCGATACTTGGCAAGGCTTGGCAAGACGTGCGGCGAAACGTCGCCCAGTCGCACCGCTTCAGGGCGCAAATCGATGACCAAGAAGTTCAGACTCATCAAAGTGTACTCAAAATGAAAGCGGATTGGGTCCGACCCCGCTATACATTGGCCCCCCTGCCGCGTCGCAACATCAGGTCAGCGCGCTCCATACAGCTGCCCGGGGCGCTTATCGTTCGCGGATCCATGAGCGTCAGCGGAGAATGGGTTCGAAGTTGGATTGACGGACCTGCACGATGTTCCCTCCAGTAAGAGACGCGAAGATCGATAGCGCCATGGTCAGTTGTCTCATGGTCACGTTGCCCGTTCCCGAAAGGCTCGCCTTCGTCAAGCGCAGTATTGCGGCTTTCTGCTGCCAGACACTGCCGCGCAAGGAACTGGTTGTGCTGGTGAACGGCGGCATCGCCAGCGGACGCGACGCTCTCCTCGACTATGTCGGATCGCTCAAGCGAAGCGACATCCGCGTATTGACGCCACCCGGTCAACTTAATCTCGGACAACTCCGGAACATCAGCGTTGAAAATGCGACAGGCGACGTCCTTTGCCAATGGGACGACGATGATTTATGCCATCCGGAACGGCTCGAGCGGCAATTGACCGTTCTAATGGAGGGCAATTATGAGGCGGCTTTTCTCCGGGACGTGATCCAGTATTTCCCGCAGTCGCGCTCATTATACTGTACCAATTGGAGGGCCACAGAAGCCGGGGGACACCCCGGCACACTGATGGTCAGACGGTCCGTTCCGTTCCACTATCCGACCGAGGGTTGCATTGCGCGCCTCGGCGAGGATTTGCACGTTGCCCTCTCTCTTAAAGAGCGCGGACGGGTCGGCTTTATCCCAGACATGCCGTATTTGTTCGTCTATATCAGCCACGGCAAAAACTCATGGAATGACGATCACCATCGCATGCTCGCCTCGAAACTCTCGATTTCACAAGGACTCCTGCGTCGTCGGGAGGCCGAGATGCGCGAAGGTCTAAAGTTCTACGATTTTGGCCCCGGCGATTTGAGTGTCAACGGCAGCAATGGATTGGCCTTCAAGATCTGATCCGCACAGCATACCGAGGCCACAAAGCCGTTCTTTAGACTGGTTCCGGTCGATGCATCCGTGACTTTCTGCACAATCTGCCAGGGAGCGACCGCGACCGGTGAAAAGCCCCGCGCCTCGACCAGACCACACAGTTCAAGCAGGTGGTGCCAGTCGCGTCCGTTGCGGGCAAGCCGGGAGGCATCAAAGCACAGCACCGCGCCCACCTCTCCGGCGCAAAGCCAAGCCACCAGTCGATCGAAGCCTGGTCTTGCCACGGTGCCGCTCGCCGAGCGCCCCAAATCATGGTCAATCAGTTCGATGTTGACGAAACCACGGCGCCGCGCTTCCTCGACCAGGTCGTACTGTCGGCGTTGGCTCTCGAGGTTCGTTTGTACCTGCGTTTGGGTCGGCTGACGCACATACAACACGGCCTTGCGCTTGAGGACCGTTGCCGGAAGCAAGTCAGCGCTCATCCCCCGAAGCCGAACCGACTCGAACGCTATGTTGATCTGGCGGGGCTGCGTCGGGGGCAACCGTGCTTTCAACGAGAATTTTCGCGGCATGGTCATTTTGTTCCTCCTGGACGATGTGCGAATCGCCACAGGAGCTTCGCCGAAATCCGCGTTCCAGGAGTAATCGGTGCAAATCTCTCAGAGTGCTCGCCGAAACGCGCGGCGCTCCGAGTTCCATACTTGCGCAGATACCGGAGTCAAACATCCACGCCGGCAGTACCGTTACAATGCCTGGTGCGACTTCGACATGGATAACGCGGCCGCCACCCCGTTGCTCGCTATACTGCGGCCGCAAACGGCGCCCGTAAAACGGGTGCCAACGATAGTGAGCTTCAACTTCCTGCCCGATATGGGCAGAATGAGCATGTGATGGTGGTGGCCGCAAGGCCTGGTTAGTTGCCGATACCCAGGCGGGCGCCACCGCGAGCGCTAATCTCTACTCGCTGATCGAGACAGCAAAGGCCAATGGCGTTGAGCCTCATGCGTATCTCGCGCGTTTGTTCGCCGAGCTTCCCCACGCCAGCACCGTCGAGCAGTTCGAGGCGCTGTCGCCGTGGAACGTGAGCCTTCCCTTACGGCAGGCCTCTTGACTGCACGTAGGATCCTATTCCTTATCGCGGCCATATGCGTCGCGACCGTTTCCTACCTTTTCTTGCTGGCATGGGCCATCGCATATGCGGCGTTGTCTCAAGCTCCGCCATGGTGGCGAACACTGATTCCGTCAACGAAGGCAGCCAGCTTAAGTTGGTTGTGGCTCAGCCATGCGCTCGCTGTTGTCCTGGTCACCATTCCAATCGCGTTCGCACTCCGCTTCTGCATTGCACGCCGGAGACCCGTGGCAGCATTCAGCGTCTCGGTATTAGTATTTCTGGTCATGGCGCTGCCCGCCATGCCCCTGTCCTTTGCGAAGCAACCACTCTACGCTGTAATTTGGACGATCTGGGAGCAGGTGCTGCTGATTGGAGCATTGCCGACTATTGTGTGGATCATAGACGCATCGGTTCGTCGGCGTGAACCAAGCGGAGAGCCATGCGACCCCAACATGGCACCGTAGTTAACTGATCGCTTACCAACCTGCGACCGAAGGCGGTCTTCTAATGGCGCTGTGGCGTCGAGGGGCTACCGCTCGCCGTCGCCTGTCGCTCCGTGCCGTAGCTTGCGTCGCTGCAGACGCAATCGGCGCGTAGACGGCGGACTTATCGCTGTGATGATCCGCAATTGACCCCAAGGCGACGGTCGCGACCGGCGGCTTTCCGGCGTCAGAAACGCCCCGGA
>ODAK010003869.1_pt1 | contig 15459 bp, 12 predicted proteins | sample 1539591 | NCBI WGS metagenome assembly ODAK01 (sample SAMEA3539303, study PRJEB22396) | soil metagenome | biome: tundra; feature: field; material: soil | place: USA | collected 2010-05 | depth 0.15 m | reverse complement strand
AAGTTATCTTTTGATGTGAATACGGAGCAGAACGGCAGATAGTAGAGATATGCTAGATCGACCTGATGGCTGGCTTTGACGTTGCGCAAGAGTTGCGTTGGCAGAACCAAACAGAAGAAAATGTTGATGGTCAGCATGAAGATGAAATACGGGAGATGCTGGCGAAGCGGCGGCCTGCGCCTGCTGATCCAATCGGCGCTTACTGCCTCCTTCGCCTCGGGGATGGCTAGAAGATCCAAGCCGAAACTCAGAAGCCATTCCGGGTCCATGCAGTCGATGATGGTGTCAGCCAGCTGTCTTGCGTCTTCTAGGCTCTTGGGTTTACGCCAGTGACCCAGTTGGCCCATCACGTGTTTCACCATGGCGTCGAAGTCTACCCCAGTCAATTCCCGTCACCACTTCCTTGCGAGATTCCGCTCAACTTCCAAGAATTGTCTCTTGCTCCAACGCGAAAGGGCCTCGGCCTCCTTGCTTAGCTGGAAGACGACACCTTTTTTGTCGCCGAGTTGGACTGGGGAACCCCCGGCCATGGCGGGTCTGCCATAGACCTTGGTGATGTCAAACCGGCGGCTCAATTCGCGATCCAGAATGCTAAGGTGGTGAACATTCGGATAGGCCTGCGCATCCGGGGTTCGGTCGGCTAACGAACCGACAAGCTGTTCAGGGGTGCTTTTGCTCCTGGTTAATTTCTCCAGGTCCGCCAAGCACTCAATGTAGAACAGCGGTGTTATGTTGCACATGTAGAAGTGATCGAGGAGTACGGCCTCATCGAGATTGAGGCTTTCAAGCGACGACTTGTCGAAAATCAGCGTTGGCCCTGGGGGCATATAAGGAGATTATGCCTCTTTCCCCAGACTGGGAAGGTGGCGCTGGCGTCCGGGGTCTCGAAACCGCCAGCCCCGCTCTCGCGCTGCGTCGCGCGGCAAGCTGGAGGCCCACTTTTCAGCAATATGGGCATTTCCCGCACGTTAATGCCGCCGCTCCCCTTGCCTGCAAGGCCTCTACAACGCCGAAGCAACGTTTAAACTCTCAATTCTGTTCTGTCTTCACGGTTCGCGGACACTCTACCGCGCCGAGCCGCCGGGAAGCATGGCGGCAGCACAGGCCCAGGGAGGCCCCCAGTGGCGCACGCCGGGCGTCGTTTGAACACTGTCACCCTCTTCGTTGTAGCTGACCGCGAGACCCTGGAGGCACAGCCAAACAGGTTTTCAAAGGAATCCCCATCCCTCCATCGAACTCGTCACCGTGGCCAAGAAGATAGTCCGTCTTGGTACTTCCCGGGCGTTCCCTTGGGCCTGGACGTATTCCCAGGTATTTCGGGGGCTGGAAGAGTCTGGAGTCAAGAGAAGTACCGGGAACACCAGGGGACCACGGGCGGCCCGGTGACCGTCGCGGCCTAAATCTCCTCGATGCAAGCCATGGGAAGTGACCGACTCCGCGCCCTCCTCCAGGATCTGCGGGCAGATGACCGCGCGTTGCTGGATTGCCGGATCGTGGACGGCTGGCGTTACGCCGACATCGCCGTTCGCCTCGCGATGCCTCGTGATGTTTTGGCGGACCGGGTGCGTCGGCTGCGGACCGACCTGAGGCGGAAGGCGAAGGCGCTCGGAGCCTGAGGCTTCGCCCGGAGGCGAAGTTGGAGGAGGCGCTGGCGCTGGCCGGGCGAAGGCAAAGACACCGGCTGTGGAGAGCGAGGTACCGGTGATCGCGACAAGACACTGTCTTGTTCCTGTCTTGTCTCGAAGCGCAAAAACTTCGTTTCCAGAGGCGCGGACCACTTCGCTGCGCTCCGTGGTCCTTTCCGCCTGGGGTTGAAAAAATTACCTCGGCCTGTTCCGCCCCTCCAGAGCCAGTCCTCGCGCTGATGCTGAACGCCCCGCTCTCGCCCAGAAACTTGTGCGGAGCCGCGAGGCGTGTTCCACTTGCCGTATGGATAGTCTCGAAGGCTTCATTGGCACTTTCTCCGGCCTGCGGTTTTGGCCGCTGGACCCAAACCAAGAGAAGATCCTGATTGATGATATCGCCCATCATCCCATCGAGAGCCTGTACCACCTTTGGTGTCATCATGTCGCGGTTGGGTCAACCTCTCTCCCCTGGCACCGCCAGGCAGGTCGGCCATGTCCTCCCCCCGCTGGTCCAGGATCAGGTCCGGCGGGCGCGCACGGGCGATTTGTTGCAGTGACCACTTCTGGTGCCGGCGAAGGCGGCGAGTCTCGTTATCTGTGTAGGTGCAGCGAGCGGATGGCACCAAATCTTCCGCGCGCGTGGACCGTCTACAATCGTCGCTCCTCTGTCGACGATCACTCACGGGAGAGCGATGCTGCACGAACAGCCAGATTCCCGGCACTGTCAAACTTCTACTGCCTCCCCGGCAGAGCCCGGGGGAACTCTCATCGGATTAGCTGAGGCGCGGGCGGGATTCGGCACCTGATCCAGGATCTCGCGAACCTTTCGGACCAACACTTGCGGCAGAAACGGCTTCTGCAGGAGGTCCGGAGCGGGATCAGGCAAGCTCTGGTTGGTGATCGACTCCATCGAGTGGCCGGACATGAAGACCACTTTGATCTCGGGACGCCGGCTGCGGAGTTCCTCCGCCAGCCTGAGGCCATTCATCACCGGCATTACGATGTCGCTTACGACCAAGTCGATCTCGCGGATGCTGGCGCCCCATTGTCCCAGTGCCTCAGCGCCGTTGGCGGCCTCCCAGACCTTGTAACCCGCCTTTTGTAGCGCTTCCCGCAGCATGTTCCGAACCGAACCTTCGTCCTCCACCAGCAAGATGATCTCGCTCCCGTGGTTCGAATGCTCCGAGACAGTTCGTGACGTCTCGTAGGAGGGGATACTCTCGATGCGCGGCAGGTAGATAGAGAACGTCGTGCCCTCGCCCACCCGGCTGGAAACAAAGATGCGGCCACCGCTCTGTTCCACCGTTCCATAGACGCTCGAAAGGCCCAATCCAGTCCCTCTTCCCGTCTGCTTCGTCGTAAAGAACGGCTCAAAGATGTGCTGTTGCGTTTCCGCATCCATTCCGTGGCCGGTATCGCGGACGACCAGGCGAACGTACGAGCCGGGGGGAAGTTCTAACCGGTGCTTCTGCTGCCCCTCGACGACTTCCACAACAGCCGTCTCGATCGACAGAACACCTCCATGAGACATCGCATCCTGGGCATTCGTGGCCAGATTCAGGAGCACTGCTTCCATTTGATTGGGATCGGCATGAATCCAGCCGGCCTCCGCCTGGAACTCGGTCCGGAACTCGATATGCTCGCCGATGACGCGGCGAAGCATCCGCTCCACATTGTGGATCAATTGGTTGATCTCGATCGGCTTGGCCTTGATCAACTGGCGTCGGCTGAATGTCAGAAGCTGTGAGACCAGCTCGGCCGCCCGCGTTCCCGCACTAAGGATCTCGTCCGCTTGCCTGATGGCATACGGGTTGCCCTTGAGCGTATCCACAAGCAGGGAGCTGTAGCCGTTAATGACCGTCAGCAGGTTATTGAAGTCGTGCGCGATGCCGCCCGCGAGGCGGCCGACGGCCTCCATCTTCTGCGAAAGCCGGAGCTGTTCCTCGAGCTGCGCCCGGTCGCTGACGTCCGCCACCGTAATCAGAATCGCCGAGATCTCGTTCGCCGTTTCGCGCAGAGGCGCGGTCCAGATCGCGGCCTCAAATGGCGATCCATCCCGGCGCCACTGCTTCACCTCAATGCCGGCGACCTCCTCTCCCCGCATCGTCTTGGCGATGATATCGCGGATGGTTGCTTCCCCTATCCCGTGAGCCAGAGCCAGAGGACGGCCAATCGCCTCGACCGCGCTCCACCCGAGAATGTGTTCCGCCATCGAGTTCCAACTTGTTACCATGCCGTGGCGATCCAAGATCAGAATGGCGAGCGGCGATGCCTGAACGGCGGCATCCAACTTCGCGTTGGCTGCCATAGCCGAGGCCAGCGCATCCATTGTGCGGCAGTGAAGCAGTGTCACCTCTTCGGCGTGCTTGTGCTCCTCTTCCCTCTGCTTGCGCTCAGCCTCCAACTGACCGAGATAGAGGCCGTAAGACCGGTAAATTGTGTAAACTACGGGCAGGATCAGCAGGGAGACTTGCCAATCGAACATGCGATGGGCAAAGGTGAACACGCCGACAATGCCAGCGCCCACCAGGTAGTATGCGAAGGACCAGAGGTAACAGTTGCTCCATACCTGGCGGAGGGACCTTCCTTCCGTCAGCGCCACCACGGCTGCCACGGGAAATGTGTTGGCCGCGAAGAACACGGCAGCAGCGATCGACAAACGGAAGGGAGATTCCAGAAAGGGCGCCACTCCGGCTAGCGAATGGTAGACGAAGTGAGAGATCCATACAGCCGACGAGATGTTGGCCACGCTGAACCAAAGCTGGACGGCGCGGGGCCGCACCCTCGCATGCCAGAAACTCTGAACGATGACGCAAACAACACCGATGAGAAGGGTCTCCGGCAAGCCGAGGTCTACAATACCCGCCAGCAGGAGAACGAACAGCACGGACATCGTCCCTGTAATGCCGGGCAACCTCACCTTGAGGCAAGATGCCGGCACCGCAAGCGAGAAATAGCAGAAGAAGCGTGCCAATTCGTGCGGTTGCCAGTGGAAAAGACCGTTCCCCAGAGCCGCCGCGCCTATCGCAATGACGCAAGCGATATAGATCTTAGCCTGTCGTGACAATTTTGGCCCCCTTAACAATCGGCTGGCGAGGGCCCTCTCCCCCGTCAGTCCTCACTTCGCCGGCGTTACCGGTCCCCTTGAATGCTGACTGTTTCCGGAAATGGCTGGTCCGTGCCCCAGACCACTGCCGTGCCCCAGACCACCGCGAATCCGCTCGACGTACTCGAGCCCCAAACCACCGCCGTGCCCCAAACAACAGCATCTCCGTTCACGATGACGTTGGTGCCCCAAACCACCGCCGTGCCCCAGACCACTACGTTCTCCCAGTCCGAATCCTGGGCAAACAAAAGGGAAGTACCTCCCGTGGTGGAGTCATAAACTGCCGTCGGCGACAATGCGGTGCCGGTCCCAATGTCGGTATTGTTCAACGCCGCCCACACGTCCAGGTAACCGGCTCCTATCGTAAAGAGGTCATATGTACTTGTGTACGCGATCCCGGTTACCGGGTCGGTGGCGACGCTGGTGGACGGGAAATTCTTGGTAGCGGTCTTCATCAGCCGCGCCTTCACCTGGTCGGGTGTGAGCGAAGGCTGCTGCTGCAGCAGCAGCGCGGCAGCCCCGCTGACCATGGGCGCCGCCATGCTGGTCCCGCTCAGCCACATGTAGCTGGCGGAGGCGTTGCCGCCGCCGTTCGATTTGTAATACGTGACAGGCACGGTGTTGCCGGGGTAAAGCTGCGAGAGCGTCGAGCCGGATGACAGCGCCGAGGCAATGTGATTGCCGGGGGCCACCAGGTCGGGCTTCACGACTTGGTCAAGAAGTGTTGGTCCTTTGGAGCTATAACTTGCAATCAGGTCGTCGCCCCGCGAGGTGGTGCTCATATCCTTCATCGCGCCCACGGTAATGGCATAGGGGCTGTTTCCGGGCGAAGTGATGGTGCCGTATCCGTTGGTTCCCATGGAGTTGTTGCGGCCGTTATTCCCGGCGGCCACCACCATCACCAGCCCTCCAGCCCAGGCCTTGGCGACTTCCTGGCAGAGCGGATCGAGCGTATAGCTCTCCTGAATAGTGCGGCCCAACGAAACATTCACCACCCGGATTCCGTACGTTTCTTGGAGTGCAATCGCGCGATCGATCGCGCTGATCACCGAGGAATCCGTGCCTTGGCCATTGCTGTCGAGCGCCCGTAAGTTGATCAGGGTGGAACTGGGAGCAATCCCCCGGAAAGTGTGGATGTAATTGGCCCCCATCGAAGCCGAACCATTTCCACCCACAATGCCCGCCACGTGAGTCCCGTGGCCATAGACGTCATTCGTGGTGGTTTCGCTGTCTTCGCTGTCAACGAAATTCTCCGAATACACCACCCGGGGTCTCAAATCCGGGTGGTTGACCGCGATGCCGCTATCGATGATGGCCACGCCCACGCCGGCCCCGTTCCAGCCATATTGCAGCGCGATGTTCGCTCCCACAGCCGGTTCGGCAAATTCCAGGCTGCCGCTGAGTTTCCGGTCCGGTGAGATATAAGAGATCCGCGGATTGGCCGCGATCCCATGAAGCGCCGCGGCTGGGACGGTGAACAAGCCGCCGCGAATATTCGGAAATCGTTTCTTGAGGTTGCCGCCCGCAGCCGCGACCGCGGCAAAATCGTTGGCCGACGGCGGAGCCGTGAACTGGACAATCACATCCACCGAACTGCCCGGACGCAACCCCTGCAGGTCATTACTCAACTTCGCCCCCATGAGGCTAGAAGCGCAAAGGAGACCCAGCGTGATAGAGAGTTTCAGCTTCACCGGCACGCGCTGCCCCGCTTGACGGTGGGCTATAACGCAAACGGTCTTTCGATTCATATTTATCCTTAGTTCTCACCATTGATGAGAAGGCCTAGGGTTTCGCCGGTTGGATTGGTGCTGGTGCCCCAGATGGCTACCGTACCCCAAACCGCAGCATTGGCCTGAGCGCCGCCGGTGCCCCAAACCGCGGCATTGCCCCAAACCGCACTCGACCCCCATACGGCCGCCTGGCCGTCCACAAAAACACTGGTGCCCCAAACTGCCGCTGTGCCCCACACCGCGGCTGTCCCCCATACGGCCGCCGTGCCCCATACCGCCGTATTCGTGTTGATGACCGTTACCGTATTCGTGGCCGGATTGAAAACCGCGGCTGGCGACGCCGCCGTGCTGCCTGGTGGTACCCAGTCCGTGCTATTGAGAGCTCCCCAAATATCGAGGTACCCCGCGCCGATCGTGAAGATGTCGTACTGGCTGGAATAGCTTGTGTTCGTGACCGGATCCACAGCCGTGCTGTAGAGCGGGAAAATCTTGGTGGCCGTCTTCATCAATCGCGCTTTGATGGTCTCGGGCGTCAAGCTCCAGTCCTTGGTCAGCATCAGGGCCACGGCGCCGCTCACCATGGGCGCGGCCATGCTGGTGCCGCTCAGCCGGTAGTAGTCCGCCGAATAGGACTTGCTCAGCGTGTTCAGGTAGTAGGAGTAGAGCACCTTGTTGGGCCCCGAATTCGAAGCGATCATGCTCTTCGAGGCCAGCAGCGAGACGACACGGTTCCCGGGTGCGACCAGGTCGGGCTTCACCACGTGATCCAACAGCGCCGGACCCTTGGAACTGTAGCTCGCGATGAGGTCGTCCGCTCGGGTCACGGTCCCCATCGTCTTCATGGCTCCCACCGTGATCACCAGCGGGTCATTTCCCGGCGCCGTGATGGTCGAGTACCCGCTGGTTAGCGGGTTCCTTCCCTGGTTTCCGGCGGCCACAACCACTACGATCCCGGCTTGCCACGCACGTTCCACGGCCTGGCACAGCGGGTCGAGCTTGTAGCTCTCGAACACCGGCCGGCCCAGCGACAGGTTCATGACGCGGATGTTGTATTTATTCTTGAGTTGAATGGCCGCGTTGATCGCATTGATCACGTTGCTGTCGGTGCCAGCCCCGTTGCTGTCGAGCACCCGCAGGTTGATGAGTTTCGCATTCGGAGCCATCCCCAGGAAGATCTTGAAATCGCTGCTTCCGGTGGACGCGGTTCCATTCCCCGCCACAATGCCCGCCACATGCGTGCCGTGACCGTACTGGTCGGCCGTGCTGGTCACCTTTGGAACAAAACTCTGGCTGTAAACGATGCGGGAGACATTGGAAGCGTTGGTGCTCTTATCCAGCAGATCGAGTTCCCCCAAAACTCCGCTGTCGATGATGGCGACACCTACCCCCGTGCCATCCCAGCCATTTTGAACGGCAAGCTGCGCGCCCACGGTGGGATTGGCATTATCGAGGGTCGCTGCGACCTGTCGGTCCGGCGAGACATACACGACGTTGGGTGAATTAGCCAGCGCGTTCAGCGCGGCCGCCGGAAGGCTGTAGACCGCCGCGTTGATCAGGCTCAGATCAAGTTTGGGATTGCCGCCAAGCGCATGGATTCGTGCGGCCTGAGCCTGATCCGGCAGAGCGGCGAATTGTACGATGACATCGACGAAGGACGCAGGATCAAGTCCGGCGAGATCCGGGGAGAGTTTCGGCGAAGCGCCGAAGCACGGTGCAGCCAACAGAAGGAGCGCAAACACCGCGCAACGCACGTGCAAACGGATCATAGAGGGAACCTCGCTTTAATTAGGGATTTTGGCAGCTATTCCTGAACCAGCGACGCCAGGAACTCAAAGAATCTGCCCCAGGGAATTTATAATTAAGTTCACGGCTGGCAGCCAGCAAGACCGCCTCAACCCTCAGCCGACTCTGGTATCGAATCGTCATCCTCATTGCAGTTCTACATCCCGTGCGTGAGGTTATTGTGCAGCATCAAATTGGGTAAATACATTGTTCTTTTTGGTTATGGATCTGGAGTACTACGGGGAAAATACTGCGGGAGCAGGGGCATCACCAGCCGCGACCGGCCCCGCCGGGCGGGAACCAGGCTCACCGACGGAATGCCTTTCTTTGGTGTTTGCTCATTTGCGACGAACAATCAACAATTATCTGGGTATTTATTCGGCTTAATGGAGTAGATTTACTGCAAAACAGGGGTATATTAATACCCCTGTTTGTGGGTATCCACATCCTAACGAAGTGCATTACTTCGCAATTTGCGTAATAGTAGAGGAACGGATGCCATCGCGACGCTCCCCAGTCTGGCTCATCGGCCGCGGAATCGCCATCCTTCTGATTTCGGGATTAGCAGGAGCGACTCTGGTCCGGTTGGCGCCCGGCTTTGGTGTGGACGAGCGGTCGCTGGATGCACGGTTCTCAGCGCCCACCCTGGCATCGATCGCGCGCGCGAACGAGCGCGAGCGGAATCCGCTTACCTTCTATCTCGGCTTTCTGGAGGGCTTGTTCCACGGGGACCTTGGCCGTTCCGCAGTGTTCGGTCAGCCGGTAGGCCCATTGATCCGCGAGCGGGCGCCGACCACGATCCGGACCGTGCTCGAAGGCCTCATCCTCGGTTGGTGCGCCGCGCTCGTGTTGGCGACGGCCGCCGCTGTGAGCCGGAGGGCGGTGGTTTTGGCGGTTGCCATGGCATTCAGCGGTTCGCTGCTGAGCATCCCCTCGGCACTCCTGGCGACAGTCTGCCTGCTTCTCCAACTCTCTCCGGGAACTGCCATTGCGGCGGTGGTCTTCCCGCGCGCCTTCCCGCACGCCTACGAGCAAGTGCGGGCGGCGTTGGCGGCGCCCTATGTGTTGATGGCACGCGCACGAGGGCTGGCGCGGACCCGCGTGTTTCTCTTCCACGTGATTCCGGCCGCTCTGCCGCCGCTAATCGCGCTCGTGGGCGTTTCGGTGACGCTGGCATTCGGCGCGTCGATTCCCATCGAAGCGCTGGCTGATTCCCCCGGACTCGGCCAAATGGCGTGGCGGGCGGCGCTGGGGCGGGATCTCCCGGTCCTGGTCAGCGTCACCCTGCTCTTGACGGTAATCGCGGTGTCTTCGAATGTGGCCGCCGACCTCATTATCATGCATCTCCAACGGCGCACCGCATGAAACTGCTTCGTAAATTGGCGGTTGGTTTCCTGGTTTTGGTCGCGGGCCTTTCGCTGGCTGCGGGATTCGTGGCGCCTTATGATTACGCCAGGCAGTTTCGCGACCACTCCAACGCGCCGCCATCCCATGCCTTTCTTCTGGGAACTGACGACCTGGGACGCGATAGGCTGTCCCGGCTTCTCGCCGGCAGCCGCATTTCGCTTCTCTGCGCACCCGCGGCAGCGATGGCCGCCACCGCCATCGCGGCGGCGATCGGAATGGCTGCCGGATATTTTGGAGGCTGGCTGGACGAGACGGCTACCGTCCTCACCGATTTGTTCCTCTCGCTGCCGTGGCTTTTCGTCCTGCTGACATTGCGCGCTCTTCTGCCACTGAACATCACTCCGTGGGCTTCGACGGCCGCCACGTTTCTACTGCTCGCCGCTGTCGGATGGGCCTCCGGCGCCCGCGTGGTGAGGGCCTCGGTGGCGGAAATGCGCTTTGCGGGCTCCATTCTACATGCGCGCGCCTGCGGCTGTTCCGGCGCGCGGCTCTTGTGTTTCCATCTGCTTCCAAACCTGAGACCCGTGCTTTCAGCTCAGTTTTGGATTCTGGTTCCGGTCTTTCTCTTGACCGAAGCGAATCTGGGTCTACTCGGTCTCGGAATCGCCGAGCCTGTGCCGTCGTTAGGTAATCTGCTGGCTGACCTGCAAAACTACCAAAGAATACGGGAAGCGCCATGGATGCTGACGCCGGCTCTGCTCCTGTTTCTAATTGTGGCCAGCCTCCACTTCGTGGTCTCCGGGAGGGATACATGGGAATAGCTCGAACCGCTTTTCTGTTGGCGGGAGCGATGGGCGCTTACGCCCAATCCGGCGGGGAACTCCGGTTCTGCGTCCGGGCGGACCCCAAGACTCTAGACCCACTCCTCGCGGAAGAGGAAGTCTCCGAAACTATCCGCTATCTGACGGGCGGCGTGCTGATCCGCCTCAATCGCCAGACGCAACGGCTGGAGCCCGAGCTGGCGGCCTCGTGGAAGGTTGCCAACAACGCGCGCCAGATCGATTTTGAGCTGCGGCGCAATGTCCACTTTTCGGACGGAGCACCCTTCGGCCCCGCCGACGTGGTGGCCACCATACGGCGTATGATGAGCCCCGGGCTCCAATCCGGAATCGCCGATTCTTTTCGGTCTGCCGGAGGAGAGGTGACCGCGCGGGCCAACGGCGCCAATGGCGTTTCGGTTTTCTTTTCCACGCCGGTGGCGGGTCTCGAGCTCCTGTTCGACCAAGTCGCGATCTCACCGGCCCGCCCAGCGCCACCGGAGAGCGCCGTTCTCGGTCCGTTCCAGTTCGCGGAGCACAAGAGCGGCCAGTACGTCCTGTTAAAGAGAAATCTCAATTACTGGAAGACCGGCGCAGGCGGGAAGCGGCTTCCAAACCTCGACTCGATCCGTCTGGACATTCAGGCCAATCGCGAGATCGAATTGCTCCGCTACCGCCGCGGCGAGCTGCACCTGGTCGATAAAATGGAGCCCGAAGCATTCGAGCGCCTCAGCAAGGAGGCGCCCGCGAGCGTGCGGAATGCCGGGCCGTCACTCGATGCCGAGTTCCTCTGGTTCAACCAAAGCCCGGATGCGGAGTTCCCCGCTTACAAGAAACGCTGGTTCCAATCGGGCCTGTTCCGGCGGGCTGTGTCGGCCGCTATCAACCGGGACGATGTGATCCGCCTCGCTTACCGCGGTTATGCGCATGGCGCGGCGGGCCCGGTCTCGGCCGCCAACAAACTCTGGTTCAATGCCAGATTGAGTCCGCCCCGGTTCGATCCTCAGGTCGCCCTCAAGCTGCTGCAGCAGGATGGCTTTCGACTGGAAGGGAACAGTCTCCGGGACCGGGAGGGAAATGCGGTGGAATGGTCGCTGATTACGAATGCCGGTTCGAAGCCGCGCGCCCAGATCGGGACCATAGTACAGGAGGATTTGAGAAAGATTGGCATCCGCGTGAATTTCCTGCCCATGGAGTTTCAGTCGTTGATCGAGAGGATTACCAGGACACAGCAGTATGAGGCTTGTCTGCTCGGCCTGACTAACCTGGACATCGACCCCAATAGTCAAATGAATGTGTGGATGAGTTCGGGTACGCATCATGCGTGGAATCCCGGCGAATCCAAGCCGGCTACCGCCTGGGAAGCCCAGATCGACCATCTCATGGAGTTGCAACACACGTCGGTGGATCAGGCCGCGAGAAAGCGCGCGTTCGATCGGATCCAGGAGATCGTGTCCGAAGAACAGCCCATCATTTATCTGGTTCATCCCGATGTGCTGGTGGCCATCTCCCCGTCAGTGCGGGACGCGTTGCCCTCGCCGCTGCCGCCGCATCTGTATTGGAATATCGAAAACGTTTCGCTGGCCGCGCCCGCACCAGGGAGGAAAAATTAGCTCTCTAACGCCCGTTCTTTCAACCGACCTTTCGGTGGATTACCCGCAGAAGACCGGCGTGCTCCAGGGTGCCCGTGTCGAGGTCTTGCCAGGCGAGATTGTCGGACTGGTGGGGCAAAGTGGATCGGGGAAAAGCACTCTGGCGCTCGCGATCCTTCGGCTATTGGACCACACCGGCGCGCGGATTCGCGGGAGAACGACTCTCCTGGGCCAGGACCTGATGTCGTTGCGGGAACCGCAACTCCGCGCGATTCGTGGACGGCTGGTCAGCTTGATTCCGCAGAGCCCGGCCGCCGCTCTGAATCCGGCTCTGCGCGTCGGAACGCAACTCCGCGAGGCGTGGCGCGCGCATTCCTCTGAACCATGGCCGGTCCAGAGGGACCGCGTGGTGCGGCTGCTAGCGGCCGCAGGCCTCTCGCCAGCCGAAGAGTTTTTGAAACGCTTTCCGCGGGAGATCAGCGTAGGACAGGCGCAGCGCATCCTGATCGTGATGGCGCTACTTCACTCGCCCGCTCTGCTGATCGCAGACGAACCAACCACGTCGCTCGATGCGATCACTCAACGCGAGGTTCTCGACCTGTTGGTTCGGCTCGGCCGAGAGGGACACATGAGCATGCTGTTAATTTCCCACGACCTGCTTACGGTTGCGGCGGTGTGTCATCGTCTGGCGATTCTGCATGAAGGGGAAATCGTCGAGCACGGTCCGGTGGAGGAGGTTCTTGCATCTCCCCAACATCCTTATACCAGGAAGTTGTTCCAGGCCTTTCCGGTGGATCTCCACGAGAGCCGGTGGCGGCGCTCCGGCGAACAGTGAGCTGCGTGTGGAACTTGAGATCGCGCTGTAACACGCGAATCTGAGCATTATCCGACAGGCCAGCCACGCTCGCGCGGTTCGAGCCGGATCCGCACGGAGAGGAGAGGCAGCCAACCGCGGGCTCGAATCAAGAGTTGGCACCCGAGAGCGCCAGGCGGAAGCGCCTGCCCCACCTTTTTTCATGAACTTTCGCGGCCGAAGGCCCATTAGTCCCTGGGTTCACGGTTAATTAAGCACCTGGCAAAAGCGGCTGGAGAGAGTCGTCTCGACCGCAAAACTTAACCCACGAATGAGATAGTCCGCCGTTCGTTTCAGAACGTCCCTTCCGGCGGCGATGGCTGCAGCGGACGGATTCAACGGATTCAAACCGCGGGCTATTTCATCGGGATCCAACAACCGGTCGCGGCCCTCGAATTCGAAGGATCGGGTGAGCGTGGACCTTCCGGAGCCGTTCGGGCCTGCGATTACCGTGAGGGTGGGTACGCTGCCTTAGGCGGCGTACGCCGTCAATTCGCGGATGATCTCGTAGTTTTCTCCGGACGGGGCGCCCGGCAACCAACGGATCTCGAATCTTCTGCCATCGGCGCGCTCCATTACATTGAGACCGTCGCCGTCGATATAGAAGACAGGAAGCCCGGCCCCAAGCGTCTCGGCGAAAGCTTCGCGGGTCGCTGCCAGCACCGCATCATCAAACTGCGTGCTACCGAAGTCGTAGACGACAGGCATGCCTAATTATCCACACCAGCCGTCTCCTAGGCCGGACCTACTTAGATGGGACCCCCAAGTCAGGCGAAGAACCGCGCATGCTCCGGCGGGCGCATCTTGATTTCCGCGAATTCCGGGTGGAGAGGATTGATGAGCCAGTTCGACTCGGATGGGACCAGCGCCGAGGGAAGCACCAGGATCGTGCTCTTGCGTTGCGCGGCAAAGGAATCCCCAATTACGGCAAGATTCGGCGGAGCGGGAACCTGCCGCCAGTTGGAAGGCAGTTTGTGCGGGTTCAGGACGACGCGGGAAACACTGTCCGGGATATCGGCGGCTACGACCACAAGGTCCTTCGGAGGATCGTTCGCGTCGATATGGCCAAAGTAATCGATCATCGCGAGGGAAAGATGTTCCGCGGTGTAGGCGATGCGCGTGCCCGGACTCGACCAGCGTCCACCAAACAGAAAGGGTCCCTCACCGTCGAGCGGCGTCTTTGAGTAAGGCTCCCGAACGATCTTGTAGACCCGAATCAACTCACGCCGCCGAATGCGATCCTGCCCAGAACATTCTCGACCGCTCGCGCCCCCAGTTCGGTGTCAATCAGTTCGAGCGGGATGTGGCCGCCGAGCGCCCTGTTGGGCCGCTTCAGCCATCGGGTCGCGGCTTCCTCATCTCCGATGTACTGCTTGGCGAGCGCAACAATGCGCGCCAGCCGATACAGGCGGTCGGACTCGTGCCGGGCCAGGCGGCCCTGGTGCCGGCGCCGCTGCAGGCTGCGCGGGGAGAGATCGAGAGTCGCCGAGAGTTCCTTGAGAGTCAAACCCGCGGAATTCATCACGCTTCCCACGACTTTTTGGGGAAAGCCCTCGCGAATCGCCGATCGAAGGTCGTTATCGGTCCGCAGAGTGCGGCCCAGAACCCTCTCGCCTCCCAATTCCGCGATGACGGCCTGGAGCTCATTTGCCATTCTGTCGTCCATTATAGCGCCAAATGGCACAGGCCAGAAGCCTGATCGGTTATCGGCAGGTCAGGTATTGACAACAGATATCGTCAAGCACCCGGCAAAAGCGGGTGCACGACATAAGAGTGGAGTCGCCGCTGTAGAGTGGGGCAGGCTGGCAGCCTGCGCGGCGGTTGATTACCGCCGCTTCCCGGTGTAAACGAGGCCGTTGGCCGATTGCCAATCGGCCGCAGCTAACCAAGCTGCCCCACAACAGTGCTCCAGGCCCTGCGTACCCATACGCTCAGATTCATGCTGTCTTGGTGATGAATCTCGTCGACTGCCCACTTTTATGTCGTGCGCCGGCAAAAGCGGTGCAGCACGCCGGCGGCGCCGCATCCGATACAATAAACGATGTGGGCACACAGACAGAGATCAATCCGCCGGGAGTGCGGGCGCGCCTATCGGCGCTAACGGCGGATGTGCAGCGCGGGTTCGTGGCGGAGTGGGTGGTAACCATCGTCCTGCTGCTCTTCGGCACGACCACGCTGGTGCAGGCGTTCGTGATTCCAAGCGCTTCGATGGTGGGCACGCTGTTGATCGGCGATCACGTGCTGGTGGACAAGCTGGTGTACGCGCCGTCGGGCATGTGGGGCAAGGTGCTGCCGTACCGGGAGCCGCGGCGCGGCGACATCATCGTGTTCCGCTATCCGCTGAACATTTCGATGGACTACGTGAAGCGGGCGATCGGGCTCCCCGGGGATCATATACGGCTGGTGAACAAGCAACTGATGCTGAACGGCCACCTGGTGGCCGAGCCCTACACGCTGCACAGCCAGCAATACCCGGACGCGTACCGCGATAACTTCCCGGCGAACGCGCGCGCGATGCCGTTGCGGCCGCGGGCGGCGGAGATGATCGAGAAGTACGTGGTGAACGATGAACTGGTGGTGCCGCCGGGGTACATATTCGCGATGGG
>ODAK010003868.1_pt1 | contig 15459 bp, 12 predicted proteins | sample 1539591 | NCBI WGS metagenome assembly ODAK01 (sample SAMEA3539303, study PRJEB22396) | soil metagenome | biome: tundra; feature: field; material: soil | place: USA | collected 2010-05 | depth 0.15 m | reverse complement strand
GCTTCCGCGAGTACGCCGACCTGCTGAGCTGGGACAAGTACTGGGACACCACGCTTGACACCAGCGATCCGCCGTTCTGGAAGTGGTTCGTGGGCGGCAAGATCAACGCCTCCTACAACTGCGTGGACCGGCACCTCGCCAAGCACAAAAACAAAGCGGCGCTGATCTTTGTCCCGGAACCGGAGTCGGAAGCGCCCGTATCGGTCACCTACCGCGAACTCTATGTGCGAGTGAATGAATTCGCGGCGCTGCTGCGCGATTTCTGCGGCCTGAAGAGTGGAGATCGCGTCACCATTCATATGCCGATGGTCCCCGAGTTGCCGATTACCATGCTGGCCTGCGCCCGCCTGGGAGTCATTCACTCGGTGGTCTTTGGCGGCTTCAGTGGCGAGGCTTGCGGTATGCGCGTCGCCGATTCGGGCAGCCACATCCTGATCACCATGGATGGTTACTATCGCAATGGCAAACTGCTCGACCACAAAGCCGGCGCCGACATCGCTCTGGATATTGCCAAGAAGGAAGGCCAGGTGGTGGACAAGGTTCTGGTCTGGAGGCGGCACGCCGGCAAAAATGCCTCCGCGGCGCCTTTTGTGAAGGGCCGCGATTTCTTCGTGGACGAAATCCTGCCGAACTACTCGGGCCAAATCGTGCCTCCCGTTCCCATGGATTCGGAAGCGCCGCTGTTTCTTATGTACACCAGCGGCAGCACCGGAAAACCCAAGGGCTGCCAACACCGCACTGGCGGCTACCTCGCCTATGTGACCGGCACCTCCAAGTACATCCAGGACATTCATCCCGAGGATGTTTACTGGTGCATGGCCGACATCGGCTGGATCACGGGCCATTCGTATATCGTTTATGGTCCGTTGGCCCTCGCGGCGACCAGCGTTATCTACGAAGGTGTTCCCACCTATCCGGATGCCGGCCGGGTGTGGCGAATTGCGGAGCGTCTGGACGTGAATATCTTCCACACGTCACCCACGGCGATTCGCATGTTACGCAAGGCTGGTCACGATGAACCCACCAAATACAACTATCACTTCAAGCATATGACCACGGTGGGAGAACCGATCGAGCCCGAAGTCTGGCGGTGGTATTACGAGACCGTTGGCAAACGGGAAGCCGTCATCGTCGATACCTGGTGGCAGACCGAAAACGGAGGCTTCCTGTGCAGCACGAAGCCAGCCATTGACCCAATGAAGCCCGGCAGTGCGGGGCCTGGGATGCCGGGAATTTTCCCGGAGATCAAGGATGAAATGGGAGAGGTGGTCCCCGCGGGTTCAGGGAAGGCGGGAAACATCTGTATTCGCAATCCCTGGCCGGGCATCATGCAGACGATTTGGGGCGATCGCGAGCGCTTCGTCACCCAGTACTACAAGAAATACTGCAAAGACCCCAAGAGCAAGAGATGGCAGGACTGGCCGTATTTTGCGGCCGATGGAGCCGTGGAGGCTGTGGACGGGTATTTCCGGATTCTGGGACGCGTGGATGACGTTATCAACGTCGCTGGCCACCGCCTCGGCACCAAGGAAATCGAGTCTGCTTGTCTGACGGTTCCCGAGGTGGCAGAAGCGGCGGTGGTTCCGGTGGTGGACGAGATCAAGGGCCGCGTGCCGGAGGTCTACATCGCTTTGCAGCCGGGAATCCCGGCCAGCCAGGAAATTGTGGACAAGGTCGGCAAGGCAATCGAAACCATTATTGGCAAGATTGCCCGGCCGAAGAACATCCATATCGTCCCCGATATGCCGAAGACGCGCTCCGGCAAGCTCATGCGCCGCATCCTCGCCTCCATCTCCAACCGGATGGCGACCGGGGACATCACGACGCTGGCCAACCCGGACGTGGTCGAAAAGGTCCGGGAACTGGTGCAAGGCAAGGAGCCGGTTGCTGTCCTCGCCGACGGACCGGAGGACTTGAAGCAGTTCGGGAAGGAAGACTAGCAGCGTCGCAAGATCGGGTCATCGGGTGATCGGATCATCGGGTGATTGAAGATCAAAAGCGCTACCGCAAAGATCGCAGAGTGCGCAGAGGAAAATTGGCTTTCAAGTGTCTGGGTTTAGCCAAGCTTTTCTCGGCGCACTCTGCGTCTCTGCGTTAAAAGGGTTTTCGACGACCCGATCATTCAATGACCCGATGACCCGATGTCATCAGCGGAAATTCTCCGCCAACATCAGGTTGTCGCGGGCCTCGTCGAGTTGCACGAAGAGCATGGAGCGGCCGTCGGGGGAGACGGAAAGGGCTGGAGCTCCTTCGAAGGGCGACTTCACAAATGGACCGATGACGGTGATTTTTCGCGTGGCGGGATCGTAGAATTTAAAACCCGGCTGATGCTTGCCGAGGTCTCCCGCGAAATATACGCCGTCGGGCCCGACTGCGACGTATCCCCAATAACCGGACGGCGGCTCATCGAGAATCTTCACTTCGTTTCCACCCTCGACCGGGACCTGAAAAACTCCGGGCGCGTCGAACTTCGTGTAGTAAATCGACTTTCCGTCAGGCGATGCCAGGGGAGCGAATCCACCATTGCCGGTGATTTGGACGGGTTGGCCGCCATCGACGCTTCGTTTCCAAACCTGCCATGTGCCACCGCGATTGGATGCGAAGTAAATCCAGCGGCCATCGCGTGACCAACTGGCAACAGCATCGTCGGAGGTTTCGTTGTTGAGCCGCCGCACGGGGCCACCCTCGGCGCTGATGATGTGGATGTTCGGATGCGAGCCGGGGCGCGAATCGAAACAAATCGAGCGTCCATCGGTTGACCAGCGCGGCGTGCCGGTAAGCGGGCCGCCCTGAGACGTCAATTGGACCAGATTCGATCCATCGGTGTCGGCGCGCCAGATCTCAAAATTTCCCGAGCGCGTGGATTGAAAAGCAATGTGTTTGCCGTCGGGCGAATACTGCGGGCCTTCTTCCTGCGTATCGGAAAAGATCAATTTCTCAGGCTTGCCGCCATGATGACCGGGGCCGATCGGCATGCGCCAAATATTCTCATTCCAGAATCCGGTGGCGTAAGCAAGCCGATGTCCTTTCAGGCTAATGGCTGGCCCAAAGGCGCGGTCGGAGCCGACAAGCACCCTTTCCGGTGTGCCGCCACTAACTGAGACCCGCCACAAACCAAAGCTCATTCCTCCGCGGTTCGAGGCGAAAATGAGTTCCTTGCTGTCCGGAGTCCAAGCCAAGCCCAGCAATAAACGGCGGTCAAAGGTAACGCGACGAGCCTCCCCGCCGGTGGCTGGCATGAGGTAGATATCGTCAACGTCTTTTGTATTGCGAACGAACGCAATGGTCGCGCCATCGGGTGAATAGGTTGCCGATCCATCGCCACTAGAAGGAGATGGGGGCGAGGAAAGCTGTCGAACCTTCAGATCATCGAGGCTGAGTTGATTCACAGCGCAGGGAGTGGAAGGCGATTTATCGCTGAAAATCAGGAATTTTCCATCCGGGGACCAACTCGGTATGGGCTTGCAACTCTTGGTATTCGACAGCTCGATCAATTTACGCGGTGGGCCGCCCAGAACAGGCACCAGGTAAATCCCCGGACGCTCCACGCCGCCAAAGTGTGCGAAGGCAACATACCGGCCATCCGGAGACCATGCGGGGAAGAAGTTGTAACCGAAATCATGAGTGAGTTGGAGCGGCCTCTCAGTACCAATCTCCTTGATATAGATGTCCACACCCTCCTGGTTCTCGTGCTCCCAGGAATACGCGATCTGGTTGCCGTCGGGGGAAAAGGAAGGCTTGGAAGATCCGCTGGAATAAGTGGTGAGAGGCACCAGGCGGATCGGGGCCAGATTGAGCGAGCTTGTTGCCGGGCGAAATCCGAACCACGCAACGAGTCCCAGGGCCAGAAGAAACCCGAAACCGCCTGCGGCCCAGAGCTTCCAATGATGCGACCGACCAGCAGGGGAGAGGGCCTGCTGGACTTCGGCCGGTAAGGGGGCCGGTGAAGGCACGCCGCTCTGAATTGTGGATTCGCCCGACTGCGTTGCCGGAGCAAGACTGGTGCCATTGCCAACCGGCGCTATGAAGCGGTAGCCGCGGCGTGGCAGGGTCTGAATGAAGCGGGGCGTGTCGGGGTCATCGCTCAGCGCCTGGCGCAATTTCTTCACCGCGCTGTTCAAGCTGTGGTCGAAATCGACAAAGGTGTCGGCCGGCCAGAGCCGCTCGCGGAGTTCCTCCCGGGTCACCAGTTCGCCAGGCTTTTCGAGGAGCAAGGCCAGAATCTGAAAGGGCTGGTCCTGCAGTTTGATTCTGAGACCGTTCTTTCGGAGTTCGCCGGCGCGCAAGTCCAGTTCGAAGCTGGAGAAACGGAGGAGATTGCCGTTTTTCGTCTCGTCTTTATTGGTCTCGTCTAAAGGCACAGAAAAATCGGCTGACCAGGATTTGAGGCGACTTCGAGAAAGTTTATCACCCGGCCATCCTACAAATTGCTACGGTTTGCGAATCATCGGAGTTCCCTGGATGGTTCACCTCTCTGATTCGATGTCGCAAATTCCTAAGACAAGCGGAACGCGTTTGCCGGCGACGAGTCACCTGAGGATTCAAGCGACGCCTTTTCAGTAAATTACACGGTCACCTGCGAATCTCCGACGTCTCACCTCCAGAGCATTTCTGTTTTGTCTGACCTCTCGTTCAATGCAAATCTGAGCGCGACCAACCGAGCGGCGTCGCGACAAAACAGGAGGAGTTTATGAAGAAGAATCTGGCAGGGATGATGGCAGCGATGATGTTAGCAGCGATGGCTCTGGTTCTGGCGACGGCGGTTCCGGCGTTCGCGCAGCACTCTGGGCCGATGAAGGTGACGGTTCCTTTTAACTTTGCGGTCGAAAACGAGCGCCTGCAAGCCGGAGAATATACGATTGAGCGGGTCGCGAATGGCAGGCTCCGGATCCACAGCAGCGACGGACGAGTCTCGACCACCTTTATCGCACTTCCCACACAAGGGAAAACCACATCCGAACAAGCTCATTTCATTTTCCGCCGCTACGGCAGCGATTACTTCCTGGCGAAGATCTGGACGCCTGGGCAGGATGTGGGATGGGAAGTGCTCCAGGGAAAGCTTGAGACGGAGTTGGCAAAAAAGGGAACGATGCCGGTGCAGACCGCCACGCTGATCGGCCACTAATATCGGGGGAATCGGGTGGGTTGGGGTGGGCTGAGCTGAGCAATCTCAAGGCAAAGCCCACTTTGAATCTGCAGTTTAGAACAATAAGGGGGAGCCCGGGGATTCTTAACTTGATTGCTGCAGGTGGCGCTGCTGCTGCATTTGCTTAAGGAATACTTCAACGGAGACTTGGGACTGCTGCCGGAACAGATCCACCAGGCTATCGCCAGCGCGGGTGGGTGGGTGACTAACCGACGCCTGGTCGGTTGAGGCGCCTTCCAGTCCGTCAGGCTCGACGTGAATCTCAGGCGATTCTCCAAGGGAGCGCAATGTTTCGATGATTCGACCAACCTGGGCCTGTTGTCCGGGTGTGGCCTGTACGAACTCGACACCCATGCCGTACTCCGGATGCGCGAGGCGAACGACGCCGCCAGCGCGAACGTCCTTTACAGAGAGGATGACGCGAGTGGACTTTGGGAACGGGGTAGTAGTGGTCAGGTAACAGCCCCCCAGACTAATGTCTTTGAGCTGGCAGACCACGGGCGGGTCGTCCGGTTCGCGCTCGGGAAGTTGGGTGTTCAACCAGTCACGAAGAGCGTTGCGCTGCTCCTCGGTGATGCCCTTGAAGCGGACACCCGCTCGATCGTCGTCGCCCTCCCATGCCAATTCTCCCCAGATTTCGAGCTTCTCGGCCATGCCAGGCAACTCTAACGTGAAGCGTAGGTTGTTTTCTTTGGCGACGGAGCGGCCGACAAACCGGATTGCCATGCCGCCTTCGCACAGATCGAGGGTCCTGGCATGGTATTTGCCTGACCCGAGACAAACGACCGGAACCTGAACCGGGACCCTCATCTGCAGCCGCCGCTCACTCTTCATGAGGGCTCGGACGGCGCGAAAGCTGGCTTTAGCGCGCTCGACGGCTAGCGGCTTGTGAAGAACGAAATGAGCGCCCATTTCAAAGCCGCCCTTGAGTCCGACATTATTTTCGACGAGGACGATCGAGAGGGCACGCTTGTTGACAGGAGCGGCTTTGGAAGCCCGCAAAACGTTGCCGGACTCCTCCGTATCGGAACAATCCACGATGATGGCTTCGAAACGCTGACGGGTGAGGCGGCGAACGGCTTCCTCAGAGTCGGCGCAATGCTCGACGCCGATTTCAAGGTCGCTGAGCACACGACGCAGGATGCGGACCGTTCTATCGTCAGAACTTAGTAATAAAGACTTCAAGTCCATTGCAAGGCACCCTTAAAAATCGGTGGCGCGCCGTTTCGGCTGGGTCCAGATAGTTGTGAATTTCTACATGGCCTCCGGCCGCGAAGCTGTTGCCAGGCTTCAGAGGCACGGAACAGGCTCCGTTTGCACTCTATGTGTCTGAGTCGGCTGGGTCAACGCCAAATGGAGGTCTGCTGGTTACGCCCGTCACTTAGGGCTTTGGTAGTTCGGGCCGATCCTCCCCCAGAGATCGACTCTGTTTCTTATCGAACGGGTTGCCGGTCCAAGAGGGTTTTGCCAGCGGTTTGAACATTGGCTGAAGGCCTGGACCCGCAAGTGCCTGTTTACAAAGGGGATCAGAAGAGGGATCCGGGCGAGGCCATTTTTCTATTGACTTTGTATTGAAAAGCCATTATTATCAATAGCTTCCATAGGTGCCAAGGGGCTTGGATCGCACGATTCTGCATTTCCTTCTTGTTAAGGTGAATCCCCCGGGAGCTTCGTGGAATCAAAACTAAGTAAGCAAGAGACTTGGTGAGAAGTCCTCATTTCACTAAAGCGAGGGTATATTTTCATGGCTAAACGACGCGGAAATCCAAACTGGGGCAAGCCCGAGCCTATCGGTCCTATTACTCCCACGATCACAGAGTTCGAACAGGTTGTGCACGAGTATAAGTTGTCCCCCGATCAATACTTGCGGTCGACACGGCTGAGGGAATGGGCGCGCCGGAACAAGAACTCCAAGTACATCCCGGAGCCGCTGCTCGAAGCCTGGGGTTTTGAAATCGAATCCACCCTGTAAGCGTGGGCAAAGGGATCGAAAAAGGGTCGCCACCGGCGACCCTTTCTTATTGAATTCAAGGGCAATCGAGTATGCTTACAGGCGTGAAATTTAGCGGAGGCGAACTCGCAGGTCTGATTGTGGCGATCAGCTTCGCGGCCGGGCTGAACGTGTACGCCACGGTGGCGACCATGGGACTGCTGGCCCACGCCGGCTTGCTCGATCTGCCCGCCGGGCTGCACTTGCTTTCCAGTTGGTGGGTGATTGCGGCTTCGGGCGTGCTGTTCGCGGTGGAGTTCTTTGCGGACAAGATCCCGGTGTTCGATTTGTTGTGGAATGCCTTGCATACGTTTGTCCGTGTCCCGGTGGCGGCCTTGATCGCCTATGGGGCCACCTCCCAACTTTCACCCGAGAAACAGTTGCTGGCGGTACTGGCGGGCGGGGCCATTGCGCTGGCAGCTCATGGTGGCAAGACCGCGGCGCGCGTGGCAGTGACCCCGTCTCCGGAACCCGTCTCGAATTTCGCGCTCAGCGCCGGAGAAGACACGCTGGCCATTTTCCTGACCTGGATGGCGAGCCAGCATCCGGTGATGGCCGCTTCGATCGTGGTCGTGTTCCTGGTGGTGATCGTGATCGTAATTCGCACAGTGGTGCGAGCGATGAAAAACCTGTTTCGCGGTGCCGAGAGTGAACTGGCGCCATCAAATCGGAGAAAGTTGAACGCCGCCTAGGACCGGATGGCAACAGAGATAACTATGACTCCCCACTCACCCTTTACCGACGTGGCGACTGCGATCGACGAGATCCGCGAGGGCCGGATGATCGTTGTCGTGGACGACGAAGATCGCGAAAACGAAGGCGATCTTACGCTGGCCGCCGAGAAAGTTACGCCCGAAGCCATCAATTTCATGGCGAAGCACGGACGCGGACTGGTCTGCCTGGCGATGACCGAAGAACGCTTGGACCATCTGCGGATCGGCAACATGACGGCCGAGAATACCTCGCAATACGGGACGGCATTTTGCGAGGCGATTGATGCGCGTGAGGGAGTGACGACCGGAATCTCCGCCTACGATCGCTGCCACACCATCAAGGTTGCCATCGATCCGGCGTCGCGGCCATTGGATCTGGCTCGGCCCGGACATGTGTTTCCGCTGCGCGCGCGCAAGGGAGGCGTGCTGGTGCGCGCCGGGCAGACTGAGGCATCCGTGGATCTGGCGCGCTTGGCGGGCATGGTGCCGGCGGGAATTATCTGCGAAATCATGAAAGACGATGGGACCATGGCGCGTGTGCCCGACCTGATCGACTTCTGCCGGACGCACAACATGAAGATGCTGACCGTCGCGGAACTGATCCGGTACCGCATGCAGCATGAGCGCTACGTGCATCGCCTGGGCGAGGCGATGGTCGAGACCAAGTACGGAGAATTCCACCTGATCGCTTACGAGAGCGAGGTAGACGGTGGCGATTCGCACATCGCGCTCATTCGCGGCGATATCAGCGACCCGGCAAAACCGGTGCTGGTCCGCATGCATGCGCACTGCCTGCTGGGCGACGTTTTTGGAGCCACCGGGTGTGAATGCAATCGGACACTGGAAGCTTCGCTCGAAACGATCGCGGCCGAGGACCGGGGCGCTCTCATTTACCTGCACCAGACTTCGCGGGGATTTTCAGCGGAGAAGATCGGGGAGCAGTCGTTCCTGACCTTTCATCGGGAGAGGCGGCTGCCGACCTTGCCGGACAGCGAGCGCAAGATTCAACGCGAGATTGGACTGGGAGCGCAGATTCTCTCGGATCTGAAGTTGAAGAGAATTCGCTTGCTGACCAACCATCCGCGCCGGGTGGCGGCGCTCGAAGGATTTGACATTGAGATTGTGGAGCAGATCCCGGTGAGGCTGCCGGTGCAAGAGCGGTAGAAGGCGGAGTTTGGCGGCAAGACGAGTCGCACTGGTGGTTATGCCGCGCTCGTTCCTTTGCTCAATCTCGTATTCATTGATGGCGGATTCAGCAGATCGGCGCCGAATGCCGCTTCCGCCTTCGCCACGAACTTGTCTTCATCCTCTTCGGTGAGCAGCGCTGCCCACTCTGCTGCCGTCATGCGGTCCCTCGCTGCTGAGATTGCCTCCGCGTCCGGACCCACTGGATAGCGCAGCTTCGTCGCGCCCTCCTGCACGGCGGCATAGATGGCGTGCGCGACGGCGTCCGGCATCGTCCCGCCATCCATTTGAGCACCAAACAGGCGGAACAATCGCCCTAGCGCTTGCTGGTACGGATGGTTCTCGGGCATTAACACCTCACCTTTGTTCCAGATGGGAGTGAGGATCACGCCCGGCTCGATGATCGCCACCCTAATTCCGAGCGGCTTGGCCTCGATGGCCAGCGTTTCGCTTACGGCTGCTAGCGCGAACTTGGTTGCGGAATAAAAGCCGTGACAGCCCAATGTGACGTGCCCCATCATCGAGGTGACGTTTACGATTGTGCCGCTTCTTCGCTCCCTCATTGATGGCAGCACTGCCTGCATCATGCGTACTGCGCCAAAGAAATTTGTTTCGAACATCGCGCGGGCTTTGTCGAGCGGGACCATCTCGATTGCGCCGGCGTAGCCGATTCCGGCATTGTTGACCAGAACGTCGATTGCGCCCGCCTCCTTCAAAACCTCCGCCACGCATTCGCGCACGCTGTCATCTTGGTTGACGTCGAGCTTGATGGGGACGATGTTCTGGTGGGGCTCCATCACTTCGGGCTTGCGCACTCCGGTGAAGACACGATATCCGTGGCGGGCGAAGTAATGTGCGGTTTCGAGCCCGATTCCAGTGCTGGTTCCGGTCACAAGTGCTGTCGGCATCGCACAAACATAGCACAGCGCCCGATTCCGGTGAGGTAGGTGGCCGGAGAGCGAGCGTTGGTAGAGACGGGGGCTTGCCCTGTCTCTACCGGGGCACCCAATATCCGGTAGAGGCAAAAAGAGACGCGGCGAGCCGCGTCTCTACCGATGTTTGATGTGGGTCTAAAACGGCTTGCGCGGTGTGATCACTTCATCTTTGATGAAGAATTGGGCCGAGCATTGGGAGGAGCCGCAGATGGTGGGCAGGAGGCCAGCCATTTGTTTGCGGGTAATCAAGCCCAGCGTGCCGCACGAAGGGCAGGAGAGCACCGCCCAATAGGGATCTTCTTTCTCTCCCACTTCGCCTGCATTTTCCAACACGAACACGGTGCCGGGTTCCATCTGCTCGGGAATCCACTCGTTGATAATGCTCAATTCACCGATCATCACGCCTCCCGGCTTGCGTTCACGCTCTGCGGGCCTTGCGTACAGGCCGCGCCCGTTCTGAAGCTGCAATTTTCTTGCGAGACAGATGCTCCGCTCCAACCATCCCTGCGCGAGCTATTTCTCCTCTGACCCGGCGGACTTCATCGCTCAGGCATATATCGAACATCGGCTGCGAAGAATTCTTTAACAAGTCGACAACCTGTCTGGCCGAGGTACGGAGGTACAGACGTGTACCGTCGGTGAGCAAGTGATACTCGGAAGCGGCACGGACGGTCGCGGCCAAAGTGGTGCCGAATTCACGCCCGAGAAAGGCGATCACTTTCCGCATGCGCTGCAGGGAAAAGCCGCGCCGGCGAAGTTGGCAGATCACCGCGGCCGTCACCAACTGATCCCAGTTGTAGATGCGCCGGTGTCCCTGGCGAGCGGGCTTCACGAGGCCGCGCTCGTCCCACCATTGCAACTGGCGGGCGGTGATTCCAGTGAGTGCGATGACGTCGTTGCTTGTGAACTGTCGTTTCATTTCGAGCACATTTTGTTTCAAACAGGTGGCAGAGTAAATGTTTGAAACATTCTAGGCGCGAACGACAGAAATCAATCAACGTTTCATCCTTTTGGTTGTTGACTATGCGGGTACATTGCCAGGAAAGTCAGTCGCAAGGACGAGTGTTAAGGCTCCGCAAATTTGTGTCTTTCGAGGTTGGGGCATTACCATATGCAAACCTCAAGAATTCTGTTTTTCGGGGATCACAATTTCATGAACCAACGACCGCACGTTCGCATCGCCACGCTTGCGCTGCTCGTTTTACTCTCTGCCATATTCACTTTTTCCCAACAAAAGGAACGGAACCGCAAGCTGGATACGGCGCAGAAGGGAACTCCCGCCACGAACGAGCCGGCGGCGAAAGACGAGAAGGATGAGAAGAACGAGGGCGACCCGCTTTTCCGGGGGATGAAGTACCGCTCGATCGGACCTTATCGAGGCGGGCGTTCGATTACCGCGTCTGGAATTCCCGGCGACCCGACGACCTATTATTTTGGCGCCACCGGCGGAGGCGTCTGGAAGTCGACCGACGGCGCGAACACCTGGTCGCCCATTTTTGATCACGATGGATCGCCAGGGATCGGCAGCATCGCCGTTGCGGTCTCCGATCCTAACGTCGTGTATGTGGGTACGGGTGAAGGCTGCCTGCGCGGCAACATCGCGCAAGGGGATGGCGTTTGGAAGTCGGTGGACGCGGGGAAGACGTGGAAGAACGTCGGCCTGAAAGATTCCCGCGCGATCGGAAAGGTGATCGTGAATCCGCGCAATGCGGACATCGCGTTTGTGGCCGCGCTCGGACATCCGTTCGGCCCCAACGCGGAGCGAGGTGTTTTCCGTACGACGGATGGCGGCAAGACGTGGGAGAAGGTCCTTTATAAAGACGAGAACACGGGCGCGATCGATGTGGCGTTCGATCCGCAGAATCCGAATATTTTATTTGCCGCGCTGTGGCAGGTGCGCAGGACGCCCTGGACGCTCTTGAGCGGCGGCTCCGGGAGCGGGATCTACCGTTCCAATGATGGCGGCACAACCTGGAAACATCTGGAAGAACACGGCCTCCCCAAAGGACCGTACGGGCGCATTGGGGTGGCTGTGGGGGCGAATTCCGAGCGTGTGTATTCGATCATCGAGGCGAAGGATGGTGGAGGACTTTATCGCTCCGAGGATAGCGGAGATAGCTGGGATCGGGTGAACGGAAGCCACGGGCTGTATCAGCGGCCCTGGTACTACATGCACGTCATTGCCGATCCACAGGATGCGGACACGGTTTACGTGGCGGATGTGGAATTTTTCAAGTCAACCGACGGTGGCCGCAATTTTAATAAAGTGAAGGTCCCGCACGGCGACAATCACGGGCTCTGGATCGACCCCAGGAACACGAAACGCATGATTGCCTCGAACGACGGGGGCGCCACCGTAAGCCTGGATGGCGGGAAATCCTGGACACGCGAAGACAATCAGCCGACCGCGCAGTTCTATCACGTGATCACCGATACGCGAACGCCCTACTATGTTTACGGCGCGCAGCAGGACAACTCGAGCGTGGCGATTGCCAGCCGCAGCGATGAAGGCGCGATTGGACGCGACAACTGGTACGCGGTAGGCGGCGGGGAAGCGGGATACATCGCGCCGTATCCCCCGGACCCGAACATCGTGTACGCGGGCGACTACCAGGGCAACCTGACGCGCTTCGACCATCGCACGAACCAGGTTCAGAGCATTGCAGTATGGCCGGAACTGACCGACGCGCGTGGCGCGGCACCGCTTGATCACCGCTTTCAGTGGACAGCGCCGATCGTAATTTCTCCGCAGGATCCAAACACGGTGTACTACGGTGGCGAGCGTGTCTTCAAAACCACCGATGGAGGAGCGCATTGGGAGGCGATCAGTCCTGACCTGACGCGCAACGACAAATCGAAGCAGATTCCTTCGGGTGGTTCAGTCACGGTTGACGACACCGGAACCGAGTATTACGACACGGTGTTTGCGATTGCGCCTTCGCCGCTCGTCAAAGGTGTGATCTGGGTGGGCACGGACGATGGATTAATCCAAATCACGCGGGATGAAGGGAAACATTGGAGCAACGTCACGCCCAAGGATCTTCCGGAATGGAGCCGGGTCAGCCTGATTGAGGCATCTCCCTTTGACGCTGGCACAGCGTATGTGGCGATTGACCGTCATCAGAACGACGACCTCGGAGTCTATATCTATAGGACGACCGATTACGGGGCGACCTGGACTCGCCTTGGAAACGGGATTCCGGAGGGCGCGTATGTGCGCGCTGTGCGGGAGGATCCGAAAAGGAAAGGTTTGCTCTACGCGGGCACCGAACGTGGCATCTACGTTTCCTTCGACGACGGAGCACACTGGCGCAGTCTGCAATTGAACCTGCCGAACGCGCCGGTGCATGACCTGGTTGTCAAGGATAACGACCTGGTGGTGGCGACGCACGGGCGTGCGTTCTGGATCCTGGACGATGTGACGCCGCTGCGGCAGTTCGCCGAGTCGGTAGCCGCCGAGGACATGCACCTGTATCAACCGGCGACGGCCTATCGCATCCACACGGGAGAAGGTCCGCTGCACAACGTGTTTAACGGGAAGAACCCGCCGAATGGCGCGCTGATTTACTACTACTTCAAGAAGGCGCCAAAAGAGGGAGTGAAGATTGAAATTTTGGACGCGGGAGGCAGCGTAATCCGCGGCTATTCGAGCAAGCGGACCGAACCGCTCGAGGAACCGCTCGATCCGGACGACAAGAAACCCGAGAAGCAAATCAAGGTTGAAGACGGTCTGAACCGTTTCGTTTGGGATCTGCACTACGATGAGGCGCATCGTGTTCCGGGTTATTACCTGTGGGAGTATGGCGAGGGAGCGCATGGCCCGCTGGCCGTGCCCGGCAAATACCAGGTGCGTCTGACGGCCAACGGCCAGAGCCAGACGGCATCTTTTGAAATGAAGATCGATCCGCGGGTTACGGTTTCGCAGAGCGATCTCGAGAAACAATTCAAGCTGCAGATGGATGTCCGCGAGCAATTGAATCGTGTCTACGATGCGGTGAACCAGATTCAGGACGTGCGCGAGCAGTTGGACGGGCTCAAAAAGCGCGTCGGGCCGGCCGATTCGTCAAAAGCATTGCTGGATGGCATGGGTACGCTGGATGCAAAGCTGATCGCGGTGCGCGACCCGCTGATCAACTTTCAAATCAGCGCGAGCGAGGATTCACTGGCTTATATGCCAGGGATCGATGGGAAGCTGGCATTTCTCTCGATGGCGGTCGCGGGGTTCGCCGATTCCGCGCCCACCGAGGCGGAATACCAGGAGTTCGACAAGCTGAAGAAGCAAACGGATGAATTGCTGGCGCACTGGGAGCAGGTGCAGAAGGTGGACATCGGGAACTTTCAGAAACTGGCAGCGGAACAGAATGTGCACCCGATTTACGTGCCGGATGTGAGAAGCGAACGCGTGATCGGCGGAGACGGGGATGAATAATGTGGTAGCAGGGCTAGGCCCCGTCACCCCACATTTGGTCTAGATAAACATCTCGTCCTGCGGGACGCCCATTCCATTTTTCCCGTGGCGCCGCTTCTGGCCGAGGAGGACTTCCACCCCGGTAGATAGGGCCGCCATGAAGCCGTTGACGTGGCGCAACGGAGAGACCACGGTCTTATGCACGAACTCGCTGGTCTCTTCGACTTTATCCATGGTGCGATTCAGAAGCTCATCGGCGCGGATTACCTGCAAACGCGTGCGGTCCAGGGCGTCGGTGAGCGTGGCATCGATGCGCGCGAGCTGATTCTTCACGAGCGCGCTCGATTCGGAAACGTTGGTCGCGATGGTATCGATCTTCGGACGCACTTCGACCAGGAAACTCTGAACTGTCTCCATGGTGGGCAGGGCCTTTTCTTTGATTTCGGTGGCGAGCGCCTCCATTTTCGCGGTGCTCTGGCGCACTGCGACATAAAGAGCAACCATAATCATTGCCTGAAGCAGAACGGCGCCGGAAGTCACCGCTACAAAAACTTTTAGCCACGTGTCATCCATGGGCTGCTCCTCTAAATGCTGGCGTTACGGATTTTTTTGCGGCTCGGCCGAGGCAGCGGTCGTCTCGTTATAGGCCTGGCGTCCGGCTTCGTAGGCGTTGCGGAACTGCTCCTTCTGCTGGTTGATCACATCGCGTCCGCGATCGACCCAATCATTGGCCTGTTCGCGCGCCCGGCGAGCCTGTTGGCGTGCGCGGTCGGCGCTCTCCTGCGCCTTGGAACGGATTACGTCCCGCATCTCGTCGCCCGACTTGGGTGCATATAACACACCGACTGCGGCTCCAACCCCGAGACCCGCAAGAAACCACAAAAAGCTGCTGCCGTCACGATCCGCCATCACTGCCTCCTCTTATGCATTCCAACGTATTCCGAACCCTGTTCGGATGGTAGCACCCTGATATGTGAAAGACAATTCACCGGCGCTCCTCGTCTGATGAGTTGCTGGCAAGAGCGGTTGCCGTCGCGGCGGCAAAGAAACTCTTGTGCAGGACGCGCCAAAAGCGGACAATG
>ODAK010003867.1_pt1 | contig 15460 bp, 16 predicted proteins | sample 1539591 | NCBI WGS metagenome assembly ODAK01 (sample SAMEA3539303, study PRJEB22396) | soil metagenome | biome: tundra; feature: field; material: soil | place: USA | collected 2010-05 | depth 0.15 m | reverse complement strand
CAGTTCGCGTAACACCACCACGCTCAAATTCCGCGCATTGAGGTTGTCGCTGCCCATGCGCAGCGACAATTTGAGATGATCTAGTGCCGCCTCCCATTTGGCCTGCTTGGTGTCCAGTTCAGCCAAAGCCAGATACGCGGCGGATTGCCAGGCCTGATTCCAAGCAGCTTTATAGAATGCCGCATAGGCTTCCTCGGCGCGTTCCAGATATCGCAGCGTCAAACCGAGGTTGTAATAAGCTTCGCTATCGTAGGGATTGGGGTTCCGCAGGGTGAGCCGCTCGACCGCACGTTCAAAGTGTGTTTCCGCCTCGGCAAATTCACCGCGCCCCAAATGCCACAACCCCATGGCGTTGCTGCAACGACTGTCGCTTGAATCGCGTCGCAAAGCCTCACGCCAATATGCTTCCGGATAGCGCGTGGCGTGGCGATACTGCTGCAGATGCAGCCCAGTGACATACAGCTCGTCATTGCTGGCGATGTCTTCTGGCAGGGGCGGTTCGGTCGCCGGGGCTGCCACCTTATGTTCAGTGACTGGAGCCGGCGTATAGTGCAGCAAATCTCGCTCCTCCTTGGTTTCGACGGTCACCGTCAAGTCGCGTTCCGGAATGTCTGATGACAATTCCGCCGTCTCGACAAATGCACTTCCTGGCGCGAGATCACGTACCCACTCGGCAATCGTTCCAGCCTCAGAGTGCAAGTGAATTTTGGCCGCTGAAAAAAATTGCGTCACACAGAGTCCGATGCGCGCTTTGCCTGACGAAAGTTTTAGGCTGAGGGCGGCGTCCAAGTTCGCCTTCTGTACTGGCCCGATCTCGCGAATCGGGTACCAATACTGGCTGAACGTCTTGGTCTCGCCGGGTGCGAGGAAAGAGAAATCCGGCTGGTTGTCGGTGTACACCCCAGCCATCAGTTCGATGTAAGGTCCGTCATCGTCGGTGAGATTGCGGTCCCAGGCATAACCGAACCGGTGGTTGCCCCAAGTCCACTGCTTCTTACCTGGCGCGATGTGGTGATCTGCGACAAGAACCGCGCCGGCATTGTGTTTGTGGTCATAGCCGCCGTGAAAATCCTCGCTCGATCCCATGGCCATGTAACTTGTGGGCACAGGAATGTTCGCGTACCAGCTCAAATCATTTGCAGGATAGGTGCCCGGCGGAACAAAATTCGGCGGCCGCTCGTCCTCCGGCACTCCGCTGCGTCCTCGTTCGCCATAATTCACGCCATAGTAGTAGCCGTCACACAATGGGAATCTGCTCATGGCGCGCTTAGCGTGATCGGCTACGTGATGAACATCCGGCGGAAAGAACGACTGATATAGTTCATGCACCCGTGTCGCGATGTTGGCCCACCACAAGAATGTCTGCACGAAGGGCGTGCGGTTATAAAGCCTCACTTTTAGCTCGATATAAGCTTTTCCGGGATGCAGGCAAATGCCGTGCATGCCTTTCATGCGGCTCATCGGATCATGATCGCTGCACCATATGGTTCGCGAACCGTCTGCCTGTTCCTCGATATGAACATTCACCGGCATGAATGTTGCCGGCCGGTGATGCTGCGGCCAGTTGAATTCCACTCCGCCGGAAATCCACGGTCCGGCGAGGCCAACCAATGCCGGCTTGATCACGTTCTGCCGGTAAAAAAAGTCGTAGCCGTTGCTCTTGTCCATGCCGATATGCACGCGGCCGCCGATCTCCGGCAGAACCATGACCCGTACGAACTCATTTTCGATGTGCACCGCTTTCCAGGCGTGGTCCCGGGCTTCCGTGGAAATGCGATCGGTGAAGGGCAGCGGATAGACCTTCCCGCTACTGCCTTGATACACCCGCTTTTCCAGGAACATAGGATTCTTGTCAGGCGGCAGCGGAGCATATGTAGGAATTACCACTGGCTCGGTCCAGGCCTTCACCGGGCCAGTTTGATCCACAGGCGCTTTCGGAAGCTCAAATTGCTTCATAGGTGTGGTTTGTAGCGGCAAACCAGAAGAATCCCACAAAACTCATGAATGGAACAAGCCTGCGCCGAGCGAAGGACCGTCGATCAGATAGCCACGCCAGAGGTGCGTTTGCTAAGTGGCTGATGGCACTGGTCCGGCAACGGGATTGGTAGGCAGGTGGAAATAACGTTTGATCCAGAGCATGTATCCCAGGAATGCCACCAGAAACCCCACACTCCACCACAAAATCAGATGGGAGCGGAACATGGGGTTCTCACTCATCATTTGCAGTTGCGCGTCTTTCCAGCCCATCCTCGAATAAGCCTGCAATAAATCGCCGCGAGCATAGGTGACCACGGCAGAGACAGTTCGCACTGTCAGTGCCGCTAGGGCAAGCCACCAACCGGGTAGCTTCAGGTGGAACAGCGAGTATGCGAGATAAGCATCCAGCGCGGCAAATAGCAGGCATCCGATGGCGCCCGGCAGGCCTGTCAGGTATCTCCCAAAGAAGGGAATCAGCGGAGTGGTGAAACTCATCATCAGGTAATACGGGCAAGCCCAGGCGAAGAGCAGGCTGGCCGCGAGCACTGGCAGCGGGCATCGGTCGGTCCAGCGCTCCACCGGATCTTTATGCTTCACCGTCTCTTCGACGTCCTTCTTGCGATAAAACAACAGCAACGCGAATGGCAAAACTACCAGGAATATAGAGAACACAACGATGATTAAGGTGAGAATCACCGCCAGAACGCCGGTTGGCATCGCTCCGGTGTTCGGATTCACGGCGCCCGCCTTGCGGAAGGCTGTGACAAAGGTGGCGGGCAAGACCGCCGTGAGGAATACCGTCATCATGATTCCGATGAACAGCCACGCCCAGGAGAGAATCAGCGTGAGGGCGCGCCCCCAACGCCTGGCTCGAATGGAGCCAACCCCCAACGTAATCAGCACGGCGGCAGCGAACCCGTACGAGACTATGGGAAGCATGTAGCTGCCTGGGGGCGTTCCCACTCCGACCCTCCGTGACAGCAAAGCGCCGAGTAGAATGAGCGGAATTCCCAGCGAGGCCAGACCGCCAACCACGATTTGCACGATGCCGAAGGCCAACAACCCGCCGCTACGGTCGCGATACGCCACCGGCGCTGGAGGGGCGGACTGGGAAGCAGCGTGCGACAAAGGAGTGTTCACAGGTCCTCCTGCAATGGGCTGGTCGAAAGGCGCCATATTCACGGCAAACTCTAGCCCCAGCGTAAGTCTTCGTCAAATTAAATTTCTGTTCCTATCGAACAGGCGGGGATTGCCCAGATAAGGCCGCTGACTTCAGAAGAAGAAAAGGGTAATATCGTAAGCTCTTGCGTGACATGCTGAACGCCTTCTCCCAACCTCGAAAAGCTTTGCGTCTCCCTTTGCTTTTGGCTCCCGTGTTCGCGCAGGCGCATATTCTGGCCAATCGTTCTGCTCGCGCGCTGTCCTTGATGGTGGTTCAGTTCAGCGATAAGAAGAACGACGCGTTCAATATCCTATGGGTATTGGTTTTTGGATTCGCCACCCTGAACATTCTCGGCTTGGTGGCTCGGCGCTTCGAACCCAACCGCAACCGCTTCAGTTTTGGCGAAGCTCTGGCGGTGATGGTCGTGATGGTTTCGGTTGGGCTGCTGGGCTGGGAATTGCTGACGGTCTTCAAGATTTTTCCGATCAGGCTGCATCCTCACTGAAAACCAAGAATTGCGGTATGATTTGCTCCATGAAGGCGAAGCCTCAGGCTTTCGAAGTGACGTGCCCGTGCTGCAGCGCGGTTTTGAAGGTTGACCCGGAAAATGAGGCTGTGATTGCCCATACAGCCGCTGTCAAGCCGAAGACTTTCAATGATATTGAAGAGGCCGCCCGCGCCATGAAAGAACAGGACAATCGCCGGGATTCGATCTTCCGGCAGTCCGTGGAGGCGCAGAAGCATGCTTCCGACCTGCTGGAGAAGAAATTCCAGGAAGCGGTGAAGAAAGCGAAGGAAACGCCCGACACCGGCAGGCCCATCCGCGATTTTGACCTGGACTAATTCCACACAAGAGCCATCGATTCCACACCGGAAGCCACGGTGCCTTGTGATCTGCGACCGTGCGTTGAGTCACGCGCCGGTATAGGATGACTCGCATGCCGGGACGTCCATTTCTTCTTGCTCATCGCGGGGCGCACACAGGTTCGATCGCGGAAAACTCCATGGCTGCCTTTGACCGTGCTCTCGATCAGGGATGCGATGGCTTTGAATGCGATGTCAGGCTTACTGCCTGTGGCCGAGCGCTGGTCTGCCATAACGTTAACGTGGGCGGTGTCACGGTTTCACGAGCCACAGCTACCCAACTGGCTCATCTGCCGCGCATTGAAGAAGTGATCCGCTGCTATGGCAGGCGGAGCTTTCTGGATATTGAACTGAAGGTCAGGGGGCTGGAGTATCGGCTGCTGGCGGCGTTGCGGGAGCACCCTCCGGAGCGGAACTACCTGGTCTCCTCTTTTCTGCCGGAGGTGGTACTGGAACTGAAGGCGCGCAGCGGGGCCGTGCCTGTGGGCATCATTTGTGGGAAAGCCAGCCAACTCATGGCGTGGAGAAAACTGCCGGTAGAGTACGTGATCGTGCACAAAGCCCTGGTGACACGACGGCTCGTGCAGTTGGTCCAGAGCGCGGGCAAGAAGATTTTTGCCTGGACGGTGAACGATAAGAAATCTATGCTACAGCTCGCAGGTTGGGGAGTGGACGCCATCATCTCCGACAAGCCGCGGGTCTTGGTGCAGACCTTGCAACCGTCTCGACTGCTCGAGGAAACCTGCTAACGCCCGATCTTCGTACGCCATCCTTCCGTTGCCGCTTTCCACACCTGTCATTTAGATTGTTCTGACACATGCCAACTACAACCGGGGAACGTTTTGAGCGCGCCGTTGCCATCATGGCGCGCCTGCGCGGCGAGGGCGGTTGCCCCTGGGACCGCGAGCAGACCTTTGATTCCATCAAGCCATACACCCTGGAAGAAACTTACGAGGTTCTCGAGGCAATTGATAAGCGTGACTGGGGGGAACTGCCGGGGGAATTGGGAGATCTTCTGCTGCAGGTTTTGTTCTATGCGCAGATGGCCAAGGATGAGGCCCGATTTTCCATTGATGACGTTTTGGACCGGCTATCAACGAAGTTGGTGAATCGCCATCCTCATGTTTTCGGAGACGTGAAGGCGGAGACCTCATCAGACGTTTTGCGCAATTGGGAGGCTCTGAAGGCTAAGGAGAACGAGAAGAAGAAACAGAAGGGAAGAAACACTAATGACGCAGAAGCTTCGTTGATGGCTGGCGTTTCCTCAGCGATGCCCGCATTGATGGAAGCTCACAAGTTGAGTTCGCGTGCAGCCGGCGTCGGCTTTGACTGGCCCAACATCCAAGGGCTGTTTGACAAACTCCACGAAGAAACAGATGAACTGCGGGAACAGCTCAAAGAGTTTCCGGCGCCAGGGCTACAACCGAAAGGGCAGGGATTTGCTGGTTCAGGGAAACAGCAGATCCCGGAGGAATTGAAAGGCCGCCTGGAAGATGAAGTGGGTGACCTGTTTTTCGTGCTGGTGAATATTGCCCGCTATCTTTCGCTGGATTCCGAGTCGGCCCTAAAGAAGACAAACCGCAAATTCAGGCGCCGGTTCCAGTGGATGGAGGAGCGGCTGCGCGACTCCGGGCGCAGGCCAGCGCGAGCAACCGCCGAGGAGTTGGAAGCATTGTGGCAGCAGGCGAAACAACACGAGAGGGGAAATGGTGAACTCTGATTTGGTCATAGTCCGCAGCTGCCACGGCCTGGACGAGTTACGGGCGTGCGTGGCTTTGCAGAAAGAAGTTTGGAACTTTAGCGACGCTGACCTGGTGCCGCTGCGAATGTTTGTTGTGGCGGAGAAAGTCGGGGGGCAGATTATCGGAGCGTTTGAAGGCAGCGAACTGGTGGGATTCGCTCTTGCTGTGCCTGGGATCCGCGAGGCCAAGCCCTATCTCCATTCTCACATGCTTGCGGTACGAGAAGAGTTTCGCAATTCAGGTTTGGGACGCCGGCTGAAGCTATTCCAGCGTGAAGAAGCGCTGGGCCGTGGCTTGGACCTGATGGAGTGGACATTCGATCCGCTGGAGATCAAGAACGCCTACTTCAATATCGAAAGGCTGGGTGCGGTTGCGCGGCGGTATACCGTCAATCAGTACGGAATTACCTCCTCTCCGCTGCAGGGTGGTTTGCCGACCGATCGGCTGGTTGCGGAGTGGTGGCTGAAGGGGCAGCGTGTGGATGGCTTCGTGCGAGGTAACGCCAGAGCGCTTTTTGAGACGATAAAAACAATTGCAGTGCCAGCGGAAATCTACGAATGGAAGACGTCTCCCGCGATGAGAACCCGCGCGAAAGAAGTGCAGGATCGCAATCGGCAGGAGTTTGTGGCGGCCTTTGCCGGCGGTTTGGCGGTGCTGGGCTACGAACGCGATGAGCTCGGCAACGGCAAATTCTTGCTTGGGCACAGGGACGAAAAGTCTGACCATGAAAGTTGAAGCCATTACTCTCCGCGAGATTCAAATGCCGCTCGTCCATTTCTTCGAGACGAGTTTTGGCCGCACTTACAACCGCCGCATTCTTTTGCTTACCGTTCACTGCGAAGGCGCGGAAGGCTGGGGAGAATGCGTTGCCGGCGAGGGCCCGTTCTACAGCTCCGAGTGGACGGAAACCGTGTGGGCGACGATCAAGAATTACTTAGCCCCTGCGGTGCTCGGCCGGACGTTGAAATCCGCGCGCGCGAGCGGGCCGTTAATGGCGAGGGTGCGCGGGCACCGCATGGCCAAGGCGGCCGTGGAGAATGCTCTTTGGGACGCGGAGGCGCGGCAGAGGCGGCAGCCGTTGTGGAAACTGCTGGGCGGAACGCGGCGGGAGATTGCTTGCGGAGTGTCTATCGGAATTCAGGATTCGATCGAGTGGCTTCTGGAAAAAATCCACATAGAATTGGCAGCGGGCTACCGGCGCATCAAGGTCAAGGTGAAGCCGGGCTGGGATGTGGATGTGCTGGAACGGATACGTGCGTGTTGGCCCGACATTACCCTGAGCTGCGACGCCAACTCCGCCTACTCGCTGGATGAAGTAGAACACCTGCGTAAGTTTGAGCAGTTCAATCTGCTGATGATCGAGCAGCCTTTGTGGGACGATGATATCTACTATCACGCCCGGCTTCAGCTCGAGCTGCGGACCTCGATTTGTCTGGATGAGTCGATTCGTCACGTGCGCGATGCGGCCTTTGCCGTGGATGTAGGTGCGTGCCGCATCATCAACATCAAGGTCGGGCGGGTCGGCGGGTTTACCGAGGCGAAGAAAGTGCACGATGTCTGCCAGGCCGGCGGCGTTCCGGTGTGGTGTGGTGGCATGCTGGAAACGGGGATTGGGAGAGCGCACAACATTGCGCTTTCCACCTTGGAAAATTTCCGCCTGCCGGGCGACGTCTCGGCCTCAAAGCGCTACTGGAAGGAAGACATTATCGAACCGGAAGTCGAGGTTACCGGGCAGGGAATGATCGTAATCCGTGACGAACCCGGTACGGGCTATCGCGTACGCGAAGACTTGATCGAAAAACTGACGGTGCGGAAAGAGACTATCCGGGTGGAAAACAAATAGCCCAGTGGCAAGTCATCCGGAAGGAATGCAGATGAACGGTGACAAGAGGTAGCTTCCTGAGCGTTGCGGAGATCACTTTGCTTCGGCTGAGAAATGCGATCCATTTTCCGCCAGCAGGGCTTCGTGTTTCCGCAAAAGCTCCAAACCCTGGGCGAACGTCAGATTGGAAGGTACGGGTTGAAAGTCGCTCATAACTTCGGTCTGAGTAATATTAATGCTCTTGAAAAATAGGATCTTGCCAGTAAAAGCCAAGTCCATGCGCGAGATTTCCCAGTGGCCGTCTCCCGCGTCAGCCTGCTGCACCAAGAAATGCCCAGCTCGGTCCAGGTGGCCGAGAATTCCCCATCCGAAACTGACCTCTGTCTGAAGGGTGCCGTCAATTTTGGCGATGCGGTCTTCGTTCGTGTCAATGAGCATGTATCCCGCCATGCCCGAGAGAACCTGTTCGACCCTGGACGGTGGATCATAGGCTGGGTTAGGGCGGAACTTCAGCCGGGTAAGCAAGTGCCCGGTTTTGCCCATACTCTGGCCGCCGGGCTCGGTTCCGGCATATTCGTAAAGAAAGGCGTCTGGAAGCGCCTTCATAATGCGTTCCACGTGCTCCGTTTCCTCTCGCTCTTGTCTTTGCCGTTTTTTCAGTTCGTCGGGATCTTTGACGAAACGATCCACGCGGGCGTTTTCTTCTCCCCGCTGCTGCGCGCTGAGCGGCTTGTCATTGATGGCGACGAGGATTCCGGCCATGGCATCGTGGGTCTCGACAACCAGCTTGGTTTGCGAGCTATGACCCATTTCTTTGCGGTCCCGGAACATGTACTTGGCATCGTCGTTGCTGGGATTTATTTCATTGTGGACGGTCCTGCGGACGAGTTCCACCGCAGGCAAACTGGGTCTTTGCGCCGACGAAGCGGGTATGGAGGGGAACAGCAGAAGCGCCATCAGCGCTGTCTGCCAGGCTAGCGGGCCGCGGAATGGGGCAGTTCGCATGAGTTCCGTTCCTTGAGTAGTGTAGCTCAGAGGGCAAATCCCGGCCCCACGTTGCCGTCCCATCGGCTGCGGGGAAGGGGTTGCTGGGACTGCAGTGTACCAAAAGCGCCAATCCCGATTTGCCCCCCTGCATCCGCTACGATATAGTCGGCGGCAGCGGTCAAGATGCATTATCTGGAAAGGTTTTAGGTTTTTTGGCCCCAAAAGTCTTCTCGTACTGGCCGCGCAGAGCTTTTGGTCGTTTAGAATCGAGTAGTTTCGCACACAGTCGCGGAAGGATATTCCAAGGAGGCTCCAATCATGGACGCGTCGAAGACCACGGATCCCGCACACATTGGCCGCTCTGTCACCGTAAAAGGGGAGCTTTCTGGGAGTGAAGACCTTTTCATTGACGGACAGGTTGAAGGCACCATCGAACTGAAAGGCAACAGCTTGACCATTGGTCCGCACGGGCAAGTAAAAGCGAACGTCAATGCGAAGGACGTGACAGTGCAGGGAAAGTTAGAAGGCAACATCCAGGCCAGCGAGCGTGCGGAGTTGAAGAAAACCGCAGTCGCGGTTGGTGACATTATCACGCAGCGCGTGGCCATTGAAGAGGGGGCATATTTCAAGGGCAAGGTTGACGTACAGAGAGAAGGTTCCAAGAAGTAGAGGGACCGGTCTTTAACTGTCGGCCACATCATCGTTGAACTCCCGCGAATCTTAGACGGTACGGTCGCGGCTAGAAAGCGGCGGTTGCGCATAGCTTGATGAAATTTTTCCGTGGTTCCGCAGCAAGTCCTGGTCAGCCAGCACCCGCCCGCCCGGCGGGGCAGCGGCTGACGCGCCGCTCCAGCGGCCTAGCAGAGTTGACCAAGCTGCTGGCTTCGGAGGAAACTCTGTGCGTCCTCGACTTGGGTTCCACTTCCGCCGCGAATATTCTTTATCTGACCGAGCGCGGGCACAAAATCTACAGCGAAGACTTGCTGGATGCCTCGACGGATCCCGCGCTCGTGATTGAGGACGACTTGGGCAAACCCACCCTCGACAGCAAGATTTTTCTGACGGAAAACCTGGTATATACAGGGACGCAATTCGACGTGGTGCTCTTTTGGAATCTAGCGGACTACATGGATGAGAGCCTGGTGAAGCCGGTCATCGGCCGGCTGTGGTCCTTGATTCGGCCCGGAGGCATGTTGCTGGCCTTCTTCCACACTCGTGAAGCCGGGCCGGACTCGCCATGCTACCGATTTCACATCGTGAATAATGACACGCTGGAAATGCAGCTCATTGAGGCGCGGCGGGAAGGCCGTCCGGCGAGCGCTGCCGGCTTTCAGTTGCAACGGGTCTTCAATAACCGCCATATTGAGAATCTCTTCCGCGACTTTTCTTCCATCAAGTTCTTTCTCGCCCGTGACAACATCCGTGAAGTGCTCGTGGTGCGCTGATCTTGCGCAGAACCTGCCGGAATCTCTGAACGCTGGCAACCTTCGTGTGGTTCTCGGCGATCGAATCACATGAGTCGAAGGAGCGTTGGGTTGATCAAATTCAAAGCGCGAGACGGCAGAGCGCCGCAAGAACTTGCGGCCATGGACATTGACGTCTATTTGGGCGACAAGAAACGCAAGCGACACTACATACAAGTCATGTTCGAAACCATCGCGCCGGGATATGACGCGTTCACCCGATTTTTCTCCTTCGGCATGGACAAGAAATGGAAGGAACTCTTGCTGGCGGAAGCGGAACGGCGGATTCCCAAGCACGCGTTCATCCTCGACTTGGCCTGCGGAACAGGCGATCTGGGAATTGAGCTGGCGCGGCGGACAGGCGCAAGCTGCGCAGTTGGCCTGGATTTAAGCCAAATAATGCTCACCCAAGCCCGGGATCGGTCTGCGAAGGAGAGGGTCTCGCTTAAGCTCGCAGCGTGCGACATGCTGCAATTGTGTGTGTGCGAAGGCAGCATGGACGCGGTGACCATCGGCTATGGCCTGAGGAACACGGCCGACGTCTCGCTGGCGCTGCGCGAGGTGGCAAGGGTGCTCAAGCCCGAAGGCATCGTTGCCGTCCTCGACTTCAATCGGCCCGTCGGCATGGTTTGGCGTGAGATGTTCCTTTGGTACATGTGGAATGCCGGAAGATTCTGCGGATGGCTATGGCACCGTGAGCCGATCACATATGGATACATTGCCCAGTCCATCCGGAGATACTTCACAATCCCTGAATTTGAAAAACAGCTGACGGACGCGGGCTTCAAAATCGAATGGCGCGCCTCGCGTCTGGGTGGAGCGATCGGGATGCACATCGCCAGACGGACCGCGGCTGCAGCGCAAAATGCAGCTTAACCGCTTACCTGGTCATACTCACTAGATGTTGCGCAAGTGCGGGAACGCTTTGCAGCACAAAAAGAGCGGGCGCCCGCAAGGCTTTCGGGAGAAGCAGCGCCTGCCGGATTCTCGACGAATTGCGAAAAACCGGCGCCAGTTGTTGTTCATAGCGGTGGCGATACTGGGCGGCGCCAACCTCAAGGGACAACTCTCCGCGAAAGAATGAAAAGAGAGTTTCAGCGGCCAGTGCGCCGCTGCGCAATGCCAGGGATATTCCATCACCCACGAACGGATCGACAAAACCGGCCGCGTCGCCAGCACAAAGAATATTGCCATCGAGCGGTTGCGGCTCCCGAAAGATCAGGGGCGAGGTGCTTACAGTTTCGGTCAGTTGCCGCCACTTACCGCTTCGTTCGCGCAGCGCCCGATGCTGTAGGAAGACTTCCGGCAATGTGCTGGCAACTTCCGCACGCACCATCACGCATACGTTCAGGCACTCATCGCTAGTATCGCGAAGCTTCACCGGCGACACGCCGCAATATCCCCCGTCAAAGAAATACAAATCCACCGAAGCGCCATGAGAAGGCCCGGCAAAGTGCGCCTTGAGCCCGAGCCATTTATCCGACTGACTTCCGTTCCCGCCAGTCGCCGAGTTGAGATTGGACCAGCGCCCCGCCGCGTTGATGACCGCCCGCGTCTCAAACTCTCCGGCTGAAGTCGTGATGAGAAATGGTCCCTGGCCCACGATTTTCTGCACCGTGATCTGTTCCTCTGCCACGGTTCCAGATTGAATGGCCGACTTCCAAAGAGCCGCATCAAGGTCGAAGCGGGCGATGCTGGCGGCCGAAGGAGCAATTGAAGTGCGCAGAACTCGGCCGTCGAGAAAAATGCGGGCCTGGGAAATCCGAATTGCATCTGTGATGAGCCGATGCGTGGCACCGAGCAATGTGCTGAGCAATCCCAGGGACTCTGCGGATACAAACTCGCCGCAGACTTTGTGGCGAGGAAACCGGCTACGCTCCAGCAGCAGCACGCTGCCGCCGGCGCGAGTTGCGGTGATGGCTGCGGATGTCCCGGCTGGCCCTCCGCCGATTACGGTCAGGTCGTACATGTGTCCTTCTGGCTTCGGCAGGCGTTTTTCCATGCGATAACGCCCATTCGGAATAAATAGCGCTTGCGAATCTCAACCTGTGAAGCGTCAGTCTGTTCGAACAGATTATGCATCTCGTGCAGAGTGTAGGCCTGGCGGACCGATGCTGGAGCGTCGTGCCAGGTGATCCGGCTGCGAAAAAGCGGCAAGCTCACATACACCAAGGCGAGATGCAGCCGGTGCCTTACGAGATCGTTGACCAGAACCGCAATCCGGCAGGTTCGCAGAGCTTCATTCACAAACTGAACGGTCTGTTCGGATGACAAATGGTGCGCAAAAAGGTTGCAGCTCACTAGGTCAAAAGATTCGTCGCGAAAGGGAAGCGCCAGCGCATCGCCCGCCACCGCCCGAAAGCCGTTCGTCGGCCCGGAGTTGCCGTTGCCGCCATCGTGCAGATGGGACCAGACCCGATCCAGCAAGCTGACTTGCAAATGAATCCCCCGGGCCAGCATGCGGTGCTGGATCGCCTTAGGCATGTGGCCGGAGCCGGCTGCAACTTCCAAAAGAGACAGCGATTTGCATCCCGATGCTTGCGCTACCCGCCTGATCATGGTTTCCGTGGTGGTGAAGCCGCCAAACCTGCGATTGATCAAGCGCAAGTCGGCGAATGTCGCGGCGATCTCGGAGGGAGTGCCGGAATCCGTGTCTAGCAGTTCCGCAATCGATTGTCGTTTCATGAGCAGGGACGGTGACCAGAGTACAGAAAAGAGAACTCTCAGTTGTCTAAGGAGTCCTGACAATTCGAGCAGACCATCGCCCACCAGTCAAACTTCCGCCAGTTCCTCTTCCAGAAGCTGTTTGTTGTAGAGTTCGGCGTAGTAGCCGTTGAGCGCCAGCAGTTCCTCGTGCGTGCCCATCTCCACGAAGCGCCCGCCATGCAGCACGGCAATCATGTCGGCATTGCGCACCGTGGAGACGCGGTGCGAGATGAAAATCGTGGTCCGTCCGGCCATGAGGTCGCGCAGATGGTTGAGGATCTTGTCTTCCGTGTGAGTGTCCACGCTGGACAGCGCGTCATCCAGCACTAGGATGCGCGGATTGCGAATCAGGGCGCGGGCAATGGCGGTGCGCTGCTTCTGCCCTCCGGAGAGAGTGATGCCGCGCTCGCCCACCAGCGTCTGATATTGCTCGGGAAAACTCTCGATATCCGCCGCTATATTGGCCGCTTGCGCCGCCGCGCCAACTTCATCGTCACTGGCGTCTTCTTTGCCGAACGCAATATTCTCGCGGATGGTCTCGCTGAACAGGAACGTTTCCTGCGGCACAAATCCAATGTTTCGGCGAAGCGTTTCCAGCGGGTAGGCGCGAATGGGCCGTCCGTCCACTAAGACCGAGCCCGGGTCGGCGTCATAGATTCGCGGAATCAGATTGACCAGTGTCGTCTTGCCCGATCCCGTCGGCCCGACAATGGCGAGACTGCTGCCGGCGGGAATGCGGAGATTGACGTCGTGGAGAACCGGCACGCCGTTGTGGGAGAAGTTCAGGCCACGGAATTCAATCTCGCCCTCGATCACAGTTGGCAGGGAGCCCCGGTTCGCAATCGCTTCCGCGGTGTCCTCGATCTCCGGCTTCTCAACCAGGATTTCATTGATGCGTCCCATGGAAGCGGTGCCGCGCTGGAAGATGTTGATCACCCATCCCAGGGCGATGATCGGCCAAGTCAGCAGAACCATGTAGGTGTTGAAGGCGACAAAATCTCCCACTGTCATGGACCCATCGAGATGCAGAGTCGTTGTCGTCCCAACATAAGAGACGAGATGGATAGTCGATTGCCCCTGGAGAACCTCGCGCCCGCCCAGCCAAAGCACCAGCACCACGGCCAGGCCGAGCATGGTTTCCAGCGTGGGCCAGAGCATGCCCATCAACCGGACCAGCTTCAGGCTGCGCCCAATGTACTCCTGGTTGGACTTCTCGAACCCAGCGATCTCGGCATCTTCTTGGACGTACGCGCGAATCACGCGCGCCCCGGAGAAGTTCTCCTGGGCGCGGGCGGAAATCTCGGAAAACATCGCCTGAATCTTCTCGAAACGCTCATGAATCTGCCTGCCAAAATACTGGATCACAATGCTCACGACCGGCAGCGGCAGAAAAGCAAACATGGTGAGCCTGGGACTGATGCGATACATGAAGACCAAAGCAGCGGCCGTGAACACAACCGTGTTTGCCGAGTACATGATGGCGGGGCCGAGCAGCATTCGCACCGCGTTCAAGTCGTTGGTGGCGCGCGCCATGATGTCACCTGTGCGGGTGCGCTGGTAGTAGGAGTAGGACAGGGTTTCCAAATGCTGGAATAGATCGTTGCGCAGATCAAATTCAATTTCTCGGGAAATCCCTATGACGATCCAGCGAGTGAGGAATTGGAAGATGCTTTTCGAAATTGCGACGGCGAGGATCAGCAGGGCATAGGTCAGCAGCTTCTCACGGGTTATCCCGTGTTGCAGGTCGTCCACGGCACGGCGAATGATCTGGGGCAGCAGAACCCAGATGCCGTTGAGAAGAAGAACACACAATCCCCCCACCGCGAAACTGCCGCGGTATTTCTTCATGTAAGGAAAGAGAGGACGCAGGCTCTTGGGCAGCATGTGCTTCTAGTAGATGTGATTTTATCAGCACCGGCTGCAATGGGTAGCGCCGCCGTCCCGCCGTCCCGGCGGGCGCGAATCGCGCCAACCGGCGAGACGCCAGCGCTACTGGTCCTGCCGGAACTCGGCTACGCAAGCCAAAACCAGAGCCGTAGCCCAGGCTCCCATAAAGAGGCCAGTAGCCAGGATCAGGGTTGAATAAACCATGTCAATATTCATTAGGAACACCCTCCCGCTAGAACTGTTCTCCTCCCTCCGGTCATGTGGCCGGAGAGAGGATATCCCAAAACTCGGCTACTGATTTGTGGTCGCGCCTTGGTTCTGGTTCTGGTTTGAGAACCGCTGGGTGCGCTGTTGCAGCAGTTGCGCGAGTTTAGTTTTCTGATCGGGCGTGAGCACCTGAATCATTTCCGACTCGACCCGGGCTCGCTGCACCATCAGTTCGGTCATGTTTTGACTTTGCTGCGTGGCGATGGTGCGCGCCTGAGCTTCATCGAAGGGTCCACTCAGCTCCAGCGTCCGCAGTTGGTTTTCCCCCTGTGCCATCTGTTGCATCAGCGGCTTGAGGGTCGGTCGTTCCTGAGTCATGATCCCCTTGATCTGAGCCTTCTGGGCATCGCTGAGATTCAACTGGTGAAAGAACATGCCGAACCTGGGGCCACCGAATCCTCTCCCTCCAAAACCATGGGCTGGGGGTACCGGCGGGGCGGTCTGCGCGATCGCGGCTCCCGCGAATAGAATCAGCGAGAAAGCGGCAATCATTGATTTGGCGCGAAATATCTTCATGAATTCCTCCTGGGAAGTTCTCTATTTCTGCTCTCCAATTTTGGTAGCACCTAATACAAACACTTCT
>ODAK010003866.1_pt1 | contig 15462 bp, 16 predicted proteins | sample 1539591 | NCBI WGS metagenome assembly ODAK01 (sample SAMEA3539303, study PRJEB22396) | soil metagenome | biome: tundra; feature: field; material: soil | place: USA | collected 2010-05 | depth 0.15 m | reverse complement strand
GAGCTCTTTGTTGACGGCCTCGTACTCCTTCGTCGTGACGCCTTCGAATTCCAAGGTCAACTGGGCGGGCATGTGACACCTCTCTGTCGGGGAAGCCGGATCGGTCTGCTCTGGCTGCTTCTCGTCCCGCAGGACGAGCGCCCACGATAGGTGAGTCAGGCGGTCGGCGTCTTGGGGGGAAGCATCTGATCGACCAACTCTCCGAAGCGGGCAACCACCGGAGCGGGAGGACCGTTGCGACACCACCACAGTTTGAAGAGCTCTGCCGTCGCCTCGCGTGCGTTGGTGGTGGCATAGGGCGAGACCTCGGCCGCCAGCCGTCGGTAGGCCGACTGCCAGGCCGGTGTGGCCTTGGGGCTCGCACCTTTGACGGCGTGCTCGAGGGTCTGGACTCCGAGTTCCAGGCCGACCTGGTGGCGGAGCTCCATACCCAGTGCGTAATGACGGGCTTCGAAGGCACTTTCGATCTGGTGCCACAGCTCGTGGGCGACGGTGGCGTCGACGGCGGTATACGGCGAGGAGGGGCGCGCCGAGCTCGAACGCGGCGTCCCGGTGGATCGCGGTTGCATCATCTGGATGAAGAATTCCGTCGTCACGAACCCGATGGTGAGATGGATGGAGGGAACCGAGAGCTGGGCCACGCCTGCATACCGACCCGATTTCAGCCCGTGCTCGGCCTTGTCGAAGTGAATGGCCTTCGCGGCGTTGGCCTGGTCCGGGAACCGGCGGAACACCGCTGCGGTCGTGTCGGCGGTCAGTGCGACGCCCTCGGGCATGATGTCGGGGCGGTCCGGCACGCTGATCGTGAAGGTCCGACCCGGGGCCCATTCGACGACCACGTCCAAGGTGTCGCCGACTCCGCCCGACAATCGCGTGGCCAACCTTCGGAGCGATCGACTCGGGCGAGCCGGTGTGGACGCGACCCCGAGCTCGTTCAGCGTCGCGCTCAGCCACGACGTTCGCTCCCGTTGGTCTGACCCTCGCAGCGTCGTGCCCGCCGGTGTCCGGCGCCCGATGTCGTCGATGCGCGCCCGTAGGGGCACGCGCAAGGCCCCGCCCAACCCCACCTGGCGCGCGGCGTGACGAAGGAGGAGCGACTCGCAGTGGAACTCGACGTCGGTTGCCCCACCCTTCTTCGCCCGCGTCACGGTGGCGAGAACGAGATCGACGATGTCCTGGGACTCGAGCCCCGGCGCCGGGTCCACCTGGGCCGCCATCCGCGCCAGGCCCCCGGTCACCTCGAGGCGGACCGCGCCGATCTCGACGTCGTGGACCTTCGCCTCGAGCAGGTCGGGGTCGCCGGGGACGGGTCGGAGTTCGACGGTCATCGCCCGGATCTCACCACGACTGCCGGTCTCAGGTGCCTGCCGTGCGGGCGAAGTCGGCGATGCTGAGCGAGGTGTCGTGGCTGATGTCGGGGCACATCATCGGGAACATCTCCGTGCCGTGGATCGTTCCCATCACCTGGCGGCAGCGGGCGTCGACACCGGCCGCCATGAGCAGCCGGTAGAAATTGATGCCTTCGTCGCGCAGCGGATCGCATTCGTTGACACTGATCATCGTGGGCACGAGGTCGCGCACGTCCTCCTCGGTGGCGAAGCCCGGCCACGCCAACGGATTGCGCGCCGTGATCTCGTCGATCCCGTAGGACATGGCTCCCCGGTTGGTGTGCACGTCGAGCAGGATGCCGTTGTTCTCGGTCGACGACGGGCTCTCGGGACTCGGCCAGATTCCCGCGATGAAGGGGCACAGGGCATAGAGGCCGCTGATGAGTCCGAGAGCGCCGTCGCGCTTGAGTCGCAGGCCGGTGGCGAGGGTGAGGTTGCCACCTCCGCTTTCCCCGGCGACGACGATCCGATCGGGGTCGATGCCCAACAGGGAGTGGTTCTCAGCCACCCACTTGAGGCCCGAGACACAGTCGTTCAAACCGGCCGGAAACGGGGCCACCTCGTTTGCGGTCGAGGCCACGACGGAATTGCGGAAGTCGACCATGGCGACCGCCACACCCTGGGCGGCGATGATCCTGCCCCAGGCTCGGTAGTTGCCGTCGTAGCACGACATGTTGGCCATCCCGCCCCCGTGGATGTAATAGACACAGGGCAGCTCGTCATCGCCATCGGGTCGGATGAACCGGATGTTGATCTTGTTGGCGTCCGGGGCCGAGACCACGACGTGCTCGGTGATGGTCAGCCCTGTCGACGGGGCAACCTCCTCGGTGTCGCACATCCCCAAGAAGGCGGTGACGAGACTCCGAACCGCCACGGCTTCTTCGGTGTTGGCTTCCTCGAGCAGCTCCTCACGGCTCGTCACGTTGGCGAGGGCGGGCAGGTCGAGAAACCCCAAGAAGGCCTTGATGCGCGGATCGATCCTCGGATCCTCGGTGATTTTTGTGTTCCCCATGACAGGCTCTCCTCTCCTCTACTCGACCGGCGTCAGACCCTAACCCCGGTACCGCCGCCATCCGCTGCGCCCGGCCCGCCAGCCGACGAGCCCGCACCCCGCCGGCTCTGTGGTGCCAGCACGAGGACGGCGCACCGGCTGACCACCTTGGATCGCGGGTGGGGCCTGAGGCACACTCCAAGCACGACAAGCCAGGAGACGTCACGATGACAGGACAACCACGTCGCTTTCTGATGTCGACGTGGGAGGGCGGTGGCAACGTCCCTCCGGAGCTCGGTGTGGCGCGACGGCTCATCGCCCAGGGACACGAGGTCCACGTCCTGGCCGACCCGACGATCGCCGATGCGGCCCAGGCGGTCGGTTGCACGTTCTCGCCGTGGCGGCGGGGACCACACATGACGTCGCTCGACCCCGCCGAGGACCTCATCAAGGATTGGGAGACACAGAACCCACTCGTCTTGTTACAACGGGTCCGTGACCGGCTCATCGCCGGACCGGCGGCCGACTATGCCGCCGACACCACTGATGCGATCGAGGAATTCCACCCCGACGTCGTGGTCGCCGATGCGTTTCTCTTCGGTTCGGTGATCGCAGCCCAAGCGGCCCGGCTGCCCGTCGCCGTGCTCGTGACGAACATCTGGGTCATGCCGACTCCCGGCACCCCGTCGATCGGGCCAGGTTTCGCCCTGGCCAAGACGGTCATGGGGCGCACCCGGGACGCGATCATGTTGACGGTGGTCAACCGTCTGTTTCGCAAGGGACTGCCAGCGGTCAATCGGGCCCGGGACAAGTACGGGCTCGCACCACTGTCCTCGTTGTACGACCAGGCCCTCTCCGCCGATCGGATCCTGGTTCTCACCAATCCCGTGTTCGACTATGCGGCGAGCTCGGTGCCGGCCAACGTGCACTACGTGGGCCCGATCCTCGATGACCCCACGTGGGTCGAACCGTGGACCTCGCCCTGGCCCGACGGCGACCGCCGTCCTCTCGTTCTCGTCGGCTTCAGCTCGACCTACCAGGACCAAGGGCCCCTCCTTCGGCGCGTGGTCGAAGCGCTCTCCGCCCTCGCCGTGCGCGCCGTGGTGACCGTCGGTCAGCGACTCGACTCCGGCGAGATCACCTCGACACCCAATGTCGCCGTCGTGGCATCGGCCCCGCATTCCCTCATCCTCGGCGAGGCCGCCCTCGTGGTATCGCACTGCGGGCACGGGACGACGATCAAGGCGTTGGCCGCGGGAGTTCCCATGGTCTGCATTCCCATGGGGCGCGACCAGAACGACACCGCCGCCCGGGTCGTCCACCACGGAGCGGGGATCCGACTCTCGCCGAAAGCCTCGGTCCCCGACATCCGCAGCGCGGTGACTCAGGTGCTCGGCGAAGAGCGCTACCGATCCGGCGCACGGCGCTTGGCCGAGGCCATCGCCGACGATGACCCCACCACCGAGCTCGTCGACGAGCTCGAGTCCCTGGCGAAGGCCTGAGCTGCCCGCCTAGACGTATTTCGCCTTCAACTTCAAGACCGACGCACTCGGGTCCGCCTTGATGGACTTGATCCTCCTCGACGACCGACCGTCGTTCAGGAGTGGGGTTCGTCAGGCAGCAGGACGCGGGCCAATGCGTCTTCGAGCCATTGCGCGTACTGCTCTTGGGTCCAGCCCTGTCCGTCACAGAACATGCGCGCCACGTCGGGGCTGGCGAGAGCCCAGATGATCTCCCCGGCCCGGTCCACCTCGACCCGAAGCGCACCATGCGCGGCGACCCAGCCCGCCACCCGGCGCATGTTGGCGAGGCGATGCGCGTTCATCTCGCCGTAGATCACGGCCATCTCGGGCTCGACCGCCGAGGCGGTGCGCAGGATCTCGTAGACGGGCCGCACCCGGGCCGACACCGCCGCCATGTCGCGGGCGAAGAGTCCGAGCTGGCGGCGCTGGTCGGGCTCGTCGCGCACAGCCTCGGCCTCGGGACGGTTGAGGACGTTGTCGACGCCCGCCGCGGGGGCCAGGCGCTGGTCGATCAGCGCGGTCAGGACGCGCGCCTTGGTGCCGAACACCGCGTACACGGTGTCGTCGGCGACATTCGCCGCATCGGCGATTTCGCGAATGGTGGTGCGCCCGTAGCCGTTGGAGACGAATCGCTCCCCCGCCGCCTCGAGGATCCGGGCCCTCGTCGAGGCGGCTTGTTGTTGGCGGACCACCGACGAGTAGGCACGCTTCTTGACAGGCTTCGGCATTTGGTCCAGTATGACTTTATTCAATCAGGTGACTATCGGATCATAGTGACTGGAGCGGCGTCGTGACCGAATTGCTGACCCTTCCACCGACGCCAGAGGCCATCTCGGCCATGGTCGCCATCCCAAAGATGCAGATCACACCCACCATCCTTGCCACCCAACAGGGTCCGGACGGAATGCTCGGACCAGAGTCCGCAGGGGCCATCCTCGTGCTCCAAGCCACCTTCGCGGATGAAGGGGGCGCCGGGCGATTCTGGGCCGCAGCGGTGCCTCTCATGGAATTGCTCGCATCGGCGCCCGGCTTCATCCGTCGTTACAGCTTCCCCGACGGGCCCGTCATCACCTTGATCGCCCTGTGGCGGACGCCGGCAGACGCCAAATCGTTCGCCGACTCGCCGCAGCACCGCGCCGCGGTGCGCGACCTCTATCGACAACGTTGGCAGTACAGCCACTTCTCCGCGGTGTGGGAGATGGCCTCGAATCACGGGCGCGTGATCTTCTGCACCCAGTGCGACGGGATCACCGCCGCGTCCGAGCCTGTCTGCAGCGGCTGTGGCGTGGCCCTCGTCGACGTGTACCAGTAGGTCGTCCAGTCCTCGGCCACTTGGCGCGCCGACACCGGATGTTGAGCCGTCGCCCCGGCGAGACGCGTCAACCGATCGAGATCGTCGCCGTCTGGGGAAGGTTCGTCGACGAATCGCCGACCATCACGTCGTAGGAGCCCGGTGTCTCCACCCACGCCTGCTGGGTGGTGTCCCAGGTGGAGAAGGACAGTGGTCCGAGGGTGATGGTCACGGTCGCGGTCTGGCCCGGCGCCAGAGACACCTTGGTGAATCCCTTCAACTGCTCCGGTGGCTCGCCGGTCGATGTCGGGTCCCCCACATATGCCTGGACCGTGTCTGCTCGCGGCCGCCCGATTTCCAGGCAAAATTTGAGGAAAGGACACGAGGATCACCGGGCGTCGACGGCCCCTCCGAAGCCCAGGGTCTCTAGGAGAAGATCGAGGTTCAGGTGGTGCGGGCGTTGGCCGCGGCGAGCTCGGACCTGTCGACAGGAGCGTCAGTGGGCTCGGGGAGACGGACGGAAAGACACGTCACGTCTCCTTCACGCTTTTGGAATTCGCTGATGTCGACCGGCACCACGTCGAAGCCGAGACCGGCGATCAACGATGCGCTCCTCCGACAGTTCGCCGCGATCATGACCTTGTTCTCTCCCAGGAGCACCACGTTCGAACCTTGCAGCTCCGGGACCGACCGAAACTTCGGAAAGATCTCGGGGACCATCAAGGCCGGTGTGTACCCGATGAAGGAGCCGTCGGGGAGGGCCGTGACAGCCGACTTGAGGTGCAGGGCGCGGCCCATCGGCACCGCGATGATCGTGGCCCCCCTCGGCTCCAAGATCGTCCGCAATTGCCCGATCCCCTCGGCGTTGCTCCGACCGCCTTGGCCCACATAGACACTGTCGCCGACGGCGAGCACGTCACCGCCCTCGAGTGTCCCGGGAGCTTCGATCGTGTGGATCGAATAGCCCAACGGCGCAAGCGACTCCTCGATACCGGGGACCTCAGGTCGACGAGAGGCGACGCGCGGCCGAGTCAGGATGGCGACGTCCTCGTAGACCACGACGGGATCCTCGATGAAGACGCCGTCGGGGCACGAAGCCGACGTCGGGACCAGAATGGTCTTCCAACCGGCACTGGTGACCGTGTCCACGTAGTTGGACCACTGTTCGCAGGCGCGTGTGAAGTCGACCGGGAACCTCGTGATGTAGGTCACGATGCCGTCGCTGATCTTCCGACTCGGTTCGCGCACGAGCATCTGCTTCATCGACGAAATGACCCTTTGGAGTCGTCCGGCCCGTGGTCCCCACGAGACATGGCTGAGCGCCATTGGTTCGGATTATGTGTGACCACAGTCACGGGGGAACCAATTGCCCGTCAACGCTTGGTCAACGGTGAAGATCCCTGGACGAGCCCAGGGCCGACGTCGTCTGGTGGGTTTTCTGATCAGACGAGCGGCCAGGGGTAGTGGTGCGTGTCGGGATCCGGGACCGGGAACCGACCGGCCTTGACGAGCGCGCCGGCGCGCCGGCCGACGGCTTGGACCTCACGGGCCGAGAGAAGGGCTCGAAGCGACTCCGGTGGAGCCTCGGCCACCCGGGTCAGGTTGTCGATGAGCTCGGCGGGAAGAGCTTGCCCCGCGAACTCCCAGATCACGGTGCGCAGCTTGGGCTCGGTGTGGAAGCACAGGCCGTTGTCGATGGCCCAGATCCGGCCGTCGTCACCGAGGATGCAATGCCCGCTCTTGCGATCGGCGTTGTTGGCCACGACGTCGAAGGCGCAGATGGCCCGCAACTGGTCGTGGTGGTCCTCGTCTTCGACCAGGGTGAAATGGTGTTGGGAGAAGTCCGCGGCGATGAAGAGCTGGAGCGATCCCGGGCCCAAGGGCGCGTCGTCACGCTCGACGGTCTCGGGGACGAGGTCCCACCCGAGCGCCCGAGACAATTCGTAGGCGGCCACCTCGCGTCGGTAGATGGGCTCGGGAAAGTCCCACAGATGACGTTCGCCACGCCCGGGTTTGTACACCGCGCTCGCCTCCTCGTCCTCGAGGGTGCAGGTCACGAGGAACGTGTGGTTCGAGCTCCACGGCATGCGGCCGACGATCTCGACGTCGCCCTCGGCGAGAAGCCTCAAGTGGCGGGCGGCCGGTGGCCGTTGGTCCTCGGGCACTCGTGTCCGGAAGGGTCGAGAGGGCCGCCGCACAACGGGCACGGGGGGCGCCCGGCTTCGACAAGGGTCGTGGCGCGGATGGCGAAGGCGGCGGCTTGGGAGCGGGTAATCGTGAAGCGCGCCATGTCGCCCTCTTCGTCCTCGGCGACGAGTTCCTCGGCGACGAGCACGATGCGATCGAGTGCTTCGTCGTAGCTAACCCCGAGGGTGCCGATGACCCAGTGCGGGTCGGCGGGCTCTTCGAGCTCGAGGTCGATGGGAAGATGCTCGGGTCGATCGAGATCTGCGAGCAGGCGACCGAGGTACTCCGCCAGCACCGACACCTGTTGCTTCTCGGCCTTCAACGTGACGACGGTGAGCCCACTGCGACACTGCAGCAAAAAGACCCGTTCTCCCACCGGCCCTTCGGTGCCGACCGTGAAGCGGTCCAGGTCTCCGAGATCCAGGGCCGGGCTCATGACACGGCCGATCTCATGACACGGCCAATTCGGAGAGTGACGCCGTGGCGTTGACACAGAGCACGTACGAACCGGATTCGCCCCGGACGAGTCCGGTGACCGAGCACGGGGACACCGCCAGTCTCTGGAAGAGGTCCAACGGCACCCCCGCCGTCGCCGCCACGGCAGCCTTGATGGGATCGGCGTGGGACACCGCCACGAAGGTCTCGCCGCGATGTCGATCGGCGAGCCGATCGAGGGTGGAAACCATGCGCGCCTGCATCTCGATGAACGACTCGCCATCGGGGAATCGGAACGAGCTCGGGAACGCCTGGACGCTGCGCCACTCCCGTCGTCGCCGGAGGACCGAGAGCTTGGCTCCGGTCCACGCGCCGAAGTCACACTCGAGCAGGCCCCGCTCGACGCGTACCCGCAACCCCAGGCTGCTGGCGATGGGCTTGGCCGTCTCCATGGCCCGCTCCAGGGGCGACGCGTACACCGCGACCGGTGGTTTCTTCAACGCCGCAATGCGCTGCGCGGCTGTGTTGGCCTGCGCCTTGCCCTCTTCCGAAAGGTGCAGACCCGGAGCCCTCCCCGGGAGCACGGACCCTGTCGTGGGCGTGCGCCCGTGCCGGACGAGGAGCGCGACGGCAGGGGCCGGATTTCGGCGGGCGGGCACGGCGCGCCATCGTACGCTGTCGGCCGTGGACGCCTCGCCGCTCGACGAGCTGACCAGCGAGATCACGCAGTGCCGGCGCTGTCCCCGCCTGGTGGCCTGGCGCGAACAGGTCGCCACCGAGCGGCGAGCCGCGTTCGCCGACCAGGCCTACTGGGGTCGGCCGGTTCCCGGGTTCGGTGACCCCGGGGCTCGGGTGGCGGTGGTGGGCCTGGCGCCGGCGGCCCATGGCGGCAACCGGACGGGGCGGGTCTTCACCGGCGACCGCTCCGGGGACTGGCTCTTCGCGGCGCTGTGGCGGGCGGGGATGGCGAACCAGCCCACCAGCGTGTCCGTCGACGACGGGCTCGGGCTGTCGGGGGCCTACGTGCTGGCCGCGGTTCGCTGCGCCCCTCCGCAGAACAAACCGACCCCGGCCGAGCGCGACGCCTGTCGACCCTTTCTGCACCGCGAGCTCGGTCTGCTCCAAGAGCTGAGGGTCGTCGTGGCGCTGGGCCAGTTCGCCTACCAGGTGCTGGCCGACGAGCTCGGTGTCCGGCCCCGCCCCAAGTTCGGACACGGAGTGGAAGCGGTCATGCCCGACGGGCGCACCCTGCTGTGCTCGTACCACCCGAGCCAGCAGAACACCTTCACCGGCAAGCTCACCGAGCCCATGCTCGATGCTGTGTTCGACCGGGCCCGAGACCTCGCCGCCATCGTTGGTCCGCGGCCGGCCTCAGGCCGGTGACGGTCTCTCTCCTGGCTCCCCTATCTCTACGGCTTCGCTATCTCTACAGCTCTCTATGCCGGTGACGGCGTCACGCCCGGCCCCGCCACGGCGGTCTCGGGCCAGCGCCGCCTGCTGACTCGGGCGAGCTTGCGCAGCAGCTCCAACGCACCGGGGTCATCGTCACCGGGTCGCGTCTCGACCACTCCGTCGGCCACCATGCCGGCCAGGATCTCGCGTCCCTGGTCGGTGCGCACGATGGTGAGGGTCCAGTCGCTGAAGGCGCCGATGCCGCCGGTGGAGATATCCGCGTGCTCGGCGGCGAAATCCGGGCAGGACTTGCAGCCTTCGCGGGTCCAGGCGTGGCCCTCTTTGAGCGGCACCTCGTGGTACCCGCCGTCGCGGGTCCAGATCTGGAACACGCCCTTGATGTTGATCTTCGTGATCTCGGCCCGCTCGAGGCCGTACTTGGCCTCGAAGAGCTCGGGGAAGATGGCGTCGTCGAATGTCTTCGAGCACAAGAGGCCGATCGAAAGCGCCAGTCGGCGAGCCACCTTGCCCGTCTTGCGCGCCTTCATGACCGCAGGGATCGAGGCCTGGCAGCTCATTCCGACCAGGGCGATTCGCTCGGCCCCGGCCGCGATGGCCTGGGGATAGGCGAGGGCGTTGGCCGAGTACGTATAGCGAGAGCCTGCCGCGGCCAGTACTTCGGCCCGGTTCCGGGCCACGGCCGGGATTGCTTTCCAGGTGCCTTCGCCTTCGAGGGCCGAGACGAGCGCGGCGTCGATCCGATCGTGCTCGAGGGCCCAGATGAGAATGGCGGACACGAGCCCGCCGTCCTGGCCGGAGTCGAGGATCTCGGGATCTGTCGCCCGGGCCAGCACGATGTCTCCGGAGATCCCGGCCACCTCGTCCTCGGTCCGTTCGCGCCCGAAGAGGAACGAGTCGATGTCGGTCTCCCAATTGCGAAAGCGCGGGCACGCCCGGGTGCACATCGTGCAGCCCTTCACCCCGTGGGTGCAGTCGGTCGGTCCGCCGTCCTCGTCGACCTTCCACGGTCGGTACACGCCGCCCTGGTCGTCGTACTTCAAGACGTCATGGGGACAGGCGATGATGCAACCCGCGCACCCGGTGCACAGTCCGGACGTGACGACTTCTTTGTACAGGTCGGCCCAATGTGGCTTCTCGGGAGGCACGGCGCCCACAGTAGCGTCGGCGGTCGTGCCTGAGTTGCCCGAGGTAGAGGCGTACCGGCGGTTGGCCGAGGGGGCTCTCGGTCGACGGGTCGAACGCGCCGTGCTCGGTGACCGGCGTTTCGTCCGCGGCCACTCGTCTCCCCGCCACCTCACCGCCGCGCTGGCGGGGGTGACGTTCACCCGCGCCCGACGTCACGGCAAGTTGCTGGTGCTCGACACCGACGGTCCGGACGAGGGCCCGAACCTCGGACTTCGGTTCGGCATGACAGGGCGACTGCTTGTCGACGGGCGCGCCGCGGTGGAGCGACTGATCTATTCGAGCGAGCGCGAGGAGTCGAGGTGGGACCGCTTCACCGTCGTGTTCGAAGACGGTGGCCGGATGGTGGTGCGCGACCCCCGCCTGCTCGGTGCGGTGGAGCTCGACCCCGACGAGTCGGTCCTCGGGCCCGACGCCCTCGGGGTGACCGCCGCGGAGCTCCGCCGGGCCCTCGAGCACAGCGTGGTGGCGATCAAGGCCCGGCTCATGGACCAGCATCGCCTGGCCGGCGTCGGCAACCTCATCGCCGACGAGGTGCTGTGGCGTGCCTCTCTTGCTCCTCACCGACGCTCCGGCTCACTGACGACTGCCGAACACCGTCGACTCCATCGTCATCTGCGCCAGACCCTGGATGAGCTGATCAAGCGCGGTGGCTCGCATCTCGGGGACCTCATGCCCGAGCGGACCCTCGGCGGTCGCTGCCCGCGTGACGGGACCGAGCTCGTCCGATCAACCGTCGGGGGCCGAACCAGCTGGTGGTGCCCCGAGCACCAGCATTGACCCGATTGCCCCTGGCGGCTCAGTCGCCGATCTCGGCGAGGACCTTCTCGGCGTGGCCGTCGGCCTTCCCGTGGTACCAGGCGCGCTGGACCTTGCCGTCTGCGCCCACCAGGAACGTCGAGCGGATCACGCCGACCGACTTCTTCCCGTAGAGCGTCTTCTCGCCCCAGGCGCCGTAGCGCTCCATCACGGCATGGTCCGTGTCGCTCAGCAACGGGAAGCCCAGCCCGTACTTCTTTCGGAACGCCACGTGCTTCTCGGCGCCGTCGGGTGAGATGCCGAGCACGGCCGCGCCCGTCCGGGAAAAGGCCCGCAGGTTGTCGTTGAACTGGCAGGCCTCTTTGGTGCATCCCGGCGTGTCGTCAGCCGGGTAGAAGTACACGACCACGGGCTGGCCGGCGAAGTCGCGCAACGAGACCTTCTTCCCGTCCTGGTCAGGCAGTGTGAACGGCGGGGCCTTGTCGCCGGGCCCAAGGCGTGTCTTGTCGTTCGTCTTCTCTGGCACCGAAGGCTCCTCCTGGTCGGGTCGCGCCCCACCATGGCACAGCGCCGCGCCCTCGGGGCCCGGCCGGGCGCGGGGCCGCCGGCTCGTGCGCGAGACTCGGGCCGCGGGAGCTCGGAGGTACCGGGCTGAGAGGGCGCCTCGCCGGCGCCGACCGTCGACCTGATCCGGGTAATGCCGGCGGAGGGAGTCACGTCATGGGCAACACCGAAGTCACCGAAGTCACCGATTCAGTGTCGGACCCGGCGACGTTCGACCGTCGCAAGGTGTACGTGGACGGCACCACACCGGGAGTGCGCGTCCCGTTCGTCGAGGTCTCGCTGTCGCCCACCCCGGGCCTCGAGACGCCCAACGCGCCCGTCCTGCTCTACGACACCTCTGGCCCCGGCTCCGATCCCCGCACAGGACTGGCACCGATGCGCCTGGAGTGGATCTCGGGGCGCGGGGACGTCATGGAGCACGAGGGGCGCGCTCCGAGCCTGCGAGACGACGGGCGTGGCGCGCTGCGCCGCGCCGAAGGACCCGAGGCGTTCCCCGGGGCGCGTCGTCGGCCCCTTGTCGGCCGCGGGCCCGAGCCCGTGACGCAGCTGCACTACGCGCGGCGCGGGGAGATCACCCCCGAGATGGAGTTCGTGGCACGGCGCGAGCAGATGGACCCTTCCACGGTGCGCGACGAGGTGGCCGCAGGCCGCGCCATCATCCCCGCCAACGTCAACCATCCCGAGTCCGAGCCCATGGCCATCGGACGGGCCTTCCTCGTGAAGGTGAACGCCAACATCGGGAACTCGGCGGTGACCTCGTCGGTGGCCGAAGAGGTGGAGAAGCTGACCTGGGCCACCCACTGGGGGGCCGACACCGTCATGGACCTGTCCACGGGCCCCGACATCCACACCACCCGCGAATGGATCGTTCGCAACTCGCCCGTCCCCATCGGTACCGTGCCCATCTACCAGGCACTCGAGAAGTGCGACGGCCGTCCCGAGGAGCTCACCTGGGAGATCTACCGCGACACCATCATCGAGCAGGCCGAGCAGGGCGTCGACTACTTCACGGTCCATGCCGGGGTCCTGTTGCGGTACGTCCCGCTCACGGCTCGACGCGTCACGGGCATCGTGAGCCGGGGCGGCTCGATCATGGCGGCTTGGTGCCTGGCGCATCACGAGGAGAACTTCCTCTACACGCGCTTCGAAGAGTTGTGCGAGATCCTCGCCTCCTACGACGTGGCCTTCTCCCTCGGCGACGGATTGCGGCCGGGCTCGATCGCGGACGCCAACGACCAGGCGCAGTTCGCGGAGCTGCGCACGTTGGGAGAGCTCACGCAGGTGGCGTGGCGTCACGACGTCCAAGTGATGATCGAAGGCCCCGGCCACGTCCCGTTGCACCGCATCGCCGAGAACGTGACGCTCCAGCAAGAGGTGTGCCACCAGGCGCCCTTCTACACGCTCGGGCCTCTCACCACCGACGTGGCCCCGGGATACGACCACATCACCTCGGCCATCGGCGCGGCGGTGATCGGCATGCACGGCACCGCCATGCTCTGTTACGTCACCCCCAAGGAGCATCTCGGGCTCCCCGACCGCGAAGACGTGAAGGAGGGCATGATCGCCTACAAGATTGCCGCCCACGCCGCGGATCTGTCCAAGGGCCATCCCGGCGCGCAGGCATGGGATGACGCCCTGTCGGCGGCGCGATTCGAATTCCGTTGGGAGGACCAGTTCAACCTGGCCCTCGACCCCGGCACGGCGCGCCGCTACCACGACGCCACCCTTCCGGCCGCGCCGGCCAAGACGGCACACTTCTGCTCGATGTGCGGGCCCAAGTTCTGCTCCATGCGCATCAGCCACGACGTGCGGGCGCTCGCCGACGCGCAAGGGGTGTCGCCCGAAGAGGCCCTCGAGCTCGGCATGCAGGCCAAGGCCGTGGAGTTCCGCACGACGGGATCAGAGATCTACCGGGCCCCTGCCGACGCCTGATCGGCACCGTTTCGGCGGTGCCTGACCAGGCTCCCCATCGGAAACGTCCTGTTCGGGGCCTTGAGCGCTACACTGAAGACGTATGCCGCGGCGACGTGCCGCGCGCATCGGGGTCTTCCTCACAGGTTCTTCGATGGCCGCCACAGAAGCGGCCGGGGCGGAGTCATCGAGGCGGGCCCGCCCCGCGGCCGATGGGCGGCCGTCAGCGAAGACAAGCGAGCGACACAACCGATGACAATGACCTCCAGGGGCCCGGCGGAGCTGGAGAGCTCCGATCCCGAGCTCGACGCGCCTCAACCAATTGCCGCCACGACCTTCGAACAGTTGGGAGTGGCCCCCGAGCTGGTGGCGGTCCTGCAATCGCAGGGCATCACCGCGCCCTTCCCGGTGCAGGCGCTCACCATCCCCGACGGCATCGCCGGTCGCGACGTCTGCGGCAAGGCCAAGACCGGCTCGGGCAAGACCCTCGCCTTCGGCCTGCCGCTTCTGATGCGGGCCGGCACGGGCGCCCCCGACAGCCCTCGTGCTCTGGTCCTCGTGCCCACTCGTGAGCTCGCCGTTCAGGTGGCCGACGTGCTCGAGCCTCTCGGCAAGTCGACGGGGAGGCGCGTCGTCGTCGTCTACGGCGGCGCCGACATCGAGCGTCAGATCAAGAAGCTCCACAAAGGTGTCGACGTCGTCATCGCCACACCGGGCCGGCTGATCGACCTGACCGAGCGACGCGCCGTGTCGCTCGCCAAGGTCGAAGTCGTCGTGCTCGACGAAGCCGACCGGATGGCCGACATGGGATTCTTGCCCCAGGTCGAGTGGGTCCTGCGCAAGATCGAAGGTCGACACCAGACCATGCTCTTCTCGGCCACGCTCGACGGTGACGTCGACCGGGTCGTGAAACGTCACCTCCATGACCCGGTTCGTCACGAGGTGGCGTCGGTCACCGCCACGGTCGAGTCGATGGAGCACCGGTTCCTTCAGGTCCATCAGATGGACAAGGTGAAGGTGGTGGCGTCGATCTGCCGGGGCGCCACCAAGGCACTCGTCTTCGTCCGCACCAAGCGAGGTGCGGACCGTCTCGTCGAGCAACTGGGACGCGAACAGGTACGTGCCGCGGCCATTCACGGAGACCTCCGCCAGTCGAGCCGTGAGAAGGCGCTCGAGGACTTCACCGCAGGGCGTCTCCACGTGCTCGTGGCCACCGACGTCGCCGCACGAGGACTCGACATCGACGACGTCGACGTCGTCGTGCACTACGACCCGCCCGAGGACCACAAGGCGTACCTGCACCGCTCGGGTCGCACGGCGCGCGCCGGCGGCTCTGGAGTGGTTGCCACCCTGGTGTTGTGGAACGAGATCCTCGACGTCGAGCGGATCCAGAAGCGCCTGAGCCTTCGGGCTCCGATCGTCGAGATCTTCTCCAACGACCCCCGTCTCGACGACCTGGCCGCGTGGCAGCCCGACAAAGGCGCGGCCTGAGCAACTGGGCACCGGGGACCGTGTAGCCCGAGACGGCAGCCGCCTCCCGTGTGCGACACCCTGTGCGTCCTGGGCGACAAAGCCACGTTGTTCGCCAAGAACTCGGACCGTCCCGTCAGCGAGGCGCAAGTGGTCGAGGTCCACGACCGCCGGCCGGCCGGGGGCCGGTTGCACACGCAGTACCTGGAGATGCCCGACAGCGGTGCGGCTGCCACCGTGTTGTCGCGCCCCGCCTGGCTGTGGGGAGCGGAGCACGGGATCAACGAGCATGGCGTCGCAATCGGCAACGAGATGGTCAACACCGTCGACGACCCCCGATCGGCACCT